>Ga0116125_1000007_pt1 | contig 79161 bp, 63 predicted proteins | sample June2015DPH_16_1_2_FD_89729 | JGI IMG/M metagenome (GOLD analysis project Ga0116125, IMG submission 89729) | Peatland microbial communities from SPRUCE experiment site at the Marcell Experimental Forest, Minnesota, USA - June2015DPH_16_10 | ecosystem: Environmental > Terrestrial > Soil >...
ACTGCCAGACGATGGCGACAACCGGGATGTCAATCTCCGGCAGGATGTCCGTCGGCATCTGGAGAATCGAATAGACGCCGGCGACGACGATGAGCATCCCCATGACGACAAACGTGTAAGGGCGCCTTAGAGCGAGGCGGACGATCCACATGGGGCCGGTTACGACTGCCTTCCGGAACGCAAGCTACCGTATCTCGACGGGTAGAGCCCACTGAATTCCTCGCATGCGCCGCAGGCCCGTCGCGATCCGCGATCGCGTTCTTCGCGCAGGAACGTGCTCGGGGCCAAGGCCCTGGTGTAACGTGGCGCACGCGCGCTGTGCTTCGTGCTTCGCCCGCCCTTTCCATGCGCCCTCGATCGTGCCACCACCGGGTCCACGTGCTCCTCGGAGCGCTGCTCTTGTGTCTCGACGCGGCGGCCCAGCCCGGTCCGCTCGGGGTGCCAGCCCCTGCGTTGGACGCACCGCGTCCTCCCGCGCTCGGCAGCAACGGCGCGCCGATCGAGCAGGTGACGTTCGATGCCGCCGTGAAGCTGGCGCTCGATCGGAACCCGACGTCGCGCCAAGCGGCGGAGGAGATCCGTCGCTACCACGCGCTCATGGAAGAGGTGCGCTCATCGTCCTTGCCCACGCTGTACGGCACGGGAAACTACACTCGTCTCGACGCCAATCGCGTCGTCAACGGGATCATCGAATTGCCGCGCGACGGTCTCAACCTGTCGGTGACGGTCAGCGCGCCGGTCATTGCCCCGCGCGCCTGGGTACTCTGGGACCAGGCGTCCGACCAGGTCGACGTCGCACGCTTGAACGCGGCGGACGTTCGCCGAACGCTCGCGATCACGACGGGGCGGGCCTACCTCGCGGTCATCGCGCAGAAGCGCTTGCTCGATGCCGCCATCACGGCGCGCGACAACGCCAAAGGGCACTTCGAGTTCACGCGCGCGCAGCTCGCGGGGGGGGTGGGCAACCGGCTCGACGAGGTGCGCGCAGCCCAGGAGCTGACCTCCGACGAGGCACTGATTCAGAACCAGGAGGTCGCCCTGGTCCGTGCGCGCGAAGGGCTGGGCGTGCTCGTTGCACGAGATGCCGCAGTGGACGCGACCGACGAGAGTCTCTTCGCGAAGCTGCCGAGCTTGAACGAGGCGCTGAACGGATCGCAGAAGACTCGCCAGGACGTGCGCGCGCGCGAGCGCGCCGCAGCGGCGGTCGCTCGAACCGTGCGCCAAGCGTACGCGGACTACCTTCCGTACCTGAATCTCCTCGCCTTCCCGTTCTACCAGGACCCGCCGATCCCCACGGTTCCCCGAACGGGCTGGCAAGCGGAGCTCGTGCTGACGATTCCATTTTACGACGGCGGCCTTCGCTATGGGCAAGAGAAAGCGCAAAAGGCGCTGGCGAACGAGGCGCAGCTCGACGTCGAGGCGACGCTCCGGCAAGCCAAGAGCGACGTGCGCGTGGCGTTCGAGGAGATGCAGAGGGCGGACGTTGCGCTCGATCAGGCCGAGCAGTCCTCCGCGTTCGCGAATCAGGCGCTCGTGCTCGCCAATCTTGCGTATCGCGCGGGAGCGACGACGAACCTCGAAGTCATCGACGCGGAGAGGCAAGCGCGGGATGCCGCGACGCAGGCCGCGATGGCCGAAGATACGTCGCGGCAGGCGAGGTTGGATTTGCTGGCGGCGAGCGGAAGATTCCCGTAACCGGGCTCGGCCCCTCACCGGATCATTGCCCCAGGCTCCGGGCGATCGCGACTTGCGCGATGGCTTGCTCGTACTGCGCGCGGGTAAGGTTCAGGCGTGCTTGGGTGAGTGCCGATTGGGCGTCGAGAAGGTCGGTCGTCGTCGCGCTCCCTGCCTTGAGCAAGGCTTCCGTGACCCGGTAGGCCTCTTCGGCGCTCGCGATGGCTTCGCGCGCCACATCGACGGCGCTCGTCGCGGCGCGCGCCTCCGCGAGATCCGTCGCCACTTGGAGGCCGATCTGGCGCCCCTGGTCCTCGAGGTCGTGCTGGAGGACGGTCGTCTGCTCCGCGGCGGCCTTCTGCGCGTGCCATGAGGCACCCCACTCCCAGACGTTCCAGTTGACCTTCAAGCCCACGAACACCGCGTTGGTGGGAGCGAGGATCTGACCGTCCAGGTGATTGTAGGCCGCCTCGGCATCGACGTCGGGCAGCAGCGACAGCATCCGCGCGCGGCGGGTGTGGTCGAGCGACTCGACCTGCAGTCGGAGCTGTTTGAGCTCCGGTCTCGCGCGGGTGGCCTCGCGTTGCGCGTCGCTCAGCGCGGGCAGCGCCGCGCTCGCCCGAGCGAGCAGCGACTTGGGCTCCACGAATTCGATCCCTTGGCCATCCATCGGCAGTCCGAGGGTCGCCAAGAGGCCCGCCTGGGCCACCAGTCCTTGCGTATGCGCGAGAATCTCTTGCTGCTTCGCGTTGGCGACGGCCACCTGAACGCGGAGCAGGTCCGCGTTGGTCAAGACCCCCGCGTTCACCCGCGCGAGGGTAACGTGCACCTGCTCGGCGAGCTGCTCCTCGGAAGATTGGGCGATGTCCTCGAGCGCTTTGGCCTCGAACAGGTGAAGATAGCCCACCTCGACCCTCTCCTTCACGTCGGCTCGTGCCGTCGCGAGCTCGGCCTCGGTCGCGTCGGCGGCGCGCGCCTGCGCGGCCTGTTCGTGTGACAAATGGAAGAGCCCCATGAGGGGTTGATCCGCCGAGACGGCCAGCGTGTTGATGTCTTGGCGTCGCACGCTGAAGTTCTCGCCACCGAACGCGATCGAGAAGTCGCTATTGTAATGCTGGTATTCGTCGGAAACGTGCACCGAGGGAAGCATTCGGCCCGTGGCCGAATACTCCAGCTCCCTGGCCCCCCGCACGTTCGCTTGTCTGGCGAGCAGCCGCGGGTTCGAGGCCATCGCTAGATCGACAGCCTCCTCCACCGTGATGCTGCGAACCGATGGTTCGGCTCGCGCAACCGTCGGGTCGAGCGCGGCCACGACGATCGTTGCGAAAAGGCGCAGTCGGCGCATTACTGGCCGACCCGCACGGTCACGTCCGCCGAAAGCCCCGCCCGCATGGGTGTCGACTCCGGAAGATTCACCCAGGCAATGCGCACGGGCACTCGCTGCACGACCTTCACGAAGTTGCCCGTCGCATTGTCTGCCGGCAAAAGCGAAAAGCTCGACCCCGTTCCGCCCGAGATACTCTCGATCCTGCCCTCGAATGTGCGGCCCGGATAGGTATCGACGCTGATTTCGGCCTTCTGTCCGGCGTGCATCCTTCCGAGCTGCGTTTCTTTGAAGTTGGCCACGACGTAGGTTGCGGTCGGCACGAGCTCGATGACGGGCTGACCGACGGTGACGAGTTGCCCCGGGTGAACCGTGAGCCGGGAGGCAATGCCCTCGGCGGGCGCGACGATCTTGGTGTACGAAAGCTGCAGATCCGCCAGGTCGAGCGCGGCCTTGGCACTCTCGACGTGGGCATGGGCGAGATCGGCTTGCGCGTGGGCGGTGGCAATCTGGGCGTCGACCGGTGCGCTTTGGCTGAGGCGGCCCTGGGCCTCCGAGACTTGAGCGAGCGCCGCGTTCCGGGTCTGGTCCGCGAGCGCAACCTCCGCGCGAGCCTGCGCGACGGCGGCCGTCGCCACATCGAAGACCGCCTGGGCGTTGTCGAGGTTTTGCGAAGGAATGGCGTTTGCCGCGCGCAGCTCCTTGGCGCGGTTCAGATCGAGCGCCGCTTTCTTCGCGTCCACCTCGGCGCGCGTGAGCGCCGCGCGTGCGGCCTCCCTCTGGGCCTGTGCGCTCGTCACCCCAACCGATGACCCGCTCACGACGGCGCGCGCGCTGGTGAGGCCGCCCTTGGAAGTGGCCTCCACGACTTGCACCTGCGCGTCGGCAGCGGCGGCTTGCGCCTGCGCGGTCCTCAGCTCCGCCGCGGCCTCCTTTTCCCGCGCGGAGTAGTCCGCATCGTCGATCTCGGCCAAGACGACGCCCTTTTCGACCAATTGGTTTTCGGTGATGTTCACTTTCACGACGAGCCCCGCGACCCGCATTCCTACCGGGACGATGTCGGCCGCGACCTGACCGTCGTCGGTGCTTTCCTGGTTGACGGTGAGCAGGTAGTAGACGCCAATCCCGCCGAGAAGGACCACCGTGGCCAAGGCGACGATCGTATAGCCACGCCGGGCGCGGCCCGATCGGCGTGCGGACGCGGCTTCGGACAAGGCCGCAGCCACGTTGCGCCCGTTGGTGTCGGAGACGTTCAACGCCCCCCGCGGGCTACCGGACGCATCGGAACTTCCTTCGAGCGGGGACTTTCGGACATCGGCTTCCATCGTCATATCTCCACGTGCACGTCGACCGGCTCGGCTTTGTCCGCCTTCATTGCCTTCGGCGCCTTGAGAAAAAAGAGCAGGGGCAAGACCAGCGCGAAGAGGATTCCGGACAAGAGGAACATCTTTTCGAAGGCCAGAACCGTGGCCTGCCGATCCACCAGCAATTCCATCATGCCGAGCGAGGCCTGGTGGGCGGTGGTGGCGTCCAGCCCGCCGCGGCCTGCGAGCAGCTGCTGGTCCATGGCAAGTCGCGCAATGACCTCCGGTCGCCCGGCGTAAAGATGCGCCGCCACTCCGGCCCGGGCCGCAGTCTCCTGGCGCGAAAGAACGGTCGCAAAGATGGCGAGCCCGACCGAACCGGAGATCTGCCGCACGAGTGAATTGGATCCCGTGGCGTCGGCCAGTTTGTGGCGCGATATGGTGGACAGCGCCACGGTGGTGAGGGGCACCCAGAGAAAGCTGAACGCCAGCCCCTGGAAGAAGAGCGTCGAAACGACACCGCTCGCCGATGTGTCGAGCGTGTAGTGGCTCATCTGCAAGGCGCTGATGCAAAACAGCACGACGCCCAAGCCCACGAACACGCGCGGAGGAACCCTGTTGTACAGGCGCCCCACGAACGGCGTGGCGATCATCATGACGATCGTGCGCGGCATCAGGGCGAGGCCGGACTGCATGGCCGTAAAGCCCAGCACTTCCTGCATGAACACGGGCAAGAGAAACGTCAGGGCCATCAGCATCGCAAACATGATGCCGCCGATGAGGGTGCCAGAAAGGAACACCGGATCGCGGAAAAGCGAAATGTCGACGGCCGGCACGGGGGCCGTCAGCTCTCGCACGATGAAAAAGGCGATCGCAATGGCCGCGACGACGAAACACCCGCTGATGAGCGGCGAGGCGAACCAGTCGTCCTGGTTGCCCTCCTCGAGGGCGTATTGAAGCGACACCAGCCCCACGCTGAGCAGTCCGATGCCGGCCCAGTCCATGTTCTTGCGCTGATTCTCCGCCGCGAGCCGGTTGGCTTCCTTGATGTCCTCCGGCTCGTGTACGAAGTTCGTGACCATGAAGACCGCGAGGACACCGACGGGCAGGTTGATGTAGAAAATCCACGGCCAGCTGTAGTGGTCGACAATGTAGCCGCCGATCGTGGGACCGATGGCGGGGCCGATCATGACCGCCAAACCGAAGAGCGCCATCGCCATGCCTTGCTCCTTCGGCGGGAAGGTCTGACGCAGGATCGCCTGCTCGGTGGGCTGGAGGGCGCCCGCGCCGAAGCCCTGCATGGCGCGAAAGGCGACGAGCGTGGGCAGGCTGCGCGCCATTCCGCAGAGGCCCGAACCGATGACGAACAGAATGAGGCAGGCAAGGTAGACGCGCTTTTGGCCGAACAGCCTGCCCAGAAGCGCCGTGAGCGGCATGACCAGGACGGTGGCCAGCGCAAATCCCGTGGTGACCCAGGTGATCTCCTCGACGGTGGCGCCGACGGCGCCACGCAGGTGGGGAATGGCGACGTTGACGATCGACGAATCGATGGCCCCCATCAGCGTGCCGAACGTCACGGAGATGGTGACGACCCACTTGTTGACGGGCCGTGCAGGGGCACGAGCGGGCCCTCGGGAGAACGCGCTATCCAGGGTCGCGGTGGTCATGCGAGCTCTGCGCCTTGCAGAAAGACGTTGACCAGGGCTTCCGCGTCCCCGACGTCGAGTGGCTGGAGCTTGAGAACCTCGCGAACCGCGAGGCCCCGCATCATGCCGGCGAAGAGCCAGGGGTAGAGATGGCTCCGCTCGGCGCAGAGCGCGCCCCTTGTTACACCCCGAGCGATGATCCCTTCAATCCGCTGGAAGATGAGCCGGTAGCAATCCGAGGGCAGCGTCGCGGCGCGGGGATAGCTCGACTGCAGATGGCTGAGCTCGCCCTCGAGCAGCATCTTGAAAAAGGGTCGATGAGACGACAAGAACGTGAAGTACGCCGTGATGAAGGCGACCAGTTCGTCCCGAACGGGCGCGCCTTCGACCGCCGCGAGTGCCACGTCGAGCACCTGGGTGAGGCCGTCGCACCGGGCTCGAAGGAGCGCGGCCAAGAGAGCGTCTCGGTCGTCGTAATGGTTGTAAAGCGTACCGACCGCCACCCCGGCACGTGCGGCGATAGCGCCGACGTGCGCGTCACGCAAGCCTTCCTCGGCGAAGACTTCTTCGGCGGCCGCCGCAATCGCGGCGGCGATCTGCCGTCGCATGCGTTCTCGCAGCCGAGTCGGGCCCGGAGGATGGACTGGCTGTTCGGCGGGAGGAATGGCCGGTGCGATTGGTGAAGGGCGGCTCACGATCGATACGATGCGGACGAATACACCTTCGTTGCGCGGGTTGTCACGGCTGCCGCGCTCGGGTCGCAACTCCAACCGCGCGTGTCCTCGCCTGGTGTCGGGGTGGGGCCGGACCCCCCGGGTCGCGCCTGACCGCGCACCGGCGTGAGGGTGCGGACGACGAGCGGGGCCATGACAGTCTCAACGAAGAAGCGCGCGCAACGCCTCTTGCGCTAGCGCGTTCTCCTCCGGAAGACCGATCGAGATCCGCGCCCAGCCATCGAGAGGCGGAAACGAACGCCCGATATTGACTCCGGCCGACAGCATCGCGGCGGCAAACTCCCGATGGGGACGCCCCGTCTCGAAGAATACGAAATTTCCGTGCCATTCGCAGGTTCGGAGGTTCAACTCCCGTAGAGTCGAAAGCCACCGGGCACGCTCCGCCGTGACCTGTTCCCGCACGGCCGCGAGGTAGGCGCCGTCGCGCAAACTGGCCGCCGCAGCCACCACCGAAAGCCGATTGAGCGATCGGGGGATCCCGACGCCCCGGCGGCGCAACATCTCGGCCAGCGCGGACGGGACCACGGCATAGCCCAAAGGCAGCGCGGCCAGCCCGTAGCACTTCGAGAACGTTCGGAAGACGGCGACGTTCAAGCCGGCACGGACGAGCCCGACACACGTCCGGCGCTCGACCTCTCCGGTGAACTCAAGGTACGCCTCGTCCACGATCACCAGAGCTCGCGTGGAGGCTTCGCGGACCAGGGTCTCCAGCGCCGCCACGTCCGAGAGCGTGCCCGAGGGATTGTGCGGGTTCACGACAAAAAGTGCCCGGGTGTGTGCGTTGACTCGCGCGCCGAGTGCCGGCAGATCGTTTTCCAGCCGGTCGTTGAGCCGGACAGCGACGGCGACGCCTCCCGCCGACTGAGCCGCCTCGGCGAGAGCTCCATACCCCGGCGTCGAGTAGATGAACTCGCCTCCCGGACCGCCTTGGAGGGCGAGATGAACACCCAGTTCGTCGAGGACATCACCGAGCACGACGCGATCCACAGGGACGCCTTCGCGCGCAGCGATCTGACGTTGGAGGTCCACCGCCTCGCCGTCCGTGTAGCGAGCGAGCCCGTTCAGGGCGCTGCGGATCGCATCGACCGCCAGGGGCGAAGGCCCGAAGGGGTTTTCGTTCAAATCGAGGTTTGCGTGCACCACGCGGGGGGCAACGGCGGGTGCTGCGCTCGCCGCCGGCCGGGCGTGCACCGAACAGGACTCCAACGCGAGTTCTGCAAGCGCGAGCAGTCCGCACCGGAGCCAATCGCGGCGATCCCACAATTCGCGCGGTCTCATCGTGTCTGCCCGGATCATCGTTCGACCTTTCATCTCAAATGCTCGATGCTGTCCACGATAACAGACGTCTCAATCCGAGCCGGAACCGCCCCGACGCGGTCCAAGGGTCGCCACCGGATGCGCTCCCGTTCGCTCTGGACGTGAAGTATGCCGGGGCTACGCTGCCCGGCGTGCCGGAAACCGCTGCGACTTCTCCGAGGCCGTCTTCCCGAAAGCCCGCCGGCGACGCTGCGAAGCCACCGTACGCGTCGCTATTGAGCTGGGTCCTTCTGGCGATGCTTGTCGCCGGGGGCTGGGCATACCAGCTCCACGACGCAAAGGAAGAAGCCGTACCCGAGATCCGATACAGCGACGTTTACGCGCTTCTCGACTCCAGCAAGGTCGATTCGGTCACCCTGAGAGGCCTTCAGATCCGCGGGAAGCTGAAGGAAGCCGAGAAGGTCGATGGCCAATCGATCACCACATTTCGCTCGCTCCTGCCCGCGGTCGAGGACCGGGCTCTCTTGCCCTTGCTTCGCGAAAAGGGAGTCGCCGTTACGGTGAGGAGCGAGGAGCAGCCCCCGCTGGTCCGCATCCTTACGGCGGTTGTCCCGTGGGTCCTCATCCTCGGGGCGTGGGTCTGGATGTCGCGTCAGGCAGCGGGCGCCATGGCCGGCGGCCCGCTCGGGCGGATGCTCATGGGCCGGTCCACCCGCGTGGATCCCGCCGCACGGGTGCAGGTGACATTCGACGACGTGGCGGGCCTCAAGAGCGCGAAGCGCGACCTCAGTGAGATCGTCGACTTCCTCAGGGCTCCTGCCGACGTTCGCCGGCTGGGCGGAAAGGTGCCTCACGGCGTCCTCCTCGTAGGACCGCCGGGAACGGGCAAGACGCTGCTTGCGCGGGCGGTTGCTGGAGAGGCGGGCGTTCCCTTCTTTTCCGTGACCGGTTCCGAGTTCATCGAGCTTTTCGTGGGTATGGGCGCCAAACGTGTCCGTGACCTCTTCGAGCAGGCCAAGCAGGTGTCGCCCGCGATCGTCTTCATCGACGAGATCGACGCCGTGGGTCGAGCGCGAGGCGCCGGATTGGGCGGAGGCAACGACGAGCGCGAGCAGACCCTCAACCAGCTCTTGTCCGAGATGGATGGCTTCTCACGCAACGAACTGACGATCGTCCTTGCGGCCACCAACCGGCCAGACGTCCTCGATCCCGCTCTTTTGCGTCCGGGCCGTTTTGACCGACGCGTGATCGTCGACCGACCGGAGCTGGCCGCTCGCACGTCGATCCTCGCGGTGCACACGCGAGACAAGCCTCTCGCCCCCGACGTGGACCTCGGGGTCGTTGCAGCGATGACTGCGGGATTCTCCGGCGCGGATCTCGCCAACCTAGCCAACGAGGCCGCGCTCGGGGCGACGCGGCGCAAGGCCGACGCGGTCCAAGCCAGCGATTTTGCCGCCGCCTACGACAAGATCGTGCTCGGCGATCCTCGCGAGGCCAAGCTCGACAAAGTCGAGCGCGAGCGTGTCGCCATCCACGAGTCGGGCCACGCCGTAGCTGCCTTCTTCGAGCGGCTGGCCGAGCCTCCGGCCCGCGTAAGCATCATCCCGCGCGGAATGGCGCTCGGGGCCACGCAGCAGACGCCTGGAGTGGATCGGCACCTGTTGTCCCAGCCGGAACTCGAAGCGAGACTTCGGGTTCTCATGGGCGGATACGCGGCGGAATCGCTCGTGCTCGGCTCCGTCTCCTCCGGGGCCGCCGACGACCTTCGCAAGGCGACGGAGATTGCGTTCGAGATGGTCGGTCACTACGGCATGAGCGAACTCCTGGGGCCAGTCTTCTACGAGCACCGGACCTCGCAGCCGTTTCTGGGGCAGCAGGTTGCCCTCGGGGGAACGACGAGCGACGCGACTGTGCACACCATCGAGCAGGAGACCGGTAGCCTGCTGAACGAGGCTCTTCGTACGACACGCAACGTCTTGTCGACGCACCGGTCCGCCCTCGATGCCCTCATTGCCGCGCTTCTTGCACACGAGACACTCGAAAAGGACGAGTTGACCCAGTGCTTGAGTGAGGCGTCTTTGCCGGACACAGTTGCGCCCTCCCGATCGTCGGCCGGCGCTGGCCGGAGGCAACCAGCGTAGGCGCCATGCCGTGACGGGAACCACCCTATTCGGTGCTCTCGTAGCTGGCGCGATCGATCGCAGCCCGGTAATGCTCGCGCGCATCGCCGATCACAGCATCGCCGTGCGCGGGCAGGACGTTGGCAAACTCGAGGCCCAGGATGCCCCGAAGGTCCTCTCTTGGGGGCTTGCCATCCTTCAACCATGCAGGACCGATGTTGTACGCGCGGACGAACCCCATCCAGGGCATGATCATCCGAGCAAGCCCGTTGAAGTAGGCGTCGGTCTTGGCCCAGTTCTGGAGGCAGTCGCCCGCCACCACCGTCCCGCCGTGGCGATCGAGGATGAGCAGTGCTTCTGGCGGGCTCGAACGGATCGTGTAAAGGCGCGCGCCGGACAGCGGCAGCTCGGTGCCCGCTCCCATCGCGACGTCGGGTTCGAGGTAGACATCCTTTGCGTTTGCGTCGAAGCCGGCAGTGTACCGCTGGCCCGCGACGGCCCACACCTTCGCCTTGTAGCGTTCACGGTAGAATGGGTCGTCCATTCCGTGACCGCCGGCGAGTCGGACGAGGTCGGTGACCTTGCCGAGCGCGTCGAGCGAAGCGAGGCCCGCTTCGTCGAGCCGGACGCAGTTCACCAGGACAATCCGCTCGCCCTCACGCACGATCGTCATGTTGCGGCTGAATCGGACGGGCGGCATGGTCATGCGGACAGTGCCCGTGACGAAATGGATGTTCGGCAGAACTTCGCGGATCGCGCCATGGGGCAGCGCGGGCGGGTGGGGGCGAACCACGAGAGCCATCGGACCGGTTCTACCGGCGGTCTCCATCGTCGGAAAGACCCAGGGAGCGGCCGGGCGTCGGCGGTCGAATCTCTTCAATCATCGGCGCCCGCGCGAACTCGCATCACAGATTTTGCAGTTGGATTCCGAGCTGCAAGGAGTTGGCCACGGGTTCCGGCCCGCCGGACGAGCCTCGATCGACATGCTGGTAGGTGGCGACGACTCGGGCCATATAGCTCTTGATGACGAGGGCGAGCGCGCCGTCGAACACCGTCCACCCCGGATCGATGGCCTGTTGCAGCCTCACGAGCGGCTGCAGTTTTCCGATTCCGAGGTCGGGGGTCAAATAGCTGAGAAGGAGATAGAACGAATCATGGGGCGCTTCGGCGATCACGCCGTCGGTCCCGATCAACGTCGATGACGCGCCGGTCACGTAGCCCGGGGCAAACGAGTATCCCTTGTTGAAGTTGTAAAATTGTCCTTCGACCGTGAACGTTCCGGAGTCGGTGGCCTCCTCCACGAGAGCGTCGGCCATGACGAGGGCTGTGTTTTTCGGCGTCGCGGTCGTCGTATCGATGGAGCCTGACTTCTGGTATTGGGCGCCCAGTCCGATCGTCGCGACGCTTTTCGCGCCGTAATACGTGCTCGACCCAAAATAGCCGGGCTCGCTGCCCTGCAGGCTGTAGGAGATGCGACCCGAAACATAGGGCTGCGTGCCGGGGCCGGAGACGTCAATCCCATAAACGCCGCCGTAGTACTTGAACTTGTCTTCGAACGCGTTGCCCCAGAGGGTCACGCCCTGGTCGCGGCCGTTCGCATTGTCCTTCGGTCCGAGTGGCGGACTTCCCGCGACGTAAAAGCCTGGATAATTCCAAGGGCTCATGAAAAACGGTCCCGTGAAGTTCGATCGATCGGAAGGAACGAGCAGGCGGCCGGCCCAGATATTGAACTGCTTGATCGGCTGGTATTGGGCGATGAGGTCCATGACCCCCACGGCGCCCTTTGCCGCCTCGAGGTCGGTCCCGACGACCAATTCGCCGTTGAAGTTGGCGACCCAAGAAAATTGCTCAGTGACTTTCCCGTTGAAGCGCGCTTCGACGGTCGAGTCGTACGCGTTGTCGAGGTGAACCTCCGTCATCTCCTTCGGCTTGTCCGGATCCTGCAAACGGAGCCCCGCGCGTACACCGAAGCTGTAATTGATCTTGAACGGGTTCGGGGCCGGCGGAGCCGGAGGAGGCGGCGGCGGCGGCATCATCATCGGTGCGACCGGCGGCGCCGGCGCCATGGCCATCGGCGGTGGAGGCGGAGCCACCACCGCAGGGGGCGGCGGCGGCGGCGCGTCCGGAGCGGGCGGGGCCGCAGCCGGGGGTGCCGCCGCACTGCCTGCGTCGACCGCCGCTCCCATGGGGGCGGCGGCGGGAGACGTTTGGGCGAGCGCCGTCCCGGACTGCGTCGCGATGGCGACCGTAGCCAAAACGGAATGTAAGATTGCAGATCCGGCTCTTCTTCGAAGCATCCGACTCTCCTCTCGAAACATGCGATCTCCAAATGCCCCGGCGCTGTGCCGACGCGACGGCCGACCACGGCCGACTCAGCCGTTCTAATCGACGCGAGATGTCGTGGCGATTTCGTGTGCATAAACAATCGGTGCATTCGAAGTTCGCCGGACGCGTTCTGTACGTCCTTTACGGGGATTGGCATCGGGAGTTATTGCGTTATGCGGTCCCCGCCAGGAGTAACGGGATGCATACCGCAACGAAATCGCTTTGAAACACTTTGCCCGTTACGAGAGTCGGCATGGATTACGTGGCGGCAACGCCCTATCCCTGGCCGTTCGACGGAGAGCTTCGGCGCGACAACACGGCGCTCCTCGTTATCGACATGCAGACGGATTTCTGCGGCGTGGGCGGATACATCGACTTGCTGGGATACGACATTTCACTCACGCGCGCGTGCATTCAGCCGATTCGGCGCGTGCTTGGCGCATTTCGGGCGGCAGGGTATCCGGTTCTTCACACGCGGGAGGGCCATCGACCGGACCTTTCCGATCTGCCCGCCAACAAGCAATGGCGGTCGCGTCGAACGAGCTCGGGAGTTGGAATCGGCGACAAGGGGCCGTGCGGGCGTGTTCTCGTCCGCGGCGAGCCGGGCTGGGACATCATCCCCGAGCTTGCCCCAAACGCAGGCGAGACGATCATCGACAAGCCCGGAAAGGGGAGCTTTTGTGCCACTGATCTTGAGCTCATTCTTCGGCTGCGAGGCATCCGCAATCTCGTTCTGACGGGGATCACGACCGACGTCTGTGTGCACACGACCATGCGGGAAGCCAACGACCGCGGGTTCGAATGCATCATTTTGCGCGACTGCTGTGCGGCGACCGATCTCCGCAATCACGAGGCCGCGTTGAAGATGGTCACGATGCAGCAGGGGGTATTCGGTGCGGTGGGCGAGTCGGGGGCCCTGCTCGGCGTCTTGGCCTGATGCTTATCCAACATACGGCCAATTTTACGCCACTTTGATGAGAGCTCGCATCGATCGACGTGTCGACCGAGGATGAGGACACGGTGCTTACCTTTAACGTTGGCGCAATAGGACGGAAACAGCTCGCCTTCTAGCGTGCGGAATCGATGCTTTGGCGCCACGTGCAGCGGTGTTGCCAATCGGCTTTGCGGGTCTCCGAACAATGCCCCTTGTCCGGCGTCCGGTGGACTCAGGGGCCTGGAGACGCCCACCATGATTGAGGTCACCGTCGACGCCGAGCCGCAACCGGTATCGATCGACGTCGATCGCACGGCTCTCGTCATCATCGACATGCAGCGCGATTTCCTCGAGCCCGGTGGGTTCGGCGAAGCGTTGGGCAACGACGTTTCGCGCCTGAACGCCGCGGTTCGCCCCTGTATGGCTTTACTCGAGAGCGCGCGGGACAACGGTCTGTTCGTCATTCACACGCGCGAGGGGCACCGCGCCGACATGGCCGACGCGCCGAAGGCGAAAGTCGAGCGTGGCGCCCCTTCGCTCCGGATCGGAGACAGCGGGCCCATGGGGAGAATTCTCATCCGTGGCGAGCCGGGACACGACATCGTCCCCGATCTTTACCCGCGCCCGGGCGAGGCGATCATCGACAAGCCTGGAAAGGGGGCGTTCTTTGCAACGGACCTGCACCTGATTCTGCAGAATCGCGGCATCGAAAACCTGATCGTGTGCGGCGTCACGACCGAGGTCTGTGTCAACACCACGGTGCGCGAGGCCAACGACCGGGGATATCGGTGCATCGTCCCGTCGGATTGCTGTGCGTCTTACTTTCAGGAGTTTCACGACGTCGCCCTGCGCATGATCAAGGCCCAGGGCGGGATTTTCGGATGGGTTTCGGACTCGGCCCGAGTCATCGAGGCGCTCTCGTGACGAGCCCGAATCCCCGAGGTGAGCGCCCCGAGCGCGAGGAGCAGATGCCATGGCGACAGAGATGACCGCGGCGATTCCGGGTACGGCAGCAAAACCGAAGCTCTGGACTCCAGGCGACTGGAACGCCTACTTCGGCTTCGGAACCAACATTCTGGTCAATTTGCTCACGCTGACCGGGCTACTGAGATTCGTGCTGAAAATGCCGGATTCGCTGGTCTTCGGGCGAATCTTGCCCGCCACCGGTCTGATGATGTGTCTCAGCACGTTGTACTACGCCTGGCTCGCGTACCGGCTCGCTGCGCGAACGGGCCGCACCGACGTCTGCGCCTTGCCGTCCGGCATCAGCGTGCCGCACATGTTCGTCGTCACGTTCATCATCATGCTCCCGATCGCGGCCAAGACCGGCGACCCCGTCAAGGGTTGGGAGGCCGGGCTGACGTGGGTCTTTATCCAGAGCTTCGTGCTGATGGCCGGTGGGTTCATCGCTCCGTTCATCCGAAGGGTCACTCCGCGAGCGGCGCTGCTCGGTACCCTGGCGGGCGTTTCAATCGCGTTCATCTCGATGCGACCCGCGCTCGAGATGTTCATGACCCCGGTCGTGGCGATTCCCTGTTTTGCGATCATTCTGGCAAGCTGGTTTGGCGGGGTGCGCTACTTCCGCGGGACGCCTGCAGGTCTGGTGGCCATTGCCGTCGGTACGGCGATCGCCTGGACCTCCAGCGCTCTCGGACTGCACTACGGCGGGATGAATCTCGCCAATTTGACCGATGCGCTGTCGGGGTTCCATTTTGCGGTTCCCTTGCCCGCCGTCGATCACGTCTTCTCCGGCTTCCAATTTCTCGGAGTCATTCTGGTCACGGCCATCCCGTTCGGAATCTACGATCTGGTCGAGGCCATGGACAACGTCGAGAGCGCAGCCGTCGCGGGCGACTCGTTTCCGACGACGCGCGTGCTCACAGCCGACGGCGTCGTCAGCTTGATCGGCTGCCTGATGGGCAACCCGTTCATCAACGCCGTGTACATCGGCCATCCCGGCTGGAAGGCCATGGGGGGCCGCATCGGCTATTCCGCGGCGACCGGCCTCACGGTCATCGTTCTCGCGTGGCTGGGGATCATCTCGGTCATGATGGCCGTCATTCCCGTGGTCGCCATCTCGCCCATCCTTTTGTACATTGGCATGCTCATCGGCTCGCAGGCGTTCCAAGAGACGCCGAAAAGCCATGCGCCCGCCATCGTGCTCGCGTTGACGCCGCACGTCGCAGCGTGGGGCAAGTTGCAGATCGACAACGCATTGGGCGCGGCGGGGACCAGCGCCTCGGCCGTGGGCCTCGACAAACTGGGCCAAGTGGGAGTCCTGTATCACGGGCTCGCAGTCATGGGAGGGGGATCCATCCTTGGAGGGCTCGTGCTCGGCGCGATTGGCGTCTTCATCATCGAGCGCCAATTCATGAAGGCATCGACGTTCGCGCTCGTGGGCGCGATACTGACCTTCTTTGGCTTCATGCACGGCGAAGCCCTGGGCATCGGGCAAACTCCGACCGTCGCCTTGAGCTACTTCGTCGTGGCCGGGATTCTCGCCGGATGCGGCAAGTTCGCTCACGTGACGCAAGGCGCCCCGTCGCACGCCGCGGTGGAGCACCAGCCGATCCTCGAACCAGGCGAATGACCCGGAGGGGGGGTGGACACCATTCGCGGGCGGCTTTGGCAGGCCGTTGCCAAGCGTCGTCGTTACACGGCCAAGTGTTTGCGCACGAGTTCGTCGGACAGTTCGCCCATCTTTCCCGATGCCACGACCGTTCCGCGCTCCATCAAAAAAAATTGCTCGGCGATTCGGCGTGCGAATGGCAGCTTCTGCTCGATGAGCAGTACGGAGACCTTCTCCTCCGTATAGAGCCGCCGAATGACGTCGCCAATCTCGTGGACGATGTTCGGCTGGATCCCCTCGGTTGGCTCGTCCATGAGCACGCATTTGGGTTGCAGCGTCAGAGCGCGAGCGATGGCAAGCTGCTGCTGCTGCCCGCCCGAAAGGTCGCCGCCCCGTCGACGCATCATGGCGCGCAGGACCGGGAAGAGGCGAAAGACGAGATCGGGAATGTCGCGAGAGCGGCGGCGCACGAGCGTGCCGACGCGAAGATTCTCCTCGACGGTCAACTCGGGAAAGATCTCGCGGCCCTGTGGGACGTAGCCGATGCCCACACGCGCGCGCTCGCTCGGATCGGCGCCCACGAGCTCGCGCCCGTCGAATCGCACGCTGCCCGAGCGTATCGCGACGGTGCCCATGATGGCCCGCAGCAGCGTCGTTTTGCCGACGCCGTTGCGCCCCATGACGCAGGTGCACGAGCCGTCCGGAACCGTCAGCGTCGTGCTGCGCAGCGTGTGGCTCCCACCGTAGTATTGATTGACTTCACGCGCTTCCAGCACGTCATGCCCCCAGGTAGACTTCGACCACGCGCGGGTCGCTCTGCACTTCTTGCATTGAACCCTGCGCCAGCACGCGCCCCTCGTGCAAGACGGTGACCGTCGTCGCGATGCTGCGAACGAAGTCCATGTCGTGTTCCACGACGACGACGGTGTGTTTACCGGCGAGAGAGGCCAAAATTTCCTCCGTCCGCTCGATTTCCTGCTGGGTCATTCCCGCGACGGGCTCGTCGACGAGCAGCAATTGCGGCTGTTGGACCAGCAGCATACCGATCTCGAGCCATTGCTTCTGACCGTGCGACAAGAGACCGGCAACTCGGTCGCGATGCTCGGTCAGTCCAGTGAGCTCCAGCGTCCGCTCGATCGCGAGCCGCTCCTCGGTGGACAATCGCGCGAACAACGTTCGCGCGACGCGCTTGCTGCCGTGGGTCGTGAGCTCGAGATTTTCGAACACGGTATGGTTGGGAAACACCGTGGGTCGCTGAAACTTGCGACCGATACCGAGGCCCACGATCGTGTGCTCCGAGAGCCGCGTGAGGTCGCGCCCGTCGAAGCGCACGCTGCCCGAAGTGGGTCGCGTCTTTCCTGTGATGACGTCCATGAGCGTCGTCTTGCCGGCGCCGTTCGGCCCGACGATGCACCGCAGCTCGCCCGCCTCGAGCGACAGGGTGAGCTCATCGAGCGCCCGGAACCCGTCGAAGCGCACCGTCACCTTGTCCACTTCCAAGAGCGCCGTCATGGCCGCGGCTCGTGGTGGACCGGCGCGCCCGGAACCGCCGGGGCCGGGACAGGTCCCTGGGGCTTCGATCCCGGGGGGCGAAGCATTCCGATGAGGTTGCTGCGAGCGCGGGCGAGGGCGGCGAACACGTCCACAATCCCGCCAGGCAAGAGCAACGTCACGAACACGAAGAGCCCGCCCAGCACGAAGAGCCATGCCGTGGGGAACGTCGCCGTGAGCCAGCTCTTCGCTCCGTTGACGAGAAGAGCCCCGACGATGGCTCCGGCCAGGGTGCCACGGCCGCCCACCGCGACCCAGATGGCAATCTCCACCGAGTTCGATGGTTGCATCTCGCTCGGATTGATGATGCCCACCTGGGGCACGTAGAGGGCGCCTGCGATCCCGCAGATCACGGCCGAAAGCGTCCAGATGAAGAGTTTGTACGCCACCGGGTCGTACCCGCAGAAACGCACTTTCGCTTCGACATCCCGCATCGCCGTCAGCACGCGCCCGGCTCGCGATCCGACGACGGCGCGGGCGAGTAGATACGTGAGCGCTAACCCTGCGCCGCTGACCGCGCACAGTACCGCCTTGGTGGAAGGGTCGCGGAGCGAATAGCCGAGGATCCTTTTGAAATCGGTCAGCCCGTTGTTTCCGCCGAATCCCGTCGCATTTCGAAAGAACAGCAGCATCGCCGCGTAGGTGAGGGCCTGCGTGACGATCGAAAAATAGACGCCGCCGATCCGGGACCGGAACGCGAAGAACCCGAACACGTAGGCGAGGATGCCCGGGGCCAGCAGCACCATCAGCGCCGCGAACCCGAAGTGCTCGAACCCGTGCCAGTACCAGGGCAGCTCCTTCCAATCGAGAAACACCATGAAGTCCGGCAGCGAGCTCCGATAGTTTCCCTCGGTCCCGATGGCCCGCATCAGGTACATGCCCATCGCGTAGCCCCCGAGGGCGAAGAACAGGCCGTGGCATAGGCTCAGGATGCCCGCGTAACCCCACGCGAGATCCATCGCGACCGCCACGATGGCGTACGTGGTGAGCTTGCCCATGAGAGAGACGAAGTACTCGGAGGTGTGCAGGGCACTCGTCTCTGCGGGCAGGACGTTCAAGAGAGGGACGACGACTCCGGCGAACAAGCACGTGGCAATGACGACCCCGACCTCCCACGCGGGTCTCCCGCGCTTCGAAGGGGGGGGAGGCATCGTCACCTGCCCACCATCCTCCAGAAGAGCGCTCGCGGCTCGGCGCGCCTTCGGGGGCGGCGGGGTTATCGACGCGGTCACGTGCCCTCCAGTCCGCGTCCGCGCGGGGCGAACAGCCCCTGCGGTCGCTTCTGGATGACCAGGATCACCGCGACCAAAACGACGATTTTACCCAGAACGGCGCCCGCGATCGGCTCGAGCACTTTGTTGAGGATCCCGAGAGAGAACGCCGCGACGACGCACCCGACGAGCTTTCCGACGCCGCCGAGCACGACCACCAGAAAGGAGTCGACGATGTAGCTTTGCCCGAGCTCGGGGCCGACGTTTCCGAGCTGCGCGAGGGCAACCCCTCCAAGACCCCCAACCCCCGATCCGAGCGCGAACGTCCAGGTGTCCACGCGACGCGTGGCGATGCCCATGCAGGCCGCCATCGGCCGGTTTTGGGTGACAGCGCGAACCCGCAAGCCGAGCGACGTACCCCGGAGCATGTAGGACACGAAGCCGACGACGACGATCGTGAAAAGAACGACGGCGACTCGGTTGTATGGAATGACCACGTCCTCGAAGACCTCGGTGCCGCCCGCAAGCCAATGCGGGTTCTCGACAGCGACGTTCTGCGGCCCGAAGATCGAGCGAACCGTTTGGATCAGGAGCAGGCTCAACCCGTAGGTGGCCAGCAGCGTCTCGAGCGGGCGCCCGTAGAGGAAGCGGATGACGGAGCGTTCGAGCACGGCGCCGACCAGCATGCAGGTACCGAGGGCCACAGGAACGGCAAAGACCAGATACAGCGACTCATGCTGCGGCAGATGATCGTGAAAGAACGTTTGCGTCTCGTACGTGGCATAGGCCCCGAGCATCAGCATTTCGCCATGCGCCATGTTGATAACGCGCATGAGCCCGAACGTGATGGCAAGACCAAGTGCCGAGAGAAGCAGGATGCTGCCCGTGCTCAGGCCGTACATGAGGTCCGCCGCACCGTCGACCATGAATTGCTTTCGGGCGAGCGCCCCGAGCGCGCTCGCCGCGGCGCTGCGCACCCGCGCGTCCGGCTCGGCGTACGTGCCGTCGTCGAGTTTGGCCGAGAGCCCCTCGAGCAACGAACGGAAGCGGATGGATCCCGATGCCTGGATGGCGGCAATCGCGCCAAGTCGCCGCTGCGGATCGCGGCTCGCCAGGTCGAGCTCGGCGAGCGTAGAGACGAGAGCTCGGCGCACGCTAGGGACCTTCTCGCGCGAAAGCGCAGAGCGCATGGCCGGCACGTCGTCCTCGTTCGAGCGATTCGCCAGGGTTGCTACGGCGGCCAGCCGCACTTCCGGTGCAGGCGCATCGAGTTCCAGTCGCGCGATGATCGGCTCGAGCGCTCGGCGGACCTCGTTGTCCATCGTCGGCGGGTGGCCGGCGCCTTCGACGGCTTCACCCGTGACGGCATCGTGCCACACGCCCTTGCCGTCGCGGACGCCAACCCTTCCCCCGTCCGTGATGACGACGTTGCCGTCGCGCAGCCCCTCGAGCAATGCGAGCGCCCGCGTGTCGCCTCCCGCGCCGATCGCTTGTGCGGCGCGCGCAACGGAGTCGCCCGACGGCTGTGCCAGCGCGCTCACCGCCGCGGCGAAGTCGTTGCCTTCGGCGCGGATGAGGGGGGCGGCGAGCAGGCACGCCGCGGCCACGATGTAGCCCAGCAAGCGCGCGCCTTGGTGGGGTCTCGGCCGGGCGGCGTTTCGCGTCATGGCCCGAGCGATCCTCTGACGCTCAGCGGTGCGCGACGGCGTCCGAGCTCGCGTACTTCGGCTCGGTGCAGTTGCCGCAGACCCACGGATACGTCCAGTCGGCCACCTTCTTCGCGCTCTCCGGAATGAAGGGGCTCCAGGCCTGCGCCCGAATGGGTCCCTCCGACTTCCAGACGACTTGGAACTGCCCGTTGGACTGCACCTCCCCGATGAAGACGGGCTTGTGCAAGTGATGGTTTTTTGCGTCGAGCGGGATGTCGAAGCCCGAAGGCGAGCGAACTACCTGGTAGCCCAGTGCCTGGCGCACCGCGTCGACGTTGGTTGTGCCGGCCTGGGCAACCGCCTGGGCCCACATGTGAAGCCCGATGTACGTGGCCTCCATCGGATCGTTGGTGACGCGCTTGTCGCCATCCGGCAGGTTGTGTGCCTTCACGTAGTTTTTCCACTCAGCAATAAACGCCTTATTTTCCGGCGTATCGATCGACATGAAATAATTCCAAGCCGCCAAATGCCCCACGAGCGGCTTTGTGTCGATGCCGCGAAGCTCCTCCTCGCCGACGGAGAACGCCACGACCGGAATGTCCGAGGCCTTGAGGCCCTGATTCGCCAGCTCCTTGTAGAACGGCACATTCGAGTCGCCGTTGATGGTCGAGATGACCGCAGTGCGCTTGCCGGCCGCGAATTTTTTGATCTCTGCGACGATGGTTTGATAGTCGTTGTGACCAAACGGCGTATATTCTTCTTTGATATCGTCGTCTTTCACACCCTTCGAGTGAAGGAAATAGCGCAAAATCTTGTTCGTCGTTCGCGGGTAGACATAGTCCGTTCCGAGCAACACGAATCTCTTGGCACCGCCGCCCTTCTCGCCCATGAGGTATTCGACGGCCGGAATGGCCTGCTGGTTCGGCGCGGCGCCGGTGTAAAATACGTTGTACGAAGATTCTTCGCCCTCGTATTGAACCGGGTAAAATAACAGCCCGTTCAGCTCCTCGAATACGGGCAATACCGACTTGCGCGACACCGAGGTCCAGCAGCCGAAGACCACCGCCACCTTGTCTTTTTGAAGAAGCTCGCGCGCCTTCTCCGCGAAGAGCGGCCAGTTGGACGCCGGATCGACGACGACCGGCTCGATCTTGCGGCCGAGGACTCCGCCTTTGCCGTTGATCTCTTCGATCGTCATCAATGCGACGTCGCGCAGCGACGTCTCGCTGATCGCCATCGTTCCCGAGAGCGAATGCAGAATACCGACCTTGATCGGCCCCCCCGGCGCTTCCGCGGGAGCTGCGGCCTTCGGGGCCTCGGCGCTTGCGGCGGACTCCGCCGGCTTCGACTGATCGGCCGGTTTTGCTTCTTCCTTGCAACCGAGGAACGCGACTTGGCACAAGGCAGCGAGCACGACGGACCATCGTCTCATCGGAGGAGGACAAGTCATCGGGAGCTCTCCTTTTTTTGGAAATGTCCGCCGGTAACGCTTCGGCGCGACCGTGACGAGATTGCCACGTCGCTTGTTTCCGTGAGTTGTCGCCCCGATTAACTTTTGCCGTTCGAAGCTACCGCGTCAAAGGGACGGGGCGCGCTCCCGAACGTGTGATTTGCCGAGTGCCGAGTCCCCATGAAGCGAGGCCCAGCCAAAGGCTCGAGGTCATCCCGCGCTCGTGTCCATGACGGCCTCGGCCCTTGCCTGCAGGACGAGATCGACCACTCTGTCGATCCCAACGTCGTTTTTCGCCTGCGCGAAGACGAAGGGCCCTTCGCCTCGCATCGCGCGGGAGTCTCGAGCCATGACCTCCAAGTCCGCGCCGACGTGGATCGCCAAATCCGTCTTGTTAATGACCAACAAATCGGACTGGGTGATCCCCGGGCCGCCTTTGCGGGGGACCTTGTCGCCCCCGGCGACGTCGATGACGTAAATGGTGTAGTCCACGAGTTCGCGGCTGAACTGAGCGGCCAGATTGTCCCCCCCGCTCTCGATGAGCAATAAGTCGGGACCGACATCGGCCGTCAGCTGTTCCAAAGCGTCCAGATTGTGGCTGATGTCCTCGCGAATCGCGGCGTGCGGACAGCCACCGGTCTCGACGGCGCGGATCCGCTCTGCGGCAAGCGCCCGGTGACGATGCAAGAAATCGGCGTCCTCGCGCGTGAAGATGTCGTTCGTCACGACCCCCAAACTCAAGCGCTCGCGCAGGCGGATGCAGAGCGCGAGCGTGAGCGCCGTCTTGCCGCTGCCGACCGGACCGCCGATCCCGACCGTGAAGGATCGAAGCGAGTAGTCGCGCCGACGCGCCGGGGACCTGTCCCGGAACAGGCCGGGGTGGCGCCGGTGCTCGTGGCGGTGGTCCTGCCGATCTCGGTGCTCGTGGTCGTGATCGCGCTGCTCGTGGTCGTGATCTCGCTGCTCGTCGTGGGCCATGGATTCGTACCTCAGCTCTGAAATAGTCGCGCATACAGGCGATCGTGAGTCGCGGCGACCACATCGACGACCGGCGCTACGTTCGCCGCTTCGCTCGCGCGCAGTCTCGCGCACGCCGCTAGGACCCGGTCGAGCGTCGGGCCGTGCCGGTCCTGGATCCGCTGGGCCTCGTGAGGCCCGACGACGCCCAGGCGCACGGCAGCGGACAGAATGGCTCGCAATGCGGAATGCAAATACAGCCCGAGCGCGTCGCTTTGCTCCAGACCGAGCACGGCGAGGGTCGCGCCGAAAAGCGGCGCATGATGGGCGGCCACGTCGCGGCCGCGGGTGCGCTCGGCGAGCGCGGCGATGGCCGGTCCGTCGAAGACCCGAGCGCACGTCCCGATGAACGCCCGCCCCTGCGTGCGGCTCGCGCGGTTGGCGACATGATTCGTGAGGAACGCGTCGACGCGACGATCCATCGACTCGATTTCGTGCGGGGCATTGAACGTGGCCGTGACGAACGGAAGTGCTGCATGCCCGACGTTCCAGAGATGGACGCCGGCGTACGCGTCGAGCTCATCGACCGTGCGAGGCTGCCCGCGATGGACCATCGCTTCGAGGCCCGCGGAATGGGCAAATCCGCCGACGGGAAAAGCCGAGTCGGCCATCTGAAGCACTCTCCAGCGCGACGCGGCGGTCAAGGGACCTCAAAATAGGTGATAGAGTTGGGCGAGTGGCAGTGTCGCCGCCGGCTCGCAGGTGAGGCGAACTCCGTCGGCTCGAACCTCGTACGTTTCGGGGTCGACGGCGATCGTCGGCAGGGCGTCATTGTGAATCATGTGCCGTTTTCCGAGGCCGCGGCACCCTCCGACGGACAGCACTCGCTTGGCGAGGCCGAGCTCGTCGAGTCCTCCCTCGAGCTCCGCGCGTCGCGACACGAACGCAATGCTCGTGGCGCCGGCCGCGCGCCCGTACGCCCCGAACATCGGACGCATCATAAGGGGCTGAGGAGTCGGAATCGACGCGTTTGCGTCTCCCATCTGCGCCCACGCAATGAAGCCCCCTTTGACGACGATTTCAGGCGTCACGCCGAAGAAGGCCGGCCGCCAGAGCACCAGATCGGCCCATTTGCCCACTTCGACGCTCCCGATCTCGGTCGACATGCCGTGGGCGATCGCCGGGTTGATCGTGTACTTGGCGACGTAGCGCTTGATGCGCACGTTGTCGTCGTCGCCTTGTTCCTCGGGGAGCCGGCCGCGATCCACCTTCATCTTGTGCGCAGTCTGCCATGTCCGGGTGATCACTTCGCCGACGCGGCCCATCGCCTGGCTGTCGCTCGACACGATGCTGATCGCTCCCATGTCGTGCAAAATGTCCTCTGCGGCGATCGTTTCTCCGCGGATCCGGCTCTCGGCGAACGCGACGTCCTCGGGGATCGTCCGGTCGAGATGGTGGCAGACCATGAGCATGTCGAGGTGCTCGTCGAGGGTGTTGACGGTGAACGGCCGGGTCGGATTCGTCGAGCTCGGGATGACGTTCGACTCGCCACAGACGCGAATGAGATCGGGGGCATGCCCGCCGCCGGCGCCCTCGGAGTGATACGTGTGGATCGTTCGACCCTTGAACGCCGCGATCGAGTCATCGACGTACCCCGACTCGTTCAGAGTGTCGGTGTGAATCGTGACTTGCACGTCCTCGCCTTCGGCCACCCCGAGGCAGCAATCGATGGCGGCTGGCGTCGTCCCCCAATCCTCGTGGAGCTTCAGCCCGACGGCCCCCGCGCGGATCTGGTCGACGAGGCCCTCGGGCGAGGAGGTATTGCCCTTTCCGGTGAGTCCAATGTTGATTGGCAGGACATCGGTCGCCTGCAGCATCTGGCGGATATGACGGGAGCCGGGGGTGCAGGTCGTCGCGTTCGTCCCGGTCGCAGGCCCCGTGCCTCCCCCGACGAAGGTCGTCACGCCGGAAGCGAGCGCCTCGTGCGCCTGCTGCGGGCAGATGAAGTGAACGTGCGCGTCGATCGCGCCCGCGGTCACGATGAGCCCTTCTCCGGCGATGGCCTCGGTCGTGACACCGATGATCATCCCCGGAGTGACGCCGGCCATGACGTCCGGATTGCCCGCCTTGCCGATTCCGGCGATCCGGCCACTCTTGATTCCGATGTCCGCCTTGACGATGCCGGTCGCGTCGATGATGAGCGCGTTGGTAATCACGCAATCGAGCGCGTCGCGGTCGCTCACTCCGGCTCGTTGCCCTTGCCGATCGCGCAGTACCTTGCCCCCGCCGAACTTGCATTCGTCTCCGTACACCGCATGGTCGCGTTCGACTCGGGCGACCAGGCCGGTGTCGCCCAACCGAACGCGGTCCGCGACGGTCGGGCCGAACATGTCGGCGTAGTGCCGGCGGTCGATCCCAGCGCTCATGGGGCGCTACCGGGCGATTGCGCGACCGAGGCGAGGGCGACCAGGCGGACCGTCTTCCGATCGCCCGGCTCGAAGCGAACGGCGGTGCCGGCCGGGATGTCGAGGCGTCGGCCGGCGGCGCGCTTGCGATCGAACAGGAGCGCCGCATTGGTCTCATCGAACGGATAGTGACTTCCGACCTGGATGGGGCGATCCCCGACGCTCTCGACGACCAGATCGATGACTTCGCGCCCGTCGTTGATCACGATCTCGCCGCGAACGACGAACAGCTCGCCGGGTATCGGCGTTCCCGCGTGTGCGCTATCGGCGATCGGCGCGAAAACTTCCGGCCGCGGCACCGGCAGGAACGTGCCGTACAGGGCAAGATCGAGGTCGACGGTGGAGAGCGCGATGGGACCATGAACCGTCACGAGCTTCGTCCCGTCCGGGAAGGTGCCTTCCACCTGGACTTCCGTGACGAGATCGCCCACGCCCGGCATGACGTGCGCGCGTCCCAGAATGCGCCGGCCGCGATCCATCAAATCGGCCACCGACTGGCCGTCGCGGATGAACTCCAGAAGCTGGGTGGCGATGAGCGCGACGGACTCCGGGTAGTTGAGGCGGATGCCGCGAGCCAGGCGCTTTTGCGCGAGAAATCCTGCCCCGTGCAAGACCAGCTTGTCGACGTCCCGAGGCGTCAGGTGCATTGGGCCGGAGCATGACGCATTCGTTTTAGCCCGTCACCATTTTCGAGCGAGAGGGTCGTCGCCGAGCCATCGTGCGAGAAGCGCGAAACTCGGACGCAAGACGCGGGACGCGTTCTCGAAACGATCCGCGGCGACGCGCACGACGACGCCGTCGTCGCGCAGCGGACTCGCCGCCCAAACGGTGGTGGCATCGTCGGTGGACGGTGCGAGCGGTCCAAGCATCGCTCGGCGCACGTCGGCGAAGCGGGGTCCGATCGCGACCAGCGATGCGACCCATTCGTACGGTCCCATCCGCTCGGCGATCGATCCATGAGCCGGATCCAGCAGCGTCGCGTCTGCGAAGATGGGTTGGTCGGCGCGCATGATCTCGGTCCTCGATTCGAGACGAGCGAACTGCCATCGCTCACCGCGCGCAGCGCGTCCGCACGATGTCGCGTCGAAAAGAAGGAGTGACGCATTCGCCGCGAGCGAGACGTCGATCCTTTGGGTGTAGCGAGCCCCGGCGAAGGGTACAACGGGGTCGGGCAGGATGGCCATCGTCGCGCCTTCCGCAACGTGAGCTTCGAGCCGCTGGGAACAGCCGCGCGGCGAGCGGTATACCTTCGTGGATGCCTGAGTGCACACCAGGCCCGACGAGTGCGGCTCGGCTTCGAGGATCAGATCGACCGCATCGCCGTCGACCAGCCCACCCCCGAAACTCGACAGAAACACCCACGCGGCGTGCCCGTGATTGCGCGGCGTGAGGATTCGCAGTGGACTCGTCGCAAACGCTCGGGCGAGGACCGTCCGGTCGCCTCTGCGCCGGAAGGTGATCGATCCGCGCCCCGGCCCTCGTGTGGTAAGAGCATCGCGTGCGCGTGAGCCCATCGGGTCAGTCGCTGCCATTGGACATCGCTTCGCTGCGGCGAGGGTACCGCGACTCGAGCATCCGCTGCGTCGATGTCGCGGAAACCGTCGTCGCCGGGATCGCGGCCGATGCCACGGCGGGAATTTGGACGGCGCTCCGCCCGAGCGACGAGGTCGTCGCCGAGGCGCGTTCGCTCGAACGGGCGTATCCGCCGGGGTCCCGGCCGCCGCTCTACGGGCTCCCGTTCGCCGTGAAAGACAATATCGACGTGGGCGGGGTGACGACGACTGCGGCGTGCCCGGAGTTTGCGTACTTGCCCGGCGATTCGGCACCGGTGGTGGATCGGATCCGTGCGGCGGGCGCGCTTTACGTTGGCAAGACGAACCTCGACCAGCTGGCGACCGGCCTCGTTGGGGTTCGGTCGCCGTACGGCATCCCGCCGAATCCCTTCGATCCTCGATATGTGTCCGGCGGCTCGAGCTCGGGCTCCGCCGCCGCAGTGGCTCGAGGATTGGTGAGCTTCGCCCTGGCCACCGATACCGCCGGCTCGGGCCGCGTCCCGGCGGCACTCAATCACATCGTAGGGCTCAAGCCGAGCCGTGGGCTTCTTTCGACCCGCGGCGTGGTACCTGCGTGCCGTTCGATGGATTGCGTCACGATCCTTGCGCTCACGTGCGAGGACGCCACGGAGGTGGCCGCCGTGGCGACGGCATTTGATCCGCGGGATCCCTATTCGCGACCCGAAGCCTCCCGCTTTCGATGGCGAGCGGACGTCTCCGGCCGGCGCTGGCGGGTCGGGATTCCAAGGCCGGAGGACCAGTCGTTCGACGACGAGCAGGCACGCGAGGGGTTCGCCGCGGCTCGCGCCACGCTCGAGCAAATGGGGGCCGCGTTCGAGAACGTCGACATGACGCCGTTCTTCGAGGCCGGGCGGCTTCTCTATCAGGGCCCCTGGATCGCCGAGCGGCTTTCGGGATTCGATGAGTTCATCCATACGCATCCCGAGGCGCTCCTGCCGGTCATTCGAACCATTTTGAATCAAGGAGCCGGATTTCGAGCCGTCGATGCCTTTCGCGGTCTCCATACGCTGGCCGCGCTGCGCCGAGCGGTGGAGCCGCTATGGACCACGCTCGACGCGCTGGTGCTTCCATCGGTCCCCGGCACCCCCCGAATCGACGAAGTCCTTGCCGATCCGATCGCGGTCAACACGCGGCTCGGGCTCTACACGACATTTGCGAATTTGCTCGACTTGGCGGCCGTGGCCGTGCCGAGCGGAATCCGTCCCGACGGTCTGCCCGCGGGTGTCACGTTCGTAGGGCCTTGGGGCAGGGATCCCGTACTCGCCGCATTGGCGTCCGCCTTTCACCGTCGCAGCGGCGGCCCTCTCGGGGCCACGGGATGGCCTTGGCCCGCACCCGCCGAGCGGGTCGAGGAACCCCTGGAGGGCCGCCTGCTGCTGGCCGTCGTCGGCGCTCACCTGTCCGGCATGCCGCTCAATCATCAGCTCACCGAGCGCGGGGCCCATTGCGTGCGCGCGACCCGGACGGCGCCTTCGTATCGGTTGTACGCACTGCCGGGCACGCACCCGCCCAAGCCGGGCCTTGTTCGTGTCACCGACTCTCACGGCACGAAAATCGATCTGGAGGTGTGGGCTTTGCCGCGCGAGAGCGTCGGCTCTTTCCTGGAGGGCGTGGGCGCTCCGCTTGCGATCGGAACGATCGACCTCGAAGACGGGGGCAAGGTTCACGGCTTCCTCTGTGAGGCGCACGCGGTCGCCTCGGCGACCGACATCTCGTCGTTCGGCGGATGGCGCGCCTATGCAACGCGTCAAGGCTGATGCTCGAGTCCTCAAAAAAGCAGGGGTCCATTCGTGGCCGCCCACGATCCGCAACGATCCTTCGGTTCTTCAAATCGTAAACGGGGGCTAAATTTCGCGCCCGGCACGCTCGGGACACCCTGCGGAAACGGTGCTAGCCCATGATCGGCCTATGAAGCTAGCGGGCCTCGCGACTCAGCTCGATCCGACGCGGGTCGCGATGGGCGTGGGCCGGATGCGGATTTTGAGCCACGAGGTGAGCATTCTGGAAGCACTCAGCGATTTTGGAAGGGTGGGGCCGCCGACGCCGCCGACGCCCAACAACCTGCAGGATTCGTCGTGAGCTCGAAGGCCCCGGCCCCTCGCGACAGCCCGTCGGGCAGCGCACGCCCTTCGGGTTTTCAGGCGCAGATCAAGGGCGCGACCATCGGCGACCTCGTCCAGATGGAATGTCTGGCCGGGTCGCGGCGGGTCGTCCGCGTGACGTCGGGAAGCAACATTGGCTTTCTCTATTTCCGTGGAGGAGCGATCGTCCACGCCGTTGCGCGTACTCTGAGCGGCGAGGCCGCCGCCCTCGACATGCTGTCCTGGAACGAAGGCTCCTTCGAGCCGGCCGAGCGCGAATGGCCGGCGAAAGACACCATCGCCTGCAATTGGCAGACGCTGCTCATCCGTGCGGCTCAGCTTCGCGATGAGCGCATGGCGCCGAGCCTGCTGGCGCTTCGCCCCGGGGCAGCGGGCCGGCAAGTCGGCGAGAGCATCGAGATCGAGGCGACGCCCATTCTGGTCGCGGGCCATGTTTTGCGGAGCGAAGATTTCGAAGTTGTTCTGCGCCTCGATCCGGGCGGCGGGATCATGGAAAATCAAGGCGCGACCCAGGACTTCGCGGACATCGTCGCGTACGCGTGTCGCCTGACCGAGCTCGTGGGCAATCAGCTGGGGGTCGAGCGGTTCCGAGCGATGGAGTGCATCTTCAAGAGCGGACGCTGCTTTGTCGTACTCGAGCGCAACGGAGAGGTCATCGCACTTCGGCCGAGGCCATCGACCGAGGTGTCTGTGCTTCGCGAGTTACTCGGGATCTAAGGAGCCAGCCCATGCCGAGCATCGAGGGGACGCTGCGAACGCTTCGTGACGTTCAGGGGGTGTACGGCAGTTTTGTGATCGCCGGCACCGGCGCGCTCGTGGCTCGTGATCTCCCCGCCGTGTTCGACGGCGACCTCTTCGCAGAGGTGGGCCCACGCATCACGCGCCTGTACGAGACGTTTCTCACCGGTGGCGAAGAGCTCGATGCGTGCATCCTACGCTACTCGGAGCACAAGATTTACCTGAAGAGGATGACCTGGGGACTCATCGGCATCATTTCCGGTGTGAGCGTCAACATGCCGGCGTTGCGAATGGTGGCGAACCTCGTCGTCCGCCGGATCGATCCCGAAGTCGTCGCCCCGGTGCGCCCGCCCATCGCCGTGGCGCAGCCTTTGACCGAGCTGGCAACAGCGCCCACCGTGACCCGGTCGTCGCCGCCTCTGCGCCTGACCGCGGATCGAGCCGAGCCCCCGGTCGTGGAGCCCCAACCGCAGGACGGCAGGGATTCGACGCCACCTGGGAGCGACGGGCACGTCCGCATGTACCGCGGTCGCCGCGTCGTCGACGATTGAACCCAAGACGGGGGTCGAAACGATGGACCCCCATCGCTCGGTCGAGTCAATCGCTCGGTTCCGGCTCGGTGCACCGAATGGGTCGGATTCCGATCGGTCAGCGCGCGACCGATCGCAGCTCGGCGTCGGAGGTCATGAGGTCTCGGCGCGGGTCGGCGGCCGTGCGGGGAACGTTCTCAGGGTACGCCGGCCCGCCATGCTCCGCCACATCCATGCCCTGTCGCTCGCGCTCGGCCGAAAGGCGCAGGACGCCGGCTGCTTTAAGGCCAGCCATCATCAGCAAGGATGTCACGAAGGTCGCCGTCGTGATCGCGGCGCTGCCCACGGCCTGGGCGCTGAGCTGGCCTGTGCCGCCCCCGTAAAAGAGCCCAACCACCAGGGATCCGGCCGAGGTGTCCGCCCCGTACGGTCCCGGTGCGCCGTATTGGCCGGTCGCGAAGAGACCCAAGCTCAGCGTTCCCCAGATCCCGCAGACTCCGTGGACCGAGACCGCGCCTACCGGATCGTCGATTCGCAAAAACTCGAACAGGTCGACCGAGAGGACGCAGATGATGCCCGCGACCGCGCCGAGGATGAGGGCTCCCGACGGGGAGACCCAGTAGCAAGGGCACGTGATCGCAACCAGGCCCGCCAAGAAGCCATTCACGGTAATGCCGCAGTCCCAGTACCGCGCGCGCCAATACACCCAAAAAAGTGCAGACAGTCCACCTCCGCATGCCGCCAGAGTCGTATTGGTGGCGACGCGCCCAATGCCTTGCAGATCCATGGCCGAGAGCGTGCTTCCCGGATTGAATCCATACCAGCCAAACCAGAGGATGACCCCGCCCACCGCCGCGAACGTCATGTTGTGTCCGGCCATGATGCCGCCTCCGTCGCGCGCGAACCGCCGGCCGAGGCGGGGGCCGAGGGCCATCGCCCCGGTCAGCGCGACGGTGCCCCCAATCGTGTGCACCACGGTGGATCCGGCGAAGTCGTGGAAGGCGAGAGGCTTGAGCGCCGTCAGCCATCCATCGGGGCCCCAGGCCCAATGACCGAAGATCGGGTAGATGAAACCGCTGACGCCGACGCTGTACCAAAGGTCGCCCACGAAAGCCGTCCGACCCACCATGGCGCCCGATGTGATCGTGCTACAGGTGTCGGCGAAGGCGAACTGAAAGAGCCAGAAGGCCAGCATGGGCACGCCGGTCGACCCGTACGTGTCCGGCGTTCCGTGCAAAAAGAAGTATTCGTGGCCGATGAACCCGTTGCCCGAGCCGAACATGAACGCGAACCCGAACGCGAAGAAAAGAACACCGCACAGGCAGGTGTCGACGATTCCCTCGAGCAGAACGTTGACGGTCTCTCGCGTCCGGGAGAATCCGGCCTCGAGAAAGAGAAACCCCGCCTGCATGAAGAAGACGAGAAATGCTGCCGTCAGGGTCCAGGCCGTGTTCAGAGGATTGACGCATTCGGAGTGCGCAGCCGTGGGCTCGGCGGCGTAGGCACGGTGCCCGAAGTAAGCGGGAATTCCCCAGGCCAGGGTGAGCACCAACGCGAGGCCGATCGCCTTTCCGGCGATGATGGCATAGAAGACGCGGCGCGATTCACTCCGGCTCCACAAATCGGTCGCGCGCCGTACCGAGCCGAACCAATGCGATTCCCAAACGCTCATCGAACCTGGCGTTACCATTCGGGTGATTTCGACATGGTTTCGCGTTCCCGCCATCCCGACGACCCATGAGCGGCCAAGCCCCCTCTTTTCTCGACTATACGCCCGTAGCCCTCTCCTTCGGGACCAGTGGCCTTCGAGGCCTTGTCAAAGACATCACGGACCTCGAGGCGTACATCAACGTCAAAGGCGGGCTCCGGTACCTCCTGGCGGCAGGCGACATCCCGCCCGGCCGCCGCGTGATCCTGGCCGGCGACCTGCGGCCGAGCACCGATCGACTCCTCATCGCGGTCGCCCGGGCTGTCGCCGACGCCGGCTGCGGCGCGGAGAATGCTGGGAAGATCCCGACGCCGGCGCTCGTAGCGCGCGCGATGGCCGAGCGCTGTGCCGGCGTCATGGTCACCGGCAGCCATATTCCCTTCGACCGAAACGGCATCAAGATCAACCGGAGCGTCGGCGAAGTCCTGAAGTCCGACGAAGCCGGAATCACGCGGGAAGTCGAGCGGGTCCGAGCGGAGGAGTATGGCCGCTCCGCCGGCGAGTCCGCGTTCGACTCCAAGGGCGGGCTCAAGACCCGCACGCCTCTGCCGCCGGTGGATCGTGCGGCGGAGGAAGCGTACGTTCGTCGTTACGTCAGCGCCTTCCCGGGGGACGCGCTCCGAGGAATGCGCGTCGTCGTCTACCAGCACTCGGCGGTCGGTCGCGACATCCTTCCCCGGATCCTGGGTGCGATCGGCGCGGATGTCGTCGTATTGGGCCGCAGCGATGCGTTCATTGCGCTCGACACGGAAAATGTCGTCGGCGGTCAGCTCGATGTCCTCGAGGCGCTGGCGATCGCCGCCGAGCGAGACGGCCGTCGCCCGCATGCCATCGTCTCGACCGACGGAGATTCCGATCGGCCGCTCGTCGCCGCCGTCGTACCGGTCGCGGAGGCCGGACCGGCAGGACGACGCGTGCGCTTCCTTGCCGGGGATCTCCTGGGGATCGTCGTCGCCGAGCTCCTGTCGGCCCGCGCCGTGGCCGTGCCGATCAGCGCGAACGATGCCGTCGAGCGCCGCATGCGCGAGCGCGGCGTCTTGCTTCGGAGGACCAAGATCGGCTCGCCCTACGTGATTGCGGCCATCGACGCCATGAAAGGCGAAGGGCGAGACGCGCCGATCGTTGGATGGGAGGCCAACGGGGGCTTTCTAACGGGAAGCGACGTCGCTCTCCCTGGCGGAACGTTGGCGGCGCTTCCAACACGGGACTCCACCCTGCCGATCCTCGCAAACCTGTTCGCAGCCGCGCGCGAAGGGACGGCGTTGACCCAGATCTGGGGCCGATTGCCCGCGCGGTTCGGCCAATCGGGGCTCCTCGACGAAGTCCCGGTGGAGGTCACCCGTGCACTCATGGCGCGGCTGGTTCCACCCGGCGAGGTGGTGGAGGTGGATTTCGCCGGCGCAGTGCCGCCAGCGTGGAACGAGCTCCGTACCCTGCTCGCGCGCGTCTTCGTCCCTGCGCTCGGCTTCGACGACATCGTGCGGATCAACGTTGTCGACGGTGTGCGCGTCACCTTCAAGAGCGGTGACGTGGCCCACGTGCGTCCGTCGGGCAACGCGCCGCAGCTGCGCATTTACGCAAACAGCGACTCGCAAGAGCGAGCCGATCGGATTGTGACCGACGGGCTACGCGAGCCCGACGGGATCCTCCGCACGCTCGTGTCCTTCTGCGCGCCGTAGTCCTGAGACCTTCCCGAACCGTCGTGCCGCGATCGTCCGAGATGGATGCACACCCCTTACCCGCTCACTGGCACGCGCTATTTTGGCAGGTCGACGGGGCGACGCACGTCGTGCCGCAAGCACCGCAATTGGTATTGCTCGTCGTCGTGTCGACGCAGTTGCCGTCGCAATTCGTAAATGGGGCCACGCAGGCGCACTCGCTGTCTACGCACGTCAGATTGGTGCCGCAGGACTGTGCGCAGAAGCCGCAATGGGCCTTGCTGCTGGTCAGGTCGACGCAGTTGGGGGTGCAGAGCGTTTCGCCCGACACGCACTGAATCACGCACGTCGCGTCCGAGCAGAGAGGGGCCGTCATGGGGCAACGGTGGCCGCAGGAGCCGCAGTCGGCGTTGCTCGACTGCAGATCTTCACAGTCTCCGCGGCCCAGGAAACCTCTGCCCGCACATTGGGCGAATCCCGCGGAGCACGTGCACTGGCCGTTGATGCATGTCGCGCCTACGTCGCACGCGACACCGCATGCGCTGCAGTTGGCCGCGCTCGTGCTGAGGTCGACGCAGGTCGAAACCATCGCGCCGCCGGGGCCGGGCGCGGGACAAAGCGTCAGACCGCCCGTGCCGCAGCCCGCGACGCACGCTCCGCTCTGGCAGGTCGTCCCCTCGCGGCAGACATTGCCGCACCGGCCGCAATTGGCGTCATCGCTCTGGGTGTTCGTGCACGTCGTGCGGCACTGCGTATCGCCTGGCCCGCACTGGCAGGCCCCGTTCACGCAGCTCCCGCCGATCGGGCACTGGGCATTGCAACCGCCGCAGTCGAGGTTGTTGGTCGTCAAGTCGACACACGCCCCGAGGCATTCGGTCAGCGGCAGGCCCCCGTCGCCGGTCGTGCAGTTGTTCGTGCACTGTCCAACGTTGCACACCTGGCCGGCGGCGCAGGCATTCCCGCACGCGCCACAGTTGGCGGGGTCGCTCGCGGTATCGGTGCACGCGCCGCCGTTGCATGCGACGCCGCCGTTTGCGCACGCGCACGCGCCGCCTTGGCACTGAAACCCGTTGCCACATCGCGTATTGCACGTACCGCAATTGGCGTTGTCCGACTGCGCATCGAGGCAGACCCCGCCGCACTGGATATCGCCGGACGCACAAATGCACTGTGCGTTGGAGCACACCTTACCGACCGGACAGGTGATCCCGCAGCCCCCGCAGTTGTTCGAGTCGGCCGTATCGGGGATGCAATTGCCGCTGCACAAGGCCTGGCCGGCGGGGCACGCGCACGCGCCGTCGACGCACGCCGATCCGCCGCCGCACACGGTGCCGCACGCGCCGCAGTTGGCGTTGTCCTCGGCCGTGTCGACGCAGGCGCCGCCGCAGTTCGTGACGCCTCCCGCATCGGGACACGACACGACGCACACAGCGCCCGAGCACACTTGTTGTTGGCCGCACGCCGTGCCGCACGCGCCGCAGTTCGTCGGGCTCGAAGCCAGGTCGACGCACTGGCCCTCGCACAGCGAGGGCAGCGTCCCGCCGGTGCACGCGCAACCGCCGCCCTCGCATTGCTGGCCACCCGTGCATGCGATTGCGCACGAGCCACAATGATTCGGGTTCGTCAGCAGGTCGACGCAGGCGCCGTCGCAATTGACCAGGGTTAGTCCCGCGTCGCTGTCGCACGACAGGGCGCACGCGCCGTCCAGGCACACGTCGCCGGCCGGGCAGACGTTGCCGCAACCGCCGCAATGGGCGGGGTCGGTAAACGTATCGACACAGACCGAATTGCAGACGGTGGTATCCCCCAGGGGGCAAACCGCCCCATCTGGCTGAGTGAGGACGATCGGCGAATCCGCGACGGCGTCCAGGGGGAGGCTCGAGTCCTCCTGGCCTACCGTCCCGTCCACAGGGTTCCCATCACGGGTCGGCGCTGCATCGGCCGTGGACGTCGCGTCGCCGGCGGACGTCGCGTCGGCCGTCGACCTCGCATCGGCGGGCGTCGCGTCGGGTGTCGGCTCGCGGACGGTACAGCTCGAGCTGGATCCGGTCGGTAGGCACACCGCCCCGTCGGCGCTCGCGTTGCTCGAGCTCGCGCCCGTCGCCTGGGAGACGGCGCTCGCGTCGGTCATGATGACGAGGTCGCCCTCCAGCGAGGAGCGGCCGCATGCGCCGGCGGGAACGCCAAGGGCAAGGACGCAAAGAAGGCGGATTGCGCCGATAAGAACGTGTCGCCAGGTCGTCGTCATTGCCCGCTATGTCGCTCATGGTACCGTGAGCCTCGTCGCGCGCGCCTGGTTTCGGTTCCGGAGGTTACGTCACTGTCAACTGCCGCCTGCGCTGTATTCCCATCGCGTGTGCGGAGAATTGCAACTCAAGCGCGCTCGGCCCGTGCCGCTTGGACGACAGCGTGCCCGCATCTCCTACAGCGGGCCTGGCCCGTCCCGCCTCCACCGTTCCGGCCCTCTTCGCGCAACGCGGCACGTGCCAGCAGCGGGCTGAGGGATCGGCCGAGCGATCGTCCGGCGGCGGAGGCTTCGCCCCGAGCGCGGCCGTGATCCGACGGCGCCGATTGGAGCGTCGCTCGATCTCCGCATCCAGTCACACGAAGCGAAGACCACTTGGCTGCCCTAGCGGCCGTGCTGCTTCCCGAAGTGCGCGATCGAGCCGTTCGGCCCATTGTTCCTGCTGCTCGTCGCTCGTGATGAGATCCTGACGAACTTCCAATTCGACGTAAGCGTGGCCGCGTTTCTCGGCATGGTACGGCACGCCGTAGTCTGTGAGGTCGCTCAGGGAATACGGCTCGTTGTCGCCCACGTTCAGCCCTTCGCCTCGCAGCTGGGTAAGCAACCGATCGGCCAGGCGTCGATCTCGGTTGCACAGCACGCCACACTGCCAGGGTCGGTCGACCCCATCGAACCGCGGCGTGAAGCTGTGCATCGCCACGAAGATCACCGGCAGCATCGCGCTCTCGCGCCGCGCGATCTCTTGTTCGATGCGCGCGTGATACGGGCGGAACACTTCGTTCGCGCGTGCTTCGACCTCTTGTGCAGACAGGTTGCGATTGCCCGGTATGGGCGTGCGATCGCTTTCGACTGCAATCGAGCTCGGCGCGTCGAGCGGTCGATTGCAATCGATCACGAGTCGCGAATACGTTTGAAGAATGAGAAACGCGCCGAGCCGTCGGGCGAGCTGCTCGGAGAGCGCGCCGATTCCGATGTCCCACGCGATGTGACGCTCTCGATCCGCGGCCGACAGGCCGAGCGTACCGAGCGCGCGCGGAATGACGCGCCCGGCATGGTCTGCCGTCATCAGGAAGGGTGCATCCGATCGGCCGTCGATCACGCGAAAGGGCGGGGGATCCCCTCGCGTCAAGAGGCGGGCGGGCCAGCTCATCGGAGTGCGCCCAGGGTTCGCAAATTCCGTGCCGCCGTCAACCCCCGTGCAATCCGTCGCTGCGCGTCGCACCCGCCCTCGAAAGCGGGAATGAAAGGCACCCTCTTGACCTTCGGGCGACCCAACGGTTGGCGCGCCAAGGACTGACTCATTGGGGGGAAGTGTCGATGGACCCCGTCGCGTCCGTCGCCGTCGCGTCGTCCATCTCTGCTATGCCGCCGTCCATCTGTTCGGCCGTAGCGGGACCGTCCAGATCCGCGTGGTCCGCGGGTAGACAACATAGAAGGATGGTGTTCTCGCACAGGACGGTGTTCTGCTGAGGGGGAGGACACCCTTGGGTATACGGTACACACGTTCCGCCAAGCGACGTGCAGCCTACCGTGCTGCCGTCCTGGGCCGTGAGTGCCTCTCCCGAATCTTGAGCGGCTGCCGACGCCGCCCCGTTGCTGCACGCGCCCAGCAGCAGGAACGACGCCGTCATCGAAAACGAGGATCTGCGTGCCGCCCAAGCACGGTCACGAAGGTCGGAGGCGACCGATTTTGCCACGCGGGCCGCACGACGATGGGTGACGTAGGTTCTCAAGGGGTCCCATGGTGACGACTTCACCAATCGGCGAGATGACCCTTGCCAATGTAGCATGCCGGGTCGCAAGCCGTTACGAGTCGGACGTCCACTTGGGCGCAGCCGAGACCGCCGTGGTGGCCCGCGTCGCGCCTCGATCGCGGGTCTTGCCGGCGCGATTGCCGCCGAGCGATCCAAAGAGGGCCAATGACATCGCGATGAAAAGAGCCGTCGCGATCGTCTTGAGTCGCCAATTCGAGCGTCTCGCGGCGGGTTCGCAGAAGAGCGCGATGACGACGCCAAGCATCACGGCCGTGTTGCCGAGGATCGCGGCGACGAGGATCGGCGTGAGGCCCAAGATCGCGGCGGCGAGGTCGTACGCGCCGAAGAAGAATAACAGGGCTGCAAGCACGGTGTTCCACGTGTCGGGCTCCACGTTCAGGCCGACGAGCTGGATGATCCACGCGGGGAAGGTGAGAAACCCGAGCGCGGTGGTCAGGAGCGCCACTCCCCCCACGAAGACGACGCGCGAAATGGAGTCGGGGAGCAGCACCCATGCCGTGGCCGTCGCGGACAGCAGGTCGGGGGTGGCGGCCCAAAGCAGCGCGTGAGGCCTGGCGACGGCTTTCGCCTTGGCCTTGCGGCCATGGTTCCACGAGAGCAGAGTGCAGGTCGCGAAAATGCCGAGTCGCCCGAAGACGCTCATCCAGAAAAACGTCCGCAGCTCGAATGCGGCAGCGACGAAGTAAAGGAGGCTGAGGGCCGCGACCGACAGCCCAAATAGGCGCGACCACACGCCTTCCACGCCGGGAAAGCCGATCGCCTTGGCGATCTTGTTGAATCCGCTTGCCGGTCCGCGGTCGAGTGTCGGGACGACGATGAACGACAAGCCCAGGACGAGCATCCAGACTCCGAACGCAAAGGTCCAGAGGGCGGGAGCGCTCGCGGTCGCCGCGCTGGCGGCGCACGGCGGGGACCCGACTTGGGCGGCTTCGGTCAGGCACACGCATTCTCGCACCCGTGCGAAGATCGGGTCTGCCCAACTGCGCAGGGTGACGACGGTCATGCTTGCCCTCCCTCGATGATGCGCGACGGATTCCGCGACCGGGCTAGCCAAGTCCAAGCAAGAGCGACCCGCACGGATCGATGGGACACGACCGCCGCGTCTCGGAAGTCGTGCGCTCGTCGAAAGCGGCTCCGAGATTCTTGAACGTGGCCTGTGCTCTCTCGAGCGCCTCATCGCGCGAGCCGCACCTCTCCGCGCACAGCTCCAGCCACAGATCGGCGTGCGCTTGCTCGTACGGGGTCTGGAGCGTGCGCGCCGCGCGCGCCGCACGGCGCCACGCGGCCTGCGCTCCGAGGCGTCGCCCCGACCGCCAATGCCGGGCCCCCTTCCACAGCTCGGCCCTTGGGACGGCGATGGGAAAGAGGCGCGCGCACCGGCCGAGCCGCCGGAACGCATCGTCTTCGAGCGCCCGGGCGGACGCCGATCCGCCGCGCACCGGCCGCGACACGAGCCGGTACGCGACTTCGGCGAGGTTGGCGTAGGAGACGATCTCGAGGAATGCGATGAGTTCTGACGAGCGCCCGAGATCGAGTGCGGCCCGCGCGTGGTGTTCGGCTCGATCGCAATCGCCGAGCCGCAGCAGGCCGAGAGCCAACGCCGCGTGCAAGTTGATCGACTCGGAGCGCCCTGGAAGCTCCCTTGCGACCTCGAGCCCCTCGGTCGCGCTCGCGACGGCCGATTCGGTCCGATCGCTCACGAGATCCGTGTGCGACCTGAAGATGAGGCTCCAACAAAGCGATTGCGCGTCGCCTCGCGCCGATCGCTCGAGCCTCGCGCCGAGCTCGCGGCAACGATCGTAGCGGGCTTGCGCGAATCGCATGTATGCGAGAATGGATATGCCCTCTTCCTCGCGCCGCTGGTAGTCTGCCGCGCAGGCTTCTTCGATGATCCGATGAACGCGGATGTCGGCCTGGTCCCACTCGCCGAAGATGACGTGCTGCACGCACTGCCGGACCCACGCCGCCGTGCAAAGTGCCAAGTCATCGTCGGGCGACGTGGAGGCCGCGCCGAGGGCCTCGTAGGCGTTCGCGACGCGACGGAGCCCAAGCATCGCGGCAGTCGACTGCACGTTGGCATACGCCAGGCGAAGCTCCGGGCAGGGCCCGAGGCGTTCGGCCAGGTTGAGGCCGGCCAGGGTGCAATGCAGCATTCCCGGCACGTTGTCGCCCTTGTAGAAATGAACTTGCATCAATAGGTCGTGTGCGCGAACGGCCTCACGCAGCAGAAGGGCCGACTGCGGATCGACCCGCGCGGCCCCGATGACGCGATGAGCCACCTGTCGGCCGACCTCCAACAGGCATCGCCACCAGCCCTTCATGCCACGGGCGGGCAACCGAAAATCGAGTAGCTCGAGCATCCGCTCGACGTGGGTGCGGCTCTCTTCGAGCATGCCGAGATCGAAGTACGCGCTCGCCAGCCGGAAGTGCACTTGCGCTGTCCGAGCGCCGTCCGCATCCGGCCGATCGGACGCGAGCGAGAGCGCCTCGGTGAGGAGCGCCACGACCTCGCGGTTCGCGAACGCGCGGTGCGCTACGTCGGCCGCCAGTTCGAGGTACGCACGGGCGTTTTGCCTGTCTTCACCGCCACGAATGAAATGGTGAGCGAGCACGGGTGCGATCCCGGCACGCGCGCCCTCGCTCTCTGTGCGCGCCTCGATCGCGCGCGCGACGCTCCGGTGCATCGCGCGCCGCGCGTCGTCGTCGGCACTGTCGTACGCCACTTCCCGGAGTCGGTCGTGCATGAACCGGTGGTGCGCCGAGTCGGTTTTTTCCAACAGGTTCTGGCCGACGAGGCACTCGAGGTGCTCGCGCAATGCGTCCTCCGTAGTCCCCGAAACCTCGGCGAGCAGGCGTTCCGGAATCGGGTTGCCGATGACCGCGGCCAGCTGCAGGACGCGCTTCGTGGCCGGCGGGAGCGCGCCAAGTCGTCGCCCGATGAGCTCCTCGATCGAACCCGCCAAGTTCGCGAACGCCTGCGCGGTCTTTGCGGCCGCAGCGGCGTCGTGTCCGCTCACCAGCATCCCCGCGTCGAGCGCGGCGCGAAGATACTCGGCCACGAGAAATGGATTGCCGGCGGCCTTCTCGTGCAGAATGCGCACCCAGGGGTCCGGCGCGCGAAAGCCCGAGCTCTCCGCAATCATCTCGCGGACCTCCCGGAGGCCGAGCGCGCCCAGGACGATCGTCGAGACATAGGGTCGCGCCGAGAGCAGCCGAACGAGATCGTCGCTTCGCTCGGTGCGGTACGTCGCGACGAGAACGATGCGATTCTGCTCGAAGTAGTCGACGGGAAGCGATGCCAGAAAGTGCATCGTCAGCTCGTCGGAGCAGTGCAGATCGTCGAGGACGAGGAGCACCGGGCCCGCGCGCGCGAGCTCCGCCAAAAGTGCGCCGATGTGGTCGCAGAGGCGGCGCTTGGCGGCTTCCCGAACGGTCGGGCCCGAACCCTGCTGTTCATCCCCCGGGAACGCGGCTGCCGCGCGTGCGTCGTGGCGTCCGATGGATCGCAAAATTTCGTGGAGCGCCGGTTTGTCGTGGGACAGGGCGTAGTCAATCGCGACTTCGAGCAGGGGTCCGAGCGGCGACAGCTGCGGGCCCCGCAAGCCGGGGCGATGCCGGCCGCCTGTCGCAACGAGCGACACGCACTCGCCGGTCACGACGCGCAAGCCACTCATCGCTGCCCTACGCGCAACCATGGCCGCCACGGCCGTCTTGCCGATGCCGCTCGGTCCCGCGATGAGGCTGAAGCTTCCGGAAACGTCGGCGCGGTCGATCGCTCGCCAAAGCGACCGCAGCACCTCGTCCCGTCCGAACACGCGGGATCGGAAAAGCCGCGCGGTCGGCGCCCATGGGGGCGCGTCACGGTGGCCCTCGAGAACGCCCATCAGTGCCTGCGCGACGTGAGCGGCCGTCATCGGGCGCTGGGCACGGTCGGGACTGAGGAGCCTTTGAACGAGCGAGTCGATCTCGAGCGGCACGTCACTCACCAGGCTCGACAAAATGCGGGGGCCGTGATGCGAGGCGGGACGTCCGGAGAGCGCCGCATGAATCATGGCACCGAGGGAATAGAGGTCCGCCCGCGCGTCGACCGACAAGCCGAGGGCCTGCTCGGGCGCCATGTATCCGAGCGTGCCGGTCGGGACATCCGTTTGTTCCAAGACCTCCGGGCCGACCGCTCCCCGATGTCGGCTCACGAGCCCGAGATCCATCAGCACCGTCGTCCCGTCCGCCCGGACGAAGACGTTGCGCGGGCTGACATCGCAGTGCACGAGGCCCATACCATGCAGATGGCCGAGCGCCTCGGCCAGCGTCACCGCGCGTCGGATCACTTCATCGAGCCTCCCGTTGGCAGCGCGCGGCCGCTTGCCGCCGGGGCGTAGGGCCCCCGCAGGCCAGATCGCTTCTGTGTACTCGTGCCACGTGGATCCTTCGAGCAAATCCATGGCGTAGAAGTGAACTCCCTCGTCGCTGCCTCGATCGAGGAGCCGGACGATCCCGGGGTGACGGACGCGCTCGAGCGCGAGGATCTCCGCCCGTAGCCGCGCGAGCGAGCGCTCACTGTCGCGAATCGCTGTTTTGAGTGCGACGCGCAGCCCCGTCGCGTCGTGTACGGCCTCGTACACGATGCCCATGCCGCCGCGGCCGAGCATGCGTAGGGGTCGGTAGCGGCCGACACGCTCCGGAATGCCGTCGACACGAGACGGGCGATCCGCGGATTCGATCGGCCACACCTCCCACGCGTGGGTCACAGGCGCCGTGGCCGGCGTCGAGCGTGCGGCCTGGCTCACGAGCGCCGACGATTCGGTTCCCGAAAGCGATCGAGCGCCGCCGGGGGAATCGGAAACGACAACCCCCAAAAGGGTTTTCTCTCTCCTCATTCTGACTGCCCACAACGCGCGCTGACGACCGGGGTGGATGTTAGCCGCAGAGCGTCCACGGTACCACGTGAAAAGCAGGCTTGCCGTGCGTGGGTCCCGAACCCGCGGCGGCGGCTCGAGTCCATGTCCTCGAAACGAGACCGCGCCCATCGCGATTCATTCGCGTCACAATTCCCGTCGACTTCGACTCTTGACGACCCAGGGCAGGGGGTAATACTGGGCACCGCGCACTCGAAAGCCGATCAGTCCGAGGGAATGGCCCGCCCCATGCAAAAGCGCGTCATCGTGATCGGCGGCGGCGTTGCGGGCCTTTCGGCTGCTCACGAGCTCGTTCAACGTGGATTCGAAGTTCACGTGTACGAGCGGAGGAGTGTCTTCGGCGGCAAGGCACGGAGCCTCGCATTTTCGACCGCGGCGGGTCTGAGCCTACCCGCAGAGCATGGATTTCGATTCTTCCCCGGTTTCTACAAGCACGTCATCGACACGATGACGCGAATACCCTGTGCGAGCGGATTCGTTGCCGACACCCTCGAGAGGGTCTCCGAGCTCCGGGCGATCGGTGACGTCGAGAGCGACCCGGTGCTCGGCGTGCTTCCCCTCCGGCCATTGTGGCAGGCGTTTCAAGACTGGGTCGCGTTCCTTCCTTCGTTTCTCAAGGTCACGCCCGGATCGGACGGCAAGCCGCTGACGGGCGACGATCTGGTCTTTTTCGGCCGGCGCATCTGGGCATTTCTCGCCATGTGCGAAGCGCGCCGGGAATCGGAATTGCCCAATCTTTCGTGGTCCGATTTCATTGGTGCGAATCGCAGCGTCGTCTACGAGAAGTACCTGAGCGTCGGCCTCACGCGAAGCCTCGTCGCTTGCCAAGCCGAGAAGGCGAGCGCCTTCACCGTCGGCACGATCGGGTTGCAGCTCCTCTTGGACGCCGGCTCCGGTGCCGTCCGCTCGTCGCAGTTCGACCGGGTCCTCAACGGCCCAACGAGTGCTGTGTGGATCGACCCCTGGGTGCACTACCTGCGAAGCGTGGGCGTCACGTTTCACACCGAGCGCGAGCTCGAGTCGATCGAGCTCGTCGAGGGAGACGGCGGGCCGCGGATCGCAAGCGTGCGCTTCGCCTGCACCGAGAGACCGTCCGAGGCGGCAAGCAGCCCAGAAGGCGTCGATGCCAAGGCCCGCGAGCTCGCGAAGCTGCGGCCCGAGCAAGCCCACGAAGAACTGGTGCTCCGGCCTGCCGTGCGCGCGGAGTCGGCCGAAGGGGAGTATTTCGTCTTTGCGCTGCCGGTGGAGCAAATGGCGACGTACGTCACCCAGCGCATCCAAGAAGCCGTGCCGGAGTGGGCGGCCCTGCCCGAGCTGGCCAAGAGCGTGGCGTGGATGAACGGAGTCCTCTTCTACATGACCGCGCCGGGCAATCTGCCCACCGCGCACTCCGATTACCTCGACAGCGACTGGGCGCTGACGTCGATCGATCAAGGCCCGAAGCTGTGGTCCGACTGGCTCGAGCTTCGTGGGACCGACCCCGACGTGCAGCAAATCATTTCGGTCGACGTCTCCGACTGGACCGCACCCCGAACGAGTGGCCCGCATGCGGGCAAATCTGCGTCGGAGCTCACGCGCGAGGAGGTCATCGAAGAGACGTGGGCGCAGGTCAAGGCCGCGACGGTCGGCCGATTCGGATACGCGATCGACGATTCGTTGCGAAAGTATTCGTTCGTGGACGACGACATTCAGGGGCGCAACAACATTCGAAAGCTGCTCACGTTCCACCGCTGGCAGCAGGCGAAGGGCCGCCCCGCACAGCCGCTCCTGACGAACGCGGAGCCGCTGTTGGTCAACGAGGTGGGTACCCGCGCCCTTCGCCCCGGCGCGGCGGGCTCCGCTCAAAACGCGTTCCTGGCCTCCGACTACGTCAAGACGTACACGGACCTCGCGACGATGGAGGGCGCAAACGAGGCGGCTCGACGTGCTGTCAATGCCATCCTGGTCAAGGAGGGCCGCAACGATCTGTGCTTGCTGTTCCCTCTCCAAGAGCCGCTCGGGTTCTTGCGCGCCTGGGACGAGCGGCGCTTTCGGCGCGGTCAGCGCCCGTCGCCCCTGGTCGGCGCGATGGGGGTGGTGTTCGGCTTCGGCATTCGGATCGCGTTGTGGGGTTCGCAGCTCGCGAGCCGAGTCGTGGGGCTCGCTCGCTGGGTCGCCGGATCGCCGCCGCGCCCCGGCCAGGTCGTACACGCCAACGTCCGAGCGTCCCGCGCGTCGGAGGGGCGGAAGACGACGCCCTGAGGCCAAAAGCCTTGAGATTATCGGTACCCCACCCTGTTCGGCGCTCTAGCGCTCGCTGTCCGGGTGCTTCATTTGCTCGGCGGGGTAGCGGGTACCGGCGATGGAGTCCTTGGCGACAAGCATTTCCACGGCCGCGACATCGGCCTGCGACAGGGGCTTGGCGAGTGCACCGAGGGCGTCTGTCAACGGCGGCGGGGCGTGTATCGAGCCCCAGCCACGAGCCGTCAGGCCCGCGCAGCGCGCCGAACTTGACCGAGATCTGAACCCTGTCGCGCAAGCCCTCGAGGCCGCGGCGCACCAGAAGCTCGTTGTGGCCCATGCCGTAGAAGTCGCCGGTGTCGAACAGCGTGACGCCGCGCTCGACGGCGGCGCGGATGGTTGCGACGCTCTCGTCGTCGTCGGACTCTCCCATAGATGCCGGACATGCCCATGCAGCCGAGGCCGATGGGAAACACCGCCGGCCCCGTCTTGCCGAGACGCGTGAAATGCGTCGGTTCGGTCATGGTTCGTTCCTGGGTCCATCCTCGTACCGAGTAAGACCTCGCCCTTGTGGCGCTGATTGGCGCTGGCGTCCAGCGGCATCGGCCGCGTCTTCGCCGGGCGAATGCACCCGACGACCGGACACGCCGTTCGATCGTGACGCGTCGAGCGGAGTGTGATGTGCTTTACGGATCCATAAATAGGGAGACTTTTTCATGAGCCAATCGGTTCGCGTTTCAATAGGGCCGTCGAATCTGGGCGCTCTGGCAACGGTAGGCGCGATCGTGGCTTGCTTTGCTTGTGGCGGCGGGTCGTCCGGTGGGACCGGTGCCGGGAGCGGCAACGCCACGCCCGGCGCATGCTCACTTGCAGCCGGGACCTACACCTCGCACAGTGTCCTGCAGAGCGGGTCGAGTGCGGGATGCCCGATCCTCACGGATCAATCGGTGCCGATCACGGGCAGTGAAAGCGCATCGAGCATCAGCGCATTCATGACTTCCACGACGAGCGGGGCGGACGGTGGCGCCACGTGCACGACCTCGCAATCCGGCTGCACCGTCATGGAGACGTGTTCGGACAGCTCGGCCGGTGCGACGAGCCAGGTCACGGTGAACTTCACCGTGGCCAACGACTCGGCCAGTGGCCAAGAAACGATTCAAGAGATGGTGACAGAGTCCGGCGTCGCCATTTCCGTAACTTGCACGTACGCCATCACGCTGACGCAAACCTAGTCCGTGGGGCTCACGGTGTCCGGGCGCATGGCGACCACTCTGCATCGCTCGCCAAGAACCCACCGTCCCGGATACGGAACGCATACGCCTGGTACCCCTCGACGCAGTTGATGGGCTGGTTCTCTTGGGTTGCTCGCCGTGTTGGCCACGTGCCTGTAGTTAGGAAATCCTCGGTCCGCCACCCTGTTTAGCGCTCTAGGGAATTGGTGGGCCAACGCCGGCTTTCGGGCGGTAAATCCATACCTCTCCGGCCGTTGCGCGATGCACCTCACGACACGCGAGCGGCCAGCTGACGGTGCACGTGGCTCGCAGCGCACGAACGTACCCGAGCGATCCGTCGAGCAATCCTCGGAACAAGGCGTGCGATTGTGCGTCCCGGTACTGGGCCAGCGCATACGACAGGGCTCGAGCTGGTGGATCCGTGGCCGCATGGTTGCTGAGCTCCGTGGCGAGGACGATTGCGCTTGGCGCCCGGGGACGCGGGTCCATCGCCGGGTCGACGAGCTCCTCAACGCCGGCGATCCGTTCGCGGTCGGCGATCGGCTCGATGCCCGGGCGCACGGCCGCGATCTGGGTCGGGATGCGCGGCAAAAAAATCGGGCCCCCGTAGACTTCGACGTGTGTGCCCGTCGGAAGCGTCGCCAAGTAGCGCTCCGCCGCGTACCGAGAGTCGTTCAGGAGCGTCGCGTCGAGCGACGCGACACCGAGCAGTGCCGGGACCAACGCCGCGGCCGCGCAGGCCGCGAGGCCCACGTGGGCGCGCGGCCAGCGCACCCATGCGGCGTCGAACGCAAGCGCCGCATAGGGCAGGGCAAAGAGGCTCTGCGGCAGCAGAAACCGGTCTTCGCTGCGGCGTGCCGCCAGCGTGAAGAACAAGGTGAACGAGACCGCGGCCGACAGCGGCAATAACGCACGAACGCGGGTCACACCGTGCCGCGACGTGACCGCGATCATCACGCCCACGAGGGCTGCCACGGCCACGAATCCGGACGTGAACCGAGGTGTTGCGGCGACGGCGTCATGCGCCAGCGCCAGCGCGCCTCGCAGGCCGCGCGGGTAACCGGCCCACGTCTGGCTCGCCGGCCCGAGCAGAAACGCGACGCGGTGCGCGAATCCCACCGGGTTCACGATCGCCCCCGAGACCACTGCGTACGCCACAGCGGCGCGCACGACGGCATCCCGTACGGCCGGACGTGCCACGGAGACCCTCCTGGTCTTCGGGCTCACGGCGAACGCCAGCACGAGGGGAATCAGCAGCGCCGCCGCCGCCTGGTCTTTGGTGAGCACCGCCGCCGTTGCGAGCAGAAGTGCCCGCGTCTCGCGCGGCTCGCCCGACATCACTCGGTCCATCTCGACGAGCGCACCGGTGACCCAGAAAAGATACGGAACATCGACGTTGCCCGTGTGTGCGTAGTAGATGAACGTGGCGTTCGCAGCGACGACGATCCCCGCCCCGAGCGCGACGCGCGGCCCGGCGAGGCGCGCCCAGAGGCGCATCGTGTTGCACAACGCGCCGACAGCCATCGCGATGGCGACCGCTCGGGCCCCCAACTCGATGCCCGTCATGTAGAGCGGCTTGATCAATTCGTCGCTCAGCGCCCCGACTCCCGTTCCGACGCGTACTGCGGCCGCCGCCATCCACGGCAACGACAGGACCGTCAGGATCGCCATGTGCAGCGGCGGATACGTATGGAAGTGCCCTGGCCAGTACGTCTCAACAATCGCGCCCAGTCCGCACGAGCGAGGCGAGATGGCGTCGGTGGCCCAGGAATCGGATCCCGGGAGTCCCCACGTGATGCCGACCCCCATCGCCGCCGCGGCCAGAACGACGACGGCCACTTGCGGGTCGCCAGCGACGGCGGCTAGGCGCGCGCGAAATCGGACCCGCTTTTCCGCAGACTCGTGGCGAGGTCCAAGAGTGGCCACCCGCGACACCGTATCGATCCGGGGAATGCGCGTCGATAGCGGAGACGGCTCGACGCCGGGGACCGTGGTTCGTCCCGAGGTCGCGGCGTTCGCGCGCGCTTACTTCGCAACCGGCGCTCCGTGTCCCGGCCCGAGGATCGCCTTCATTTTTGCGACGGCGTCGAACTGCTCGACGTGCGGCCGGCGATGGCAATCGAGGCATCGATCGGCGTCCGGCTTGGCGATGACGGCCTTCTCGTCGGTCGGATCCGCCACGTGCCGGGAGCCCGGTCCGTGGCACACTTCGCATTGCACGTTCTGCAGTTTGTCCACGTGCGTGACCGTGCTTCCCCCCGGACGTTCGTAGCCGGTCACGTGGCAGCCGACGCACTCCAGGTTGAACTCTCGGCCGAACGAACTGAGCGTCCCGTAGGCATGCGCATGCCACGTATGCTTCCACATCGCGACCGCGGGTGCGTGGCAGCGTCCGCACGCGGCCACGCCGACGTAGCCGGCCTGACCGGCCACGCGCGGCAAAGGCTTTCGGTCCGCCAAAGCCAGGCGGTTGTGCCCGTTGACGAACTCGTAGTAGCCGCCGATCTCGGCTTGGATCGTCGGGTCCGCTCCCAAGGACGGGCGGATCTCTTTGAGCGCGTAGCGAAAGAAACTACCTTGGGTCGGCGGTGGCTTGACATCGAGGCTCAGGCGCTTGTCCTCCAGCTCAGCGAGCTCGCTCTTGCGTGCTTCGACATCGGCCTTGGGCAACGTGCGTTCGCGTTCCCACACGGCGATCTTCTCGTGCAGACTGTCGATGCGCGTTGCGAGGTCCTCGCGCTCGGGCCGTCGATCCAATCCCGTCGCGTCGACGAACCGGATCGGTTGCCCGGGCGTGACGCGATCGCGCACGTAAAGATCCAGAACGGCAACCGACTGAAGGTGGTTGCCCCCCTCTGCGACGATCACGCCGCCGACCGCCTCTCCTTGCGGCACGACCGTGTTCTCCTCGCCTGCCGTCTGGGTCGATCCGACGACGATGGCCGTCAGATCGGGCACGGCCTCGGCAATGCGCTTGGCTTCGTCGCGGCCGACGGCCGCGAGCGCTATCAACACGCTCGCGCCTTGCTGCTTGGCGAGATCGACGCCGCGCGCGATGCTTTCCTGCGGACTCGCCGCATCGGCGGACTCGGACGATCCCTGTCCGAATCCAACGAACCCCACCTTGATTCCACCCGCGTCTTTGACGATCGCCGAGGCGAACGGCGGTGAGCCCCCGGCCCCGGAGCTGGCGAGGATCGTGGAACCGGCCTTGTGTGCCAGGTCGATCAGGCCCTTCTGCCCGTCGGCCCAGTCGTTGACGCCGGGTGCGAACGCGGCGAAGTGGAGCTCGCGGAGGATGCTGGCGATGACGGCCGCCTTCTGCCGGTCTTGATCGGCCCGATCGGGTGGAAGCTTGCCATCCATGAAGAACAGCGGCCCCGCCGCGGCCACGAGCGACGCCGGCGCATGAGCGCGCTCGGCCTGCACCCACGTGGCAAAGTGATCCAACCCCCCGAGTTGGTCTTTGACGCAGCCGCACGGCGCGAGCGCTCCCGCGAGATCGGTGATCAAATACAAGCGCAGCGTCGGAAGGACGGCGCGCCCGGCGTCGACCGCGGCCCCGGTCGGACTCGACCCCGAAGCGCCCCCCCCCGGCGAACGGCCTCTTTCGCACCCAATGAGTCCGAATACGACGATCGACGTGGCCAGGAACAAGCGGATAGAGCCGGTCATCTCTTGCTGTCCAAACCTTGTACGGGTCCGACGTGGGTTTGCCGGCGGCGGTGGAAGCCGTGGGGCGCTCGGCACCGTTGCAGCATCGACGGCGTTCTTGGGATCGAGGCCTTCCTGCCGGCGGAGCTTCGCGCACCGAGGCGCGAAGCGCGAACGACGTGCGATCGCGACACGGGGCTCGCCTCCTTGGGCCTGCTTATATGCCGAAGGAACGTAAACACAAAAAGTAAAAAGTTCCGCTCCGATTGCGGGCCTGCGGCGCAATCCGCGTTTTGCTATTCGTCTCTCACAGACTGTTGCGGCGATCTTTCAGAGACTGTTGCGGCGATCTTGGGCCATTGCGCGTGGCCATACGACGGTAAAATTATGCACTATTTGCTCGAGAGATATTCGGCGGTGCGGAAGTGTCGCGCGTGCGTTCCCGTCGTTCGGAGTGCATACTGCGGAGAGAGGCCAACGTGGTGAACCGCATGAAGAAATCGGTCTGGCTTGCGGTTGCGGTTGCGGTTGCCGTGTTGGGGCTGGGGGGATGCGGGTCGAATTCGCCAGCGTCCGGGGTCAATGCGAGTTCCTCCACCGGCACGGGTCAACAGTCCACAGGCGCGGCCCAGACGAATGCGACGGGGACAGGGAGCTCGACGGGGACGGGGTCTTCGAGCACCGGCGGGAGCGGGAGCTCGACCACGGGCGGCTCAAGCAGTAGCTCGAGCGTCTCGACCCCGGCGGTGGACGCAGGTTCGGGCGGCAGCGGGTCGCCGGACGCGTCCGTGTCCGACGCGGGGTCCGGGCAGGCGGGCGATGACGGATCGGCCAACCCCACCGAGCCCGCCGACGCGGCCGCGGCCGTGCGGTTCGTCGCGAGGGTGGACTACGAGAGCGCGACGGGCCCACGCTTCGCGTGGTCGGGAAGCACGATTCTGGCGCAATTTACGGGCAATTCGATCGGCATTCGTCTGTCGGGCGCCGCGAAGTACTTCGACGTGACGATCGACGGCACGCTGCAGACTCCGCCGCTTTTGCTGGCTGCCGGCACGACCGAGTATCCGCTGGCGGCGAATCTCGACGGGGGAACCCACCAGCTCAGCGTATTTCGCCGCAACGAGCCCGTCCTGCCTGGTACGGGGTCGGGAGACACGACGTATCTCGGGTTGATTCTCGCCGACGGCGGGGCCCTGCTGCCGCCCACCGCGCCCTCGGCGCGACGCATCGAAATCGTCGGAGACTCGGTCACCTCCGGCTATGGCGATGACAGCGTGAACGGCGCGTGCCCGAACCCCCTTTTAGCGCAGAACTACGACGTCGCGTACGGAGCGGTCGCCGCGCACACGCTGGGGGCCGATCTCATCACGATTGCCTGGACGGGCAAGGGGATGTACCGCAACGACGACGGCACGACCACCGCCACGATGCCCGATATGTACGGGCTGGCGCTTCCCGACGTCACCACGAGCACGTGGAATTTCGCATCGTGGATTCCGGATGCCGTGGTCATTTACCTGGGCAACAACGATTTTGGGCAAGGCGATCCGGGTCAGTCGTACGTGACGACGTATCGGACGTTCATCGCGCGTGTTCGGACGAACTATCCGAGCGCGCTCATCGTCTGCACGATTGGACCGAATCTCACCGATCCGAAACTCACCGAAGAGCGCACGTACGTCCAAGGGATCGTCAACGCGGAGAACACCGATGCCGGTGACACGAACGTCGTCTTCCTCGAGATGCCTCAGCCGTTGGCGTCGGAGGGGACCGGTTGCGGAGGACATCCGCTCGCCGTGACTCACGCGCGCATGGGCGCGGCCCTAGTGACGCTGCTCCAGACCAAGCTCGGGTGGTAGCTCGGGCGGCTTGAATTTACCCCCGTTCGAGACCGAGGCCCGCCCAGGCGAGAGGATTCTTGTTCGACACGCCTGAATCCGAGACGACCCAACCTACGGGCTTGACCCCGCCGTGGCGTGCCACAATCCGGAATCGGGCGGAGCGCGCGACGAGCGACGACGAGTTCTCGCAAGACGACGAGCTCGTGACACCCGTCGCCGCTGTCACGAGGGGCACGAGGCTGTGGTAGCGTAGCGCCGCCCCGGGCGTCGCTCGCGTTCCTGGGCAAGGAGACATCCCGTGAAACTCAAGGCTTTTGCGCTCTCGGCAAGTGTCGTCGCTGCTGGCCTCGGACTCTGGACCTCGCCCGCGCACGCCCAACAGATGTGTACGAACGACAGCGATTGCACGGAAGGCGGTACGGAATGCGGCTCTTATGTATGCAACTTCGATCAGTCGACATGCGTCCCGGCCGACGCCGGCACGGGCTGGTGCACGCCAACCAATACGCCGAGCAATGTGAACTGCAAATGCGCGTCATTGGGCGCCATATGCGTAGGTTTCACGTGTCAAAACGACGCGGGCCAGTTGTTTATTACGCCCCCCTCGACCGGCACGACCTCCAGCTCCAGCAGCTCGAAAAGTACCAGCTCCGCAAGCTCGGCCAGCAGTAGTTCAAGCTCCAGCGCCGAGAGCGGCAGCTCAGAAAGCACCGCCAGCAGCTCCAAGTCAGGAGGATGCGCTGTGAGCGCCGGCAGCTCCTCGAGCTCCCCGTGGACGGTTGCGGGGTTGGCACTCGCTGGTTGTGTCGTGGCGGCGCGTCGCCGCCGGCGCCTCTGATTCCATGCGAGAGACCGCCTTGAGCCGAGCCCGGGCTTGGCAGTCTTGCGACGTCGAGTGAACGCTCGCCGTCAGGCGGTTTCGAGGCCTCCCGCCTCTTGCGCGGCCCGTGCGATCAAGTCGTCTACGCGGTTTTCGGGTATACCGCCGCTGAGCAGATACGCCCGCGCGGTTTCTTCGGCGTCATTTTCCTCGTCGAGCCGCGCGACGACGTCGGCTACGGCGACGAGCAGCGCATAGGTTCGCCCGGCCGGCGCGTGATGCCAACGACAGCCCTCCACCACCCCGTCCGGCAAGCGCCATGCGATAGCAAGCTCTTCGCCCGCGACCGTGTGCAGGTTGTCCACTGCCCGCGCGGCGAGGTCGAGGGCGGCGGCGGCCTCTCGGCGCCTGGCCAGAAGCTTCCAGCAACGCGCCCTGCCGATATCGTGCAGCAGCGCGGCCAAGAAGGAGATGTCCGGGTCGAGATGCAGGTTGCGCGCCAAAAGACGCGCGCACCGCGCCGCCCGCGCGCCGTGCTGGAACGTCGCCTCGACGTGTTCGCGAAAGCACGGCGTGTCGATGAAGATCGACGTGTACGCCACCTGATAAAGCACGTCGCGAGTCGCCTGGGTGCCGAGGCGCACGGCCGCTTGGCGAACCGAGGCGATCTTGGTCATCCCGGCTCGGGCGTACGACACCGAGTTCACAGCGGAGATGATTCGGGCGGCGAGCGGCGGGTCGTCGGCGGCGAAATGTGCGAGCTCGTCGAAGTCGAGCCCCGGCGTTCGCGCGAGTCGCAGGGCCTCGGTGACGCCGCGTGGAAGAGTCGGCAGATCGCTCGTGCCTCGGGCGAGGTCGAGCTCGAGCCGGTTCTCCAGCGAGGTCGGCAAAGTCCTGACGGTCATGGGATCCGGTCGGGTCACGGGATGGGCGCGCCGGTTACAGGATGGGCCCGGACCACCACGCGATTGCGCCCCAAGCGCTTGGCCTCGTAGAGCGCTTCGTCCGCTTCGGAGAGGAGCACACCCCGCTCGACCCGGGTATCCCCCGTCGTTCCGGCGATTCCGATGCTGACGCTCAGAGTTGCGGAGGCTGACTCTGAGGCGTGTTGCCCGTTGGAAAACCCTTGCCGAGGGGCCAGAAGGATCTTGCGAATCGCGGCGAGGTACCGTTCGCCGATGCGATCGGCGACGGCGAGAGCCGCGCCTCGCACAATGACGAGGAATTCGTCGCCGCCGTAGCGCGCGGCCACATCCCCCGTGCGCGCGCACACGTTGAGAGCTCCCGCGACTTCCGTGATGATGCCGTCGCCTGCCGCGTGGCCGTGCGTGTCGTTGATCTGCTTGAAATGGTCGATGTCGACCAGGACGGCGAGAATCGGCTCGCCTCCTTCGAGCGCCCGGTCGAGGACTGCGTCCGCGGCCCGGCGATTGGACAGCCCCGTCAAGGCGTCGGTCATCGCAGCGGACTTGAGCGACGCTCGCTCCGCCTTGACCCACTGCAGCGTTTCGCGGTCCCGACGGTTGCGTAGCTGGACCCGAACGCGGGCGCGAAGTTCGTCGAGGCGAAACGGGGTGACGACGTAATCGTCGGCTCCCGACAGCAGGCCCCGGACGACGCTTTGCTCGTCCTGGAAGGCCGACGTAATCAAGATAATCGGCGTGAGACGCGTTTCATCCATCATTCGGAGGTCGCCACAAATCTCGAAGCCGGAGATCTCGGGAAGCATGACATCGAGAAGGACGAGATCGGGGGGATGGTCGCGAACATGCGCAATGACGCCGGTGCCTTCCGCCAATGTGTCTACCGAGTAGCCCTCGTGGGTCAGCACCTTGGCGAAGAGTTCCCGCCGAGCCCTGTCGTCGTCCACGACGAGGATGCGAGCCGGCCGATCCGCCGGCGGAAGACTCTCAAGGTGCATGCTCCGCAGAGGAAAACGGCACACCGGCGCCTTTTCTGTACCCGGGTCCGGCGAGAACGCGAAAACCTGGGCGATCCGGCGACGATTGGCGGGCGTCCGGCCGCTCCAGCGTGACGGCGACGCCGGTGAGCCGAAAAGACGACTCGGTCCGCTTCGGCTCGGCACGTCGCGGCTCCGATTGCGCAGGACGACCTCGAGCGGCAGACTCGCTTGCGATGCGCCGGCGATTCCCGACGAACGATCGCAATGGATCGCTTCGTGCCATCGGGCGCACGACGGCGATCGGCGTGGTCGTTTCCGCCGCCGGCTTCGGCGCCGGCTGTCTCACCGTGTTGCCTACCGACCTGCCCTCGACGCCGCCAGAGCCACCTGCGATCGTGCATGACGCCGTTCAGCCACCTGCCGACCAGCTGCTCGTCGAGTGGCCGTCCGAGCTCATCGTTCCCGTTCAGGTCAACGACTCGAACGGGTCGTTCACGTACGACGTCTTCGTCGATTACGATGGAAATTCGGACGACACTCCGTACTCCGTGGCACCGCCTGGCCAGCTGGGGACCGACGGCGGAGTCGCCGTGGTCACCATCCCGCTTCAGCCCCCAGCCGTGCTCACGACATGCCACACCATCCAAGTCTTGGTGGTCCGTGGTTTTGCCGTGACCGCGTCTGGGACGACTCTGTGGCACACGCCCAACGAGCTGGGTGGCGACATCATCACATGGTTCTACACGCCCGCCGATGGGATCGATGGGTGCGCCATCTACGACGCCGGGATTTACCAAGACGGAGCCACGCCGAGCGCCGACGACGGCGGCTGACGCTCCCACCCTCCGTGTCGGCAGATGCCGACCGAGCTGCTGGCGGGAATTCGCTCTGGGTTGGGAAGGTTGCGGCCGGCGGGACTACACTGGGGAGTGGATTCGGGCTCGAGCTGCGGTTTTGAAGACGAAGCGAGGGATGGCCGGCCACTAATCGGCGTGTCCACCGGAGCCGCAAGAATTCACGATACGGTGCCGGCGGCGACTGGCGACGGGGCGGTCCCGTGGACGTTCGTGGCCGTCTACAAAGCGCACTTCGCGTTCATCTGGCGAAGTGTGATTCGCCTTGGCGTCGTCGATAGCGCGGTCGATGACGTGGTCCAAGATGTCTTCCTTGTGGTGCATCGCCAGCTTCCGCGCTTTCGCGGCGAGTCCTCCGTTCGGTCCTGGCTTTTCGCCATCGCGTCGCATGTCGTGCGCGACTCGAGGCGATCCCTGCGCCGCAAACCCGCTAACCTGGGAGGAGGTGGGCGCGTGTGCGACGATGTCGACCTCTTGGCCAACGCCGCGCCGAGCCCGCAAGATACTGTGGCGGTAGCGGAGGCCGTGCGCACCCTTCATGCGGTGCTCGACGCCATGCCCAAAGAGCGACGCGAGGTGTTCATTCTCGCCGAACTCGAGCAGATGACCCTTGCGGACATCGCAACTGCCGTGCAGGCCAACCCCAATACCGTGTCTTCCCGCCTGCGCGCCGCACGCGCGGACTTCGAGAGGGCGGTCGCCAGGGCGCGCGCAAGCGACCAAAGGAGAATCCGATGACGGGGCTCGGGCCAGAGGCCAACGCGTTGCTCGAGGCGGCGCGCGGCGGTGACCAACCAACCCATGCGGACGAGGAGCGCGTGTTGGCCGCGATCGGGAAGCGGTTGGCGCTCGGCGCCGCGAGTGGGCTCGCCGTCGCCGCTGCCGACCGAGGGGCGCTTGTCGGTGGACCGGATCCGTCCGCAGTCGCCGCCGTGCGGATGGCGTGGGCGACGAAGGTTCTGGTTGGGCTGGCGCTCGTGGGTGCGATCGGCGCGGGCGCCGCCATGCTCTCCCGTAGGGCGCCCCGGCCCGCGCTGCCCGCGGGTTCGGTGGCGACCGGCGCGCCGACGTCGGGCGAAGCTATCGCGCAGGTTCAGGATCGGCCGAACGGCGCCGCGAGCCCCGAGGCGCCGGCGGCGGGAACCACCGGTTCGCAGATGGGAGCCTTTCGGCCGAGCCCGAGAACGATGTCGGGCCCGCGTGTTCCCCCGGCGGCCGGGTCGTCCTCGCGCGTCGCGCCGCCCACCGGCGACGTGGCGGCCGAGGTTCGTCTTCTTTCCGAAGCTCATGCGGCCCTACGAGGTGGCCAGCCGGAGCGTGCCCTCGGCCTTCTCGAGGAGCATGTGCGCCGCTATCCCAGGGGCGCTTTGGGTGAAGAGCGCGAGGCCGATCGAATCGCCGCGCTCTGCGCGCTCGGACGCGTCGTCGAGGCTCGAGAAGCGGCCGATCGGTTTCTGCACCAGGCGCCGTGGTCGCCCATGGCGGGGCCGGTTCGAGCGTCCTGCGGGGGCCCGCTGGGGCGGTCCGCACCACCGATTTGATTGCCAAATTCGGCTCGTCCGTGTCCCGCCGTGAAGTCCGGGAACGACGGCCGTTCTCGATCGCGCAACGCCGCCCGCGAGGCGCGTGGGCCGGGCCGCAGAGTCCACTTCGCGTGCTATGGCTGAGCCGCCATGGCCTCCGGTCCGCAGCGCGGCGCGGGTCTCGCTGTCCGCCCTCCTGTTCTTCCCATGCTCGCGAAGCGCATCGGCGAGTTGCCGGGCGGCGAGGGATGGATCTTCGAGCCCAAGTGGGATGGGTTTCGCGCGCTCGTCTTTCGCGACCGCGACGAGTGCATCGTGCAGAGTCGAGACGGAAAAGAGCTCAATCGCTACTTTCCCGAAGTGGTCGGTTCCCTTCTTGCCCAGCTGCCGGAGCGATGTGTTCTCGATGGCGAAATCGTCGTTGCGCGCGGCGGGGCGCTCGACTTCGAGGCGTTGCAGCAGCGCATTCATCCTGCGGCGTCGCGCGTCACGCTCCTTGCCCGCGAGAGCCCCGCGTCAATCGTCTTTTGGGACGTCCTCGCCGAAGGCGACCGCGACTGGCAGAAATCACCGTTTCAAGACCGACGCGCCTTGCTCGAGACGCTGCTGTGCGCCGCGCACCCGCCCGTCCATGTCACGCCGGCCACAAGGGATCGATCCATCGCCACAGACTGGTTCGATCGCTTCGAGGGAGCCGGGCTCGACGGCGTGATGGCGAAGGCGGCGGCCGGGACCTACGAGCCCAATCAGCGGGTCATGTTCAAGGTCAAGCACGAGCGTGAGTGCGACTGCGCCGTGGGCGGCTTTCGCTGGCACAAGGGTGGCGCAGATACTGAAATCGGCTCGCTCTTGCTCGGACTCCACGACCCAACCGGCACGCTCCAGCACGTCGGAGTCTGCGCGAACTTCTCCGCGTTGAAGCGCCGCGAGCTCGTGGGCTTGCTCACCCCCTATCGTCGCGACGCGCTGGTCGGTCACCCTTGGCAGCATTGGGCCGCTCCTGCGCACGCAGCGAACTCGCGGGCGCCGGGCGCCAAGAGCCGGTGGAGCCAGGGCAAAGACCTGTCATGGGAGCCGCTCCGTCCGGAGCTCGTCGCGCAAGTGGGATACGACCACATGCAAGGCACCCGTTTCCGGCACACGGCTCAGTTTCGCCGCTGGCGCGAGGACAAGAAGCCCATCGAGTGCACGTTCGAGCAGTTGGAAGTCGTCGCGCCGCACGAGCTTGCGGCGATCTTCGCCGCAGGTCGCTGAGCCCCGGCTGGGTCGGTCACCGGCGGGTCCTCGGCAAGTAGATGCCCGATCGCCCCTCGCGGGTCGGATCGTCATCCGGGTCGGGTGTCTCCCGGGCTGGGCGATCGATCTCCGGAACGTTTCGCAAGTTCACGCGTACGCGCGTCCAGGTCGAGGAACGACCCCGCATCGCATCGACCAGGACATCGTCGACGGCAAGGTGAGCGGCGGCCGCCGGATGGCGTGCTCTCCACCGCTCGAGGCCTGCCACGGCCGCCTCTCGGCTCGGTGAATTCGCGACCACGATGAGGGGCGCCTTCGTGCGGCCCGTGCGCGTGCTCTTGGCCCGCGAAGGCGCCACCCGAGGCGACTCCCCTTCGGCCTTTGGAAAATGAGGCGGCCAGGGTGCATCGCCCAGCCCGGTCGCTTCATCCCGGGCCGCGAGGTCCAGCAGTTTCTCGAGCGATCCAGGAAAGCGATCGATGTCGGCGTGCGGATCCCCGCGCGAGGCGAAGCGCGCCGGCACGGTTTGCACGGTGAAGTCGGCAGGGTCGCAGTGGACCACTTCGTCCCAGTCGAGAGGGGTCGAAACGCGCGCATCCGGCGACGGACGCACCGAGTATGCCGAGCACGTGGTCCTGTCTTTGGCGTTCTGATTGTAATCGAGGAATACGCCGCGCCGTTCTTCCTTCCACCATTTCGACGTCGCGATCCCCGGCAGTCGCCGTTCGATCTCGCGCGACAACGCGAGGGCGGCGCGACGCACCTCCGTAAACGTCCAGCGGGCTTCGACGCGGACGTTGACGTGCATCCCGCGGGATCCGCTGGTTTTCGGCCATCCCACCAGGCCGAGCTCTCCGAGCAACGTGTGAACGGCGAGGGCGACCTGCCGGACGTCCGACCAAGCGACACCCGGGCCGGGGTCGAGGTCGATGCGCAGCTCGTCGGGATGCTCGAGATCCGAGGATCGTACCGGGTGCGGATGCAGCTCGAGGCATCCCAGGTTGACCACCCATGCGAGCCCCGAGGCGTCGTCGACCACGATCTCGTCCGCCGTTCGGCCCGACGGGAAGGTCAGCGTCACCGTCCGGATCCACGGCGGTCGTTTTTCGGGCGCTCGCTTTTGGAAGAACGCCGGGCCGTCGGCGCCTTCGACGAACCGCTTGAGGACGAGAGGGCGATCGCGAATGCCGGACAGCGCGCCGCCGGCGATCGACAAGTAGTACTGAACGACGTCGAGCTTCGAGAGCTTGGCGTCTTTCGAGAAATACGGCCTGTGGGGGTGAGTGATGGTTACGTCCCGCCCGTCGATCGCGAGGACCACGGCTGGCTCTTGGTTGGCCATCGAGGCGAGGCTACATCAGGCGTGGTGGCCTACGCGACGCGAGAGTGCGCAACCCCGGGCACTTGTGTGCCTGCACCACCCATGGCCGAGGGCAGCGGGCGTGCACGCTCGATCGCGGTGAGCCGGTTTGTCGATTGAATGCCACTGCAATCAAGGGGGGGCTGGGACGCTTAAGGCGGCCGAGATATGGAACGTTTCGTGGCCGCCCGCGCAAAAGCTGGACGCGCTTACGAAGCGAATCGTCTCGACTCACGTCGAGGTGACGAAGCTGGAACGTCGCGCACTCGTCGCATCCGACGAGGCACCCGCGCCTCAAGGTCTCTCTTCGGATCCGGCGCGGGCAGTGATGGCTGAGCGCGTCTCGGCAGAAACGCAGAGCCGCGGATGGGACACGCTGCGGACCTTCGGTCGTCATCAGATTGGCGCTCTGGTCGCCACGGGCGTCGACTTCGGCGTGATGATCGCTTGTGTCGAATGGCTCGGCGTCTCCGCCGTGGCTGGCACAGCGGCCGGTGCGACGCTCGGGGCGGCGACCAACTTCACCCTCGGCCGGGTCTGGATCTTTCGACGCCACTCGAGACGTCCCGCTGACCAAGCCGTGCGGTACGCCATGGTCTCGGCAGCCAGCGCCGCGTGGAACGCGCTCGGCGAACACGTCGTGCACGAGCTCGCCCACGTTCAATACGTGCTGGCGCGCGCGCTCGTGGCCTTCGCGGTCGGGTTGATTTGGAACTTTCCCATGCACCGCTACTTCGTGTTCCGCTGATCCGTGGGTCGGGGTCGGGGTCGGGGTCTTTCTGTTCTACGCATTTCCCGTTCGGCGAGATGTCGCTGAACGCCTACGGTTCGCAGCCCTTGTGTTCGCTTGGATGGCGAAGCCGAAACCAAGTTCCTCGGCCATGCTTTGCAAGCGGTCGATGCCAAAGCGAGCGACCGCGGCGAGTCCTGCGATGAGCGTTTGCATGCCGCGCATGAGAACGATGGGGCCCATGGGCTGGCCTTTGCGGTCGATCCAGCCGCCCATGGCGGCGACCGCTCGCAGAGTGGCATCGACCTCGGGCTGCTCGCGGGCGCTTTGAAGCTGGTAGACGACCATCGCGGCGAGGTTGCTGAGCGCAAGACGCCGCGCAATGCGCTGGCCCGTCTCTTGGCGCCAGTCTTCGAGACGAAAGCCGACCTTGAGCAAGAAAAACAAGCGCTCGACCCGCCACCGCCACAGATAGGCTTGGACGACCACGCTGAGGGCATCGTCGAGGTTGGTGAGCAGCACCCAGCGGAGCGGCTTCGCCTTTGGATCGGGGGTACCCCTTTCGCGCAACTCGGCGACGACCACCCGGACGGAGAGCGCAACGCCGGGCACGGGTTTCGGTGGCTTGGTCCCGCGGTTCTTGCTGGCGGTGATCCCACGGCGAGAGGGGTTTACGAACTCCACCCGCGTTTCGCCCTGATACAGGTCGTATTCCTTGCCATCATGCGTGGTCGTGCCGGCGAGTTGAAGGACAACCCGCTCGGTGAGCTCGCCGAGCTTGCGCTTTGCGCCCGTGGTCGTACGCACCCAACGCGACAGGTGCTGAGCGCGAATCACGTACTTGTCTCCAGCCGCCGCGATGGCCCTTTGCGTTCCGACGTCGTCGAACTCGCGGTCCGCCACGTGGACCAACTCGCGCCCTGGCAACCTCCTACGCGCCGCCGCGACGCCGCGCTCGGTCTGCTCCAGATGGCCATCGTACGGCAGCGGCACGTCGCTCTCGGACGACAAGCAACCGTGTGACGTGCGAAGCTCTTGAATGACGGGTGCGAGGGGCTGTCCGCGATCATTCACGACGAGGGCGCTGTACAAGTCGTAACCGATACTTCGCCCGTTACTGATGCGGATCCGGTCCGCCTTCGCCGATTGCTTCGCGTAGTCCACCCACGAAAAGTCGTGCATCACGTAGCAACGCCAGCCCGCGGGAACGAGCTCCGCGATCCCCGCGCCCACCATGCCGTAGAGCGCCGGCAGGGACACCTCGTCGTTATCGAACAACCGATACGCCCCCATCGCGTGGGCCCACGCTCCCTCGTGGCCCGCACCCGCTGTCCCATGCGTCGCGCTCGAATGCCCCTGAATGATCCCAGAGACGATTTGAAGCACACGGTCGTTACGCCGCGAGTCCCCCAAGTCCGCTCCTGCTACCAACTTATCCACATCGATCATTGCTCCCGCAATCACGCTATCCGCTCTCCGGGCAACTTTCTGGCGTGAATCGCGATCCGTAGAACAGAAAGACCCCGACCCCGACCCCGACCTGGTTGGAGCGCTTATGTCGTTGCCGCGAAAAAGGCGGCAAGGATCGCAAGCTACCCCGCCATCACCACGACTCGTGCTTGCTGCTTTCTACGGGGTTCGCTTCCGCAGGGGGGGTCGAACACCACCGGTTTCGGGGGGATGCACGACGAGCCTCTGGATGTCGTCGTGTCTGGGTTCAGGAGCAAGTGGGTCTCGCTTGGCGTGACGGCGGAAGGAACGACCAAGAGGGCGCTGCGACCGGCCTTCGCCCAGTTGCTCCCGATGCTTTTCAGCGCGTCGGGCCCCGGCGTGGCCCGCCAATCCATGGGCAAGCTGCTCGCGTCGAGTGGACGCTCCTGCTGGGGTGCTCGAGGGGAGCGGCACTCGCTCCCCTCGACTTCTCGCGGGTACCGGGTCGGCGAGAGCGGAGCCGAGCGAGCGCAGCGAGTCGAGGCGGAGCGAACGCTCAGGGTGAACCGGGTATCGCCTACGCGAACAGGAGCGAACGCTCAGGGTGTCTCGCGTTACGCAAACAAAGAACTCACGCTGTCGGAGCTGTGAATTCGCTTGATGGCTTCGCCGAGCAGGCGGGCGATCGAGAGTTGCTGAATCTTAGAACAGCCTTTGGCCTCGTTGGAGAGGGCGATCGAGTCGCTCACGATGACCTCGGCCAACGGCGAGTCGGCAATCCGCTCGACGGCGGGACCCGAAAGTACGCCGTGGGTCGCGCAGGCGACCACGCGTCGGGCTCCTTTGTCCGCCAACACGCGGGCGGCGCCACTGAGGGTGCCGGCGGTGTCGATCAGATCGTCGATGATGATGCAGTCCTTGCCCTTCACCTCTCCGATGAGGTTCATCACCTCCGAAATGTTGGCGCGCTCACGCCGCTTGTCGATGATGGCCAGGCTCGCGTTCAACCGTTTCGAGTAGGCACGGGTTCGCTCGACCCCGCCGGCGTCCGGCGAGACGAACACGGCGGACGAATCGAATCGCTTCTTCAAGTAGTCTTCGAGAAATACCGGCATGGCGTAGAGGTGATCGACCGGGATGTTGAAGAACCCTTGAATCTGGCCGGCGTGGAGATCCACCGAAACGACCCGGCCGACGCCCGAAGCCTGGATCAAGTCGGCGACGAGCTTCGCGGTGATGGGCGTGCGCGGCGCGACCTTTCGGTCTTGGCGCGCGTAGCCATAGTACGGGATGACCGCCGTAATCGACCCCGCGGACGCACGGCGAAGCGCGTCCGCCATAATGAGCAACTCCATGACGTTGTCGTTGGTCGGGCTGCTGGTCGGTTGGATCACGAACGCGTCGACGCCCCGAACGTTTTCGCCAATCTCGACGAAACTCTCCCCATCGCTAAACCGCGTCACTTTGCACTTGCCGAGCGGAGTTTCGAGATATTGCGCGATGGCAACCGCCAGGGGCTGGTTTGCGTTGCCGGAAAAGAGGCAAACCTTCTTGAACACTCGTGAACCTCCCCGAGTCTGTGGCTTGGATCCGGACTCATCGGCCCGTGCGGGCTGAGTCGAGCCGTCTCGTTACCGCTTGTCAACGGTTACGCGTCAACGCAGCAACGCGGCGCACTCCCCTTTCGGACCACGCTGACCCTTGTTCACGCACTCTTCGTAGCAGCGACGCGCTTGCCGCAGATCGCCTTTCTGTTGGTAGGCCGCCCCGAGAATGAGCCAGGCCTCGGCGTCGCCCGGATCCATCGCGGTCGCAGTCTGCCCGGCGGCGATGGCGGCCGCGATCCTGCCACGCTCGAGCGCACCACGCGCTCGCTCTCTCTGTCGAGCCGCCTCGGTGCCGGCGCTTTCCTTGCCCTTCCCGCCCAGCGCCGGACGCGCTGCGACCGGAAGTGCCGGACGCGCTTCCATCGGGATGGCCGCGGGTGCTGTGATCGCGACCGGCGCCGGCTGAGGCGCTTCGGCCGAGATCGCCGCAGGCGCCTCGACCGGGGGCAAGGCAGGCGCCTCGGCCGAGATTCCCTCAGGCGACTCGACCGGAGGCAAAGCAGGCGCTTCGGCCGAGATCGCGGCAGGCAGCGCGATGCGGGATGCCGGCTCGATGGCCTGAACGAGCGGGGCTTGCGCGGACGCAAAGGCAACGCCAGCCGGTGCATCGTGGCGGGAGGGGGTGCCATGACTCATAGTGTGGGCGATCAGGCTCTTGGCGAGCGCGACTCCACACAGCGCCGCCGAAAACGCGATCGCACCCTGGACCCATTTCGTCAGTCGCGCGCGACGGGATGCGGCTTGCGCAGACAAAGTCCGCGCCGCGCCGCTCAGGCTGGCTTCGGCATCGAACGGATCCCAGGAAGGTTCGAAAAACCTCGAATCGAGGTCGCACATCGGCGCAAGGCTCGAGTCCTCGTTGCTCGATGGGCCCTCCGCTTCGACGTCGCCCACCGGCATCCGCATCGAATCCGCGATCCTCGATGCGCTTTCCGCTTCGAGGCCGCGCGCCGGCGTCGGGGTCGAATCGGCGACCCTCGAGGGGGCCTCTATGTCGAGCGCGCGCGCCGGCCCAAGGGCCGAATCCGGCGGGTGGCTCGCCGGGACTTCCGTCGCCGGGCGCGCTCCTGGCTCAGCCGGAGCCGTGGGGACCGAGATCGACGACGTCTTCGCGACGGCCCCTTCGGGTACCGCCATCGGGGCCACACCGGAGGCGTGTCCGCTCTTTCGCTTCGCGCGGTTCCTTTTTCGGCTCATATTCCGCGACCTTTTCCCGTCTCTTTCGCGCTGGTGCTCGACGCCATACCGGGTCGGGCGGCCAAAGAGCGAGCCGCCAATCCGCACAGTACCCGCCCGAGCCATTTGCGCGTCAGCACCGGACCGCCAAAAGCGGCAAGTCGCGCATCGGAGGCCCATGAGCGATGCTCCCGCATGATCGTACGGGACGTCGTCCTGAGACACACGGCTGCGGCCGACCGCATTGCACGAGGACATCCGTGGGTCTGGCGAGAGGCCATTGCCCGCGGTCTCGACGGCGTGGCGGCCGGTGAGGAGGTCCAGGTGAAGGCGCCGGACCAGACGCCGATCGGCCGAGGATTGGCCGACCCGATGTCCCCGATTGCCGTCCGGATGTGGACGTCCGGAACGGCTCCGATCGATGCGAATCTCTGGAGGACGCGCGCCGAGCAGGCTGGCCGGCTTCGAACGCTGCTCGTCGCGGGCACGGGGACCGACGCATACCGAGTCGTTCACGGCGAGGGCGATCGAATGCCCGGATGGGTCGTGGATCGTTACGCAACGGTCGCGGTCGCCCGGGCCGACGGAACCGCGGCTGCAGAGCGGCTCGAGGATCTCGCCGAGGCCCTTTGGCCGACGCTCGAGTCGTGGGGCGTTCGCTCACTGATGCATCGCAGCGGGGCAAAGGGACAGGCGCCTCGGCTCGAGATCGTCCGCGGCGAACCTCCTCCCGACTCCGTCATCGCCGCAGAGAGAGGAGTCCCGTTCGTCGTCGACTTGGTCCACGGCCAAAAAACCGGGGCGTTTCTCGACCAGAGAGAGAACCGTGTTCGTGTCGGCGAGCTCGCACGAGGCCGGCGAGTGCTCAACCTCTTCTCGTACGCGGGGGGGTTCTCCGCACACGCCGCACTCGGAGGAGCGACCCATGTGACGAGCGTCGACGTCGCCGCAGCCGCCCACGCCACCGCGCAGGCGAGTTTTCGGTCGGCGTCGATCGATCCGGCGGCCCACGCATTCGTCGTGGCCGACGTTCAATCGTTCCTCGACGCAGCGCGCACGAGGGGGCGCCGCTGGGACCTCATCATCAGCGACCCACCAAGCTTCGCGCCGAGCGAGCGAGCCTTGCCGCGAGCCCTGGCGGCCTACCGAGCCTTGCACCGCGGCTGCGCGGCCGTGCTGGCCGACGGAGGGCTCTTTTGCGCGTCGTCGTGTTCGAGTCACGTCGATGCGGCGGCCTTTCTCGGCACGCTCGATGACGCGGCCTTGGGCGGCCGTCTCCTCGCGGTTCTGGAAATGCGAGGGGCCGGACCGGACCATCCGACGCTCGCCTCGTTTCCCGAAGGCCGATATCTGAAATTTGCCATCTTGGGCTGACCTCTCGTCAACCACGCTCGAGCTCGTAGAACTGCGCGTCGCCGCCGAGCACGTGATAGACGCCGCACCCGAGCGGTTCGAAGTAGCGAGCGAGACTGCGCCGGTAGAATGCCGCGGGGCGCGCCAGAACCCGCACGTCGGTGCGGGATCGGTCGCAGACGTCACGCAAGTCACGCGCGGTGACCGCCTCGACGTACAGAAAGCCCCGGCACATGGCGGCCATGTTGGCGATGGCTCGGCCGCAGTCGCGGTCCGCCAAATACGGCAGCACGCCCTGGCACACGACGAGATCGTATTTGGTGCGCCCCCGCCACTGGGCAATGTCGCGCCGCTCGTGACCGTATTTCTCGCACGCGTAGTCACTCACGTCGATCGAGCGGTACTGGACTGCCGGCATGTGGGTCCGAAACCACCGGCCCCAGAGCCCGATGCCGGCCCCGACGTCAAGCACGCGCTCGATCTCGCAGCCGAACCACTGCGCGAACCCCGTTACGCCGCTCGCGAGGCCGCCGATCTGATCGGCATCGTACACACGAGACCGGCGGGACTCGTAAAACCGCCGGAAGTACGAGCCGTCGAACGAGACGCTCATCCGCCAAACGTCTAGCAGCTCCGCCGCGCCGCCGGACCCCGAAAACGTCGCAGCCAGGATCCAGTGACATGGACGCCTCGACGTGGATTGGCTACCTTCGGCACGCCGATCGCGAGCTCGTATGCACACCGCAAGATGGATGAGCGGACGACGATGACTACCCGTCTGTACGTGGGCAATCTGTCGCACGACGCAACGGCGGAGGCGCTTCGCGCCGCGTTCGGACGGTACGGCGAAGTCGTGGACGTTCACGTCTTGATCGACCGATACAGTGGGCGCCCGCGCGGGTTCGCCTTCGTCACGATGGCGTTGCGCGAACAGGCGGATCAGGCCATGGCGCGGATGAACGGCACGATGTTCGAAGGGCGTCCCCTGCGGGTGAGCGAAGCGGAGTCGGGCCCGTCGCACGCGACCGGCGGGCCGGGCGGCCCACCGCGCGATCGGTGAGGGGTCAGGCCGACGCGCAGATCGCGCGAACGTCGTCGTCGGTGAGCTCCCGCTTGCGGTCGGCGAGCGCTTGAAACGCCTTTAGCGCGCGGGCCAGATCGGCGCCGCCCAGATCGAAACCCAGAGCGCGAGCGCGGGACTGAAACCCAGCCGTGCCGGAAAGCTTGCCCAGCACGATTTCGCTTCCTGTCGGGTGCCCGATCCGAGCGGGATCGATGCACTCGAAGTTCAGACGGTGCTTGAGTACGCCGTCCTGGTGAATGCCGGAGGCGTGGCGGAATGCGTTGCGTCCGACGATCGCCTTGTTGGCCGGGACGGCGATGCCGCTTCGCTCTTCGACGAGCTTTGACAGCGGATAAATGCCGGTCGTGTCGACGTCGGTGTGCACCCCGAGCGCTGCGCCGTGCACGACGATCGCCATCACGACCTCTTCGAACGAGGTGTTGCCGGCGCGTTCGCCGATGCCGTTGACGCACAGCTCCACTTGCCGAGCGCCCGCACGCACCGCCGCGAGCGCGTTGGCCGATGCCATGCCCAGATCGTTCTGCCCATGAAACGACAGAACGGATCCCTCGATCTCGGGTACGGAGCGACGCAGATACCCAAACAGGTCTTCGACCTGATGGGGAAGCGCATAGCCGACCGTGTCGGGCACGTTGATCGTCCGCGCGCCCGCGAGCACTGCCGCCCTGATGAGCTGAGCCAAAAAGCCCCTCTCGGCACGAGTCGCGTCCATCGGCGAGAACTCGACATCACCCACCGCGCTGCGCGCCCGCGCGACCATGGCGGTCGTCAGCTGCAGCACCTCGTCCCGAGTGCGCCTGAGTTGATGCTCGAGCTGCACGTCGCTCGAATTGACGAACAAGTGAATGCGAGGGCGGGCCGCGCCGGCGAGTGCCTCGGCGGCCGCGTCCACGTCGCCCGGAACGCATCGGGCAAGAGCGCAAACGCTGGTGGTCCTCACCGCGTGCGCGACGGCGCGAACCGCGCGTAGCTCGGCGGAAGAGGCCGCCGGAAAACCAGCCTCGATGACGTCCACGCGCATCGCGGCGAGCCGTTCGGCAATGTCGAGCTTGTCGCGATCCGTGAACAGGACCCCCGCGGACTGCTCGCCGTCTCGCAGCGTCGTGTCGAATACGATGACCCGTTCGGACATGGCAGACGGCCGGAGCGCAGGGACCTCTCAGGCCAGGGTCTATTATAGCGCCCCCCCCTTCTGTCAAATATCACGCGCGCACGCGCAGGGCATTTCGCACCAAATCGACTTCGATCGGGAGCCCCCCCAACGGCTCGCCGTCGACGTCGAGCAAGAACACGCTGCGCGCTCGGTCGTTCGCGAGATCGATGCGGATTCGATCGCATCCGAAATGCTTTACGCCGGGCGCCGCCAGATGCCGACCGCGATAGATGAGCCGCGAGAACGCGACGAACGCAAGCTTGCTCGGCGCGTCCATGGAGATCACTTCGAAGCGTCCGTCATCGGGCTCGGCCATCGGCGCGACGTGCATTCCTCCACCGAAGTACCGCCCGTTGCAGATGGCAATCATGTACGCAGCGACCTGCCGTTCGTGGGCCACGCCGGTGAGGCTCGACGCACAGACGAGCTCGCCCCGTTCGCACTGCGCGAGCGCGCGGGTGCTTGCCCACGCGTACGCGAAAGACCCTCCCCATCGCTTCGTCGTGCGGCCGACGTAGCGGTCGACGAGGCCGCCGATTCCCGCGGAGAGAATGTTGACGAACCAGCGGGTTCGCGCTGCGCCATCGGGCGCGCGGAAGGTGACCTTGCCAACATCGACGATCCGATCGCGTCCGCGGGCGATGGCGTCGACGTACCGGTCGATCCGGTGATCGAGGCCCATCGTCCGCCGGAAGTCGCCTCCGGTCCCTTGCCCGACGTAGCCGACCGCCGTGTCGCCGGGACCCGCGAGGACCCCGTTGGCGACCTCGTGCAGCGTTCCGTCGCCTCCGACGGCGATGACGAGCTTTCGCCCCTCGCGGGCCGCCGCAAGCGACAGATCGATGGCGTGGCCGGGCCGCGCGGTGGCCAACACGTCGACGGGACCCAGACGTCGCTCCAGGACCCGTTGGACCTCGGGAAAGATGCGACCGGCCCTGCCGCCGGCCGCTTGCGGATTGACGACGACGAGCGGACGCACCGATCGGCCTCAGGCGCCCCGCGGCCAGACCACGCCGCGCACCCGGAGATCCTCGACGGTCTCGTAAAGCGTCACGTTGGGGTCGCGAGCGGTCCAGCCGAGATCGAGCCGCGCCTTGGTCGCGTCGACGTACCAAAAGCATTGAGCCATGTCCGCCGTCGTCGCGTCCACAGGAGAAGCCATCCCGAGGCGCGACGTCACGCGCTCGACCCAAGACGCCCCCAGGCGAACGAACCCGCGAGAACGCGGAAGAGAAATCCACGGCGGCCTGACACCGGAGACGCGAGCCAGCCGGTTCAGGAATTCCCGCATCGTCAGGTTGCAGCCGCCGACCAGGTACCGCTCGCCCGGCCGGCCGCGGTCCATGGCCAAGCGCAACGCCTGCGCCGCGTCGCGAACGTCGACGAAGGATAGACCTCCGGCCGGAATCGCTCCGACCCCTCCCTCGAGAAAGGTCCGAACATCGCCCGTCGAGGAGCCGTTGACGTCTCCGGGGCCTAGTAGCAGGCTCGGGTTGACCGAGACCACGTCGAACGCCTCCCGGCTGCGCGCCAATGCGAGCTGCTCGGCGAAGAGTTTCGCACGGTAGTAGGGCCAACGCCCGATGAGACCGATCGGCGTCGCGGCGCTCTCGCTCAGAACGGGCTCGGGCCTCTCGCTCACGGCGACCGTGCCGCTCGTGGACGCGATGACCACCCGCTTTACGCCCGCCGCGTGGCATGCGTCGAGAACACTTCGAGTCCCCTCGACGTGGGTGCGGTAGAGCGCCTCGGCGTCCGACGGCTTGCGGGACACCTTGCCGGCGCAGTGAAACGCACCGTCGCAGCCCTGGGCGGCGCGTCGGACGCTCTCGGGATCCAGTACGTCGCCACCGCTTGATCGCGCGAAGCCGACGACCTCGTGACCCCGCGACTCGAGATCCCGCACCAGGTGGGTTCCGAGAAATCCGGTCGAGCCGGTCACGAGATACTTCACGATGCCTGATCGAGCTGGAACACCTTCTGGAACGTCATGAGCAGCGTCGGGTCGTTCGACTTGAAGGCACCGGAAAGAAAGTCGGCAGCGCTGGGTACGTACGCTTCGCGCACGATTTTGGCGAACATCTCCGGGCTCGTCTTGAGCACGCAGTCGGCCTGACCGCCTGCGGGCTTTCCCGGGCGGACGTCGCACCCGCGCGAATCCACGCGCACGGTCCACTTGGCGAGGTCGTCGCTGCCCAACGTGACGTAGTAACTGACGGGCCGTTCGATCTCGCCGGCGCGGAATTTGGCGCCGAGCTCCGAGAAGAGTCGGACCAGCGGGTGCTCGCGTGGGTCCGGGACACCCCGGCCTGGCTGCGCGCGAGCGAGGTCGAGCACCCCGCCATCGCGAAGCGCCGTGACGGCGGATTGGGCCAGCCTCGCGACCTCGCGAGCCGCCTCCGCGGGCGTCATCCCCGTAGTGATTCGCCGCAGATCATCGATGCACAGCGGTGGACCGATGCGCGCGACGAGATCTCGGCGCGTCGGGACGGGCGCGCCCTTGCGCATCGCGGCGTGAGTCCCCCCGAGGTGAATGGGAAGGATGTCGATTCCGTGAACGAGCGCCAGATGCCCCACCATGGGCTTGAACGCTTGCATTTCGCCGGTCGGACTGCGGGTTCCCTCCGGGAATATGAGGACCGTTTTACCTTGCTCGATGACGTCGCTCGCCTGGCGGATCGATTGGCGGAGCGACGCTCGGCGGTCGATCGGCTTGAGATTCGTCAGGTTCTCGAAGAACGCTCGGGTGATCGCGCTTTCGAAGAAGTAGTCCTGCGCCGCAAGCGAGACGATGCCGTCGCCGTACGTGCCGAGCGCATGCCGCACGAGGCCCATGTCCAGATGGCTGGCGTGGTTGGCCACGACGATCACGCTGCGGTTGTGCGGAATGTGCGATTGACCCAAAACCCGAGGATTCATCAGGTCTCGGTAGAAGACATCCTGCAGCTTGCCGACGAGGACCTTGCCGATCGCCCGAGCCGGCTCCGGAAGAACCATCGGGCTCTCGGTCGTCCGCGTGATCGGGGGACCGTCGCGATCGGCACCCCCGTCCTGTCGACTCGACAGTCGCTCGACGTCGGCCACGGTGACGCACGATTGAAGGTGTTGGGGGTCGACCGCACCGACGCGCGCCTCGAGAACCTCGAGCAGCTCGGTCAACATCAACGAATCGAAGCCGAGATCGCCCTGCAGAAGCGTCGCGCCCCGGATCCGATCGAGCGGGACACCGCCGACGGCCGCGATGGCGGAGCGGACCGGGGTGGCTTCGCGGGATCCATCTTCGGCGGGTGCGCTCGCGGTCATGATGCGCTGCACGATGGCACGGACCTCGTCGCGCTTGACCTTGCGCGTGGCCGTTCGCGGCAGTGGCGCTTCATACAAGTGCACGAGCGCAGGGCGCTGCGACGCCGGCAGATCGTCGATCGCCTTTCGGAGGCTCTGACGCGCTCGTTCTCTCATCTGAGCGCGCGGCATCGATTCGTGATCCGACGGGACCGCGAGGCATGCGAGCCTCTCCACGCCTTGAGACGGCACGCCGACCACGGCGAGCTCCACGACGTGATCGACGTCGCCGAGGCGGTGCTCGACGTCCTCCGGGTAGACGTTTTCGCCGGTCGGCGAGATGACGACGTTCTTGATGCGACCGACGATCTCGACGCAGCCGTTCGAGTCCAGCCGGCCGAGATCGCCCGTGTGAAGCCAGCCATCCCCGTCGATGGCGTCGCGTGTTGCATCGGCGTCGGTGTAGCCGAGCATCACGTTCGGACCCCGTGCGACGACCTCGCCGATACCGCCGCCATCGGGTCGATCGATTCTCAAATCGACGCCGGGCACGGCCTTGCCCACGCCGGGGTCGAGTCGCAAACCAGGCCGCGCCACGGCGAGGACCGGTGCGGCCTCGGTCAGGCCATAGCCCTGGGTCAGACGCAGTCCCAAGCCACCGAAGCGCCGTTGGGTCTCGACGGGCAGAGCGGCACCCCCGGAAATGAGCCAGCGGATGCCCCCTCCGAGCTCGGCATGAACCTCGCCGAACAGCACCCGCCCCACATCGATCCCGAGATTCGCCGCGAGCCAACGGTTGACCTCGACCGCGGCATCGAATGCGGCACGCGCCATCGGGCCGCGGGCGTCCACATCCGCCAGGATGCGTCGCTCGAGCAGTTGCCAGAGCGCGGGGACCCCGACCATTGCTTTGGCTTTGGACACGCGCAGAGCGTGCGTGATCTTCTCACCGCTCAGATCGGGCACGTACACGACGCGGGCTCCGCGCGACAGCGGCAGAAGCAGCCCACAGGTGAACTCGAACGTGTGATGCAAAGGCAACACGCTGACGACGGCGTCTCCTTCGCGAAGCGGAAACAACGGGGCCAATGCCGCGACGAGCGAAGTGAAATTGGCGTGAGTGAGCATGACCCCCTTGGGGCGTCCGGTCGTCCCGCTCGTAAACAGGATGCTGGCGACGTCGCCCGGCTCGGCGTCGGGCAGGGGCGGATCGAGGGCGTCGCTTGGTTCGACCGCAGCGTGAACGTCGAACCATACGAGATCCGGGCGGTGGGCCACCAGATCGTCCTTCGCGGCGACGGTCTCGTCACCCACGATCAGGCGCGCTCCGCTCTCGGCGAGCACGCCCGTCCAACCCGCCGCGTCGAGTGCGGGGTCGACGGGAACCGCCGTCGCACCCGCGCGCAGGATTCCAAAATACGCGACCACCCAGTCCGGATCGTTTTTTCCGCTCAGGGCGACTCGGTCGCCGCGCCGCACGCCCCGATCTTCGAGCCGCGCAGCCATGGCGTCGGCGCCTCGCCGGATGTCGGAAAAGCTCGTTCGCGTCAAGCCCTCGTCGGTCGACCGCTGCAACGCAAGCGCGCCACCGTGTCGCTCCGCCATCTCCTCGAGAAGCGACACGAGCGTCGCGTGGGCGCCCAGAGGCTTGAGCTCCCGCTTCAACTTGCGGTCCATCTGCGGGATGATCCGCCGCTCCATCGCCGGCATGTGGACGTTCATCATCCAGTCGGCCCAGTCGATCGACTCCGGTGCCCACGGCAGCTTGCGCTGGTCTTGCTCGGACAGCCGCGCGCGAGCAGCCCGCGTGTTGGAGCAGTCGAAGGGGCCGATGAGCGTCGACGTGAACGGCTCGAAGAGCCTCTGAATGTCGGCGATCTTGGCATCTCGCCGCGCCACGGCGTCGAGCGCTTCCGCCGCCGGCGCCAAGACGGGAACCGCGTCCTTCACGAAGGAGGCAACTCGGCGCGCGATTCGCGATCGCGCGGGCGCGCCGACTCGCTCGAACCGCACGCGATCGACGAAGGAAGGCTCGTAACGCGCCTGCAGCGCGTCGAACAGAACGTTTTTCGTGCCTTTGCCACGATAATGAGCGCGCTTGTACAAGCCCACGAGCTCTCCGAAGCGCTGCACCGTGCACGGGTTCACGTCCGCAGCTCCAAACTGGTAGACGGGCTTGTGCGTGCCTTCCAAGAGCTCGACGAGTGCGAGAATCATCCCCGCGACGACGTAGTCGACCGGAATGAGGTCGAGCGGGACGTGCCGCCCGAGGATCTGCGGCTCGCCTTTCATGATGAGGTAAATGAGCGGCGCGCTCGTGTTGATGCCTTCGTTGTAGGCCGGTGCCGGGTAGGCGATGCTCGACTCACAGGCGGCCGGACGTGCGATGGTGAACGGCAGGCCACTCGCCGCGATCACCTGCTCGCCGATGGCCTTGGTGTACGTGTAGATATTGGGAAAACCCCAATGGGCGGCTCGATCGAGCCCCGCTTCGGTGATTCGATCCCGAACGAACGATCGTTTCACTCGCGCCAGTTCCAGATCGTAGGGCCGACCCCGGGTGGGCTCTCCGCGGGCCAACAAATGGGCTCGCGCGCGCTCGTCGAATTCGTGCTGGCGAAATGCGTCCTCGGACCGGTGCTTCGCCTGGGCGACCAAATCGAGGCACTCGGCAATCTCCCGATCGGGGTCCCAGAGCTCGGCGCCAATCGCATCGGCGCGCGGGAACGGCACCGCGCGCGGGTCCTCTTCCAGAATGGGCCCTTTGCGCGACCCGGCCACGTAGGCCGTGCTGGTATGCAAGATCGGTACGTTGCCAAGGGCTCGGGCGAGTTCGACGAGATGGACCGCGCCGAAGGCATTCGCCGACAGGGCCTCGTCGAGGGCGGGATTGAAGTCCACGACCCCGGCGACGTTGACGACGGCATCTATCGTGCCGCGCAGCTGCCTGACAAGCGCTTCGCCGAGGCCGCAGAGCGGCTCACTCATCTCGCCGCCGACGGGAACCACCTTGTCCTGAAGAAAATCGTCGTAGCGCGCGCCGTGCGTGCGGCGCAGAGGCTCGAGGGCTTCGCTCGTGGCCACTTCGCTCGCGAAGCGGGCCTCGGGCGTGCTCCGGTCGCCCTCCTTCGACCGCACGACCAGGTAAATGCGCTCCACGCCGGAATAGCGATCCAGCAGCATCGACCAAAATATTTTTCCCAAAAACCCGGTCCCGCCGACGATCAGGATTCGTGCGCCGCGGAGAACGCTGGCGACGTCGAGCATGCCGCCACGCATCATCGCCTCACACCGTCACGTCCGGCATGACGATCGGCGGTACGTGAAGCATCGCCACGTCCGGGTGGCGCCTTCCCTCCCCCGCCATCAGGATCGCCTCCGTCAAGTTTCGCGCACGCTCCCAGCCGAGCAACTTGGGAATGTACTCGTTGTCGGATCCAACGACGATGACGCGGCCCAAATGCTGGCGACCCGCTTCACCCCAATACCACATGAAGAAGGGGTGGGCGGGGTGATAGGCATGGCCGCGGCGGTACATGGCAAGGTAAGCGGGGTTGGTTGCGAACTTTTCCTCGAACTTTTCGTGCATCACGGCGGCGTCGCGCGTAACCGGCAGAACGTCGTGCACGAATTCGACGTAGGAGGAGTGCTGATCGGCATCGAACAGATCGGTGCACGGGTGAAAAACGATCATCGCGCCGCCCTTTCGGACGATCGGCGCCCCCCGGTACATGTTGAAGAGGTAGCCCTGCGCCATCACTTGAACGAGCAGAGGGTTGAGGAATGCATTGACGTTGTAGGGACTGATGTACGGAATGCCGCATACGAGTATATCGGCCTGACCGCGCAGCGGTACGAGGTACTGCGCATACGTCTTCTCGAGCGTTTTCGCATGCACGGCCTCGCACTCACCGGCGAATACGCCTGTCATGGAGAAGGGCGACGGAACGCGTTCGAAGATCGCCTGTCGCGCGGCGCGGGGAAGCCTCGCAAGCGTGTACGCGAGACCGCTGAACGCGGCTCGCTCGGAGCCCGTCCAGTCGTCTTCGTTCTTGGACAAGAAGGCGAGCGGACGGTCGAACATCCGGTTGTCGACCGTGGTCTCGATGTGAAATACGTCGAGGGTCTTCTCGGCCAGTCGGCCCATCCGGTCGACGCTCGTGGCGAGCGCGCTGGAGGCCGGGTCCATGTACGACCAGCATTTGCGCATGACGTGCGGGTTGTGGTGAGCGCGCAAGCTGCGATACCCGCAGAGACCCACGGCCACCGATTTGTGGCCTCCCGACATCGGGACGAAGTTCAAACTCACGTAGATGAGGAGATCGGCCTCCACCGCTTTGCGGTTGAGTTCGACGAGCTCGCCGTGATCCGTCGTCCCGACGACTTTCAGGCCTTTGGGATCCTCGGCGTCGTGGCAATAAAGTCGATCCGGCCAATACGCGTTGAAGATGCGATCGCCTGTCATGTGACGCACTTCGGCGGCCGTCATTCGTCGGTGAACCGACGTCGCGATGATCATTTCGATGTCTTCGACGCCGTGGTCGGCCAGCATGCCGAGAACAATCGTGAGCACGCGCTGGCGCGTATCGGGCATTCGCATCGGCGGCAGAGGCACCGACACGTCGTCGATCGCGATGACGACGCTCATTCCGGGCCGGAGTTTCGCGTGCAGCGGATCGCTTCCGAGCGGATGGTTGAGGGCGTAGCGGATGGCGGCGTCGGGATCTTTGAGCGACTCGAGCGGCGGTCGCGGATAGATCACCCGCGTGCCCTCGGGCAGATCCACGCTGACGAGCTGATCCCCGCTGAAGACGGCCCGCGGCGCGCTTTTGCGGTCGATGGTCACGACGAGCGGATGCGTATTGCGCATGCTCGGACGGGGCGCGACGTCGGAGGACCTTGCGATCGGAGCCGCGACGCCGGAGTCGTTCGGTTCGGCGGCGTCGGCATCGGGCAGCTGCAACGGCAGCGTCGTCATGGAATGCGCTCCAGGATCTGGGCGACCGCGGAAGGACGCGCGCCGAGGTGCAAGACTGGCCAAGAGTACGTGCGGGCGAGCTTCATGAGACGCAGATCCGGATTGACGGCGCACGGGTGACCCACGATCGAGAGCATCGGCACATCGGAATAACTATCCGAATACGCGAAGCAGTCGTCCAGATCTTGCTTGGCGTGGCGCGCCCATTCGCGGACCAATCGCGCCTTCTCGGGGCCCGCCACGATCGGGCGCAGCAGTCGTCCGGTCGCATAGCCGTCCTGAAACTCAAGCCGGTTGCTGATGACGGCCGTCGCACCGAGGTGCGCCGCCAAGCGATCCATCAAAAAATCCAGGGCACCGGAAATCAAGACGACCTCGTGGCCCTCGGCCCGGCACCGATCGACGAGTTGACGCGCGCCTGGAAAAACGGCGCCCCGCAGTACGCGGTCGAAGGCTTCATCGGCCAGCAGAAGGAGCCGATCCTGCGATATTCCCTCGTAGGCGGCGAAGAGCAGCTCGTTGAATCGGCGGCGATCGACCCATTCCGCCAACGCCATGCGCGGCCCGCGGGCTGCAGCGCGGGCCAACGCACCCAAGCTCCGGAGCGGGTTGGGGGTATTGGTCAGGTAAAATAAGGTCGGGTGAAGGAGATTGGTTCGGACCAGCGTGCCGTCGACGTCGAAGAAGCTGGCGGGCACGCAGGGTGGCTAGCGCCAGACGGAAGCGAATGTCAACGGTTCTGCGCAGAACCAGCCCCCCCGGGCGCCCGCGCAACCCGGATCGATCGATGGAGTCGCGCCGGTCGTGGCCACAGACGGGTCCCGGCGCGTTGGACGAGAGCATCCGGAGCGACCCTGTGACCTCTTGACGCACTCGCGTGCGCCTGGTCTTTGATCGGCGGCCGTGGAACGCTTCACTACCCCGCTCGCCGAGATCCAGAGCCCCCCACCGCAGGATCGCCGCCCGGGCGACGATGCCCCGCTCGAATCGAGTGAAGGCGGGCTCAGTCGCCTCGAGCGAATGCAAATTCGCTTGGTCCGAGCCACCTTGGAGCCCGGTCCGCTCGATTCGGCGATCCGTCTTTGCCAGCGCACGGTCGGCCAAGGGTGGATCCGCGCCGTGTCGATGCGTCTTCGGCGCGTCGCCGGCTTGCATCGCCTTCCGCCGTGGAATTCGTCGCAAAGCGTCATCCTCGTCGCCAACCATCGATCCTTTTTCGATCTGTACGTGACGACCGCCGAGCTCGTGGCGCACGGACTCCCGCAGCGCATTTTGTTCCCGGTACGGTCGAATTTTTTCTACGACCACCCTCTTGGACCGCTGGTCAACGGGACCATGAGCTTCTTCGCGATGTACCCGCCGATCTTTCGAGACCGCAAGCGAGCCGCGCTCAATCTGGCGAGCCTCGACGAGCTCTCGCTGCTGCTGCGTCGGGGCGGCTTTTTCGTCGGCTTTCACCCCGAGGGAACGCGCAACAAGGGCGCCGATCCGTACGCGCTTCTGCCGGCGCAAAGCGGTGTCGGCCGCGTCATTTACAAGGCCCGCGTGCCCGTCGTTCCCGTATTCGTGAATGGGCTGGGCAACGACCTCGTGCGGCAGCTTCGTGCAGGGGTCACCGGACGAGGCGATCCGATCTGGCTTGTGTTCGGGGCGCCCATCGACTTCGGCAACCTGCTGGACGCGCCAGCCGGGCCAGGAGCCTACCGGCGGATCGCCGAGCACTGCGTCAAGGCCATCGGAATGCTCGGCCAAGAAGAGAAGGATCTTCGAGCATCCTCGTAACCCGTTGACGCCGGCGTCGGTTCGCGCCACGAGATGGGCCAGCAGTGAAGGCGTACCTCGACCTCGTCCGCACCGTGCTCGTCCGAGGCACGCGAAAGACCAACCGCACCGGCGTCGACACGCTGTCGACGTTCAACGTCAATTACGAGATCGACTTGCGGCTCGGCTTTCCGCTGCTAACGACCAAAGAAATTTCGTGGAAGAACATCGTCGTCGAGAACCTTTGGTTTCTCAGCGGCCAGACGGACATCGGAATCCTCAAGAAACACGGGTGCAAGTTTTGGGACCCTTGGGCCGACGAGAACGGACGCGTGCCGAGCGCCTACGGCAACCTGTGGCGGCACTTTCCCGTTCACGACGCCGAGGGTCGAGCCGGCACCAATGACCAGTTGCGCTGGGTCGTGGGAGAAATCGCTCACAATCCGATGAGCCGCCGGCTGGTCGTCACCGCGTGGGCCCCAGGCAACGCGCAGACCAGTCGCCTGCCGCCGTGTCACCTGCTCTTCGCATTCAACGTGCAGATCGACGACCACGGCGAACCAAGGCTGTGCTTGCACCTGACGCAGCGGAGCGCCGACGTCGCCCTCGGCATTCCGTACAACATCGCCGGCTATGCCCTTTTGCTCGAGCTTTTTTCGAGATTCACGGGCATTCGTCCGGGCGTATTTGCCCACACTCTGGTGGACGCTCACATTTACACCGCCAAAGCCAATGGATCGATGGCGGAATACGACCACGTTCCGGGGCTGAGGCGGCAGCTCGATCGGCAACCGCGGCCGTTGCCGACGCTCGCCATCGATCCGAGCATTCGCACGCTCGATGACATCCAGCCGCTCCTCAAAGCCGACACCGAGACGGTCATGAAGCACTTCGTGCTCACAGGCTACGAGCCGCACCCGCCGATCGCATTCAAGGTCGCGGTGTGACGGCCAAGCCGCCGAAACGACGCGCATGCGGGGTCTCATCTATGCGGTGTCGCCGGAAGGGGTGATCGGCAGGGGCGGTTCGATTCCCTGGCACTACGCAGGCGACATGAAGCGTTTCAAGCGCGTCACGATGGGCTCGACCGTCGTCATGGGTCGCCACACGTTCGAGTCGCTCGGAAGACCGCTTGCCGGACGCCGCAACATCGTCGTCACGAGTCGACCGATCGACCGGCCGGGAATCGAATGCGTGAAAAGCATCGAGGAAGCCGTGACGCGCGCGGCGGATTCCGACATCTGGTTCATCGGCGGCGAGCGCATCTATGCCCAGGCGATGGACCACGCAGACCTCATCGACGTGGTGTACGTGCCCGACCGCGTCGATGCGGTCGATGCGGTGCGCGCCCCGACCATCGACGAGAGCGTCTTCGAGGCCGGCCCCATCGTCGTGCACGAAGACGACCCGCGCTTGACGCGCCGTGTCTACGTGCGAAGGCGTGCGCGCGAGAAGGCGTGAGAAGAGCGACTCGTCGCGGTCGGGGGGTCGCGGTTGTCGGGTCGAGGTCGGGTTCGCGGTCGCGGTCGGGTTCGCGGTCGAGGTCG
>Ga0116125_1000008_pt1 | contig 65743 bp, 45 predicted proteins | sample June2015DPH_16_1_2_FD_89729 | JGI IMG/M metagenome (GOLD analysis project Ga0116125, IMG submission 89729) | Peatland microbial communities from SPRUCE experiment site at the Marcell Experimental Forest, Minnesota, USA - June2015DPH_16_10 | ecosystem: Environmental > Terrestrial > Soil >...
CAATGCGCCGGGGACCGACTCGTGCGGGGGCTGCACGGCGGCCGGCGGTACATCGAGCGCGTGCACCACACCGGGCACGTGTGAGACTGGCCCCGGGACGTGCACCGGCGGCAAGTGTTCCTACCCCGCCATGACATGCACCACGCCACCCGTGGCATGCGATAAGAGCACTGGAACGTGCGAGAACGGCACCTGCACGTACACTCCGAACAATGCGTCGTGCGCCTCGCCGCCCGCATCGTGCTATACGAATCCGGGGATGTGCGGCACGACCGGGTGCACGTACACTCCGAACAATGCGTCGTGCGCCTCGCCGCCCGCATCGTGCTATTCGGGGACGTGCGGCACGACCGGGTGCACGTACACCGCCAATAACGCGTCGTGCAATAGCCCCCCCGCATCGTGCTATACGAACCCGGGGACGTGCGGCACGACCGGGTGCACGTACACCGCCAATAACGCGTCGTGCAATAGCCCCCCCGCATCGTGCTATTCGAGCACGGGGACGTGCGGCAAGACCGGGTGCACGTACACTCCGAACAACGCGTCGTGCAATAGCCCCCCCGCATCGTGCTATTCAGGGACGTGCGGCACGACCGGGTGCACGTACACCGCCAATAACGCGTCGTGCAATAACCCCCCCGCGTCGTGCTATTCGAGCACGGGGACGTGCGGCGCGACCGGGTGCACGTACACGCCAATTGACGCGTCGTGCAACAGCCCGCCCACATGCTATTCGAGCCCCGGGACGTGCGGCACGACCGGGTGCTCCTACAAGCCTAGCGGCTCTGAAGCCTCGTGCTCCGGGACGAACGACTGCCCAGGGATGTGCGACGGGAATGGCAATTGTGTTTGCAGTTCGCCCCCCGACGACGCAGGAGGAGGAGGCGAATGAACGCGCCAAGTCTCTGGCGCCGACCCGAGCGAATGGGGCTGCGGATACGCAACCTCCTGCCGCCGTCCGTCGTTCCCCGTCCCATTCAACCGATGCGCGTGCACCCCGCTCGAAAATCCGCCGCGAACCGCACGTAGTCGACCGCGGATTTCGCCATCCCCGCAATCTCGGCGTCGGTCGTCGGACGCACGACCTTTCCAGGGCGCCCGAGGACGAAGCTTCGCGGCGGGATAACCGTCCGGGGCGTGACGAGCGTGCCGGCCGCCACGAACGAATCGTCGCCGACGACGGCGCTGTCGAGCACGATCGCCCCCATGCCGATGAGGCAGCGGTGTCCGACCGTGCAGGCATGGACGACGGCGGCGTGGCCAATCGTCACGTCGTCGCCGATCGTCGTGGGCCCGCCTTCGCTCACGATGTGAACGACGGCGTTGTCCTGCACGTTGGTTCGGGCGCCGATGCGGATCGGCGCGTAGTCTCCCCGGAGGACGGCACCGAACCAGACACTCGCCGCGTCTCCCAGATGGACGTCGCCGATGACCGACGCACTTTCGCACACGAGCACGTCGGGACCGAGACGCGGTCGAACGCCGCGAAGCGCGTAAATCGCCACCGCTCAGACCTCGACCAGCAGAGGAAGGCGGCGCACCGGCTCCGGCCGTTTCGGCGGGGGGGGCGCGAGAGGACGGATCGGCAGGCCGACCAGCGAATGGCGATTGGCGCGCACGATCTCGACCTCCACCAGGGTGCCGACGAGCGCCGCCGCTCCGGGCACGTCGATGTGAACGATCTCGTTCCGGTCGGTGCGGCCCTGCACGCGGTCGCGCGAAAGGTCTCCCTTTTCGGCCTTCCCCGCTCCCTCGACGAGGACGCTCTGTTTCGTGCCGACGAGGGACTTGAGGTGCGCCGATGCGATCGCGTCGGCGAGCGCGAAAAGGCGAGCGAGCCGCTCCGCCTTCGTTTCCTCGGGAACGTCGTCGCCCAGACGGAGCGCCGGGGTGTGCGGTCGCGGAGAATACTTGAAGCCGAAGAGCGACACGAAGCCGACCTCTTGGACGAGCGTGAGCGTTTGCGCAAAGTCGTCTTCCGTTTCGCCCGGAAACCCGACGATGACGTCCGTCGACAGAGTCATGCCCGGGCGCGCGCGCATCAGCCGTTCGGCGCGTTCCACGTATTCGGCACGACTGTAGCGGCGGATCATGCGTCGCAAGACCCGGTCGCTGCCCGACTGCACCGGCAGGTGGACGTGGCGCGCGAGGATGTCGGTCTCGGCGTGGACGCGCGCAAGCGATGCCGTGGCGTGCCGCGGGTGGGGGCTCGTGTAGCGCAGCCGGGCGAGGGCGGGCACGTCGCGCGCGATGAGGCGCAGAAGGTGAGGAAACTGACTCTCGTCGGGGTCGTCGCTCTCGGGGGGCGGCAAGCCGGGATCGCGGAAGCTGTCGACGGTCTGGCCGAGCAGCAGGACCTCGCGCGATCCGGCGTCGACGAATCGGCGCACTTCGTCGACGATGTCGCGCGCCGGTCGGTACCGTTCGGGACCCCGCGTGAAGGGTACGATGCAGAAGCTGCATCGCTCGTCGCAGCCCTTCATGGTCGTCACGAGCGCGATGACCGGGGCTCGGCCGGGCGGAGGGACCGCTGTCAGGAACCGGGGCGAAGCGGTATCGAATTCGGTGATCGCGACCGGCGGGGACCCGCCGACGTGATCTCGAAAGAGGGCAGGCAGGTCGCTGACGTGGTCGGGCCCGATGACCAGGTCGATCTGGCGCATCCGTCGCAAGAGCGCGTCGCCCTCTTGCTGAGCGACGCAGCCCGCTACGGCGAGGACCAAATCGGGGCGCGCGCGCTTCAGCGGCGCGAGCTTGCCCACTTCGCTGCGCAGTTTTTGCTCCGCCTTCTCGCGGACGCTGCAGGTGTTGAAGACGACGAGGTCGGCATCCTCGGCTCGGTCGACCGGGACGCCGCCGGCGTCGCGAAGCACCGCGGCCATGCGGTCGGAGTCGTGCACGTTCATTTGGCAGCCGAACGTGTGGACGACGAACCGAAAGGTCACCACAAAGCCGTATAGCGCGTTTCATTCGTGTCGCCTGCCCCCCGATCTGCACCCCAGACGAGGAGCCGACGGGGTTCGGCTGCCCTCGGCAGAGATCGATCCCGGCTCGAGCGCTTGCCAGGCATCCATCCGTGCCGTTTACTCTCGAGCATGGGCTCGTTGCCGGATTTCACCACACTCGTCGATATCTTTCACCATTCGGTCGGACGCTACGGGGCACGTGACCTCTTCGGCACCAAGCGCGGCGGGATCTGGAGCTGGATGACGTATGCCGAGTTCGGCCGAGCGGTCGATCGGCTGCGAGCAGGACTGGCATCGCTCGGGATCCGGCGCGGCGAGTGTGTGGCCATCGTTTCGAACAACCGAGTCGAATGGGCCGTCAGCGCCTACGCCTGTTACGGCCTGGGGGCCGTGTTCGTGCCGATGTACGAGGCTCAAAGCGCGGCCGAGTGGGAGTTCATCGTGGGTGAATCCGAGGCGACGGCGCTCATCGTCGCCAATGTGGCGTCGCTCGAGAAGGCCAAGCGGCAGCTCGCGGCCACCGAGCGGCTCCGGCACATCGTCGTCATCGACGCCGAAGTGGGCTCACAGCCCGACGATCCGCGGTGCACGACCTATTCCGCCTTGTTGGATTCGCAATCCACTGCGCCGGCGATCCAACCCGCTTCCGGCGATCTGGCGACACTCATTTACACCAGTGGAACGACCGGCAATCCGAAGGGGGTGATGCTGACACACGGCAACATTGCCTCGAACGTGGCCGCGATCCACCAGGTGTTGAAGCTCGACGCGAGCGATCGCTCGCTCGCGTTTTTGCCCTGGGCGCACGTCTTCGGTCAGACCGCCGAGCTTCACCATCTCTTTTCGGCCGGGGCATCGATGGCGATTTGCGAGGGACCCGACAAGATTCTCGACAACCTCGCGGAGATTCGACCGACGTTGTTCTTTAGTGTGCCGGCGGTCTTCAACAGGCTTTTTACGGCCGTTCAGCAGCAGCTCGCCTCGAAGTCCGGCCTCGTGCGGCGGCTCGTCTCGGGGGCACTCGAGGTGGCTGCCCGAAAGAGAAGCGGGGCCGAACTGAAGATCCATGAGCGCGCTCTCCTCCTTGTCGCCGAACGGTTGGTGTTCGCGAAGGTCCGCGCGAGGTTCGGCGGTCGCTTGCGGTACGCATCCGCGGGAGGCGCGGCATTGTCGCGCGAGGTCGCCGAGTTCATCGATACGCTGGGCATCCTCGTGTTCGAGGGCTACGGACTGACGGAGACGAGCCCCGTGGTGTCGACGAACTACCCGGGATTTCGCAAAATGGGCACTGTGGGGCCGGCCCTGCCCGGCGTCCGCGTCGTCATCGACCCCGAGGCGGTACAGGGTGGCGCACCGGGCAACGCCTCGTCCGCGGAAGGGGAGATCATCGTGTTCGGTCCGAACGTGATGAAGGGCTACTTCAAGCATCCGGAAGAGACCGCCGCCGTTCTGACGGCGGACGGCGGCTTCCGCACCGGCGACATGGGCTGTCTCGATGCACAGGGATTCCTGTCGATCACCGGGCGCATCAAAGAGCAGTACAAGCTCGAGAATGGCAAGTACGTGGTGCCGACGGCCCTTGAGGAACAGCTCAAGCTGAGTCCGTTCGTCTCCAATGTGATGGTGTACGGCGACAACCGTCCCTACAACGTGGCGCTCATCGTCGCCAACGTCGCAGCGCTCCGGCGGTGGGCCGACGACCGTCCCGATCCGCTTCCGACGGAGGCCGACCGGCTCCTCGCCGACGAGAGGGTGCGCGCGCTGGTGCGTGGAGAGATCGACCGGGTTGGCGCCGGCTTCAAGGGGTTCGAGGCCATCCGGGACTTCGCGCTCATCGGCGAGGCGTTCACGACTGAAAACGGCCTGCTCACGCCGAAGCTCAGCTTGAGGAGACGAAAGGCGATTGAACGATACAAAGACGTGATCGATCGCCTGTACATCCGCGATGCCCGCGCCGTCGCCGCCAGCGCGAGCGCCGCATGAACGAGGTCAACTCATGCGACGCCAGTCGACCATGCGGATGATGTGCGACGCGGCACGGTATTCCACCTCGCGTCGGGTGCCCCAGGCGTCCCCTCCGACTTGAAGGGGCATGGGGCGAGAGAAAGTCATGCGCACGTGCGTCGCGAGCCAGTCGTACATACCGCTCAGCGGATACGCCCCGCGCCAGAGCGAACGGATCGATGCAATCGCTCCGACGACGCCGCGGGCGAACACGCGGACATTCATGAACCCGGGGATCCGCTCGGCAAACGGAAAGGCCTTGAATCGGTAACCGAATTCGGGACAGGTGCCGACCGACGACACGCCGGCGGGACCCTCGTAGAGGATCGCTCCCCGATCGACGGCAAGCTTGTAAGGGCGGCCATCCGGTGCGAAGGCGTAGACGACCTCACCCAGGTTCTCGATGGTCAGACGGGGGTTTCCGTGGATGAGCACTTTGGGAATCGTCCGAAGCAAGGCTGCCGACATGTAGCCGTAGACGCTCTTCGAGAGGCGCCGGCCCGGGCCTCGCACCCGCTGCAGCTGAAGCTTGTAGTCTTCGAGGATCATCGCGTCCCAACCGGATCCCGCAAAGTGAGCGAGCGTACCTTCGACGTCGATCAAGCCCGACCGGTGGGTCGGGAGCGCCGGCGCGGCTCGCCCCAGCAGTTCGAGACACCGGTGCAGCTTCGGAGCGCCGAGAGCGTGCGCCCAGCCGTTGCCGGTTCCGAGAGGCAACAGGCCGACGATGGGCAGCAGGACGTTGTCCGGTGTGATCCGGGCCAGCGCGTTCACGAGCGCGATCGCCGTGCCATCGCCGCCCGCCGCGAACACGCCGCGTACGGGCGGAAGGACCCGGAGCCAGGCGTCGATTTCCTGGGTCGATTTGGTCAGCCGTACGCTGGCGCCTGGAAGGGCGCGTTCGATCTGCACGGCGACGCGGCGGCCGCCTCGCTTCGCGTTGGCATTGACGAGAATCGCAAGGCCGGAGCCCGGAGCCGAGGTCGCGCTGGGCGCCGGCCATCGCGAGGTGGCGGGCATGGCGCTCAAAGGCAACTCTCTAAGACGGCCCGAACGTGGGCCATGAGCTCGGCGCGCCCCGGTTTGCCCCGTGCGGCGTACGGTCGGGGATCGACCCGTTCATGGATGGTCACGCGCACTCGGGCACCCGGCCGCGATCGGAATGCATGGGCGGGAAGGACCCGGCGGGTGCCTTGCAACGTAACGGGCAAAATGGCAAGTCCCGCCTCTAAAGCAAGGTAGAACGCGCCTTTTTTGAAAGGGAGCAGCGCTCCGGTGGGGCTACGGGTTCCCTCGGGAGCGATCCAAACGTGCGTTCCGCTCGCCAGCAGGTCGGAAGCACGCTGCAAGCTGCGAATGGCCGCGTTCCGGTTCGTGCGGTCGATGGCGATGAAGCCGGCGGCTTCGAGCGCACCCCCGAAGATAGGCACCCGAAAAAGCTCCTTTTTCGTGATCATCCGGACGTTCGGCCCAACCACCTGAAACAGGACCGGAATGTCGTAAAGCGATTGGTGGTTGCTCATCACGAGGTAGGTCTCGCCGACGGCCATCCGCTCCCGCCCCGAAACGTCCAGCTCGATGTGCGCATGGCGCAGGCACTCGCGCGACCACCGGTCGAGGCGTTCATCGCACACGCCCTTCGAAACGCGACCGCGGACCGCATCCACGACGGTGGGTGCGGAGATCGCGAGAGTCTCGTAAATGTTCCGAAGCGACACGGCGATGGACGCGCTCATCCGCGTCCGGGGAGGTATCACGAAAGGGCGTCGGGGATAACGCACGGTCGATGCAATCGGTCGCGCCTGGGCGGACCAACCGCAAGGGGGCCAACCGCCTGCCAGGCTGCAGAGCCCGTGGCGACCGTCGTTGGCCGCGGCGCCCCGGCCGTTCGCTGAAACGCCCGAAGCCGTCGCCGACCCTTGCTATCGCGGTTGGGGGTCCGTAGCATGGCAGCGCTTCTGGCAACGAATTCCGCGCCGAATCTCGCGCGGTTTCGCTGCCACGGTCGACATTGGTGTGCCTCACGGCCGATTGTTCGGCCGTCGGGCCGTCGAGAGATTTCCGCAAGGTGATGGATGAGCGCGAAGAGCATCAAGAGCGCCCTCGGTTTGCTGCAAGAGGACGCGGAGAGCGGCCAAGCGTGGAAAGAGCTGCGTACCGAGTTGGGCGGCGACGCCGGTATGAGCACCGACGATCTCGCACATTTGCTGGAAGCTGCGCGACGCGCGCACGAAGCGCGGCGCGAGTACGAAGCCGTGGCCGGCTTGCTCCAGATCGAGGTGGACGCGGCGCGGGGGACGGCCCACGAGGGGCAGTTGCTCGGCGAGCTGGCGCGAGTGCTCGACGAGGAGCTTCTGGACGGCGAGAAGGCGGCCGTGGTCTACGACCGTCTGCTCGCGATTCGTCCGAACGATGCGGACGTGGTCGAGGCGAAAGAGCGAGGCCAGGCGAAGCGCGCAAAGTGGCGCGAGCTTGTCGACCGATACATTCAGGAGGCGTCTCGCACCGCCGATGCGATGTTCCGAAGCTCATTGCTCGTCGGTGCCGCCGAGGTGACGTACCGCTTTGGACGAGGCGACGGCGCCGATGCCGGGCAGGCGAGCGCTCGAATCGTGCAGATTCTCGGCGAGGCGCTGGATCTGGACCCCAAGAACCGCCGTGCCGAGATGCTCCTCGAGCGGGTCTTGAGGGAGGGGGAGCGTTGGGACGAACTCGCGCGCACGCTGGAGCGCTTCGCGACCGAAGCCACCCAAAAGGAGGAGAAGATCGCCGGGTGGGTTCGGCTCGGTCGCTTGTACGCCAAAAGGCTTCAAGCGCCCGAGCGCGCTGCAGTCGCATACGAAAGAGTCTTGGATCTGGCGCCGGGTCACGCCGAGGCGGCGACGTTCTTGGCAGACCACTTCACGGCCGCCGCTCGATGGGAGCATCTCGTGGCGCTCTACGAGGAGCAACTCGCCGCGGGAGTGCTCCGCGGCAGGGACGAGGAGTTCGGCGCGACCTTGCAGATCGCCATGGTCCACTGGCGGATGCGGGGCCGGCCCGACGCGGCGGAGCCGTGGTTCGAGAAGCTGCGCAAACTCGATCCGGCTCACCCGGGCATGGTGTCGTTCTTTCGCGACTGGTGCTCCGCGCGGGGCGAGACCCCGCGCCTTGCGGCCATCCTGACGGACGCGCAGCGCGCGCTGCCCGACGGGCCGGAGCGGTCGTCGCTGGTGGCGGAGGTGGCCAAGCTCGCGGAAGAGGGATCCAACGCACAAAAGGCCATTGAGCACTGGCGCTCGCTCTTGCGGCAAGAACCACGGAATAAAGAAGCGCGCGACGCGCTCAAGCGGCTTTACCGTCAGACGGTTAGCTGGAACGCGCTGACCGACCTCCTCCGGCAGGAACTCGAGCGTGTCGGCTCCGACGATCCCGCCGGGCGTCTCGTCGTGTTGCGCGAGATCGCCGGCATCTATCGCGACCACATCAAGAGCGATTCCGCGCTCGTCACCGTGTTGACGCAGATCGTACAGCTCGACCCGAACGATCGGGTGAGCGTGCGCGAGCTCGCGCGCGTCTACGAAGCCTTACAGCGATGGCGCGATCTGTTGGCGACGCAGGCGCGACAAGCGGAGCTGGAACTCGAACCGACCATCAAGGCCGAGCTCTGGCGGACGGTCGCGCGTCGCTGGCTCGATCAGTTCTCCAACGTCCAGAACGCGATCGAGGCCTACGAGAAGCTGCACGCGCTCGACCCCAAGGACCGTGAAGCGGTCGATCGGCTGCGGGAACTCTACGCGAAACGTCGCGCGTACGCGCCGCTTTACGATCTGCTCCGCGAGCAGGCCGAGGCCATGCCCGCTGGACCGGAACGGCGAGAACGTTGGATGGAGATGGCGAAGCTTGGGGCGGAGCGTCTCGACCTCGGCTCGCAAGCGGTGGTGCTCTATAAGCGCGTTCTGGAAGAGGAGCCGGCATCGGCAGCCGCCCTCGATGCGCTCGAGAAACAGGCGGAACGTGACAAAGACTTCGCGACCGTGGCCGAGGCATTGGAGCGGCGGGCGGCGCTTGCGGTCGATCCGGCGACGCGGCTCGCGGTGCTGCAGAAGCTCGGCTCGATTTACGCCGATCGCCTTCATGACCCGCCGATGGCCATGAGCGCCTGGCGGCGCGTACTGTCCATCCAGCCCGGGCACGCCAAGGCGCTGCGGGTGCTGCGCGACAGCTATCTCGGCATCGGCGACTACGATGGGCTGACGGAGCTGTATGCCCAAAATGGGGACTGGGAGGGACTTGCTGAAGTCCTGTCCGGGGCGGCGGACAAGGCGAACGATGCGGCATTGAAGGTGGACCTGAGCTTTCGGTGCGCGAGGATTTACGTCGACGAGCTCAACGTCGCGGAGCGCGCGTTTCGGGCCTACGAGCGGGTGCTCTCCGTCGTACCGAACGACGAGCGTGCGGCGGCGGCATTAGTGCCGCTTTACGAGAAGGACGAAAAGTGGGGACGGCTGCCCACGCTGTATGCCGTGCTCCTCGGGCACGAGACAGACACCGTGCAAAAGCTCGCGTGGCTCGACAAGTTGGTACACGTCACGGGCGAGAAATTGCAGGACCGAGCGACCGCCTTCGGCTGGGCCCGGCGAGCGTACGAACTCGTGCCGGAGCGTCCAGAGGCGCTTGAGGCGTTCGAGCGAGCGGCGCGCGGGGCGGGCGAGTGGGCCGGTTTCGTCGATGCCCTCTCCACGCGGCTTCGGGCGTTTGACGCATCGGGGGGTACCCCGCGATCGAAGAGAAGAAAAAGGAGGGACCAAGACAACGGCTACGCGAGAAGCGAGGAACGGCGAGCGCTCCGTGCAAAGTTGGCGGAGGTCTACGCGCGCGAGATGGGGCGCATCGATGAGTCCGTCGAAACGTATCGATCGCTCGTCGAAGAGGACGAGGGCGACGACCTTGCGGTCCAGACGCTGGATCGCATTTTGCGCGAATCCGACCGGCGTGACGATCTGCGTTGGCTCTTCGAAGTGCGCGTCGAGCGCGGCAACACGGCCCTCAAGATCGATCTCTTGTCGGAGTGGGCGATGCTCGAGGAGGAGGCGTTCGGGGCGCCGGAGCGGGCGATTGTCTTGTACCGCCGAATGCTGCAAATCCTGCCTCACCACGGCGGCGCGCTCCGGGCCCTCGCGCGCTTGCTCCGCGGCCAAGGCGACGCTCAGGGAGCCGCCGAGGTCATCGAGGTCGATCGCAATCAGCGCGAGGGCGCGGAGCGCGCCGCGCGCGAGATCGAGCTTGCAAAGCTTTACGTCGATCCGCTGCGCCGAAACGAGGACGCCCTTGCGGCGTGCGAGCGTGCGCTCCAGCTGTCTCCGAACGATCCGCGAGCCATCGCCGTAGTCGAACGGCTGCTCGTGATCCCGGAAACGCGCGCGCGCTCTGCCGCGATCCTCGAGAGGGTGTACGAAGAGACGGGGGCGCCCCGCCAGCAAGCCGATGTGCTCGAGGTGCTCATCGGTACGACCGCAGCCCGCGACGATCGGCTCGCGTTGTACGGCCGTCTCGCAGGCGTCCATGAAAGCAAACTGAGCGATGCGGGTGCCGCGTTCGACGTCGTCGCGCGAGCGGCGAGCGAGTATCCCGCGGACCTCGCTTTGTGGGACCGGCTGGCGGGGCTCGCCGCGAGGACGGGGCGCATTCAGGCGCTGGTGGACGCGATCGTGGTCGCGGTTCCCGCAGAAGGACCGACTGGGTTGCCCGAGGCCGTCGAACTCGATCTGGCGGAGCGCGTCGCGACGCTCTTCGATGAGAAGCTAGACGATACGGACCGCGCCAGTCCGTACCTTGAAAGAATGCTGGCGCGCCAGCCTGGAAACGAACGCGCGTTCCAACGCCTCAAGCAGATTTTGACCACCCGCGAGCTGTGGCCGGAACTGGGGCATCTCTACGAGCGCGCCATAGCCGCGGCGACCGATCTCGCTCGCCGCGTCGAACTCTTGGCCGAAGTGGCGCTCGTGGCGGAAGAAATCACCGGAGACCGTCCGAGGGCGATTGGCTACTACGAGAGGATCGCCGAAATCGAGCCGGCCCATGAGCAGGCGAGCCGGTCGCTCGACGCACTGTATGCCGCAGAGCAGAGGTGGCCGCGGTTGGCCGAGCTCCTCGAGCGACGGCTGCATCGATCGCGGGGCGAAGACCGCCTCGACGTGCAGCAGCGGCTCGGCACTCTTCTGTACACGCGTCTGAACGATCCGGCCGGAGCGCTGTCGTACCTGGAGGCCGTTCTGCGCGACCGACCGGCCAATGCCGAGGCGCGCCAATGGGTCGAAAAAATCCTCGACGTCCCCGAGCTGCGGGCGCGTGCCGCCGTAATCCTGGAGGCGGTTTATGCGAACCGCGACGAAGTTCCTGACCTCGTCCGCGTTCTCGAAATTCACCTCGAGTTCGCGGCGGACGCCGATGAGAGACGCGGACTGCTGCGGCGGTTGGCTCAGCTGCGCGACGAGCGGTTGCGCGACGACGTCGGCGCGCTCGAGACGTTCGCTCGCCTGTTGCCGCTCGACCCCGATGATTCGCTGGCCAGGCAGCGCATGCTCGAGATCGCTCGACGAATCGGCGCGCACGAGCGGGCTGCCGGCGTTCTGACGGCGACGGCTGCCGCGTCGCATTCGCCCCTGCCGCGCGCGAACATTCTCATGGACGTCGCGCGCATCTACGAAGGCAACCTCGAGGACGTGGCGAGAGCCGAGGGCACGTACCGCGAGGTTCTGCAGCTGGCGCCGGACGACGCGGCCATTGCGTTGCCGGCTTGCCGCGCCCTCGAGCGCATCTATGCCCGCGGCGACAGCCGGCAGCTCTGCGAGATTCTTCGAGCCGAAGTCGGGCTCGAAGACGACGCGGCGGTGCGTCGCGAGCTTCGCGGTCGGCTGGGTGAATTGTGCGAGACGGTGCTCGACGATGCGCGCGGTGCGATCGAGGCCTGGCGGGCACGGTTGGACGAGGCCCCGACCGATCTGGAGGCGCTCTCTGCGCTCGATCGCCTCTACGAGCGAACCCACGCCTGGCGGGAGTTGGTCGAAGTGCTTCGCGCCCGCGAGCAGCAGACCGAGGGCAAGAGCGCCCGCCGGGAGATCAAAGTACGGATCGCGACGACATTTGCAGACAAGCTGAACGACGCGGATAAGGCGATTGGGGCGTATCGGGACGTGATCGACGAGTTTGGCGCCGATCGCGGATCGCTCTCCGCGCTTGCGAGCCTTTACCAGCAAGGCGAGCGTTGGTCCGACCTCGCCGAAACCCTTGAGGCGGACCTTGCGCTCGCAGAATGGCCGGCGGACAAGTTGGTGCTCCTGGCGCGGCTCGGCGAGGTGCGTCAATCCAAGCTCGGCGACACGACCTCGGCCATCGACGCGTATCGCCGCGCCCTCGCGCTCGATCCCTCTCAGTCGCGTTGTCGAAGCGCGCTCGAAGTGTTGCTCGACGAGCCGACGGCGCGGCGCGAGGCAGCTTCGATCTTGCGCCCTTTGTACGAGATCGATGGGCTGCACGATCGACTGCTTCGCGTGCTCGAGATCGAAGCCGAGTACGCCGATTCGATCACCGAGAAATTGGCGACCATTGCGCGAGCCGTGAGTGTCGCCGAGGGGCCTTTGGCGGACCCTGCGCGGGCGCTCTCGTACGCCGCGCGGGGATTGCGCGAGGCCGTGGCCGAGCCGGATCTTCCAGCATGGATCGAGCGGGCCGAGCGACTCGCTTCGGCCACACATAAGCACGCCGAGCTGGTCGCGCTTTTGCAGTCGGCCGTGGAGGACATCGTTGACGGCGGATTGCAGCTCGAGGTCACGCTGCGAATCGCGGACCTGGCGCGCCAGTGGATGGGCGATTCGGCTCTGGCCAAACGGTACTACTCGCGCGCGCTCGAGCTGCAAAGCGACGAAGGCCGAGCGCTCGCGGCTCTGGAGGCGCTGTACGAGGAAACGGGTGATTACGCGGCGCTGCTCGAGGTCGTGAAACGTCGCGCCGGTCTCGCCGCGACCGAGGCGGAGCGCCGCCGTCTGCTGTTCAAGCAGGCGCACCTCTCGGACGAAAGGATCGGCGACGCCCCCGCGGCCATAGGGGTTTACGAGCAAATTCTCGATCTCGGCCTCGATCCGGAGGCGATCCAGGCGCTCGAGCGCCTCTACGCGAGGGAGGGGCGGTGGAGCGCGCTCGTCTCGCTGCATGAGCGACAGATTGGAGCCCCCGGGCTGTCGAACGAGCGAAAGGCGGCGCTGCACCACGCTCTCGGCAAGGTGCTCGAGACCGGCACGCTGGACGTCGACCGCGCGTTCGACGAGTACGCCCTGGCGCTGAACATCGATCCCAGGCACCCGCACACCGTCGCCTCGCTCGAATCGCTGATGAGTCAACGCGAGCACTCCGCGCGGGCGGCCGCGATGCTTGAGCCGGTTTATCTGGCGCGCCTCGATTGGCGACGGGTAATGGCGACGCTCGAGGCGCGTCTCGCGGTAAGCCAGGATGCGTACGAGCGCCGGCAGCTGTTGCGAAGGTTGTCGAAGCTGCACGAAGAGCAGGAGGAGAACTACGCGTCCGCGCTCGAGACCACCGCACAGCTGCTCGCGGAAGAACTGACCGACGAAAGCACGTGGGTGGAACTCGAGCGCCTCGCGCGGGTGGCCGGCGCTCAGGGGCGCTTGGCGGAGGTCTACGCCTCCGAGCTCGAGAAGATTACGTCCGACGAGCCAGCGACCGCGCGGCTATCCAAGCGCACGGGAGAGCTCTTTGAAGCGCAGAAGGACATCGATCGCGCTCTCGTCTTCTACCGGCGCGCCTACGCGTTCGATCCCGAGGCCGACGCCGAACGCTTTGCAGCGATCGATCGCCTTCTCCGCGAAGCGAGTCGCTTTGCAGAGCGCGTGCGGCTCCACAGAGAGGCGCTCGACTACAAGAACGATCCGGCAGAGCGCCTGCGAGCGCTGCAGACGATGGCCCAGATTCAGCAGGCCGATCTTCATGACGAAGCCGCCGCCATCGAGACCTACCGCGCGGCACTCGAAGTCGATGACGCCGATCTGGCTGTTCTCGATGCGCTGTCGGCTCTCTACGAGCGCGGAGGACGGTGGCGTGAGCTCGCCGATCTGATGCGCCGCCGGGGCGAGCAGAGCGCATTTCCCGAAGACGAAGCCCGTTTTCGAATGGACCTGGCGAGACTGCTCGTCCATAGGCTCGATGAGCCGTACGCGGGACTCGACGAGCTGCAGGCGGTCGTCGAGCTCGCGGCCGCCCAGGATACCGGGCTCACGGCGGAGGCCGTGGCCGAACTCGAGTCGTTGTTGCGCGTCCCGCAACACAAGGCTCGCGCCATCGAGATCTTGCGCCCCATTTACGAGCGTGCGGACGACTGGCGGCGTTTGATCGCGCTCAACGAGGAGCGTCTCGCGATTACGTTCGAGGACTCCGAGCGCATCGGCGTCTGGTTGGAAAACGCTTCCCTCTGGGAGCACCGAGGCAACGATTTGCGAAAGGCGTTCGATGCGACCCGCGAGGCGTGGACGCTCGGTCCGGAGGACGGCGACGCGCGCGGGCAGCTGGATCGTCTCGGTATCACGACGCGCCGGTGGGACGATCTCGCGCTGGCCTACGAGGCCGCGATCGCCAGAGCGGACGGTCTTACGAAACGGGAGCTGCTCTCTGCGCTCGCTCACTTGCACGATCGCCGTCGCGACGATCCGCGCCGGGCGCTCGATGCTTGGGAGCGCCTCTTCGCGCTCGACGAGACGGATCTGCAGCCGCTCGAGGAAATGGACGCGCTCGCCACGCTGCTGAGCGATTGGGAAGCGCTGGTGCGAGTTCTGTCGAAGAAGACTGAGCTTCTGGCCGACGACGAGTCTCGTGCGACGACGTGGCGCCGAATCGGCGAGGCCCGTCGCGATATGTTGGATGATGCCGAAGGTGCGATCGCCGCGTACGAGCGTGCGCTGGAGTTGGAGCCCGCCAACACCCTGACGATCGACGAGCTCATTGCGCTTTACCAGCAGCGAAACGACGCGGCCCGACTGGTCGATCTGTACCGCCGTCGAGTCGACCTTTGCGCGGGGGGTGACCAAGACCTGGCGTTCCAGTTGCTGGTGACGGCGTCGAGCCGTTACGAAGTCGACTTGGTGAACCGCCGCGCGGCGATCGAGTGCCTCACCGAGGCGCTCGTCGTGCGACCGGGTGACGCGGACGTATTGCGCCGCTTGGACACGCTCTACACCGCGGAGCGGTTGTGGCCCGATCTGCTCGAAAATCTGAAAGTTCAGGTCAACGGCGCCCACGACGAAGCGGCGCGCCGTGCGCTCAAGAAGCGTATCGCCGCACTGTATGCGGTGGAGCTGCAAGATCCGCAGTCTGCCTTGGAGAGTTATCGGGGCGTGCTCGAGGCAGGTTTCGATGAAGAATCGGCGGCTGCGATTCGTGGAATTGGCGAGTCGCGTGACGACCTTCGGATGGAAGCCGCGGACGCGCTCGAGCCGGTGTTGCGCGCCGCCGGCCGGTACGCCGAGGTCGCGTCCGTGCTCTCGCTTCGCCTTCTGGCACAAACGGAGCCGGACGAGCGGGCTCGAACGTTACGGGCCCTGGCGGTCGTGGCCGAGTCGTCGTTGGGCGATCTGGATCGCGCGCAATCCGCGCTCATTCGAGCTCTGGCCGAGGATCCGAGCGACTCGACGCTTCACGCCGACATCGAGCGGCTCGCGGAGCGCGCCGGGATCCTCGGTTGGCAGAAGTACGCCGACGCGCTGCAAGAGCGTGCGAGCGGAATCTTCGATGCGGCCGTCGCTGCCGACTTGTTCGTGCGATTGGGTCGGATCAGCGAGGGCAATCTCGACGATCCTCAGCGCGCCGCGAAGGCCTACGTTGCGGCGGTGGAGCGGACGGGAGACGACGCCTCCCTGCTCGCCGCCCTGGACCGGCTATTTACCCGCCTGGGTGAGACGGAACGACTGGCCCACGTGCTCGAGCGGCGGATTGCCATCGAATCGGGCGCCGTGACCAAGGCCGACCTCGCCTACCGTTTGGGGTCGCTGCAGCTGCGCGATTTTGGCGAGAAGGCCCAAGCGCTTGCGACATTTCGCCAGGCGCTCGAAGGCGTCCCCGCGCATGCGCCGAGCCAAGAGGCGGTCGTGTCGCTGCTCGAAGACGACACGCTGTTCGAGGACGCGTTCGATACCCTCGAGGTCGTCTACCGAGCCACCGCACGGGTCGAAGACGTCGCGAAGCTGTACGAAAAGCGCATCGCTCGCGCGCAAACGACGCGCGCTCGGACGAGCGCCGGCTTGGATCTCGCTCGTGTGCTCGAAAACACGGTCAGAGACAGCGCCCGTGCTCAGCGCGCCGTAGAGGCCGCGGTCTCCGGTGATCCGTCGGAGGAAGACGCGCTGCGCGAGCTCGAGAGGCTTGCGGCCGCCAACTCGTCGTGGGCGCGTGCGGCCGAGACGCTGGCGTTGGCGCTGCAAGGCGCTCACGATCTTCCGGCCGCGACGCGGATGGAGCTTTGGGTCAGGCTCGCGCAATGGCGCCTCGACAAGCTCGGCGACACCGAGCTCGCCGAGCAAGCCTACGCCAAGGCGCTGGCGATTGAGCCCGAGAACCTGGACGTCTTGCGAGCCGTCGAGGACATTCGCCGCGCGCCGGGGCGTGAACGCGAGCTGGTGCATACGCTCCGTACACGCGCGCATCTGGAGACCAATGTGGCCATCAAGCGCGACCTGCTCCGGGAGGCCAAGGCGCTCGCGGAGGTTCCCGTGGGCGATCGCGACTTGGCGGAATCGACGTTGCGCGACCTGATCGCCGAGGACGAGCGCGACTTGTGGGCTCTGGAAGAGCTCACCAAACTCCGTGGCGAGGCCGGCGACGACCTTGAAGTCGTCAAACTTCTGCTCGAGCGGGCGGAGATCCTCGGCGACGGATCCGACGCTCATGCACTCAAGCACCAAGCGGCGCGCGTGCTGGTGGACAAGCTCAAGGACATCGGTCGGGCCACGACCCTCTACGAAGAGATCCTCGACGCCGATCCTTCGGACGCGCAGGCCGCAACGGTGCTGCGCCAGCTCTACGAGCAAGCGGGGCGGGACCGAGACCTCGGAAGGCTGTTGCTCCGGCTCATCGACGCGGCCACGACGACGTCGGACAGGACGTATCTCCGACTGGATCTCGCCCGTCTGCAGGCCTCTCGCTTCCGAGCGCCCGAAGATGCGATCGAAACGCTCCGAGCGATCCTCGAAGAGGATCCGACCCACAACGACGCGGTGCTCGTGCTCTCGCAGTTGTACGAATTGACCGCGCGCGACAGCGAACTCGCGGACCTTCTCAAGGCGCAACTCGACGCAGCACGGGAGCGCAAGGATGTTCCGGCGGAGCTGGCTCTGCTTGTCCGCTTGGGGGAGGTTCAGGAGCGTCGCCTAGGCGACATTTCGGCCGCGCAATTGTCCTACGATCGGGTCATCGCGACCGATCCCAACAACCGTCTCGCCTTGGAGGCAGTGGCTCGTCTTGCCGATCGGCGCGCCGATTGGGATCGGGCAGCGTCCGCGCTCTCCAAACTGCTCGACCTTGCGACCGACCAAAGCGGTGTGGTCTGGGCCTTGCGTCTGGCGGAGGCCCGAGAGAAGACCGGCGACGCCGGTGCGGTCGAGGACGCCCTTCAACGCGGGCTCAAACTCGATCCGTCCAACGTGAACCTCCGCGCGATGCTCCGAATTCGCTGGGAAAGGGCCGGCAAATGGCAGGATCTTGCCGAGTTGCTCGTGGGCGACGCGGATCTCGTCCGGCGTTCTCCGGGCGACCCCCCGGCGTCCGATTCGGTCGCCAAGGGCCCCGCGGATGCGTCGGTCGTGGCGTCCGGTCCGGACGTTCCGGCCTCGATCGCAGAGCAGGTCAATTTGCTCAAAGCGGCGGCGGATATTTATCTCACACGTCTTCACCTCCCGGAGCGAGCGATCCCCGTTCTTGAACGCGCCACCGAGCTCGTGCCCCACGATCGGCCGCTGCTTCTGGTGCTCTGCGACGCGTACAACGCGGCCCAGCGAGCTCGAGAGGCCGCGCAGGTGCTTGAAAAGGTGATCGCGTCGTTCGGCACTCGGCGGACCAAGGAGCTCGCCCTCTACCACCATCGTCTCGCGCGCGCGCTGGCCCAATTGGGAGACACCGACGTCGCTCTGGCGCAACTCGACATGGCGTTCAAAATCGATCGGGGCTCGGTCGGCGTACTCCGCGACCTCGGGGTCCTCGCATTTGAGACCAATGACCTCGACCGCGCCCAAAAAACGTTCCGAGCGCTGCTCTTGCAGCGGCTGGACCCCAGTGCGGGCATCTCGAAGGGCGAGGTTTTCTATTACCTGGGCGAGATCAGCGCAAAACAGGGAGATCGAGCGAAGGCGGTTCAGATGTTCGAGCGGGCGATCGAAAACGACCCCGCTCTCGAGCGCGCTCGCGCGAAGCTGACGGAGCTGAAGCGGTGATGGGCGGAGCGGTTCGCGGTCTCGCTGGCTGGATCGTCGGCGTGGTCGCGTACATGTGGCTATCGACGCTACGCGTTCGCGTGACGGCGGATCCGGCCCTCGCAGACGTTCGCGATCGGCCGTGGGTGCTCGCCTTTTGGCACGGGACCCAATGGCCCCTTCTCGCGTGGAAGCGCAGAAAGCCCACAGTCGTCCTTGTCAGTTGGTCGCTCGATGGAGCCCTTCAATCGCGCGCTCTGCGCGTGCAGGGCTTACGCGTCGTGCGCGGGTCGAACTCGCGCGGAGCCGTGAGGGGACTCGCCGCGCTCGTGAGGGCAATGCGCCGCGAGCGAATCGACGCAGCCTTTGCGGTCGATGGACCCCGGGGGCCGATGGGCGTGGTCAAGCCCGGAGCCATCGTCGCGGCGCGGGCGACGGGCGCGGTCGTGATTCCGATGGCCGGATCGGTGAGCGCAGGGATTGTCTTGCGCGGATCCTGGGACCGCTTCGCGATTGCCTGGCCGTTCACTCGGGTGGACGTCGCCCTCGGCCCGCCGATCGATCCGCGCGCCCACGATGCCCGCGGAGAGCTTGAGCGTGTGCTGGTTCGCCTCAACGCCGCACGGGCATGACGGCGACGGCATCGATTTCGACAAGCGCGCCACGCGGCAGCGCCGCGACCTGCACGGTCGCACGCGCCGGATAGGGCGATTGGAACCAGCGCCCATACGTCTCGTTCACGGCCGCGAAGTGCGCGAGGTCGACGACGTAGATCGTCGTGCGGACGACGTCGGCCAAACGGCATCCTGACGCAGCCAGCACCGCCGCCAGATTCTTCATGACGCGATCCGTCTGGGCGACGATGTCACCGCTGACGATCTGCCCGCTCGAGGGATCGAGGGGTATTTGGCCGCTGAGGAACACCAGATCCCCTGCCCGGATGGCTTGCGAGTAGGGCCCGATGGCGGCGGGCGCGTCTTCGGTCGTGATGGCGTCAGTCATGGCGAGTCTCCATCGCTTTCGTCTCCGGCAGGCGGCTGGGACAAGACGGCTCCTCGCCGCGGCTGGCGCGCTTCTCCAGTCTATCCCTGTCGCGCGAATCGTACCTGCCCGGTAACATCGTGGGATGTCCATTCAGTCTAAAGCGCGCGCCGTCCGGCCAGCGCGCGGCCCATCGTGATAGGGTCGGCGAACTCGAGATCACCGCCGTGAGGTACGCCGCTGGCGATGCGAGTGACCACCACGGGCAACGGCGCGATCTCGCGCTTGATGAGCAGTGCGGTCGCTTCCCCGTCGACGCTCGGGGGAGTCGCCACGATGACCTCGGCGACCTGGCCCTCGTGAATTCGCTGAATGAGTCTCTGCAAGGGTAGGTCGTCCGGGCCCACTCCTTCGAGAGGAGACAGCAACTTGCCGAGGACGAAGTATCGTCCCCGCATCGATCCAGCGCGCTCGATGGCCATCAGGTCGTGGACGCGCGCGACGACGCAGAGCACGCGAGGGTCCCGATTCGAATCCGCGCACACGTCGCAGATCGCTTCACCGTCGCGAATCTCGGCTACGTTGCCGCAGATCTGGCAGGGGCCGAGTTCGTCGCGCAACGACATCAGCTCCGCACCGAGCGATGGGGCGACGGCCGAGTCGGCCGTAAGAAGCCAAAGCACATACCTGTGCGCCGTCTTCTCTCCCACGCCGGGAAGTCGGGAGAAGAGCTTTACGAGGCGACGGACTTTGTCGATCAGACGACACCCGGAATCTTGACGCCGCCGGTCACCTTGTCGACTTCGGCCTCCATCTGCTTGTCGACCTCCTCGATGGCGCGATTGATCGCTGCGCACACACCGTCGAGAACGAGCTCGACATCTTCCGTTTGCAAGAGTTCCTTGTCGATCTGGATGCGCTTGAGGGCGCGGCCGAGCGTCATCACGATCGTGACCTTGCCGCCGACGCCGTCGATCGTGATCTCACGCTCCTTGAGCTCGCTCTTCGCTTGCTCGATCTTGCGCTGCATGCGCGCGGCTTGGCGCATGAGCTCGTTCATTCCGCCGCGAAATTGCATGGTCCTTTCCTTAGCGTATCATTCTACGTGGGGTAGTTTCACGTCGCGGAGCTGCGCGTCGAACAAGCGAATGGCCTCTCGGACGACGGGGTGCGACTCGACGGCCGCGCGAGCTGTGGCGAGTGCCGTGCGTCGGCATTCTGCGTCGACGGCGGCAACCGAACGCAGAGCATTCCGTGGCTTGAGCGAGGCGTCGATCACGACCTCGGTGGAGGCACCGAAGTGGTCCCGCGCCGCAGCGCGGATCGCCTCGATGAATTCGGTTTCGCTCGCACGAGCAGCCAGAAACGATGCGTTGGGATCGAAGCCGACGACGATGAGACAGGGGCCGACCTCGACGGGTAGCGCATGTTCGAACGTGGAAGCGACGGAAGGTCGCACGGCACGTACGCGATCGAGGATTCGGCGCCAATCGTCGGCGTCGCCGGAGGGGACGTGCGCCAGGGGCGGGGGTGGCGGGGGGACGGGCCGTGGGGCCGGCATCGGGCTGGGCGAGGGCGATGCCAAACGCGTCGCCGGCTCCCCGCGAGGTTCGGCCAGGGCGAGCGACCCATGGGTTCTGGTCGGTCGGGCATCGGGGCTCAACGCCGATGCAGGGATGGCGGAGGGAGGCGCGTGCGCGCCGCGTGAAGCGCCAGGATGGGTGCCTCCGGCTCCGCCACCCCGCGGAACGGGACCACCCGGGGGGGGTGAATCGCCGAGCCTGCGTTCGAGATCGCCGACGCGTCCCAGCAGTTCGTCGAGGGGCAGCAGGGCGGGACGCTTCGCCAAACGCACAAGGGCCATCTCGAGCGCCATTCGGGGCTGAATGCTGCGCGCGATCTCGTCGTATGCCCGCGAGAAGCCCTGGAAGAGGCGCGAAAGATCGTCGGTCTCTGCCTTCGCGGCCAGATCGACGACGTCGCGAGCTTCCTCGTCGGCGAGATCCAATAGCTCGCGCAACGAGGCTCGCCCGGAAGGCTGCGCGACACAGACCTTGGCTACGACGAGATTGCGCAGATGGCGCAGAACATCCTTTGCGACGTGCCCCAGATCGAACCCCTGCTCGGCGACTCGTTGCACCACGTCGATGCACGTCGCGGCGTCACCGGTTGTGAGAGCGGTCGCCAGCTCGTGAAGGATCTTGCGGTCGGCGACACCGAGCACACGTGTGACGTCGTCGCTCGTCAAGTGAGTGCCGCTGAAGGCGATCACTTGATCGAGAAGGCTCATCGCATCGCGCATCGATCCGGCGGCTTCGCGGGCGAGTACCTGAATCGCGGCGGCCTCGGACACGATCGCTTCAAGAGCCAGCACGTGCTGAAGACGGGAAGCGATCGCCTGGGTGGGAATCAACTTGAAGTCGTAGCGCTGACACCGGGACACGATCGTGCCCGGGATCTTGTGCACCTCGGTCGTTGCGAAGATGAATTTGACGTGCGGCGGTGGTTCCTCCAGCGTCTTGAGAAAGGCGTTCCACGCTGCTGTCGACAGCATGTGCACCTCGTCGACGATGTAGATCTTGAATCGATCGCGGGCCGGCCGAAAGCTCATTCCTTCCTGCAGCCGGCGAACTTCGTCGACTCCGTTGTAGCTCGCGCCGTCGATCTCCTGAACGTCGAGGTCGCGGCCGGCGGTGATCTCGCTGCACGGTGCGCACACGTTGCAAGGCGTCGCCGTCGGCGCGCGGACCGAGCCGTCGAGTCCGATGCAATTCAGGCACTTGGCGAGAAGACGGGCACTCGTCGTCTTGCCCACCCCGCGAACGCCCGTAAAAAGGAACGCATGGGCAACCCGTCCCGTGGCGATGGCGTTGGCCAACGTTTGATGGACGTGTTCCTGGCCGACCAGATCGCGGAAATTTTGGGGACGGTACTTCCGGGCGAGGACGAGATAACTCACCCAACCCGATTACAACGTGCGCGCACGAAAGGCGAGTGTGGGCCGAGTGGCGCCGGTCAGCTCTGGGCCTTCAACTCAGCCACGAGATCCGGCACGGCGACGAACAGATCTTGAACGAGACCGTAATCGGCGATCTGAAAGATGGGGGCGTCGGGATCCTTGTTGATGGCGACGATGACCTTCGACCCCTTCATGCCCGCGATGTGCTGGATCGCTCCGGAGATTCCGATTGCAACGTAGAGCTGCGGCGCGACGGTGCGTCCGGTCTGCCCGACCTGGAGCTCGGGCGGAGCATAGCCTGCATCGCACGCTGCGCGACTCGCCCCGATGGCCGCGCCCAGCGCGTCGGCCAGAGGTCCGAGGACTTGCGCGAAGTGCTCCTTGAGCGCGCGCCCGCCGGACACGACGACTCGGGCTTCGCCCAGATCGGGCCGTTCGCTCGTCGCCGCCTCGAGTCGCACGAACTCGATGCGCGATGCGGGTGCCTCGTCCGGAACGCGGGCAACTGGCTCGATCGGGCTGGCGCCTCCCGACGGTTCCGCCGCGGCGAACTCGGTCTGACGCACGCTGACGACGTGCACGCCGGTTGAGATTTGGAGCCAGCCGTACGCGTTGCCGGCGTACATCGGTCGGCGGTAGAGACGGTTCACCCCATCCACCCGGACCTTGTTGATGTCGGGCGCATAACCTGCGCCAATCTCTGCCGCGACGCGCGGAGCCAGGTCCTTGCCGAAGGCGGTCGCCGTTACGGCGAGGGTGTCCCAGCTGCCCTCTTTCACGATCGTCGCGACCGTGGGAGCATACCGTTCGCAAACGTAATCTCGGAGGCTCGAGTCGTCGACCACGATGACCTTCTGCGCTCCGAACCCGGTGAGGCCGTGCGCGGCTTTGCCGACTCCCGCACCCATCGCGAGGATGGCAAAGGGTGCGCCCAACTGTCGAGCGAACGCGATGGCGCTGTACGTCGCTTTGCGGACATCTCCGTGGTGAACCTCCGCGACGACGAGAGTGCCGCTCATCACACCACCTTCGTTTCGGTCTTGAGTTTCGTAACGAGCTCGCGGACGTCCTTGACTTTCACGCCCGCGCCACGGGCGGGGGGCAACTCGACCGCCGTGTACCTCACCTTGACCGCAGGGTCAGAGACGAGGTCGCGGAGCTTCATCTCGACGAGCGGTTTTTTCTTCGCGGCCATGATCGCCATCAGGGCGGCGAATCGAACGCCATCCGGGTAGACGTGCGTCGCGAGCGTGAATTTCGACTGAACGCTCTTGGGATGCACGATCTTGTCGATGGCGGTCACGACACCGGGCAAAGTCAGCCTCACGAATGCCGTTGCGCCGTCGACCTCGCGTCCGATCACGAGCGCCTTGTCGTCCTCGCTCTGGATGCTGCCGGCGGATGTCGCCTGAGGCCAACCGAGGTATTGCGCGAGCATCGCGCCGACTTCGCCAGATTCGTGCTCGGCTTGTTGGTATCCCAGAAGCACGAGATCCGGCTTCTCGGCTTGTACCACTGCCTTGAGGCCGCGCGCGACGAGATCTCCGTCGAGCTCCTCGTCGGTGGCGTCCACCCGAATCGCCCGGTCAGCTCCCGTGCCGAGCATCGCCCGAAGCATGGACTCCGAGTTCTTCGGACCGAACGTCACGACCACGACCTCACCTTGCCGCTGTTTGGGATTCGCTCCGTTCTCGGTCAAACGGAGCGCCGCCTCGAGCGCATATTCGTCGTAAGGGCTCGCCTTATGTTCGAGGCTCGCCGTGTCGATTTCTCCACGTGCCGACAGCTTGATCCGGTTGAGATGGTCGGGGTCGGCCACCCGCTTGACGGCGACGAGAATCTTCACGGCGCTTCCTCCGAGTGAACGGCGATTCAGTGATCGTTCGGGCAAGCTCGATAGAAGCAGAGCGTCCTCATGTCAACCGAGCGCGAAGAGCGCTAATGTCGGTTCGATGCCTCTCTGCGTTGACTATCTCGTCGTCGGCAGCGGTGTGGCGGGCTTGTCGTTTGCTCTCGAGGCCTCCTCGGATGGTGATGTCGTCGTGCTCACGAAGCGAAGCGCGGACGAATCGAACACGAAGTACGCGCAGGGCGGGATCGCCGCCGTCCTCAGCGCGGACGATTCGTTCGAAGCGCACATCGTCGATACGGTCCGCGCGGGGGCGGGCCTCTGCCACGATCGTGCCGTCGAAGTGTCGGTAAGGGACGGGCCGGCGCGAATCCAGATGCTGCGCGACATCGGCGCGCATTTCGACAAGGTCGAGAGGGCGAAGGACGATGCCGATCTCGACCTGCACCTCGAGGGGGGCCACAGCGCGCGCCGGGTGGCGCACGCCGCGGACATGACGGGCCGTGAGGTCGAGCGCGCACTGCTCGAAGCCGTCGGCCGCTCACGGCGTGTGCGGATGCTCGAATCGCACATGGTCGTCGACCTCATCACGCTCGCCAAGTATGGCGGCCCGGAGGTCTGCGCGGGCGCCTACGTCCTCGACGAGGCGAGCGGCACCGTCACCACCATTCTCGCGCGCGCGGTCGTGCTCGCTACGGGCGGGGCGGGCAAGGTGTACGTGTACACGACGAATCCGGACGTCGCCACGGGCGACGGCGTCGCGATGGCGTATCGCGCAGGCGCTGAAATCGCAAACATGGAATTTTATCAATTCCATCCGACGTGTCTCTATCACCCTCAAGCCCGGCGGTTTCTCATCACCGAGGCGATGCGCGGCGAAGGTGCCGTTCTCCGAAGGCTCGACGGGGCGCCGTTCATGACAGACTACGATACGCGCGGCGATCTGGCGCCTCGCGACATCACGGCTCGCGCGATCGACTTTGAAATGAAAAGGAGTGGCGCCGACCACGTGCTGCTCGACATCACCCAAAAGCCACCGGGCCTTGTCAAAGAGCGTTTTCCGAACATCTATGAAGAGTGCCTCCGCTGGGGCATTGACATCACGATGCAGCCGATTCCCGTCGTGCCTGCGGCCCATTTCATGTGCGGAGGTGTGACGACCAACCTCGACGGCCGCACGACCATTCCCGGCTTGTGGGCCATCGGCGAGTGCGCGTGTACGGGCCTCCACGGGGCGAATCGTCTGGCTTCCAATTCGCTCCTTGAGGGGCTCGTGTTCGCGCATCGCGCGGCCCTGGCGTTGAAAGATTCGCTCGATCGCGGGCGGCTCTGGCCCGAGGTACCCGAGTGGGAGGTCGGCGGTGCGGTGTCGAGCGACGAGGCCGTCATCATCACACAAAATTGGGACGAGCTCAGGCGCTTGATGTGGAACTACGTCGGCATCGTGCGATCGAGTTCGCGCCTGCGCCGCGCGGCGCGCCGCATCGCGCTTCTGCAAGAAGAGATCAACGAATACTATTGGAAGTATTTCGTAACGCGCGATTTACTCGAGCTTCGGAACATCGCGACCGTCGCGCAACTGATCGTAGAGTGCGCGGCGAGTCGTCGCGAGAGCCGAGGCCTTCACTTCACGATCGACTTTCCCTCGCTCGATCCGAAGTTCGCGCGTGACACGGTCATCAAGCGCGGCGTTCCGGCGCACTTTCGCGGCCGATGAAGCGTTCGGGCGTCAAAGGGTCGAGCGATCTGCCGATGTCGCCGCTGGCTGCGGCCATGTGGACCATGGCCCTGTCGCTCCTCGAACAAGTGTGTGTGGCGACGACGGAAGCGTTGCGGCCGGGAGGCTTGACGGACGTCGTTAACCTGACGGCGTGCGATGTATTGGCGACGTCGATCGTCGCAGTGGCCATCATCGGCCTCCAACCTCACGATCTGCCCGTGCGGACCGCGTTCGGCCTGCGCCCCTGCGCGCGACTCGCTCTGGTCGTCGGGGCCGTGGCGGGTGCGGGATCGAGCCCTGTTCTTTCTGCGCTCGACGATCGGATCCTGCGGATGTGGCCGTACGACGACCCCACCGCTCTGGAGAACATGGAGAAATTGCTCGCTCGGTCTTCGCGGGCCGCGCTCGTCGTCGGGATCTTTGTGGTCATTCCTCTCGCGCGTGAGCTGTTCTTCCGCGGCCTTTTGTATGGACGGCTCCGACGCTCCGCTCCTGCAACGCTGACGGTCGCGGTGACCGCTGTGCTGTTCGCCGGCTCATCGCTCGACTGGCGAGCCATGCCGAGCGCGTTGCTTCTCGGCCTCGCGCTCGGCTGGGTGCGAGAGAGGACCGGCAGCGTCGTGCCCGCAGTCGCGGCGCATCTGGGCTTTTGGGCCGTCGCGGGCGTTCCGATCTTGAGGGGGCGCAACCCCGCCGCGGACGTATCGTACCCTGCGACGTGGATTGTCGTCGGCGCGGCGATCGCACTGGTGGCCCTGGGGCTCATCGGTCGCCTGGGACGGGCCGACGCCGCGGAGGCGTGACGGCGTGCGCTTCGACGCGCAAGAGCTCCACCGACGGGCACCTCGCAATCGGTCGCGGGCCGAGGCGGTCTTCGGAAACGAGGCCGCTCGGAATCGACCCGATCTCAATGGGGGGCGGAGCTGAACAGCGGCTCGACGAGCGCAAAGCGAAGAGTGGCGGCGAGCCGGTACCTGGTTCGACCGTGCTCTCCGGCGTCTCGGACGCGCTCGATGGCCGCCGGATCGCCGAGCAGGTCGCGAACCCGAGAAATGAGCACGCGCACCCGGTGCTCGGCGTCGGCGCTCTCGGGCCCGGGGCCCCCTGCAGCACGCAAAATCTCGTCCGCGCTCAGGCCCTCGCGCGCGCGCCGCAGCAGTTGGACGACGAGCGGCTCGAGGGCCCGCCGACGCTCGAGCGACACCTCGCGATCGTTGACGCGCAGAGCATGCGTCAGGGTATCGACCACAAGCGTGGCGCCGGCGGTGGCCCGCGCGAGGTCGGGCATCGGAATGCGCGCGACGCCTTGCGGGGTCGTCACGTAAATGAGCGTTTCGCCGTCGTTCGCATCCGTCAGGCCGTCCAGCGCGTCCGACGACGGCGGGGCGACCATCGGCGCAGACGAGGGTCGCCGCGGAGCAGGGGTGGGTGCGTCGACCGTCGAATTCGTCTGGGCGAGTGCGATGGTGCATTCCGCGTAGCGAACGACTCGACTGTCCCCGCATTTGAGAGCGAGACGCCAGAGCGCGAGCGACGCGCGCCGATCGGGAAATACCCAGCCATGACGATCGCCGGACAGCGCCGCTCGCTCGACCGCCGCTCGCGCGACCGGTTCGTCGCCGAGCGCCAGCGCGCATCGACCCACGATCAGGTTGAGTGACCCGCTGACGAATGCGTCCGCAAGCGGCCCGACGTGTTCCAATGCGCAATGCAGCGCGCCGCGCAGCTCGCCTCCCGCTTCGAGCGTGCGCGCGCGGGTGACGGCGAGGTCGAGATCGTCGATGGCTTCGATCGACCCGAAGTCTGCGCGGAGGGTCTCGGCCTTGGCGAGCCAATTCCTCGCGCTCTCCGCGCGTCCAAGCATGGCGAGTGCCCACGTACGGTGCTCGGTGAGTTGCAGGCGCAGCAGCCGTTGATCGATGTCGCCGAGCACGGCGAGCCCTTCGTCGATGGCGGTCAGCGCGGCGAGAGGCCGGTCCGCGGCGATCTCGACGATGGCCGAGACGTCGTAGGCGTCCGCGTGGCGCCAACCCGAGGCGACCTCGCCGGAAATGGCGACAGCCTGCGACGCGTGATGCCGGCCCTCGTCGAATCGACCGATGCTACCGAGCGCGATCGCTGCGTTTCCGTGCGCGCTCATGGCGACGGCACCGCGGGCAGGAGCCTTGAGCAGAGCCTCGGTATAGTGGCGGGCGGCGGTGCGAGGGTCGGCCAAGCGCATCGAGAGATGTCCGAGCGTCATGGCCACGGAGGCGCGCCAAGCGCCGTTCTCGATCCGCTCCGAAACGTGCTCGGCCAGTCGCAGCGCCTGGAGCGCGTTGGCGTTTCGGTCGAGCTTCAGTTCAAGCTGTGCCTGAGCGAGGTGAAAGTCGAGCTGCTCGCGCAGCCCCGTGCCCTTGGGTGCGGCGGCGAGGGCGTGCGACGCCAGACGAAGCTCGGCTTCGGCGTGATCGCAGCGCCCGTCGATGGTCGCTAGGATAGAACGTTCGATGGCGACCCGCGCGGCGTCGAGCGCCTGCCAGGACGAGGGGGCGCTCGGCAGCGATGCGGCCAGATCGCGGGCCCGATCGATGCGGCCGGTTTCACGGTAGGCGCGCAGAAGGCGGACGGCTAAGGTCGGCTCCGTGCGACCACGCCCGGCAAGGGTGCTCTCGATCCAGGACGCCAGAAACGGAGCCTCATCGGCCGCAGCCAGCCGATCGAGAAGCTGGGCGCAGGCGACGATCGGCACGCCCTCCGCGCGAGAGGGCGCCTGAATCGGCCGACGCGAATCCGCGTGCGCGCCGGGGGCAGTGGCGGACGCGACCGACGAGCGGGGTGCGGGCGCGCTCGGGCGAAGCCCCATCGAATCCGGGCGCGAGGGTGGACCGGCCCCGGTCGACCCATGCGGCCGGCGGGATGTGTCCGTGGCGAGGCTCGGGGGCGGTACGAATGCGCGCCGCGCCATGGGCATCACCATAGCCGAAAACGCGTTGTCCGTCCTGTCCGCCTGAACGGCGGCAACGGTGCTAGGCTCGCATCGCCGATGCAGAGCGTCTCTCCGCCGGGGACTGCGCCGCGCCCGCTTGTCGACGACCGCGCGCGCAGCCATAACGGCGCGCCACCGATCTCGGACGACCTCGCGATGGCCCTGTATGAGCACATGGTGGCGGCTCGGGTGATCGACGAGCGCTTGGCGGCGCTTCAGCTCAGCGGTCGCGTCCTGCAACACGCGAGTGCACTCGGCCAAGAGGCCGCCGTCATCGGCGCGGTGGCGGCAGTGCGCGATGACGATTGGGTATTTCTCGGGTCCCCCGAGTTCGGCGCGGCACTCTGGCGAGGGATGCCCGTGGCGCTGTACGCCCATCGTGCGTTCGGGACGGCGACGGACGTCGTCTTGGGGCGGTCGCGTATCCCGAGTCCGAGTCCTCGGGTGGGCAGGAACATCACCCACGCCGTGGGCGTCGCCTGGGCGGCTCGTCTTCGTCGCCACGACCTGGCCGTGCTGCTCCTCTTCGGAGAGAGCGCCACGAGCGGCCATGACTTTCATGCCGGACTCAACTTCGCCGGAGTCGCGCGGGTTCCGCTCATTGCCCTTTGTTGGAACGGCGGCCCGGCCGCGTCGAGTCGGACGGCGGTGGCCGGCGTCGCCGCGAAGGCGGTCGCGTACGGACTGCCGGCAGTTCGCGTCGACGGGTGCGACGTCATCGCCGTATGGAGCGCCGTCCGCGAGGCACGCGCTCGCGCGTCGGCGGGTGGAGGGGCCACGCTGATCGAAGCGGTCGGTGCGCCGCCGGGGGATGGCGAAAATCCTGAGTTGGGGGCCGCGCGCGATCCCGTTGCCCGCTTCAGGAGAACGCTCGAGGAGCGGGGGTGCTGGGGCGAAGATCGCGAAAGGCAGCTGCGTGAGGGTGTGAACGCCGACGTACAGCGAGCGATCGCCGAAGCCGAGATGTCGCCGGTGCCTGCCCCCGATACGCTGTTCGACAACGTGTACGCGGACGTCCCGAGACACCTGCGCGAGCAGCGCGACGAATGGGCACGCGTCACCGGAGCGTTCGCGTGACGGAAAAAACGATGGTTCAAGCCCTCAACGACGCGCTTCGCCACGAGATGCGGCGCGACGATCGCGTCGTCGTCCTGGGTGAAGACGTCGGACGCATCGGAGGCGTTTTCCGTGTCACCCAGGGCCTGTGGGACGAGTTCGGCGAAGACAGGGTCATCGATACGCCCCTCTCCGAGGGGGGCATCGTCGGTACCGCGATCGGCATGGCTCTCTACGGGCTCGTTCCGGTACCGGAAATCCAGTTCGCCGATTTCATCTATCCGGCCTACGATCAACTCGTAAGCGAGCTCGCAAAGCTTCGGTATCGCTCGGGTGGCGAGTACACGGCCAAGATGGTTCTACGTGCGCCGGTCGGCGGGGGCATCCGCGGAGGGATGTACCATTCGCAGTCCCCCGAATCGCTATTCATCCACGTGGCCGGTCTCAAAGTGGTCTGTCCATCGAATGCGTATGACGCAAAGGGGCTTCTGCTCGCAGCCATCCGAGATCCGGACCCAGTCATTTTCTTCGAACCAAAACGGATTTACCGTGCCGCGAGAGGCGACGTCCCTGACGAGGACTATACGGTAGCCCTGGCGAGCGCCGCGGTGGTCCGCGCGGGACGCGACCTCACGGTCTTGACGTGGGGAGCGATGCTCTACGAGGCACTTGCGGCTGCCGATGAGGCCAGCAAACACGGGATCCAATGCGAGATCGTCGATCTGCGCACCTTATGGCCGGTCGACATCGACGCGATCGTCGCGAGCGTCGAGAAGACGGGCCGCGTCGTCATCGTGCACGAGGCGCCGAAGACGTGCGGCTTCGGGGCCGAGCTCGTCGCGTTGGTGAGCGAGCGAGCGTTCGTGCACCTGCAGGCGCCACCGGCGCGCGTGTGCGGGTTCGATACGCCTTTCCCGTACGCTTTGGAAATGGAGTACTTGCCGCTGGCTCGCCGGATCCTCCCGGCGCTCCTCGAAACAGCTCGATTTTAGTTCGACAAGAGAAAGGCGAGGAAAGCAAATTGCCCCGTTGGGAATTCAAGCTGCCGGACATCGGCGAGGGCGTTACCGAAGGAGAAATCGTGGCCTGGCGGGTCGAGGCGGGCGATGTCGTCGCCGAGGATCAGTCGGTGGTTGAGGTCATGACCGACAAGGCGACGGTCACGATCACCGCACCCAAAGCCGGCACGGTGCTCGAGACCCGCGGCCGTGTCGGTGAGACCGTTCCCGTGCATGGCGTCCTCGTTGTGTTCGATCTGCAGACTCCGGTGCCGACCGTCGACGCCCTGGGCCCGGCAAGCCGTAGCGAGAGCCCGACGACGCACCCGAACGGCGCGACGTCGCACCGCGTTCGGGAGGAAGAACCCGCCGCCACGGCGGTTGGCGACCTTCGCGAGTCGCTGCCGGGAATGCCCGCGCGCAGAGGTCTCGGCTCCTCGTCCGCGTCGTCCGCGCCAGCCTATTTCAATGAAAGGCCGCTTGCGACGCCGGCCACGCGAAAGCTCGCGCGCGACATGAGCATCGACCTTCGGGGGGTGCCCCCAACGGGCCCCCAAGGCCGTGTCACCAAGGAAGACGTCGAGGGGTTCGTCCCTGTGCACGCCGCACCGTCCGCGCGAGTGGCCGGTCGAGCCGTGCGCGGGCCGGGGCGCGTCGTTGCGCCGCCCGGCGACGCCGGGCGCCGTGCCGGCATCGAGGAGCGCATTCCTCTCGCCGGGTTGCGTAAGAAGATCGCGCAAAAGATGGCGCTTGCAACCTCCACCGCGGCTCACTTCACCTTCGTAGAGGAATGCGATGCGACGGAGCTGAAGAGGCTTCGCGAGCGCCTGGTGAGCACCGCGCACGACCAAGGCGTTCGCCTGAATTTTCTGCCTTTCGTGGTGAAAGCCGTCGTCGCCTCGCTCAAAAGGCACCCCATGCTCAACGCGGTCGTGGACGAGACGACGCAGGAAATCGTACTCCGCAAATACTACAACATCGGCATCGCTACGGCGACCGACGCGGGGCTCGTCGTCCCGGTCGTGAAGGACGCCGACAAGAAGAGCGTTTTGGGAATCGCACGAGAAATCGAACGGCTTGCGGACGAAGCCCGGACGGGAAAGGCGAGGCTCGAGGATTTGCAGGGCTCCACGTTCACCATTACTTCGCTGGGGGCGCAAGGAGGATTGCTCGCAACGCCGATTATCAATTTTCCAGAGGTCGCCATTTTGGGTGTGCATCGGATCAAGTCACGTCCGGTGGTGAAGGCGGGACAGATCGTCGTCGGCGACGTGATGCTCCTGTCGCTGTCGTTCGATCACCGTGTCGTCGATGGGCACGTTGGCGCTGCATTTGCGTACGACGTCATCGGCACGCTCGAGCAGCCGGAACGTTTGCTGCTCGACTTGGTGTAGGCACGGTTCGAGCGGGTGGGCCCTAGCGTGATGTCGCGCGCTCGGCGCTTCTTGCGGTTCGGCGCCTTCGTTGCACTGAGCGGTTCTGCGTCCTCGGTGGCCTGCACCGTTTCGCGAGGGCGCAACGGTCCGCTCGATCCGAGATTCGTGGCCGTGCACAACACGCTATCCGCCATGGGCCTCGGGCAAGTGGGACCGATTCTTGAGGGCAGCTTGCGCGAAGGAGGGGAGACGCGGAAGCTGGTGACGCTGCCCGCCGGGTGCGTCACGATCGTCGCGATCGGCGGTGAGGGCCTTCGCAACCTCGACACGAGGCTTCTGGACCCACGAGGAGCGCCTTTGGCCCACGATACGACCGACGAGCCAGAGGCGGCTCTTCGCGTGTGTCTCGACTCGGCCGACACGTACACACTTGTCGTGAGGGCCGCGGCCGGCGCCGGCTCGTGGGCGGTTGCGACGTGGGCCGGGGGCGACGGGGCCACGGCATCGGCCGCGCGCGCCGAAGCCGCATCGCCACAGGAGGCAAACGGCACGTGCGATGCGCCCATCCCGCTGTCGCCCGGCGTCGTCACGGGGTCCACCACCCACGGTCAGCACGAGCATGCGGGCTCGTGCGGACCGAGCGATTCGCGGGAGCTCGTCTACGAGCTCGACATCGTGCGGCGACAACGGGTGACGATCGAAGTCGAAGCCCACTTTGACTCGGTGCTCTACATTCGAAAAGACGACTGCACGGACGCGAACGCCGAAGTCGATTGCAACGACGACGCGCCCGATCGAACCAGGTCACGTATCGAACGGGTGCTCGAGCCCGGCCGATACTTCGTGTTCGTCGACGGGTACGGTCACGAAGCGGGCGCGTTCAAGCTGACCGTGTCCGAGACCGAGGTCCTGTCACTCGTCGACATGTGCGCCGGCGCGCCACGGCTGGTCGAGGGGACGACTCAAACCGGAACGACTTCGGCGATGGCGGATGACGCGGAAGCGAGTTGCGGAGGCGGCGCGGGGGGCGCGGAGGCCGTGTGGCGCGCCGAGCTGTCAGACCGATCGCGCGTGCGCGTCGTCGAGCACTCGGACGACATGGCGCCGGTGGTGCACCTGCGTAGGGCCTGTGCAGACGAGGAGAGCGAGGTTGCGTGCAGCGAGTCCGGTGCGGTCGCCGGCGATGCGACCGCGACGGGCGTGATGGATCCGGGCGACTACGCCGTCTTCGCCGATGCGCGTGAGCATGGGACGGCGGGGCGCTTCACACTCCTTCTGCAGACTGCGCCGCTCACCGGAACGGGCACGAACAACGACGGGTGCGGGGACGCCGCCCCGCTCGCCGGCAATGGCTCGGGCGTCGTCGAAGGGGACACGTTCACCGCTCGCGACGACGTTGCCGGCAGTTGCGGAGGGACCGGTGCGCCCGACGTCGTCTATCGTCTCGACGTGCCGCATAAGTCGCGCGTCGTCGCGTCTCTGGACGGCGAGGAGGCGCCGCACGTTCTGGTCGCCTGGCGCCACTGCGGGGATCGCACCACCGAGCTTGCGTGCGGCCGATCGATCGACGAAGTGGTGGCACCGGGGACGCTGTACGTCGCGGTGGACGGCGAGAGCCCGAACGCGCTCGGACGCTTCACGATGCACTGGGCGTTGCACGATCTATCCGGACAGGCCGTGGCGTGTTCGCACGCGCCCAGGCTCTTCGCAGGTCGCCCGGTCGTCGCAACCACCGTGGGGGCTTCGGACGACTTTACGACGGCATGCGTCGCGGGCGATGGGGGGGGCAGCGGTCCGGATCGGGTGTTCGAGTTCGTGGTTCCGACACCCTCCAAGATTCGCATCACGGCGACCTCCAGCACGTTCGACGCCGTCGTCGCTCTTCGCAAGGCGTGCTCCGACCTCGTCAGGTCGCCTCCGCTGGAAATAGCGTGCGCGTCGGACGCGGACGCGAAGCATCGCATCTCGATCGTACGGGGGCTCGAGGCGGGCACCTACTGGGTTGTCGTCGACGCTCAGTCCTCGAACGACCAGGGCGAGTTCCGGCTCGAATACGATGTCGTGCGTTGAGCCTCGGAAGTTGGACCGCGCCCTCGTGCGCATTCTGCAAGCCCGTCTCGTCGCATGGTACGTCGAATCCCGGCGACCGCTGCCGTGGCGACAAACACGCGACCCGTACGCCGTGTGGCTCAGCGAGGTCATGCTGCAGCAGACTCGCGTCGACACGGTTATCCCCTACTATCAGCGCTTTCTCCGCGAGTTTCCAACCATCCTGGCGCTCGCCGAGGCGCCGGAAGAGCGGGTGCTCACGCTGTGGAGCGGGCTTGGCTACTACCGTCGTGCGCGCATGTTGCATGCCGCGGCAAAGCAGGTGGCGAGCGAACACGCAGGCCGCCTTCCGGCAGAGGCCGAGCAGCTACGGCGCTTGAACGGAGTGGGTGCGTACACGGCAGGAGCCATTGCGAGCATCGCATTTGGACGAAGGGCGGCCGTCGTGGACGGCAATGTCGCCCGCGTGCTCACGCGCATCTACGCCATCGAGGGCGACGTCAAGAGTTCTGCGGTGCGCGCGCAACTATGGCAAATCGCGGAAGGCCTGATTTCGGAAGGCCGTTGCGATCCAGGCGATTGGAACCAGGCGTTGATGGAGCTCGGCGCGACGGTTTGCCTTCCGCGCGCCCCCAAGTGCGGCGACTGCCCGGTTCGCGACGCATGCATGGCGCGAACGCAGGATGTCGTCCACGAACTTCCGGGCCGAGTCCGTGCCAAGCAGCGGCCTCGTACGGTGGAGCGGGTGTCCATCGTACTCGCATCCAAAGGAGCCGTGCTCCTTGCGCGCCGACGCGTGGACACGCTGTTCGGTGGCCTCTGGGAACCGCCGACGACCGACGGCAAGGCCGGTCCGCTGGCCGCTCGGCTTGGACGGACCGCAGACGACCTCGAATGGGCCGGTGAGGTTGTGCACGTACTTTCTCATCGCCGAATGAAGGTGCAGGTGCACAAGGGGACGCTTGGCCGACAGACCCGATTCGCGGTTCCGTCGTCCGACTACGACGCCATCGAACCGGTGGCGTGGAGCCGCCTTTCCGAGCGCGCGCAGGCGGCCCTCACGCGCAAAATTCTCGAGGTGGCCAACGTTGCCCCGCGCGGTTTACGCTCTGCTTAAAGTGACAGCCCCCGCCCCTGCGCCATCTCCGGTTCTCACGATCAGTGCTGCGCCGCCTCCTCTCACGGAGGATGCGGGCGTCGTTCACGTCTTGGTCGTGGACGACGAGCCTGCACTGCGCAGAAGTCTCGCGCGCGTGCTCGATGCACGCGGCATGAGAGTCGGTGTCGCCGAGGATGGTGAACATGCACTCGAGTATGTCGAGCGATCTCCGCCGGATGTGGCCCTCGTCGACATGATGATGCCGGGGCTCGGTGGTTTGGAATTGCTCGCCCGCATCAAGGCCAGTGGCGCCGCAGTCGAGGTGATTCTCATGACGGCCTTTGCCGACGTCGATGCGGCCGTTTCCGCGATGAAGGCGGGTGCCTACCACTTCCTCACGAAGCCATTTCACTCGAACGACGCGGTGGCTCATGCGGTACAACGTGCGGCCGAGCACCGACGGTTGGCCGATCGGGCGCGTCAACTCGAGCAAGTCCTTCTCTCGAAGGAGCGCTTCGGGGAGATTATCGGCGATTCACCGAAGATGCTCGAGATGTATCGGCTGCTCGAGGGCGTCGCCCCGACGGCGTCGACCGTGCTGATTCTAGGAGAAAGCGGCACGGGCAAGGAACTCGTCGCTCGCGCCATTCATCAACAGAGCCCTCGCGCCAAGAAGCCGTTTGTCGCCGTCAACTGCGGCGGTATCCCCAGGGAGCTTGTCGAATCGGAGCTCTTTGGGCACGTGCGCGGCGCGTTTACAGGTGCACAGTCGGCGCGCGCGGGTCTGTTCGAAACGGCCGATGGCGGCACCATCCTGCTCGACGAGATTGGGGATTTGCCGCTCGCGGCACAGGTCAAGCTGCTCCGAGTGCTTCAGGAAGGTGAGATCAAGCGTGTCGGTGCCGACGAGACGCGAACGGTCGACGTCCGTGTTCTCGCGGCCACCAACGTCGATCTTCTGAGTCGCATTCAGGCGGGGCAGTTTCGGACGGATCTGTACTACCGCCTGAACGTCATCGCGATTGAGCTGCCGCCTCTTCGGGAGCGGGGTCACGACGTCCTCTTGCTCGCGAATCACTATCTGCAGAAATTCGCACGGAGTATGGGGCGCGAACCCAAGCGTCTGGCGCCCGATGCCGTTCGTGCGCTCGACGAATACGAGTGGCCCGGCAATGTCCGCGAGCTGGAGCACGCGATCGAGCACGCGATGGTGCTCGCGCAAAGGGAAGTCATCTCGGCCAGCGATCTGCCCTTCCTTCGGCACTCGGCCTCCTTGCGGGACGCCGCTGCGGGGATCGCGCAGGAGCGGCCGTGGACTTCCCGCAAGGCCGGCGAGCCCGCGCACTCGGCCGGATCTCTCGCCGAGCCGGCGCCTGACGTCTTGGTGGAGTTCTCGCAATTGCCGTACGCGGAAGCCAAGCGACGCTTGGTGGCGCTGTTCGACGACACGTACACGCGCGAGCTCCTGCGGCGCTCGGCGGGCAATATGTCGGAAGCCGCTCGTCTTGCCGGACTCGATCGATCCAATTTCCGTCGACTGGTCAAGAGGAACAAGGCCGAAGACGGCTTGCCCTAGGGCGTTGGCGGCCACGGTGTCGGCGTTATAAGGTCGCCGCAACGATGATGCAGCGGCGCTGGTGTGTCCCCGTCGTCATTGCCGTTTCGATTGCGTCGGACGGGTCGGTTGCTCATGCTGGCGACGAGGGGTCCGCGTCCGTGCAACGGCCCGCGTACGCCCCTTCCAAGCCCACGCCGTCCGATGAATCCGACACGGCTTCGGGGCTGCCTGCGATCCCGTTGGCACCCGCGACGATCCGTCCACACGGATACACGTTGCCCGAGTGCTTGGCGCTCGCCGATCGTCACTTTCCAAACTTGTGGGCTGCCCGCGCGCGGCTGGCGTTTGCTCATGCGCAGCTCGAGGAAGCGAACTGGACTCCCTGGTTTCAATGGTCGGCCCAGTCCGCGTTCGGCGTGCTGCCTCCCATTTTGGGAACGGTGGATTACTCGCAGAGCACGTTGAGTGCTCGCAACATCACCGGAGTGAGCGATCTGCACCCGTTTTTCCAGTTTAATGTGAGCGGCGTCGTGCCCCTGTACACGTTCGGAAAGAGCCAGGACTTGCAGGAAGCCGCCGATGCCAATGTTCGTGTGTCGGAATGGGACATGGAGAAGTCGCGGCAAACGATGCGCATGGATGTGCGCCGCGCCTATTACGGTCTTCAGCTCGCGCGTGACGCGAAGGATGTGATTGGCGACGCGATCGACCGCCTCAGCAGGGCGGTTCAATCGATGAAGGACAAGATCGCCAAGGGGGACCCCAACGTGAGCGATGTCGAACTGCTCCGGCTCGAAGAATACCGCCAGGAGGCCATCGCGCAGTCGCTGCAGGCCCCAAAGGCCGAGGCCTACGGACTCGCGGCGCTGCGGTTCATGACGGGCGTCGAGACCGAATTCGACATTCCGGACCAGCCTTTGAGGCGACCCGATCGGCCGCTCGCATCGCCTGCCCAGTATCTGGAGGCGGCTCGGATCCTGCGCCCGGACGTGAACATGGCGAGAGCCGGGATTGTGGCTCGAAGTGCGACGCTGGGGTACAGCCGAGCCCGCTTGCTGCCGGACTTCGGCCTGGGTCTGGGCGCCGACTTCGTTTCGACCCCGAGCGCGGTCTCGCAGAACAATGCGTGGGCGAACGACCCGTTCAATCACTTCTACTATTATTTCAGTTTTGGGCTGAAGTGGTCGCTCGACCTGCTGCCGCAAGCCGCCCGGGTCTCGCAGGCCGAGGCGCAGCTCGAGGAGACGCGCGCGCTCGAGCGGCTTGCGCTGGGCAACGCAACGTACGAAGTGGAAAAGGCGTACGCCGATACCGTGGAAGCCAAAGGACGCGAGGAGGCGTGGGAGAAGGCCGAGCACATCGCGAAGCGATGGATTTCCACCGTTCAGGACAGCATTGACCTAGGAGCCGCCGACGAGCGCGCCTTCGCCGATGCATTGCGCGCCTATGGCAACGCCCGCGTGCAACACCTCTATGCGCTCATGGACTACAATGTCTCAATGAGCAGCTTGGCTCTTGCGAGCGGCTGGGACAGTGCGGCCCCCACCGGTCAGTGACGGCGATCGTGGGGCAGCGTTCTGGGTGCAAGCGAGTGTCGGTCCAGGGCGTTTCGCCGTGTCGAGCTCGACGCGAGCACAGGCCGATGCGGTGGACCCGCAATCGGCAGGCCGGCCGGCTCAGCGCTGGCGGCATCCCTGGCGGCGAGTCACCCCCGTCGAAGGGTGGCGTAACGCGCGTCTCCCGGAGTCAGGTCGAGGTAAGCGCGAAGCTCGCCGAAGCGGACGCGCAAGCTCGCGACACCGACGCGAAAGCAGGCCGCGACCTCAGCCTGGGATAACGGGACGTGATCGACGTAGACGATCGCGTATGCCACGGCTGCAGCGATGGCATCGCCGCCGGCTCGGGGAGGCCGACTCGAGTTGCGAACGGCGCCAGCGGGCGAGAAGTAGGCGGCCGCATCGCGCGCCAGCGCTTTGGCGCGAGCGCGCTGGCGGGCGTCCAGAGGGAGGTTGGCCATTCCACGCGCCAGAATGCCCTCCAAGTCGGCCAGTGACGGAGGCCGAAAGGAGCGTGCCTGCGACGGCGTTCGCCTATCGCCCTCGCGACGGTCGCCCGCAGATGCGGGGCCCTCGCGACGCGCCGGGGTGGCGTCGCCGCGACCGCGCATGGCGATGGCATGCACGGGCGCGGGTCTCGGAAGCGGGTGGTCTTTGTCGAGCGGTGCCCCGAGCTCGAGCCACTTGAGAAGCGCCGAGTGTTCGCGCGAGGCGCTGCGCTTCATGGCTTTGGTCAACACGCGCCGTGCCGCAATGAGCTCTCCAGCGCGCGCGAGCGCGTGCGCATAGCTCGCCGCGACCTCGCCGCTTTGCGGCGCGCCCTCGTAGGCCCGCTTCAGCCAAGCAACCGCATCACGCGGCCGATCGAGCGCCACGTCGAGCAGATGCCCGAGGTTGTGGGCGTACCACGGATTGTTCGGCGCGCTCGCCAGGGCGCGGTGGTAGGCCGCGACGCCAAACTTGTAGTGACCCAGAATCGTTTGACACAGCGCCAGCGTCGCCCACGCCCGATTGTCGTCGCGGTGAGCTACGACCCGGCGCGCGCAGAGGGCCGCGCGCCACGGGTGGCGTTCGACGAGAAGCTCGGCGAGATGGATATGGGCGAAGGAGCTTTCCTCGGTACCGTCGGCCGCCATGCGCGCAAGGCGGTGCAACATGGGAAGGACGTCGTTCGGATCGACGGCCCGCGCCAGCTTCCACTCAATCTGGCGTCGCAACTCCTGCGCTTGCTGACAGCGTGCGTCCATTTCCGCTTTAACAGGGTGTAGCTTCCACGTGGTGGCCGTGCAATGCGCAAAACCGAATGCGGAGGCACCGGCCGCCATCGACGAGAGTTGCGCGCATTTACGCTTGCACGGTGTCAGTTCGTCGCTCAAGATTCGCAATCGTCGTAGAAGGCCGTCTGGCGTGCAAGGATACGGTCTCGTCCGAGGACGCCGACTAGCGGAATGCAACAATGCGTTGCTGCACGAGTTCGTGGAGGATCCGCAGTGCATCGAGCCTCGGCATTCCCGATACGTCGAGGACCATTTCGACGGAAGAGGTCCCGTCCACCAGCGACAAGATGAAACCCGCTCGGTGATCGATCGAGAGCCACCGCATTTGCGTCCGAGGCACGATGATCATCGGAACGCGGTCGGTCGGACCCAACTTGGCCGAATACATATTCTCCAACACGGTTCGGCAATTCTCGCCGCATTCCGCGGCTTCGAGGTTGGCCGGATCGTCTGCGAGGATGAGCTCGACCATCTCGAGCGCGCCCGTGTAGTCGCCGAGCGAAAAGCGTTCGCGCATCTCGGCGCTCGGATCCTCGATCCAGCGTTCCGTAATTTCCGGCCCGGGCGCAGTCGCCAAAGCGCCCAGCACCGCCGCTTCGATGCTGGACGGCGACAGACTCCGGGGTGCGGGCATGCTCGGCACGCGGGCGTCCGCGATGGAGAGAAGGCCGCTCGGCCTCGGCTGCGGGGGTTGGGTGCTCTCCGCGGATTTGGCGCGGGCGACTTCGAGTTCCAACTCGTCGGTCATCGTGATGCGGTCCGAACGTGTCGGGGTGCCGGCCTCGCCGTGGCTGGAGTCATCCGCAGGGTCTGATTCCGCAGGATTGGCGGCCATGGATCGCGCGAAGGCTTCGAGATCGAACGGGGGATTGACGGTGGGCCGATCGCTCGCGCGGGTCGACGCATCGGCCGGCGGCTTGGGAGTCTTCTTGTCGGAAGGAGGTTGGTCCGTCACGTGAATCCGGTTCGTTGGGAGGCGAGCGCCCCGATGGGGACGCGGCGCTCGGTCTCAATGGGTCTTGGCCACCACGCCTTTGAACATTCGCTGGGTGCGCGAAAGGCCGTCGATCTCGCTCTTGATCGCCGCAACGTCACGCTTGCCCACGGCGTGACGAGCTTTGGCGACGACCGCGCGCGCCTTCTCGATGGCGTCTCGGCCGAAGTCGCTCGTGGCAACGATTTGCTCGACCTGCGGCAGAAGCCGCTCAATCTCGGCGACGATGCGCTCGGCTTCCTGCTTTGCGGCCTCGAACTCTTCGCTCGAGCGCCGCTCGACCATGTAGTCCTTGGCGCCCTCCATCATGTTTTGAATTTCGTCGCGCGTCAGGCCGCTCGATGCCGTTACTTCGATCGACTGTTCCTTGCTCGTCTCGAGATCCTTCGCGTGGACACTCACGATTCCGTCCGCGTTGATCTCGAACGTGACCTCGATTTCGACGCTCCCCTTCGGGGCGCGGCGCAGGCCCATCAGAATGAATTCGCCCAGCAGCTCGTTTTCCTCTGCGCGCTCGCTTTCGCCCTGCATCACCACGATTTTTACCGCCGTCTGGTGATCACGGCTGGTCGTGAAAATCTTCGTTCGATGCGTCGGGACTGTCGTGTTCTGGGGAATGAGCTCTTCGAAATAGCCGCCCTGGGTCATGATGCCGAGCGCGTGCGGAGTGACGTCGAGCAGCACCATCTCGTGCTTGTCGTCGATGAGCGCCGCGCCCTGAATTCCAGCGCCGAGCGCGACACATTCGTCCGGATGCACGCCTTTGCACGGGTCTTGCTCAAAAAATTCCGCAACGGCTTGCTGAATTTTCGGCATACGGGTCATACCGCCGACGAGGATGACCTCTTCGATATCCCGCTTCTCCAGATGTGCGTCTGCGAGGGTCTGTTGACAGATGTCGACCGTTCGCTGAATGAGATCCGCCGAGAGCTGGTCGAGCGTCGGGCGATCGATCGTTCGCTGCAAGTGCAGGGCCTCGTTGCGCCCGCTCGAAATGATGAACGGCAGATTGACTTCCGTGTCGCGGACGCTCGAAAGTTCGCACTTCGCTTTCTCTGCGGCATCTTTCAGGCGCTGGAGGGCCATGCGATCCTGTCGGAGATCGATTCCGTGCTCCTCTTTGAAACCATGGACCAGCCAGTCGATGATCCGCGCATCGACGTCTTCGCCGCCCAGAAATGTATCCCCCGCCGTGGCGATCACCTTGAAGATGCCGCTCGAACCGATCTCCAAAATCGAGATGTCGAACGTACCTCCGCCGAAATCGTAGACGGCGACGGTCTTCTCGACGTTCTTTCCGAAGCCGTAGGACAGTGCGGCGGCGGTCGGCTCGTTGATGATTCGGATGACGTCGAGCCCCGCGATTTCCCCCGCGTCCTTCGTGGCTTGCCTTTGGTTGTCGTTGAAATAGGCCGGTACTGTGATGACTGTCTTGAAGACGGGGTCACCGAGGTAGTCTTCGGCGATGACCTTCATCTCCTGAAGGACCATCGCGCTGATCTCGGAAACGCTGTATTCCTTCTCGCGCAGAACGACCCGAACGTCCGCATGGGGCCCCTGAACGATGCGGTAGCTGGAAGTCGCGACGGCGTTCTTGACCTGGGGCGAGCTCCACTTGCGGCCGATCAGCCGTTTCGCGGCATAAACCGTGTTCTCGGCATTCGTGATCGCCTGGCGTTTGGCGATGTGGCCGACGAGACGCTTGCCGGCCTCGGTGATGGCGACCATGGATGGAGTCGTCTTGTAACCGCCGCGATTGGGAATCACCGTCGGAACGCCGTTCTCGACGATGGCGACGCAGGAATTGGTCGTTCCGAGGTCGATACCGATCACCTTCTCCATCCGCGCGCGTCTCCCTTCCGAACCACGCTACAGCCTAACCCTGCTCCGCTCTCCTGCGCTCGTCGAAGTCGTGAAAGCCCGGCAGGACGCGAAGTCGGTGACCGACAGCGTTCAGCCCGGCTGCCCCAATTTCCTGATCATTTCTTGAATGCTATCATCGCTCGGCGCCAGTCGTGCGGCGGCATCGAGCTCGCGTCTCGCGTTGAGCTCGAGACCCGCGGTCGAGTAGACATTCGCTAGGGTCAACCGGGCCGTCACATTGGTCGGATCGAGCTCGCATGCGCGCCTGCCGAGCCGTGCGGCTTCGTGCAAATCGCCGGCGGCCTTGACGATCGCATTGGCTGCGTGCTCGTGCGCACGAGCGTCGCTTGCGCGCGCTCGGCATACACGGGTCCAGGACCGCGCGGCGTCGGCCCAATGCCCGTTCCTTTCCTCGTATTCAGCTTGCTGGGTGTAGGTCTGCCCGAGCAGCACATCGGCTTTGGCTTGCGCTTCCTTGGCCATACGAGCAATTTCGACGTCCGCGGGGGCGAGGCTGCTCGCAATGCGGAGCGAGCTCGCTGCGGCGACGAAATCACCGGCGGCGATCGCGGATGTGGCTTTCTCCGTGTAGGTGCGAGCTTGGAGTGCTTTGGCTTGCACGACCCGCTCTTCGTACCTGCGGCGCAGGTCATCCATCGCGGCTTGGGAGCTCGGAGCAGCCTGTTTGGGCAGGGTCGCTGGCGGGGCAGGGGAGCTCGGGGCGCCGGCGAACCGACCTCCACGCAACCGGCGCGCCAGCGCGTCACGCCGCGCCGCCAAGTCGACCTCCGGCATAGGGGCGCGGGCTGCGAGGGTCGGCGGAGCGGTCGAACGCGCTTGAAGCTCGGCTGTCTCCTGGGCCCGCCGGACCTCTGCGATGGCATCCGACAGCAAATCCTCGATGCTTCGCGATCTCCGCTGCGCTTGAACATACGAGTCGTATTCCGCTCGCTTTCCGGCGTCGACGAGCGTGTCGTGCGCGAGCGTGGCGCGCGCGAAGATCGCTTCCATCTTCACTTTGAAGGAGCCGAGATTCTTACGAAAGTGCTTGTCCGGGTGAAATTTGGCCGCGAGCTCGAAGTAGGCTCGCTTGAACGCTTTCCGGTCCGCCGTGGGCTCGACGCCGAGCAATGCGTAGTAGTCGAGCGAGTCGAGCTTTGCGTGCAGCTCGATCACCGTTTGTCGCAGGTGTGGGTCGAGGTCGACGTGCTCCTCTGATTTCGATCCAACCCCCTCAGTTCCGGGGGCGGCCGACATTCTCGCTTCCGACAAGAGAGGCCTCCTCGCGATGCGCGCGTCGCGTTGCTTTGTGGGAACTTGCGTTGCCCGTGCCACGGTCCAACGGCCCGCCTGCGTTCATCATACTCGCGCCTTCCGGCCACCGCTCGTGCATCCAAACCCAGGCGTCCGGCAGGGCAAGGATGCGGCGTGAGAGCTCGGCATTGATTCTCAAGGTGAGCTCGAACGGCCCTTCTTCGCCGGGCCTGAGGTCGCCGGTCGGAATCGGCGTTGCCGTGACGACGAGGGATCCGTCCGAGCCGGGCGCGACCGAGCCGACGACGACCGCCGCTCCCGTCATGAGAGCGAGGCGGGCCGGGCCAATGGCGGTCGGCGCGGGGATCCCAAGAAAGGGGACCAGGCGCGAGGCGACTCGGGATCGGAGATCCATCGGGATGCCGAGGACTCCGCCCCCGCGCAGGACACGGATGATTCCGGCCGCTGCACCCGGCCGGCCACGCCAGATGACCCGGACGCCCGCGCGAGAGCGAATGCGTTCGAACAGCGCAGAGAATCTCGGATCATAGCTCTCTCGAGCTACGGCAATCAGCGGAACGCCGGACGACACGATCGACGCCGCGACCCGCTCCCAGGGCCCCAGATGCGCCGACGCGAAGAGGACGCCCTGCGCGCCTCGCGCCGTGGCGCGCGCACACTGAAGGGCTTCGCGTGCCTCGGGCACCAAGACCAAAGGCGGCAAGGTGGTCTCCGGTCGCAGCAACGCGACGGTCTCGCCCATCAGCTCGCCGAGACGTGCGAAGCACCGTCGGACGAATCGCGTCCGGTCGGCGTCGCTTGTGTCGACAAAGACGCGTGCCACGTTGGCGTTCGCGCAGCGACGGGCCGAACCGGCCAAGCGGTAGGCGGCCAGACCGAGCGCGCGCCCAAGGACGCGTAGGCCGGCGACGGAGATGGGGCGCGTCGCCCCCAGAGCGGTGCTCGCCAACGCCCAGAGGAGATCGTTCTTCAGGCGCTGCGCCGGTGCCCAGGGGTGCCCGCATCGCAAGTCCGCCCGGTCGGCAGTTGAGCCAGCGGGATTGGCCAAGCCATGCGCTTGTGACACACACCCGTGGATTGCGCTCGTGCGGCGGCCGGCGCGGCGTGTCGGAACGACCCGATTGCACAGGCGGCGATCCATGCGCAGTTTGAGCCGCATGCCCCGCGTCGCACGCGTAGTGGACTTGTCCGAGGGCCTGTCGCAGGCACCCTCGTCGCTGGCCACACCGGCCAACGACGCCGTCCCGCCGGCCGAAGAGGAGGCGCTCGACGCCTATTCGCAGGCGGTGGTTTACGTCGCGGACGAAGTCGGTCCCGCGGTCGTGAGCATCGCTCGCAGTTCGCGGCAGGGACCGGCCGGCGCCGGCTCGGGAGTGGTCTTCGCGCAAGACGGCTACGTACTGACGAACGCGCACGTCGTGTCCGGCGCTCATCAGCTAGAACTCGGCTTCACGGACGGGACGACCTGCGGCGCTCACGTGGTCGGCGTCGATCATGCGACGGACCTCGCCGTCGTTCGGGCGAACGGTTCGGCTCCGAAGCAGGCGGCACTCGGAAACTCGTCCGCTCTTCGCGTCGGACAGCTCGTCGTCGCCATTGGCAATCCGCTCGGGTACAGTTCGACCGTCTCGGCAGGGGTTGTCAGCGCGCTCGGTCGCACGATGCGGGCTCGCGACGGACGCGCCATGGAGGGCATCATTCAGAGCGACGTTGCGCTCAATCCCGGCAACTCCGGAGGCCCGCTCGCCGACTCACGTGGACGCGTCGTCGGGATCAACACGGCCGTCATCGTCGGGGCCCAAGGCATCAGCTTTAGCGTGCCTATCGACACGGCGAAGTGGGTCCTTGGCGAGCTGATGAGCAGCGGCCGAGTCCGCCGCGGTTGGCTTGGGATCGCCGGGCAGAATCGGCCCATGGATCGCGACCTCGCGCGAAAGCTCGGTCTCGCGCGGCCGAGCGGTGTCGAGGTCACCGCCTTCGATGATCGGGGCCCGGCCACCCGCAGTGCGCTGCGAGCAGGCGACATCGTCGTCGGACTGGACGGAGGATCGGTCACGAACGTCGACGACATCCATCGGGCGCTGCAAAAGTGGACCGTGGCTCGAGCCATCAAGCTGCGAGTCGTGCGCGACCGAAGGCTCGTCGACGTCGACGTCGAGCCCATCGAGTCCCCCGTCTGACCCCGAGGGTCGAGACGGCGGAGACATTCCCATAGCAACGCGGCTCGGTGACGATTAGTAGGTCGAGGGATGCGTCCTTCCGCAGTGACTCTCGCCCTTGCCTGGATGACCCCGGTGCTGATCGCGGCTCCGGTGGCGGTCGGGCAGGATCTGAACATTCCATTTACGAAGACGATGTTGCCGAACGGCCTGGTCGTCATCCTCAGCGAAGACCATTCGGTCCCGCAAGTCGCGGTCAACGTATCGGTTCGCGTCGGGTCTCGAATGGAGCGACCGGGTCGCACGGGGTTTGCTCACCTCTTCGAGCACCTGATGTTCATGGGGACCGAGCGCGCCCCAACCAAAGCGTTCGACGCCTGGATGGAGGGAGCCGGGGGCAAGAACAACGCGTGGACGGCCGAGGATCGCACGGACTACTTCGACATCGCCCCCTCGTCGGCCCTGCCGCTGCTCCTTTGGCTCGAGGCCGATCGAATGCGAAATCTCGGCCCGCTCATCGACCAGAGCAAGCTGGATCTTCAACGCCAGGTCGTCAGAAATGAGCGCCGGCAGAGTATCGAGAATCGCCCGTACGGCGTCGAGGAGCTCGAGCTCCCAAACCTCGTTTGGCCGGAGGGGCACCCCTATCACCACCCCGTCATCGGGTCGCACGCCGATCTCGAAGCCGCGAGCGTTGCGGACGTCAAACAGTTCTTCGCCACGTGGTACGACCCCTCGAACGCCTCTCTGGTGGTCTCGGGGGACTTCGATCCGCGACAGGTGGGTGCATCGGTCGACCGGCTGTTTGCCAGTCTGCCGAGCCGCGGCGAGCCCGAGGACCCGGGCGCGCCCGGGTTCAGCGATCAGCATACGACGATCGCCGGCGTGGTGCGTCGATCCGTGGCCGACAACGTCGAGTTGTCCAAGGTGACGCTCGCGTGGCAGTCGCCTCGGCACTTTGCGCCGGGAGATGCCGAGCTGGATCTCGCCGCGAGCGTCCTGTCGCACGGCAAGGAGAGCCGGCTCTACAAGTCCCTCGTCTACGAACAGAAGATCGCGCAGGAGGTCTCCGCCGAGCAGGACTCGCATGTGCTGGGGTCCGATTTCGTCGTCGAAGCGCTCGTCCGGCCCGGGGTCGACCCTTCGAGGGTGGAGAAGGCGCTCCTCGACCAAGTGGCGAGCCTTGCCGCTCGCGAGGTCTCGACAGAGGAGATCGAACGCGCCAAAAATGGGTACGAGATGGACTTCGTCGATCGGCTCCAGAGCATTCCGGAGCGCGCCTCCCTGCTCAATATGTATCAAGCCGAGGTCGGCGACCCCGGCTACTTCCAGCATGATCTGGATCGGTATCGGCACGCCACGACAAGCGACATTCGCGATTATGCAAAGAAGGTGTTGAGGCCGGACGCGGTCGTCGTGCTCATCATTGCCCCCACGAAAGACAAGAAAGAAGGGGCGCGATGAGGCTTTCAATGAACCTCTCGTGGACGCCTTACGTGCGGGCGCTTCTCCCTCTCCTCCTCGGGTACACGGCCGGTGCGTGCGGCGCTCAGCCGCCCCCCCAGGCGACGCCACCCGTCACCGCACCCGTACCTGACGCATCGGTCGCTCCGGTCGCAACCGTGTCCGATCCACTCGGTCCGCGTCCGGACACGCCCGCACCCGCTCCGTTTCTTCCGCCGTCGCCCGAGGTTTTCAAGACGGCTGTGGGAATCACGGTCTGGCTCCTCGAGCGTCACGAAGCCCCGATCGTTTCCTGCGACCTATCGATTCCGACGGGGGCGTCGTCGGATCCGAAGGGCAAGGCGGGCCTCGCTTACGCCACGGCGAGGATGCTCAACGAAGGGGCAGGCCAGCGTGGCGCGCTCGACTTGGCGCGGGCGCTGGACGATCTCGGTGCCCGGCTGACCACGGACGCCAACGCCGACGCGAGCGGCGTGGCCCTGACGGTGTTGAAGAAGAACCTCGCCGCGGCTTTCTCGGTCTTCTCCGACGTCGTCATGCGCCCTCGCTTCGAGGCAGCCGAGTTCAGTCGCATGAAAGAACTCTGGCACAACGAATTGTTGCAGAGGGAAAAGGACCCCGATGCGACGGCGCGCGTCGTGTATCGGGTCGTTCTGTTCGGCCCCGACCACCCCTACGGTCACCCGTGGGACGGGACGCGGCAGAGCGCGGCAGCGGTCGGCCTCGACGACGTCAAACGGCTGTACGCGTCGACCTGGAGACCCGACCGGGCCACACTCATCTGCGCGGGCGATGTGGCCCGTGCTGAGCTCTCGGCGCTGGTGGACAGCGCCTTCGGGTCGTGGAAGGCGCCTTCAGGGCCAGCGCCAGCGCCGATCGTACCCCTTGCGGCCCATGGGCCTTGGCCGAGACTCGTGTTCGTCGATCGACCCGACGCGCCCCAGGCGGTCATCGCGCTGGTCAAGCCGGGAATTGCAGCCTCGGACCCGCAGCAACCGGCGCTGTGGCGCGTTAATGACGCCATCGGCGGCAGCTTTTCGTCGCGCCTCAATCAGGATCTTCGCGAACAGCACGGATACACGTATGGGGCGCGCTCGCGATACTCCATTTCGCGCGGACCGGGTCAGTTGATCTCGTGGGCGAACGTCGTCACCGACAAGACAGGGGACGCGCTCAAGGCCATGCTGGCGGACCTCGCCAGTTTCGCCTCGGCCGGGCTGAACGACGACGAGGTGTCGCGCACTCGATCACAAGCTCGCGGCGATCTTGTCGGTGCGTACGAGGCGGTCGAGGGTGTCGTCGGGCACTTGGCGGCGGATGCCTCGCTGGGCCTTCCGGCCGACTGGGAAGCCCAGAGCAGCCGGATGCGTGACTCGGCGTCGAAGTCGGATCTCGATGCGCTGGCGCGGCGCTTTTACGATCCGGCCGACGGGATCGTCGTGGTCGTCGGCCCCCGCGCTCGAGTGCAGCCGATGATTGATCCGCTTGGCCTTCCAGCCCCCGAGATTCGAGACGCCGAAGGAAGCCGCGTCAAGCCGTGACGTCCAGGCTCGTTTGCCGGCGCTCGCGCTCAGCCGGCAGCCGTCGGGGCCGTGTCGAAGGGGGGTGACGCGAAAGGCCCCGATCCACGGCCGGGGGCCGTTCCGTCCGCGACGCCGGCAGCGAAGGCGAGGAGATCCGCGTTACCGAGAATCGGATCCACGTGCGCCGGGATGGACCGCAGGTACCAGCGAACCGCCCATGGCGGCGACCAGGCTCCCGGATCGATTGCGGCGTACGGTCCCTGCACTTCGACCTCGACATAGCGATCGTTGCCGTAGATCTCGACCGCTCCCTCGCCGGGCGCGTGCTGACCGGGCGGCAGGTTGACAAATGCCTTCACGAACAACACGCGACCGGGCAGCACATGTGCCAAAAATCCCAGCCCGGCGTCCCCATACGCTTTCTCGCCGACCTGCGAGAGCACGCGGGGATCGTGGGCGTACCAAGTGCCGCCGGCGCGTTGCTCGAGCTGGAGCGAACCGCCCAACGATGTCCCCGTGGCGTAGAAAGACAGGGCGCCTGCTGGAACACGCGAAACCTCCCATAGCGCGTAGCGCTTCGGCTTCGCGGTGACGTTCTGCATCGCGTACTCGAGCACCATCGCACCGAGGGCATGATCCGCCCAGAATCGCTTGGCGAGGCGCACACCCAAAGCTCCGCTGGCTGGCCCCGTCATCGCGATCGCGCCCCCTGGATCCGGCGTGACGACGAACGGCAGGTCGTCGAATTCGGCGGGGGGCGGCCAGCCCCAGTCGCTCTGGGGGCTGGTCCACAGCGTCGACCCGTAGTTGTTCGGGTCGAGTTCGGGCCCCGTCAGCGCTTCTGTGCCGCCGAGCCGGAAGGAGGTGATTCGCCCGCCCGAGTGGGAATCCACAACGAGGCGGACGTCGCCGAGCTCGAGCGCGTGCACGCCATCACCGGTCATCGATGCGACCTATACTTCGCAGTCGATCACGACACGGGCTCCGCGAGGAGCGTACGGGACCTGATTCCCCTCGATCCCCTTGCCGTTGACGGTCAGCTTCGGCGGTTGAGTGCCCCCGTTCGCGTTCTTCACCCGCACGACGTATTCGGCGCCGCGGCACTTGCGCGTGACGGCGAATGTCGCGAGTTCTTTCGAGATGACGGGGGAGATCCGCAGCCCTTCGAAATCGGGCCGCACTCCGAGCAAGTGCTGCGAGAGCGCAACGAAATTCCACGCGGCCGTCCCGGTCAACCAAGAATTTTTGGCCTCGCCGTGTCGTGGCGCGTCTTTGCCGGCAATCATCTGCGCGTAGACGTAGGGCTCGAGGCGATGAATTTCACTGATGTCCTCGAGATACGACGGCGCAATTTTCTTCCAATACTCGAAAGCGCGGTCGCCGCGCCCGATGACCGTCTCGGCGATGACAATCCACGGATTGTTGTGGCAGAAAATGCCCGCATTTTCCTTGTACCCGGGGGGGTACGACGAGATCTCTCCGAGCTCGACGTGATATCGCGTGTAAGCCGGATGGTTCAAGACGATGCCGTACGGGGTGTCGAGCAGTTCCTTCGTCGAGTCGAGAGCTTTCTTGGCGTGTCCGGTAGTCCGACCGATGCCGGCCATGACGCAAAACCCTTGAGGCTCGATGAAGATTTTGCCTTCCGGACACTCGTGACTGCCGACCTTGTTGCCGAAGAAATCGTATGCGCGCAGAAACCACGCGCCGTCCCAGCCGTGCGTCAGGACCGCCTCCTCCATCTTCTTCGCTTCGGTGCGAGCGCTCGTGGCTTCGGCGCCTTGACCGACGGTTTCGGCGAGATACGCATAGTCCGGCGCAACCCCGACGAACATCCCCGCGATGAAGACCGATTCCGCCGTGCGCCCCGTGCGGTTGCCCGTCGTCTGGAACGACTCGTCGGGTGTCTCGGAGAAGCAGTTGAGATTGAGGCAGTCGTTCCAGTCGGCGCGCCCGATGAGCGGCAGGCCGTGTGGACCGAGGTTGTCGAGGACGTGACGAAAGGACCGCCTGAGATGTTCGAATAACGGGGCGGCGCTCTTCGGATCGTTGTCGAAAGGGACGAGTTCCTTCAAAATGTCGAAGTCGCCGGTCTCTTTGATATACGCGGCGACGCCGAAGATGAGCCAGAGCGGGTCGTCGTTGAAACCGCTTCCGACGTCGTTGTTGCCGCGCTTCGTGAGCGGCTGATACTGATGGTAGGCGCTGCCGTCGGCGAGCTGCGTCGAGGCGATATCGATGATGCGCTCTCTCGCCCGCGCCGGCACGAGGTGAACAAAGCCGAGAAGATCTTGATTGGAGTCACGAAAGCCCATACCGCGTCCGATTCCGGTTTCGAAATATGAAGCCGATCGTGACATGTTGAACGTCACCATACACTGATATGGATTCCAGATATTCGCCATCCGATTGAGTCGCGCGTCCGGCGAGTCGACCTGAAAATTCGACAACAGGCCCGACCAATGGTCGCCGAGCTGGTGCAGTGCGGCGTCGACTTGTGCCGCCGTCGAGAACTGCTGGACGAGCGATCGTGCGCGCTCCTTGTTGATGATGCCCGGGCGTTCCCACTTTTCCGCGACCGGGTTTTCGACGTAGCCGAGGACAAATACGAACGTCTCCGACCCACCCGGGGGCAATGCGATGTCGACGCAATGCGATGCGACGGGCGCCCACCCGCTCGCGATCGAATTGGCGGACTGCCCGCGGGCGACGACCTGGGGTTCGTGCATACCGTTGTACAGGCCGAGGAACGACTCGCGATCGGTATCGAAACCGACTACGGGCGCGTTCACGTGGTAAAAGGCGAAGTGGTTGCGCCGTTCGCGATATTCGGTCTTGTGATAAATGGTGCTACCGACGACTTCGACCTCTCCAGTGCTGAAATTGCGCTGATAGTTGGTCATGTCATCGTATGCATTCCACATGCAAAATTCGAGGTACGAAAAGAGCTTGACGCTCTTGCGCGACGATCCGGTGTTGGTGACCGTGACGCGATGCACTTCGGCGGTGTGGCCCGACGGAACGAAAAATAGCTCCTGCACGCGGACGCCATTCCGCTCGCCGGTGATCGCTGTGTAGCCGAGTCCGTGACGGCACTCGAAGAAGTCCAGTTCGCGCTTCACCGGCATGTACGACGGCGACCAGAAATCGCCGCCGTCGTAAACGTAGAAATAGCGCCCACCGACGTCCGTGGGCGCGTTGTTGTAGCGATATCGAGTGAGCCGGCGCAGTCGAGCGTCGCGATAGAAGCAATAGCCTCCCGCCTGGTGCGAGATTAATCCAAAAAAATTTTCGCTCCCGAGATAATTGATCCAGGGATAGGGCGTTCGCGGCGTGGTGATCACGTATTCGCGGCGAGCATCATCGAAGTGGCCGAACTGCATGCGATAGCCTCCAACACGACCCGGTAAGGGGCTCCCAGCGTACACCGAATGCGAGGCGCGTCGACAACGGGCTATGGGCAGAACGTGTGCTCTGGACGTAGAAGGCTGGGCGCGAGTAGGCTCCGCCGCTTCGCGCCGAGTGCGTGAGCCGAGGAGAATGGATCGACATGGCAACTCGCGTCAGCTTTCCTGCGGGGTTCGTGTGGGGTGCGGCGACCTCGTCGTACCAGATCGAAGGCGCCACGAACGAAGACGGGCGCGGCGAGTCGATCTGGGATCGGTATGCCAAGACGGTCGCCAACATCAAAGACGGATCCAACGGCGACGTCGCCTGCGATCACTATCACCGATGGCGGCAGGACGTCGCGCTCATGGGTAGCCTGAAGCTGGCCGCGTACCGCTTTTCCGTGGCTTGGCCGCGAGTCCACCCGACCGGACGGTCGCCGGTCAACGACCGAGGGTTGGACTTTTACTCGCGATTGGTCGACGCGCTTCTCGAGCGCGGCATTGCACCGTACGTGACGCTGTACCATTGGGACCTGCCGCAGGTGCTTCAGGACGCTGGCGGCTGGGTGAACCGCGATACGGCACACGCGTTCGTTGAGTATGCCGAAGCCGTGAGCCGGCGTCTGGGTGATCGCGTCAAACACTGGATCACGCACAACGAACCGTGGTGCGCGAGCTTCGTGTCGTACGCGAAGGGCGTGCACGCACCGGGCCTGCGAGACTGGTCGGCCGCTATCGCGAGCAGTCACCACTTGTTGCTGTCGCACGGGTGGGCCGTGTCCGTCATTCGCCGCAACAGCCCCGGCGCCGAGGTCGGCATCACGGTCAACCTGTCGCCGGCCGTGCCCGCGTCGCCGAGTCCCGACGATGCGGATGCCGCCCGCCACTACGACGGCTTCATGAATCGGTGGTTTCTCGACCCGTTGTATCGAGGATTCTACCCGCCCGATATGGTGCTCGATTACGTACGGGCCGGCTACCTGGCGGAGACCGGAATGCCCTTCGTGCGGTCCGGCGATCTCCGGGACATCGCGGTCGCGACCGATTTCCTCGGCGTCAACTACTACAATCGAGCCGTCACGCGGAGCGATCGGGTTCCGGAGCAGAAAAACCGCCCGCGTACCGTCTTTCTCGCGCCCCCGTCCGAATGGACGGCGATCGGATGGGAGGTCTATCCGCAGGGAATGTTCGAGGTGCTGATGCGAGTGCATCTGGGGTATCGGCCGGCCAAGATTTATGTGACCGAAAATGGGGCCAGCTACCCGGACGCGCCCGACGCATCGAAGCGGGTGGCCGATACGCGCCGGATTGCGTTCATGCGAGACCATCTGCTTGCGGCCCGACGCGCGATTGGCGAAGGTGTCCCGCTCGAGGGGTACTTTGCATGGTCGCTGATGGACAATTACGAGTGGGATCACGGTTACACCCAACGCTTTGGTCTCACCTGGATCGACTACGCGACGCAGGAACGGATCCCGAAGGATTCCGCGTTTTGGTATCGCGAGGTGATCGCGCAAAATGCGGTCGAGGCCGCTCAATGACCCACCAGTGGCCGCCGCGAGCGGGGGGCAGAGCGGTCCGAAAACGGCGCGTGACCCTGACGTCGCAATGACGGTGAACCAGCGCGATATTTCCCATGATTCCGGACGTTGAACTGGCCCCGGGCGCCGAAGACAATGGGTTGGCTTGCATGCTGGCGGGGCTCATCCGCCAGAATATGCAGGCCAAGCCCCACAAGCAGGTCGACTTTGCGGGTCTCGACGGAACGGTGGCGATTGTTGCCGAAGACGTGGACGTCGCGCTCACCTTGCGATTCGAAAGCGGATCGAGGCTGACCATTTACGACGGGATCGTCGGAATTCCCGACGTCACGGTCCGGGGACCCTCGGACGTGATCATCGCCCTTTCGAATATGCCCATGGCAACGCCTTTCGGCCTGCCAATCCCCCATCCTCGCGACAAGGAGTCCGTAAGTGCGCTGCGCGCCGTGATCGGCGCGCTTGGCCACGGCACGCTTCACGTGTACGGCGCCGTGTTCCACCTCTCGCTCGTGCTCAAGCTCGGCCGACTCATGAGCGTAAATGGCTGACATGTGGCTCGAGCCGAGCGACCCCGGTGACCTCGCTTCTTGACGGCCGGGCCCCTGGCCCGTACCTTGCGCGCCCCGGAGCGAAAGTACAGACCCGATGGCCGTTCACATTCGTCTTTCCCGAACAGGGTCCAAAAAGCGGCCCTTTTACCGCATTGTAGTGACCGATCACAGGAGTCCCCGCGGCGGGCGCTTCCTCGAGAATATCGGCACCTTCGATCCGGTCCACGACTCGGCCCGCTTCGTCATCGACGACGAGCGGCTCACGTATTGGCGCACGCGCGGAGCCCTTCCGTCCGCCACGCTCGATCGCCTACTCAAACGGCGCGATCGAACGGCAGCGGTGCCGGAGGCAACGTGAGCTCCGAGATCGACGCGGATCGACCACCGCTCCAGGAACTCATCCGCGTCATCGCCGTGGAACTCGTGGATCATCCGGATGAGGTCGACGTGACCGAGCTCAGGGACGATCACAACATCGTCATCGAGTTGCGCGTGGCGAAGGACGACGTCGGCAAGGTCATCGGCAAGGAAGGTCGCACGGCTCAGTCGATGCGCACGCTGCTGACGGCCGTTTCGTCCAAACTTGGCCGCCGCGCCCACCTCGACATCGTGGACTGATCGGGTCGTCGGCGCGCCCGGTAGCGGTCGACCCGTCTGGAGGCAGCGAAACGTGCTTGAGCCCGGCGCATGGGTTCCGTTGGCCGCCGTCGCCCGCCCTCACGGGGTTCGAGGTGAGTTGCGCTTGCGCTTGTTCAATGGGGATAGCGACTTGCTGTTGGGGCTCGATGAAGTGCTGCTGCGCTTCCCCGATGGCCAGGAGCAGGAAGTGAGCGTGGATGGGGCGCGACGCGCCAACGATGCGATTCTGCTCAAACTCTATTCGGTCGACGATCGCAACGGCGCGGAAGCGCTGCGGGGCGCGATCGTATGTGCGAAGCGAGAGGAGTTTCCGCCTCTCGACGCGGGCGAGTTCTACGCTTGCGATCTGGAAGGGGCGCGAGTCGTCTTCGAAGAAGCCGGGGTGGCCAGCGAATTGGGTCGCGTTCGCGCGGTCGTCACCTATCCGACCGCCGACGCGCTTGTGGTCGACGCCGGGGACGGAGGCGACCCGTATGAGGTGCCTCTGGTCGATTCGGTGATCCGGAGCGTCGACGTCCAGAGCGCACGGGTCGTGCTGGCGACCCTCGAGGGGGTATTCCGACGATGAGCGCCGCGCTGCGCTTCGACGTCGTCACGCTTTTTCCGGATATCTTTTCCGGGTATCTGGGCGCGAGCTTCATCGCGCGCGCGCTCGAAGGTGGACAGATCGCGATTCGCTTTCGGAGCCCGCGCGACTTCGGCTTGGGCAAACATCGAAGTGTCGACGATACGCCTTACGGCGGCGGCAGTGGGATGATCATGCGCGTCGACGTGATCGTGGCGGCGATGGAGTCGCTCGACGCCGAGGCGTCCCGAGAGCCGCGGGCACATCGCGTCTTGCTGACGCCTCAGGGGCGCGTACTGGACCAACGGCGGGTGTGCGAGCTCGCATCGCTGCCGGCGGTCATGCTTGTTTGCGGGCGTTACGAAGGGTTCGACGATCGGATCTCGGCGTTCACGGACGAGCAACTTTCGCTGGGCGACTTCGTAATGACCGGAGGCGAGGTCGCTGCGATGGCCATCATCGACGCCTGTGCGCGACTCTTGCCCGGGGTTCTCGGCAACCAAGCGTCTACGGTCGACGAGTCGCACAGTCCGGAGACCGGTGGCTTGCTGGAGTACCCGCAGTACACGCGTCCGGTCGAGTTTCGGGGTGTGCGCGTGCCGGACGTGCTGCAAAGCGGTCATCATGCCGACATTGAACAGTGGCGGCGCGAGCAAGCGATCGCGAGGACACGCGAGCGCCGGCCTGATCTTTGGGAACGCTTCTGCCGGAACCGGCAAGAGCCATGAGGCGCTGCGCGATCGCACTCGTGCACCATCCCGTGCTCGATGGATCGGGCGCAATCGTCACGACGGCCGTGACGAACCTGGACGTCCACGACCTTGCCCGCAGCGCGCGAACGTTCGGGTGCACCGATTACTTCGTCGTGCATCCCATCGCGGCGCAACGCGAGTTGGTCAAGAGAATCCGCGATCACTGGACCGATGGGTCCGGCGGCCGTCGGATTCCAGATCGCCGAGAGGCACTGGGCGTTCTGCGAATCGTCGAGTCGTTGGACGTGGCGTTCGAGCAGCTTGGCGGAAGAAGCCGCGTCGAAGTTTGGGCAACGGCGGCGCGCCCTCTGGGTGCGACGCTGACGTTCCAAGAGGCGCGCGCGCGTCTGGCGGGCGAGGGCACTCACGTGCTCATCCTATTCGGAACGGGCTGGGGTCTGGCGCCGAGCGCAATCTCAGCGGCCGACGGACTGCTCCAGCCGATCGTCGCCGAGGACCCCCGGTACAATCACCTGAGCGTGCGGGCGGCCTGCGCTATTGCGCTCGACCGATTGTTCGGGCAAAAAAATTGAGCGTTGTCGCGGGGGGCGGCGCGCTGAGACAAAAGTGCCTCCATCTCGGGAGTGTAGGCGCCGCCTTGGCGCTCCACGAGAGGCGGGGTAATGATTAAGCCTCCGGCGTGCCCGGCCTGTGCTTCGACGAGAGCGACTCGGGCAGCCGCGCTCGCCGCGGAGTGCACGAAGCGCATGCGCTTGGCGTGAAGGCCTTCGACCGCAAGGCGAGCCAGTAGCGAGGCCAACTCGCGGGCGGGATAAACGAAGCATACCCGTGCACCGCGGCCGGCGACCTGGCGTGCCGCCACTACGAACGGGCCCAAATCGCCGACGCGCGCGCGCGCCTCCGCCTCGGACCCTGCGAACCGGCCGCGGCCCGGGGCGACGTACGGGGGATTGCAGACCACGAGGTTGGCTTCGCCGCGCTGCGCTTTTCCGACGTCGCGCACGTCGGCCCGAACGATCTCGCCGCGGTCGGTCCAGCCGTTCGCGTCCAGGTTCCGGCGGGCCATCTTAGCCGCGGCTTCGTCGATTTCGACGAAGACGACGCGCTGAGTCGCGCCGAGACGCAGAAGAGCCAACCCTACCGCTCCGACGCCGGCTCCCAAGTCGAAAGCGACGCGAGCGGGCCGCTTCACGTACGGCCCATCGCCGCTTGCGGTCGAGTTGGCCGTTTCGCGGGCGGCGAACGTGGCGAGCAGAAGAGCATCGACGTTGGTCCTGTAGCCCCTGCCGCGATGAGGCTGGAAGAGCACAACACTGCCCCCGAACAACGCGTCTTGCGTTGCCTCCGAAGCGGTGCCGTCGCTCAGCACACCGCCGTTCAAGGTTGCCATCTCCGTGCGCCTCCTCGCTCCGAGGCATTCGCGCTCGGCGAGATGGCCCGGCGCGTCCCCGCCACTTGCACCATACTCTAAGACGCCGGATGCCCGTGTCACGCGTCTCATTTCCCGATCAAGCACTCACGTCTCGTGCGAAAGGGGCGAAGCAGGTCCTCGAACAGGGCCGTGCCGCCGCCGGGCGCTCCGTTGTCCCGCCGATGCGCGGCGAGCCGGCGACCGACCCTGCCGAACGTGTCCGGTTGACCGCGCGAGCGCTCGGATTCGACGCTGTGGGCATTGCACGCGCGGACGTCCCGCTCGACCGGGACATCGCGCGCTACGACGCATTCATCGCCAACGGAATGCATGGGGAGATGCGGTATCTCGCGCGAAATCGCGGCCTCCGGGAGCGTCTCGACGCCGACGGTTTGCTTCGGGGCGCGAAGAGCGTGGTGTGCGTCGCCCGGCGCTATCCGCGTTTGCCCGACGTAGGCCCGTCCGGGATCGTCGGGTCCATTGCGCGCTATGCGCGAGGCCGCGACTACCACGGATTTCTGCGGCGGCGGATCCGGCGTTTGGCGGCCTACCTGCGCTCGTTCGGCTCTCCCGATCACCCCGTACGAGCGCGCCCGCTGTGCGACGACGAGCCGGTTCTCGAGCGCGCGTGGGCGGCGCGGGCCGGACTCGGGTTTGTCGGCAAAAATGGCATGCTCATTGTGCCGGGCCTCGGGTCGATGGTGTTGCTCGGCGAGGTGGTCACCACCCTGGATCTGCCCGCTGACGTGCCCATGGCCGAGAGATGCGGAACGTGCACGCGGTGTCTGGATGCATGCCCGACCAAGGCCTTCGCCGCGCCCTTCGTGCTGGATCCGCGTCGCTGCGTGGCCTACTTGACGATCGAGCACCGGAGCGCGATACCGGCCGACCTTGCCGAAGGCGTCGGCGCTCACTTGTTCGGCTGCGATGACTGCCAGAATTGTTGCCCATTCAACGCCGGCGAAGCCGCCCGTGCTCGAGATTCGGCAGCCGACGGCGACCCGTTCTCGCCGCTCGATCGCTGGTCGAGCGTGCGGCTCGCCGATCTGCTCTCGCTCGACGAGGCGGGGTGGCGCGCCCTGGCGCAAGGCTCACCGCTCAAGCGAAGCGGGCGCGCTGGGATCGCGCGCAATGCGGCCATCGTACTCGCCAACCGGCGGGACCGCAGCGCGCTTGGGGCCCTTCGAGACGCGGCGGACCGGCACGACAGCGATATGGTTCGGCAGGCGGCTGCGTGGGCCGTCGAGCAACTCGCGCGGTAGCCGCGCCGGCCGCGGGCTCGGACCCGTTCGGAAGCGTTGAGCGAGGAGCGTTGCTTGCTCTGGAGGGGCCCTAATCGGCCCGCGCGGTCCCGTTCGTGCCGTTCGTGCCGCTCGCGGCGACGGGCGCGCGCTCCTTTTCCCGTTCCGGGGCGCGGACGCTTCCGAGCGACGAGCGGCCGATGAAGACTTTGCGATCGAAGGTGTCGAGGTTCTTGTGCGCGACGATCTGAAAGCAAGCAGCGTTGCCCTGCATCGCGATCCGCCACGACCATGCGAGAAAAAGATGCCAAAGGCGGTACCAACGCTGGCCGTACGCCTTGACCACGGTTTGTTCGTGGTTTTGCCAGTTCTGATGCCATCGCTGGATCGTGAGTCCATAGTGAACGCTCACGTTTTCAGCGGACTGGATTTCGAAGCCCACCCTCTCGAGCCCTCTCACGACGTCGCTCAGCGGGAGCGAAGCATCCGCGCCCGGAAAGATGTACTTGCTCATGAAGAGACCCCAAATGAGGTCCTCGGGGCGCAGACCGATCACCGGCACACCGAGCGCTCCGCCGCGGCGTAGGCCCGTCCACTGCAGCAAAAACAGGCCACTGTCTTTCAAGAGGTCGTACGCAAGCTGACAAAACTTGCCGAAGTTCTTGATGCCTACGTGCTCCACCATTTCGAGGCTCGAGATGCGATCGTACTGGCGCCTCGGGATGTCGCGATAGTCCAGGCACTCGATACGAGCGCGCTCCGACAACCCGGCTTTCGCGATCCGCCGATTCCCGAAGGCCGTTTGGTTCTTGCTGATCGTGATGCCGGTCGATTTCGCGCCGTAGTTTTTGGCCGCGTACATCGCAAGGGTGCCCCATCCACACCCGATGTCGAGCATCTCGTCGCCGGGATGAACCATCAACTTGCGACACACCAAGTCGAGCTTGTTGTCCTGCGCCTGTTCGAGCGAGTCGTGCTCGTCGCGGAAAAATGCGCTCGTGTACACCATGCGCTCGCCGAGGAAGGCATCGAAGAAGTCGTCGCCGCGATCGTAGTGCTCGCGAACGATGCGCTCGTCCTGTTCCTTGGAGTGGATGGCAACTTCGGGAATGAAGCGAGTGACGAAGAACTCCAGATGGTGCTTCGTGAGCGCGTAACTGACGAGCTCGCGACGGGCGTCGAGAAAGGCGTCCATGTCCGGGATGTCGATCAAGCCATCGAGGTATCCCTCGAACAACGTGGTCATCGGAATTTTGCGCGTTGCGTACCGGGCAGCGAAGCTGCGGTCCTGGAAGGACACGAGATCGGTCAGCTGGGTCGTCTTGGTCACGGGTGGCCTTCTGGTTTTGCGCGAAGCGCGGGGCCGAAAGGGAACACAACCGGCCTTTCTGTTCAACAAGGATGCGACCGACGAGGACAGGATTCGCGGTCGTGTGCTACAAAGTAGCCGGTCGAGGGCAATGAGAGTTTTCCTCGCAGCGGTCTTTTTGGCGGTCGGTCTGGCGGTTCCGCGTGCCGGGACCGCTCAGGAGTCGCAGATCGAGGGTCTACGGGCGGTGGCGCAGTCCCACTCGAGAGACTGGGAGGCCGCCTTGTCGCTGGGGCGTGCACTGCGGCGCGCTGGCCGTTGGGCCCAGGCTGAGGTCGAGCTCCGCCGCGGGATCGGTGTATGTGCGGCGAACCCGAGCGCGCTCCGAGCGCTCTACACAGAACTCGCCCGGGTCTACATGGACCTCGGCAACGTCCAGCGTGCGTTCGCCACCTGCAAGCAACTCATCCATGTGCCAGGGGCAAGCGCCGAAGGACATGCGTGTGTCGCAAACGCGCACTTGGTCTGGCAGCGAGCGACGGAGGCACAGCTCGAAGCGGCGGAGGCGCTTGCGATAGACCCACAGTGCTACAACGCACGGCTCGCGCAGGGGCTCGCGTTCGAATTCGAGCTCGACTCGGCTCGAGCCGAGGCCTCCTTTCGAGAGGCCATCGCGATGCGACCGGACGGTGCGGACGCGCGCACGGCCTTGGGGCGTGTCTTGTGGAGGGCCGGTGACCGATCGCAGGGCCTCGCTGAGTTGAGCAAAGGCGTGGAGCTCGATCCTCTCGGCCCCGAGAACGTATTTGAGCTGGCGAGCGCGCTACCGTTGGGGCCGGAGCGCACCGGTTTGCTCGAGCGGGCCGTCCGCGAACGCCCGTCGTTCGGCAAGGCATGGCTCGAGCTGGGCGCGCAGCGCCTCGCCTCCGGCCGTGTTGCGGAGGCGAAGGAAGCCGCCGAGTCCGCCGCGCGCACCGACGCGACCAATCTAGGGGCCCGCGTTCTGCTGGGCCAGGTGGCGCTCGCAGAGGGTCGCGCCGACGACGCCATTCACGCCGGAGAGGCAGCTCTGAAGTCCGAGGCCAACAATGCCGCCGCTGAGCTGCTCGTCGCCGATGGCAACGCGCGCAAGGGCGAAATGGACCTGGCGATCGAGGCCTATCAAGCCGCGTGGGGCCTCGATCACCGCGATCCCACCCCGCTCGTGAGCGCAAGCCTCGCGTGCCATGCTGTGGGTCGTGATACGAGTGCCCGCGCATTCGGCGTTCGCGCCAGCGAGGAGTTTCCCGATTGGGGGCCGGCCTGGGCGGCGCTCGGCGATGCGCTGGTCGCGCAGAACGAGCAGCGAGCCGCACGCGAAGCATACGGCCGAGCACTGTCGGCTTCCGCGGGGGGGTTGGACCGCGACGGCGTGCGGGCCAAACTCGCGGCCATGCGCTGAAGGCAGCTAGAGTAAGACGAAGCAGGGCTCCGGCTCTCGTCAATTCCGTGGATCGGCTCGATCTCGTACAACGCATTCTCGCGCGAGATCCGCGTGGCATAGGCCGCGCGCTTCGGGTCGTCGACGACCGGTTGCCGGGCCGCGACGAACTGATGAAGGACCTCTGGCCGCACACGGGCCGGTCATGGGTGCTGGGCGTCACCGGGAACCCCGGTGCGGGAAAGTCCACGATGTGCGACCGGCTCATCACGGCATACCGGCAGCGTAACGAGCGCGTGGGCGTCGTCGCCGTCGACCCCACGAGCCCTTACTCGGGCGGGGCTATTCTCGGAGACCGCATCCGAATGCAGCGCCACGCCAACGACGCGGACGTCTTCATTCGCTCCGTGGCAACCCGCGGGCATCTAGGCGGACTCTCGAGAAGTGCGCGCGACATCGTGCGAGTGCTCGACGCAGCCGCGTACGGCGTCATCCTTGTCGAGACCGTCGGCGTGGGCCAGGATGAGCTCGAAATCACCCGCACCGCCCATTCGACCCTCGTGGTGATGACGCCCGGTCTTGGAGACGAGATTCAGGCGATCAAGGCCGGACTGCTCGAGTGCGCCGATGTCTTCGCCGTCAACAAATCCGATCGGGACGGCGCGGACGCGACCGTGCACGATCTCGAGCTCATGATTTCACTCGGCAACGAAGCCCTGCAGTCACTTCCTAAGGGCGTCGGCGGCGTGGCGCACGCTGCGAGCGCAGGACCGGTGAGGCCTCGCTCGGTCCCTTCAGACGATGAAACGTGGACCCCGCCCATCGTCAGATGCATCGCTACACGTGGCGACGGCGTCGACGAAGTCGTGCGAGCGCTGGGGCGACACCGGGGTTGGCTCGAAGGAACCGTGGCGGGCCGAAACCGCCGCCGATCCCGGCTCGACGAAGAGCTTCGCCAGGCTTTGCGGGAGGCGCTCCTCGAGGCCGCCATTCACGATCTCGGCGATCGAATCGACGACGCGGTGCGCGATGTGGAGAATCGAGGGGTGGACCCCTACACCGCCACCGAGCGCTTGGTCAACGCGTTTCGCGCAAGCGGGTAGCCGTTCGGGCACCGGAGGCAGCCCGACTTCGCGGCGGATTTCGGCCCGTTGCGGAGGCAGCCGCCCCGTCCCCGCTCGGTCGAAGTTTTCCGTCGGTTGCGGGGCCGCTTGCACGGCGGCTTCGCGGCGCTTTTCGGCCGATCCGTTCGGCGTCGAATGCGGAAGGGCAGACGTCGCTGACCGAGCAGTCGGTGCATGCGGGCTTTCGTGCGTGGCAGCAGCGGCGGCCGTGAAAAATGAGTACGTGGCTTGCCGCGTTCCACTCCGTCCTCGGGAGGATCAGGCAAAGGTCTTTTTCGATTTTCTCGGGTTCCGTCCGCTTCGACCAGCCGAGTCGCTGGCTGAGGCGCATCACATGCGTGTCGACCACGACCCCCTCGGGGGCATTCCATACGACCCCGAGGACCACGTTCGCAGTCTTGCGGCCGACCCCGGGCAGTTTGACCAGGGCATCGAGCGTTCCCGGAACCTCGCCGCCGTGGTCGCGGACGAGCGCTTTCGCCAGAGCCACGAGCGACTTGGCTTTCGTGCGAAAGAAGCCGAGCGTCGACACATAAGGTTCCACTTCGCCGGGCGCCGCGGTGGCCAGAGCGCGCGCGTCCGGAAAGCGAGCGAACAATTTGGGTGTGACCTTGTTGACCGCTACGTCCGTCGTTTGCGCCGAGAGCACGACCGACACCAGCAGCTCGAACGTGGATCCGTGATCGAGCTCGCAGCGCGCCGTCGGATGTTGGCGAGCCAGCCGGCCGAGCGTTTGCGGTGCAAGAGCGGGCGCCAATCGAGCACGATCACGGCGCTCCTTCGCCGACAGCCTCGGCGTGGACGAGGGATCGGGCGATCCCACTCAGTTGAGCTCGCTCGGTGCGGGGGGTACGGTCGATCCGCCGAGATCGTCTGCTTCGCTCGTCTCGGCCATTCGCTCCACCGCGACGATCCGCTCCCCATCGCCGAGCGTCATCAGCTTGACGCCCTGGGCGTTGCGGCCCGTTTCACGAATCTCACCGACGCGCGTTCGCAGCGTTTGTCCGCGATCCGTGATGAGCATGACCTCATCGCTCTCTTTGACCAGCTTGACGCCCACGACCGGTCCGTTGCGTTCGCTGGCGTCGATCAGGATGATTCCCTTGCCTCCACGGTTCTGGGTTCGAAACTCGTCGATCTGCGTGCGCTTGCCGTATCCCTGGGCGCAAACGGCGAGCACCAGCGGGCGCTCATCGCTCGACACTTCGAGGCCGACCACCTCGTCGCCCTCGCTCAGGTCGATCCCCTTGACCCCGTGGGTCCCCCGGCCCATCGGACGAAATTGATCCTCGGGAAAGCGGATGCTCTGCCCGCCCTTGGTGGCAATCAGAATGTCGCGGGTGCCGTCGGTGAGCGCGGCAGAAAGCAGTCGGTCGCCTTCGTCGACCTTGACACCGATGATTCCCTTCTCGCGGAAGTTCTCGTACTCGTCGAGCTCCGTTTTCTTGATCTGTCCGTCCTTCGTCAGCGTCACGACGAATTTACCCTTTTCGATCTTCGGAATTTCCACGATGGCCGCGATCTTTTCGCCCGCTTCGACGCCGATGAAATTGACAATCGCACGACCCTTGCTCGTACGTGCGGCCAGGGGAATTTCGTAGACTTTCTTGACGTAGACTTTCCCCTTGTCGCTGAAGAAGAATACGTAAGCGTGCGTCGAGGCGACGAAGAGCTGCGTCACCCAGTCTTCCTCGCGCGCCTCCATTCCGATGCGTCCCCGGCCGCCCCGCTTCTGAGCGCGATAATCTTTGGGGCTCGTACGCTTGATGTATCCGGCGTGCGAGATGGTCACGACCATGTCCTCTTCTTGAATCAGATCCTCGTCCAGGATCTCCGCGTCGTTCTCGACAATCTCGGTCCGCCGACGGTCGGCGTATTTCGCCCGGATCTCTTCGAGCTCGGTCACGATGACGTTGTCGAGGAGCTCGGGACTCGCGAGAATCGACCGAAGCCGAGCAATCGCATCGCACAATTGCGCATATTCGTGAGCCAGCTTCTCTTGCTCGAGGCCGGTGAGCCGTGAAAGACGCATCTCGAGGATCGCCTTGGCTTGTCGATCGGATAGCGCATAAGGTTGCCGGTCCCGCGCGAGTTCGATCTCGCTCTCCGGCCGTCCGGCTCGCCGTACGAAGGCCTCGAGCCCGGAAAGCGGCAGGGTCATCAGAGCCGCCCGTGCAGTTTCAGGATCCGCCGACTGCCGGATCGTTTTTATGACGAGATCGACTTCGGAAACGGCGACGCCGAGACCTTCCACGATCTCGCGCTGCCCCTCGGCTTGCCGGAGCTCGTATCGCGTGCGGCGCGCGACGACCTCTCTTCTGTGTCCCACGAACGCTTCGAGCGTCTCCTTGAGATTCAAGACCGCGGGGCGTCCTTGCACGATCGCGAGGTTGATGACGCCGTAACTCGTCTGCAGATCCGTCTGTCGGTAGAGCTGATTGATGACGATCTGCGGAATGACGTCTTTCTTCAGCTCGACGACGAGTCGTATGCCATCTCGGTCGCTTTCGTCGCGAACCTCCCCGACCCCATCGAGCTTCTTTTCGCGGACGAGCTCCGAGATGCGCGCCGCGACTCGGGCCTTATTCACCTGGTAGGGAATCTCGGTGATGACGATCTGCACCTTTTCTTTGGCGGGACGCTCGATGGCCGCCTTGGCGCGCATGGTGAACTGGCCGCGGCCGGTCCGGTAGGC
>Ga0116125_1000010_pt1 | contig 64249 bp, 60 predicted proteins | sample June2015DPH_16_1_2_FD_89729 | JGI IMG/M metagenome (GOLD analysis project Ga0116125, IMG submission 89729) | Peatland microbial communities from SPRUCE experiment site at the Marcell Experimental Forest, Minnesota, USA - June2015DPH_16_10 | ecosystem: Environmental > Terrestrial > Soil >...
CCGCTGAGAATCAGGAACTCCCCGACGAAGCCGTTCATCAGCGGCAGTCCGACCGAGGAGAGAGTAATCAGCAGGAAAAGCGTGGCATAGACCGGCATCGGCTTGGTCAGGCCGCCGAATTGATCAATGTTGCGCGTATGGCGCCGATCATAAATAACGCCGAAAAGGAGAAATAGCATTCCGGTCGACACGCCGTGGTTCACCATTTGAAGAACGCTCCCCTCGACGGATGCTTGCGTGAGCGCGAAGAGGCCCAACATGACGTATCCGAGATGAGCGACCGACGAGTAGGCGATGAGTCGCTTGACGTCCTGCTGTTTCCACGCGCATAGCGCCCCGTAAAGGATGCCACCCAAGACCGCTACTCCCGCAAGGTTGGCGGCGAACTCCCTGCTTGCCTCCGGAAACAACCCGATCGCGAATCGCAGGTACCCGTACGTTCCCATTTTCAGCATGACGGCCGCCAAGATGACGGACCCAGCGGTGGGCGCTTCGGTGTGCGCATCGGGAAGCCATGTATGCACCGGGAACATGGGCACCTTGATCACGAACGCCAGTGTGAATGCCGCCCAAAGCCAAATTTGCAAGTGGCGCGGCAGGACCAGGCGTTTCAAATCGAAGTAGTCAAAGCTCGGTTGGCCGCCGTTGACTTCGGCGTACGCGTAAGCCACGTACAAGACGGCACCCAGCATCAAGACCGATCCGAACATCGTATAGATAAAGAATTTCATGGCGCTGCGGATGCGATCGGTCCCGCCCCAAACCCCAATCATCACGTACATCGGGATCAGCATGAGCTCCCAGAAGACGTAGAAAAGGAATAGGTCGGCGGATACGAAAGCGCCGAGCATGGCTCCTTCGAGCAACAGCAGCGCGAAGCACCAGTCCTTCAAACGGACATGGATCGAGCCGAACGAGGCGAAAGCGGCGATCGGTGTGATGAACACGGTCAGCATCACGAGCCAGAGCGAAATCCCGTCGATCGCGACGTGATAATGAATGCCGAATCGCGGCATCCACACCACATACTCGTTGAAGTGGTATGCACGGCCCATCGGGATGCCCAGCAGCGGCAGGGCAACCGCCAGCGAGGCGAGCATGACGAGCAGTGTCGTCATGCGGAGCAAGTCGTGCGACTGCCGGGGCAGAAACAGCACCGCGATCGCTCCACCGATAGGCACTTCCAGAAGCCAACTGAGAACGTGAGCGCTTTCTCGCGAAGGTGCGTCCCCTGCATCGACGATCGAAGCGGCGGTCGGCCACATGCGCACGACGAACAGGGCGACAAGCGCAGCCGTGACCCCGATCGCTGCGCGAACGGTCCGGCTCTGTTGCTTCGGAACGAGCGCACCCACAAGCGAGGCGCCGATGACCGGGATGGCGCCGTCGAAAAAGCGCGCGGCGACCACGGCGACGAGGGCGACAAACAGCATCCCGGCGAGATACGCCGGCTGCAGGGGCGACGGCTGGTCCTGCTTGAGAGGTGTTGCTTCCGCGTTGGCCATGGGTGGTCGTTCCCTCAGAGTGCAGAAGAGACGATAGGCCGTGCGGCAGGTCGAGCGATCCTCATCGTCTTCGTGCCAACGAACCCAAACGCGTTTCGGACTGCGAGACTTACGGTTGTGGCCTTGCCCGGCTCGACGCGAAGCTTGAGCGTGCGATCGGCCGGATCCGCGCCAAAGGCCGGGGCGGACTCTTTGGCGGTGTCGCCTTCGGTGTGCCAGCGGTACCCGTAGCCGACGCCCGGCGCGGCGGTGACCACGTAGTCATCGCCGCCCCCGTCTGCGACGGTTGCCTCGGGGTGAGGTACCGTCAAGAACCAGCCGACGAATGCGAGACCGAAGACCATCATCGCCGCGTACATGTGTACGACGCCGGTCTGGAACGCCCGGAGCACGGTGCCCGCCGCGGCGACGATCAATGACGTGAGCCGCGCGAGGATGCCGTCCACGATGGATCGATCGACCGCGGCACTCGTCTCTGCCAGCGCGTCGACTCCGGCGATGACAGTCACATCGTAGAGTTCGTCGATTCGCCATTTATCGAGAACCAGTTGGTAGAGTGCCGGCTGCGCGGCGGCGAGGCGCCGCGCGGGCTCGCCCTTCTCCATCACGTACACCCACCAGGCGATCGCCGTTCCGACCGCGAAGGCCGAAAGGCCGCCGATCGCGAGCGGCCACTCCACGTGTTCCGCCCAAACCGGGTCGTTTCCATGGCGGAACAGAACGGCCCCCTCTATCGCCCCCTTGAAGACCGGTTCGAGCCAATGGTCGAGCGGCTTTTGCGCGACGATGCCAAACCCAGGATTCAAAATGCCGGCGAAGAGCGAGAACGCGGCCAGGATGATGAGAGGGACGGTCATCGGCCAAGGTGACTCGTGAGGCGGGTGACCGGGCTTCGAGAGATCTTCGTCGTGGGGCAGGTGTTGCCCCGGGGCCGGATCCGCACCGTGTTGCCGTTCGTGCCCGACGCCAACTTCGTGTCGGGCGAGCAGCGACGGTCGGCCCACCGTCCAGCCTCGAAAGTCGCCCCAGAACGTCAAGAAATAAAGACGGCACATATAGAAAGCCGTCAGCGTCGCGGCCAGAACGCCGACCCAATAAAGCGCTCCCCCGAGCCACGCGGGCGGCTCGTACACCCGCAGTTTGTGCAACATCGCCGAGTTTGCGAGCGGGTTGACCGTGTGGTTGACGAACGCGTCGTACAGGATTTCGTCCTTTGAGAAAAATCCGCTGGTGAATGGCAGTCCGATGATGGCGGCGGTCGCGGCGGCGAACGTCCAGTGCGTCAGTGGCATCCACTTGCGCAGGCCTCCCATGTTGCGAATGTCCTGTGCCTTATCGTCGTCGTGGATGCGACCGTGCATCGCGTGGATGACGGACCCGGCGCACAAGAACAGACAGGCTTTGAAGAAGGCGTGAGTGAAGACGTGGAAAAAACCAGCGGAGAACGCGCCTACCCCGACGCCGAGGAACATGTATCCGAGCTGGCTCACCGTCGAGTACGCGAGAACCTTCTTGATATCCGTCTGTACGAGCGCGATGGTCGCTGCGAAGAGGGCGGTGGCGGCTCCGATGATGGCGACGACCATCATCGTGAAGGGCGAAAGGACAAAGACGAAGGACAGCCGGCAGACCAGGTAGATGCCGGCGGTCACCATCGTGGCTGCGTGGATGAGCGCCGAAACCGGCGTGGGGCCAGCCATGGCGTCCGGCAACCAGACGTACAAGGGAATCTGCGCGCTCTTGCCCGTACACCCGAGGAGTAGCGCAAGGGCCACGGCCGTTGCGGCGCTGATCGTGAAGGGTCGGGCCGGCTGCAAGAAGTGCAAGGGGCCCGCGGGGTATTCGCCGCCTCCGAGCGGCCACACGTGAACCCGCCAGGCCTCGCCGGGATGCAGCAGGTTGCTTGCGCCGTTGGCGATTCCGTTCCAGTCGAGCGCGCCGGTATAGTGCGCCAAAAGGAACATGGCGCACAACAAGCCGAAGTCACCGATTCGATTGGCGATGAACGCCTTCTTGCCAGCCGCTGCGTTGGCATTGCTCTCGTACCAGAAGCCGATGAGCAAGTAGGAGCACAGGCCGACGCCTTCCCAGCCGACGAAGAGCAGCGGAAGGTTGTCCGCGAGAATCAGCGTGAGCATCGAGAAGATGAACAAATTGAGATACGCGAAGAAACGCGCGTATCCCGGGTCTTCGGCCATGTACGACGTCGCGTAGAGGTGAATGAGGAAACCCACGCCGGTAACGACGAGCATCATGACGCCACTCAGCTGATCGATGCTGAACTTGACGGCGATGGGGATGTCCGCGCCGTCCCGCCCGCTCGTATGCATCCACTCCCACGCGCTCCATGACAATTTGACCTGGGCGTCCTTTTGCTGGCCTACGAGCTGCGCGAGCTCGACGAACGCGGCCACTGCGGCGACAAAGCTGATGCCCACCGCGGCCAGCGTCATCAGGCGCACGGCCGGCTTGCCGAGGCGCTTGCCCCAGACGCCGTTCACGAATGCGCCGCAAAGCGGCATCCCGAGGATGACGGCGATGAGCGCGTAGTCGTTTTGCGGAAATAGCGAGAGCATTGACGATGGGCCCCTGCGGCGTCGGTCAGTTTTTCAAAAGATCGGCCTCGTCGGAGCAAACGGTCCGCCGAAGACGATAGAGGGCAAGCACGATGGCGAGTCCTACGGCTACCTCAGCCGCCTCGGCGGCGATGATGAAAAATACGAAAATTTGGCCTGTGTGGCTTTGCCCCGGATACGTCTGCGTTGCGTCGTGCGCGAGGTGCGAACGGTTGAAGGCGACGAGCGCGAGGTTCGTCGCGTTGAGCATGACTTCGATGCTCATCAAGCTCACGAGGACGTTGCGTCGCACCAGGAAGCCGACGCCACCCAGGACAAAGAGCGCTGCGCTGACCAGAACGTAGTGTTCGGCTGCGATCATGCCGTGTGCTCCTTCGCTTCGTCTGCGTGGATTTCGTGGGAGAACACGCCCGCACGATCGTGGACCGAGCGCTGGCCCCCGACAGCCGAAACGGGCGGGCCGCCCTGGGCGACAGCTCGTTCGGCCCTCGACAGCGTGTGAAATCCTTGGCGCCCGCGGGCGACGGCGATTGCGCCCACCACCGCGACCATCAACAGGGCGCTCGACACCTCGAACGGAACGAGGGCGTCGGAAAAGAGGATGCTCCCGAACGCTTCGATTCCACCGTAAGACGACTCCGCGCGCGGCATCGGCGCCAGGGGACCGGCCGCCCGCACGAGCGAACCGACAGCGCCGACCCCGAAGAGTGCGAACAGACCGCCGCTCAGCGTGCGAACGGCGAGCCCTCGCCGATCGAGGGGAGCCGTGGCATTCGGCCCGAGGAGCATGATGACGAACAGGAAAAGGACGACAATCGCGCCCGCGTAAACGATCAGCTGAATCGCCGCCAGGAACTCCGCGTGCAATTGCAGAAACAGCGCCGCGACACTCAGAATGAGCAGGAGGAGCCCCATCGCACCACGAATGGGATTGGTTGCGACGACGACGGCTACCGCTCCGCCCACGGCGCACGCGGCGAAAAAGTAAAAATAGAGCGTGTCCAGTGCGTTCATCGGCGATCTCGTCCTTTAGGTCCAGGGCTCCACCATCAGTGTGGCGTCGGCGCCGGACGTTTCGCCGCGGACATGGCTCTCGAACTCGCGTCTGAACTTCTGGAGAAATGCGAGCGCCGGCATGGCCGTTCCTTCTCCGAACGCGCAAATCGTATTGCCCATGATCCCGTTTGCGACGTCGTGAAGCGTATCGAGCTCCACCATGGATGCTCGGCCGTCGAGGACCTTGAGGCAAACGCGCTCCAGCCAAGCGCTGCCTTCGCGGCAAGGCGTACACTGCCCGCACGATTCATGACGGTAGAATTGCATCAGGTTGTGCATGCACCGTACGGGATCGGTGCCCTCCGCAATCACCGTCACGCAGCAGGTCCCGAGCATCGTTCCGACGCCGCGCATGGTGTCCACCCCGAGCGGCACGTCGAACACGCTCTTGCCATGCCACGGGTGGAGCGGTGACTTCGGGTCGGACGCCTGCACGATCTCGTCGGGACGGAGCACGGGGGTGGAGGAGCCTCCCGGAATGACGCACATCACGCCGCGGTCGCCGAGCACGCCGCCGCCGACCTCATAGATGAGTTCATTGAGGGTGGGGCCAACCGCCAGTTCGACGATTTGAGGGCGCTTGACGTGCCCGTTCAGCCCATACAACCGGACGCCGCCGTCGCCGAGCCCGTGCAGCGCCGACAACTTGCTGAACTCTTCGCAGCCCATGCCGAACGCCGTCGGCACCGCGGCCAACGTCTCGAGGTTATTGACGGTCGTTGGGCACCCGAAGACGCCGGCGTTGGCCGGGAAGGGAGGCTTCATGCGCGGTTCGCCGCGGCGCCCCTCAATCGAGTTGAGCATCGACGTTTCTTCGCCGCAGATGTACGCGCCCGCGCCGGAATGCACGTAAATCTCGATCGGGCCCTGGGTGCCGAACGGCGAATTTCCGACGTAGCCCTTCGCGCGCGCCTCGATGAGAGCACCTTCGAGACGAGCCTTCGACAAGTGCAGCTCGTCGCGCACGTAGATATAGGCGACGCGTGCCCCGATGGCGTAGCTGGCGATGAGGGTGCCCTCGATGCACGCATGCGGGTTGCTCTCCATCAGCGTGCGGTCCTTGTGCGTGCCCGGCTCGCCCTCGTCGGCATTGACGACGAGATAGTGAGGCTTCGCGCCGACCGTCTTCGGCATGAAGCTCCACTTGACCCCCATGGGAAATCCTGCCCCGCCTCGCCCTCGCAGGTTCGCCTTCTTCGCTTGGTCGACCACTTGATCGCGGCTCATCGTGGTCAGCACGCGGCGCGCAACTTGATAGCCGCCGAGCTCCCGCTCGTACGCGGCCAGCGTCCAGCCCTGCGGCTTCGCGTACGTCCGGGTCAGATAGTCGGTGTGCTTGAGCAAGGGTTACTCCACGAGCTTTGCGAGAATTTCGTCGACCCGCGCGCGTGTCAGGTTCTCGTAGTAATTGCGGTCGACTTGCATCATCGGCGCGGTGCCGCAGCTCGCCAGGCATTCCGCTGTCCGCAGGGTTACCTTTCCGTCCGGCGTCGTCTCGCCCCGCCGGATCCCGAGCCTCTGCTCGCAGTGCGCGAGGAGGTCGTCGGCGCCCCGGAGCGCGCAGGGAAGCGTGCGGCAAACCCAGACCTGGTGCTTGCCGACCGGGTGTTGGTTGTACAGGGTGTAGAAGGTGACGACGCCTTCGACGTGGGCGGTCGAAAGGTCGAGTCGCTTCGATACGAAGTCGATCACGTCCGCCCCGATGTACCCTTCTTGTTCTTGGCAGAGGTGAAGGAGAGGCAGGGTCGCCGCCATCTTGGTCGGGTACCGCTTCAGGATCTCCTGAAGCTTGTGCTCACGTTCCGGGCTGAGAGCAAAGGGCATCGCGCGGCAGTCCTTAGCGAAGTCGTCGGCTGCGGTCGATACCGCTCCGCGGCCAGGGGCCGGAGTCGCGCGGGAAATGCGCGAAACTCCACCAAAACCCGCGCGAAAGCTAGTGGGGTCCATGCGCACGTGTCAAGCCACGCGGCCGAGCCGGCCGGGGCGCCACGGTCCGAGGCGGCGCGGATACGAGGGGCGATGCGGAAAATTGCTTGAGCGGCCCGATCGCGAACCGCTATGCTCCGGAGGCGCGATTGGGTCGTGTTTCGGAATTCCCCGACGCGGCCGCGCGGGCCGGTTTCGCTTGCGGCGCCGCCCCATGCACGGAGGTGCGCGAGTGTTCTGTCCGAACTGTGGCACGCAGAACCCGGATGCGGCTCAAACGTGTTCGAAGTGCAATTTTCACCTCAAGAGCGTGGCCGCACCGAAGTTCAAGGGCACCATGCTGATGATGAATCAAGCGGCCGCCGCATCGAGTACGCCTCCGCCGGGTGCTGCGGCGGCGCGTCCGGGCGTCGGGCCGCAGCCTCCGGGGGCCTGGGCGCCGGCCATTCCGAATAAACTGAAGGGAACGATGGTCGGCGTCGCGCCGATGGCGGGTCTCACGCCCACCCCGCCGCCGGCGGCCGTTCCGGCTCCCGGGCCGGCGGCGGTCGTGGGTTCCCCCCGCGGAACCTTTTCTGGGGCCGAAGGGGCATCGGCGTTCTCGCCACCGGTCCCGCAGCCGGGCGTAAACCCGCTCGGCGGAACGGTCGCAGCGGATCAGAGAGGGTTTCCGGGCGGCTTCGGTGCGCAGCTGCCCGCCGGCTCGCCTTACTCTGCCCCTTTGCCCCACCAGCACATGCCCGGCACGCAGCTCATACCCGGGTCAGGTGGCGCCTCCCCCTTTGGGCAGTACGGACCGCCCCCGCCCGGTGATGCTTCGCCGCAAGCCCACGGGGGGAACCCGTACGCCTTCCCCGTTACGCCCAATCCGTATGGGGGCCCCGGAGCCTACGTCCCGCAACCAGGAGGGGTTGGCGCGCCCGGAGGCGGATCGGGAACCATGATGCCGTACTCGCAGCCGACGCCGTCGTCGTTGGCTGCTCTGGGTCTGGGAACGGGCTGGGGCGCGGGGCCGACCCGACGGAATGCGCTTCTGACGTTCGTTCTGCCCGTTGCGGTCATGTTCGCGGGCGCCATTCTGAACGGCGTCCTTTCGCTGCTGAGCCCCGCGCTTGGGATCTTGGGTGCGCTCGTCACCTTGGCGGGGGCCGTCTGGTCGCTCGTGTTGGTCATTGTCATGGCGAACGAGCTCAAGTCCGTGACGCGGAGCGAGACGTTCGCCTGGTGGCCCGTATTCGTTCCCATCTACAATTGGTACTGGGCCTTGATCCTCGTTCCTCGAGAGGTTGCGATCGCCAAACAACAGCGGGGGGTTCAAAAACCGCCCCGGTCGATCGTGCTCTACTTGTTTCTATGGCACTACGCGCTCGCGTCCGACTTGAACGATCTCTGCGCCTGATGCTGCGCGGCGCAGCGCGAGAGCGACGGCCCGACGATCGCCCCACGCCGCGACAATCTCCTCGAATGTGCAGATCTACAGATTGAAGCGGAAGTGCATCACGTCGCCGTCGCGAACGACGTACTCCTTTCCCTCGATCCCCAATTTGCCGGCGTCCCGCGCCTTCGCTTCCCCGCCTAGCGCTACGAAGTCTTCCCACCAGATCACCTCGGCCTTGATGAAGCCCTTCTCGAAGTCGGTGTGGATGACTCCGGCGGCCTGAGGAGCCTTTGCGCCGCGGCGGACCGTCCAGGCCCGGACCTCCTGCTTTCCGGCGGTGAGGAACGTGATGAGGCCCAAGAGCTCGAAGGCGGTCCTCACGACCGCGTAAAGGCCCGGCTCTCGGAGGCCGGCGCTCGCAAGGAACTCGGGACGGTCGGCGGGATCGAGCTCGGCGATCTGCGCCTCGAGTGCTGCGCAGATGGGGGCGACGAGTGCCCCTTCGGCATCCGCGTATTTCTTGAGCGCTCCGAAGTGCTTGTTCGCGTCGAGCCGGCCGAGCGAGGCCTCGTCCACGTTGGCCACATAAAACGTGGGCTTCGCGGTGAGCAGGTGCAGCTCCCGAACGATCCCCGCGGCCTCCGGATGGTCGGGTGCCCGGAACGTTCGCGCCGGCCCTCCCTCGTTGAGATGTCGCGCCAGGCCATCGCATATCTCGAGCGCGAGCCTTTCGAGCGCGCTGTTGGCCTTCAGCAATTTGCGCGCGCGATCGCCGCGCTTGGTGACGGTCTCAAGATCCTTGAGGCAAAGCTCGGTCGTGACCGTTGCGATGTCGGCCACCGGATCGACGCGGTTTTCGACATGAACGACGTTCTCGTCTTCGAAGCACCGCACGACTTGGACGACGGCGTCGACTTCGCGAATGTGCGACAGGAACTGATTGCCCAAGCCTTCGCCCGTGTGCGCTCCTCGGACGAGGCCGGCGATGTCGACGAAGTCGATCGTCGCCGGCACGATGCGTTCGGCATGGACCACACCGTCGAGGGCTCGTAGGCGATCGTCGGGTACGGCGACGACGCCGACGTTGGGCTCGATGGTACAGAACGGATAGTTCGCCGCTTCGGCCTTCGCCGACGAAAGGGCGTTGAAGAGCGTCGACTTGCCAACGTTCGGCAGGCCAACGATTCCGACGGCAAGGCCCATGACGAGGGGCCGCGAGCTATCATGCGCCTCCGACCGTCGCAAGCCCGACCGGCATTGGGCCGTCGCGGTACGGTAAAAGCGAGCGCAGCATGAAAGGCATGACGATCGCCCTTTGCGTGACGGGCAGCATTGCGGCGTACAAGGCCGTTGAGTTGGCTCGATTGCTCGTCGCGTCCGGAGCCAAAGTGATTCCGGTCATGACGACGTCTGCACAGCGTTTCGTCGGCCCACTCACGCTCGCGGGCATCTGCGGAGAGCCGGTGGCAGCCGACATGTGGGATGCGTCGTTTGCGGGGGAGATGCACGTGGCGCTGGCCCGGCGGGCAGACGCCGTTGCCATCGTGCCCGCTACCGCGGATGCTCTCGCGCGCCTCGCTCAGGGTCGCGCCGACGACCTGGTCGCCGCGTTGGCCCTGTGCGCGCGCGGTCCGGTGCTCGCTGCGCCGGCGATGCACCCGCGGATGTGGCTGCACCCGGCAACGCAGCGCAACGTGGCGGAGCTTGCTTCGCAACGGCGCGTGACCCTCGTGGGGCCCGAACACGGCCCGGTGGCATCCGGCGAAGTGGGGGTTGGACGCATGGCGGAGCCGGCCGAGATCGCCGCCGTTCTGGCGAATTTGCTTTCGCCCCAGGACCTGTCCGGCCTTCGATTGATCGTCACGGCGGGGCCGACTCTCGAGGACCTCGACCCCGTGAGGTTCATAGGCAATCGTTCGAGTGGGCGGATGGGCTTCGCGATCGCGCGGCGAGCAGCCGAACGTGGAGCGAACGTCACGCTGATCGCCGGCCCCGTGCAGCTGCAGACGCCGCGCGGCGTGCGGCGGGTGGATGTCCGCGACGCAAACGCCATGCGCGCGGCGCTCTGGCAGGCGATGGGCGCCGATCTGTCGGGCACCGACGCCCTGGTCATGGCGGCTGCCGTGGCCGATTACCGCCCCACGGAATCAAGCGCGACCAAACTGAAGAGGACCCACGAACGGGTGACGATCGATCTCGTCAAGAATCCGGATCTGATCGCCGAAGTGGGTGTCGCGCGAACACGCGGAAGCCGACCGGTGCTTGTCGGGTTCGCGGTCGAAACCCATGGCGGCGAGGCGCTCATCGCGTCAGCTTCCCGCAAACTCGTTGAAAAGCGCGTCGACTTCGTGGTGGCGAACGAAGCCGACAGTTCGTTCGGCCTCGACGACAACCGCGCGACGATTGTTGCAGCGGGAGCGATTGAGCCATTGCGGACGATGCCGAAGCCGGAGCTCGCCGACATCATCCTCGACCGCGTACGCGCTCGCCTGCTGCTATGAACGTTGCTTCGACAATGCAAATCACGGTCAACGGTACGCTCCGAGACGTCCCTGACGGGATGACCGTTCGTGCGCTCGTGGTTCATCTGGGGTTCACAGACGGGCCCGTTGCGGTCGAGATCAACGGCGCCGTCGTGCCGCGCAATGACCACGTCACCCACCCGATGGTGACCGGCGACATCGTCGAGATCGTTCACTTCGTTGGCGGCGGCTAACTCGGGCGCAGCACCCGCTTTACCCACGCGATGACGAGGTTGTCGTCGGGCTTGAGGAAGACGGGGCCCCTTCCTCGGGCGCACTCCACGAGCGAAGGGACGCCGCCCGCGGTGAAGAATGCCACGGGGATCCCAGGATGCTTCGCGGCGAGCGCAGCGGCCAGGACGGTCCCATCGCCGTCCGGAAGCTGCAGATCGAGAACCGCACACGCCGGCGCGACCGTAGCGCTCGCCTCGCTCGCTCGCGCACTTTGAACCGACTGCGCCTCGCGAACGGCGAACCCCTCGGCGACCAGGCGTCTCCCGAGCGCAAGGCGCACCAAAGGCGAATCGTCGATGAGGAGGACCGTAGGCATGAAGCACTTCCCCCCCGAGCCGCTGCACCATAGCCCAATCGAAGCGAATCCGTCTGCTAATCTCTCGCGCATCGCATGACCATCTCCCCTTCGGGCGGCCCGACGAGCGCTTTCGTGCGCGAGCTCTATGGCCGCCCCTTGTTTGCTCTGATCGACCAGGCGCGTGTGGTTCATCGCGCTCATCACGCCGACGGGCAAGTCCAGCTTTGCACGCTGCTCAGCGTCAAGACGGGCGGCTGTCCCGAAGACTGCGCGTATTGCCCGCAATCGAGCCACTACACCACGTCCACCGAGCCGGAAAAAATGCTCGGTGTCGATGAAGTTCTTGCCGTCGCCGCGCGCGCTCGAGCGGATGGGTCGACGCGCTTTTGCTTGGGAGCAGCCTGGCGCCAGGTGAAGGAGGGACCTGCGTTCGATCGCCTTCTCGCGATGGTTCGGGGGGTGAAGGCGATGGGACTCGAGGCGTGCGCGACGCTCGGGATGCTGGACGACCACCAGGCGGCCCGGCTGAAAGAGGCGGGACTCGACGCCTACAACCACAATCTGGATACGAGCCGTGAGCACTACCGGTCGATTATCTCGACACGCACGTACGACGATCGGCTTCGTACGCTGCAGACCGTTCGCGCAGCCGGAATCACAGTTTGCTCCGGAGGAATCATCGGAATGGGCGAGAGCGCCGATGACCGCTGCGAGATGCTTCGTACGCTCGCGAGCCTCGAGCCTCAACCCGAGAGTGTTCCGATCAACGCGCTCGTTCGCGTTCCAGGGACACCGCTGGAGCATGGGCCGCCGGTCGACCCACTCGACATCGTTCGAATGGTCGCCTGCGCCCGCATCCTCATGCCGCGCGCGCGTGTGCGCCTCAGTGCGGGCCGGAGCGATTTATCTCGCGAGGCGCAAATCCTTGCGATGTACGCAGGCGCGAATTCGATCTTCTTCGGTCGCGACAGGCTTCTGACGACGCCCAACCCGGACGTCGATAAGGACCGCGCGCTGCTCCGCGACGCGGGCCTGCGAACGCTGGAGCCGGTGTCAGGCTGACCAACCATGCCGTACATCAAACCAGAGTACCGGAGCACTCTCGACCCGGCGATTCGCGAGCTGTCGGAGCGCATTGCCGAACTCGCCCATCGCATACCGGAAGAAACCGCGTTCGCTGGTCTCCTCAATTACGCGTGCACGTCGCTTGCCATGCGGGTCATTGAGGCACGCTTCGGGCAGATCCGTTACGGCACGATTGCAACCGTCACCGGTGTGTTCAAGAACGTCGCCGACGAATTCTATCGGCGAGTCGCTGCGCCCTACGAGGACCGGCAGATCGAAACGAATGGCGACGTGCCCTCGTTCGAGTTGCATGCAAAACGATCGGGCCAGTGAGTCGGGGAGACGCTCCGAGCGTTAGTCGGCCATCGCCCGCAGTTCCATACGCCGGGGCGGCGCAACCCAGCCGCCTGCCGAGCAGGCGACGTACGAAGATGACAAGACAAATTCGGCTGGCCGCCGTAGGTGCGGGTTGCCCCGTTGGCCTCATCCGTAAGCGATCCGCTCTCGGACGGCGCGCGGACGGCGCTGCAAGACAGCGTCGAAGCGGGAGAGACATGGCGGGAAGCGGCGAGGGGATCGGCCGCGGACCGTGTGTCCCTTGAACGGAATAGGTGTCCGTGGTAACAGACTTGCCCATGAGTGACCGGACGCTACGCCCCGAGACGATCGCACTTCATGGAGGACAAGTGCCCGACCCCGCAACGGGGGCGCGCGCGGTACCGATCTTCCAGACGACCTCGTACCAGTTCAAGAGCACCGATCACGCCGCCAACCTCTTTGCCCTGAAGGAGTTCGGCAACATTTACACGCGGCTCATGAACCCGACCACGGACGTGTTCGAGCAGCGAATCGCCCAACTCGACGGCGGGGTGGGCGCTCTCGGTGTCTCGAGCGGGCAGGCCGCCACGACGCTCGCGCTTCTGAACATCGCGCGTGCCGGCGACGAGATCGTCTCTGCGGACAACCTTTACGGCGGAACGTACAATCTTTTCAATTATACGTTTCCTCGCCTCGGCATCAAAGTGCACTTCGTCAAGTCGAACGACCTGACGGCGCTGGCCAAAGCCATCACGCCCCGCGTCAAAGCCGTCTACGCAGAATCGATCGGGAATCCGAAGCTCGACGTGGCCGACCTCCAGCCGATATCGCAGATCGCCCACGACCACGGGGTTCCGTTCATTCTCGACAATACGGTGTCGCCGTATCTGCTGCGGCCGTTCGATCATGGCGTGGACGTCGCCGTGTACTCCGCAACAAAATTCCTGGGCGGCCACGGCACTTCGATCGGCGGCGTCATCGTCGACGGTGGCAAGTTCGACTGGTCGAGCGGCAAGTTTCCGCTGATCTCCGAACCGGACCCCAGCTATCACGGCCTTCGGTTCATTGAAGCGCTGAAGCCAATCGGTAACATCGCCTACATCATCAAGGCCCGCGTCACGCTGCTTCGCGACTTGGGGCCCGCACTCTCGCCGTTTAACTCGTTCCTGCTGCTTCAAGGCATCGAGACGCTGCCCTTGCGGCTGGTGCGGCACTCCGAGAACGCCCTCGCCGTGGCGAAGTTCCTGGAGCGGCATTCCAAGGTCGCTTGGGTGAACTACCCGGGGTTGGAGGTAAGCCCCGACCACGAACGTGCAAAAAGGTATCTTCCTCGTGGGGCCGGAGCCATCGTTGGCTTCGGCGTCAAGGGCGGCGTGGATGGCGGCCGAAAATTCATCGACGCGCTCAAGCTCGTATCCCACCTGGCGAACGTCGGCGACGCCAAGACGCTTGCGATTCACCCGGCAACGACGACCCATCAACAGCTGTCGGCCGAGGAGCAGCGTTCGACCGGCGTGACCCCCGACTTCGTACGCCTTTCGGTCGGTCTCGAGCATATCGACGATATTCTTGCCGATATCGAACAAGCTCTGCGAGCGACCTAAACCGCCATGGTCCTGGCGGCCTCGGGACCTCCAAAGGCGCCGCAGCCTGGGGGAAACCACTGGCTCGGCACCGCCCGTTGGCCCCTGCGCGTGGGCATCGTCAATGTCATGCCGCGCGCGGAGACCTACGAGGCGAACATCTTGAGGCCGCTGGCGCGGGCAGTTCTTCCGGTGACTCCTGTCTGGATCCGGCTTCGATCGCACTCGTACGGGAGCAGCGACCCCGACTACATTCACCGAGCGTACGTGGACTTCGAGGACGCGATTGGGGCGGGCATCCTCGACGGGCTGATTCTCACGGGGGCCCCCGTTGAGGATCTCGAATTTCATGAGGTCCATTACTGGACCGAGCTCGTCGAAATTCTGCGATTCTGTCGCAGCCACGTTGCGAGCGTGCTCGGTCTCTGCTGGGGCGGATTGGCCCTCGCCAAGCTCTTGAACATCGAGAAGCGAAATTTCGAAACGAAACTGTTCGGGGTCTTTCAGAATCGCAATCTGGCGTCGGACCATCCCATCCTCGGTGGCGCCGACGAAGTCTTCTGGTGCGTTCATAGCCGGCATTCGGGCGTGAGTGACTCCGATCTCGAAGGTGCACGCGACGCCGGCGTGGTGCATTTGCTCGCGCACGGTCCAGAGACGGGGTACTCGATTTTCGAGAGTTCGGATCGCCGGTTTCTGATGCATCTTGGCCATCCGGAGTACGGCTCGACTCGGCTGCTTCACGAGTGGGAGAGGGACGCATCGCTCGGTCGTCGCGACGTCGATCCCCCGCGCAATTTCGATTTGGAGCGGCCGGTCAATATATGGCAGTCTCACTGCAACGATCTGTTCTCCCAGTGGTTGCGGGATATCGCCCTGAGGCGCGTGGGTAATGGTTATTAGCGGCTGCCGAACATCCCTTGGCACTCGTCCGCGACATGGATCGCGCCCGCCCACGGCGGGCCGCACCGGGTGGGTCTTCTGCCTCTAGGCGGCTCCTCGACGCGAGAGTGTCGCGACGGTGAAGACTCGAATGACGCGTCCGCCGCGCCGAATGCGGATTTGGCGCCTGCGCAATTCCGCGTACGAGCCAAGGGTGGGCGGTGGATCGAAGCGCGTGTCGGTGACCCAAACGATGGTGTCGGCCGCGCGCCAGCGCTTGCGCGGCCACCACGTGTCGAAGTCATCGTCGACCGGCGTGTCGCAGCCGACCGGGACCTCACCGCGCATGGCCGCTTCGACCTGTGCGCAGACGATCCAGTGAGGGCCGACGACGACGACGTCTCCCCGGGGCGAGCCCGGGATCTCGGCCTCGCGCACGTCGGCTCGCACCTCGGCCGCGACGACCTCCCAGCCGTAAAGCTCGTGGGTGATGTCGAGTCGCGGATCGCAAGAGGCGGGCGCGAGGTTCGCGACGGCAGGAATGAGCACCCAAGCGTGGACCAGTGCGATCATGCACGCGCCCAGCGCAACGGCGGCCACGACGAGGCGTCTGGGCACGGGCTGTCGGGCGCGCGCGGCGGCTGGCGCGAGCGCGAGCCAGGCGGGGGCTAGCCAGTGTGGCTCGGCAACGCGGCTCCAGAGGCACAACGGCACCAGCACGGCTGCCGGCAGCGCGCAGCTCACGAGCAGAAGTCCCCCGACGGCTTCGTTGCGCTCTCGCCACAGGGCGCGGCCGGCGGTTGCGAAGAGCGCGATGACGAGAGGAGATACGTAAGCGAGCTGACCCCCGACGAGCGCCCCTGCGTTGCGCAGTGAAAGCCCGGCAGCGATCTGCGTGTCGACGAGGCGATGTCGGAGCATCGGCCAGCCCGTACGAGCTTCGAACGCGGCGATGGGCAAGACGACGACGAGCCCTGCCGTGAGGCCCGCCCATGGCGCCGCGGTACGCGCGTGACCGCGTGCGGGACGCAGGATGTAAGCAATGGCGAGCGTGGGCAATAGCAATAACCCGCTGACCTTGGACGCCGCGGCTACGCCAGCGAGCAGACCCGCGGCCCCAAAGCCCAGCGAGGCGCGCGAGCTTCCCGGCAGCGCGCGCATGGCGAATGCAGCGAAGCCGAGGCTGCCGGTCCATGCGAGCAACAACAACAGGTCGGGCGTCATGGCAAATAGCCCGATTGCCATTTCCGGAACGAGTGCCACGACCAAGGCGGTTCCGAACGAGCGTCGCCACGACGCACCAGCCGCTCGGCAGGCGAGCGCCATCACCCAGGGCGCCGCCGTGGCGAGCGCCGAGGTCGCGAGGTGAGCGCCCGCAGGGGAGGGAGGTGCGCCTGCCCCCAGTGCGCGCGCAAACACACCCACGAGACCGGGGTGGTCGAGGTATGCGGGCTGCGCGTGAAGCGCATAGCTCGCGTACAGCGCTTCGGAGTCCCCAAAACCGACGCGCGTTGCAGCGTAGGCGCGCACGGCCATGAGCACCACGGACACCGCAGCGAGCCATGCGCACTCGATGTTGGCCTTGACCGGCGCGATCACGAATCAGCCCGCATGACGCGAGTGCCGAGCCACGGCGATAGCATTTCTGCGACCGCGATCGATGGCGTGTGCCGGGTCCCCAATGCGGCCTCCACCTCGTCGCAGGCGGCCACGAGCCCCGGCCGTCGATCGAGCGCATCGGCGACCGCATCGGCCATGTCGCGAGCTCGAGCCTCCCGCTGGAGCAGCTCGGCGAAGACTCGGCGTCCGAGTACGATGTTCGGCAGTGCCACGTTGGCCGTCCGCACCCAAAGTCGTGCCGCGATCTCGGTGGTGAGTCCAACGCGATAAGCGACGATGGGCACGGCTCGCGCGAGGGCGGCCTCGAGCGACGCGGTACCTGACGCACAGAGCGCTGCGTCGAACGCGCGCAGGACGCGAGACGCGCCTGCCTGCGGCGAAACATCAAACGTCGGCACGCGTCGCTCCGAGGCGCGCCGTCGCACCCAGCGGCGGGTCGAGTCGTCGAGACTGGGTGCAATCAGGACTCGCGCATCGATGCTGGCGCGATCGGAGCGAACGCGGTCGTAGGCTTCGAGCATGGGTTCGAGCAACTGGCGCGCCTCATGCGGCCGGCTCCCGGGTAGAATGGCGATCGCGGCCGCGTAGGGCGTCATCGCAAGCGCGCGACGCGCTCCCTCGCGGTCCAGCGCGTTCGTCTCGAGCGCCGGATGTCCCACATAGCGCGCGTCGATTCCGGCCTCGCGCCAGATGCGTTCCTCGAACGGCAGTACGACCGCCATGCGGTCGACGAAGGGACCCAACGTTGTGACGCGGCGCGGGCGCCATGCCCACACTTGGGGGGCGCCGTACCAGACGACCCGAACGTCCATCGCATGAAGGCGCCGGGCGAGGTGAGTATTGAACTCGCTGTAGTTGACGAGGAGCGCGGCGCACGGGCGGCGGCGCCGCGATGCTTGGAGCACCGCCCGCCAAGCCCTGAGCACGTGCCAGGCCCGGACGGCGGTTTCGCCGACGCCCAGTGCCGTCGAGAAGCGAATATCGCCCACCAGTTCGACTCCCTGTTCGGCGAGACCTGGGCCGCCCAGGCCGAACGCCTGGACGCCGTTCAGCCGTCCCACGACGGCAGCCGCTGCGCGATCTCCGGACGCCTCGCCCGCTACCACGAGAAGCGACGTCATGCGCGCGCCCCGTCGCCGGTCAACGCCGCGACAATCGCTTCGCCGTCGCGCCGGACTCGAAATGCACCGATACCGGGGATTGTCGCGAGCGCCTCGACGGTTGCGATCTCCGTCGCCGTGGCGGTCTTGAGGCAGTGCCCCGGAAGTACGACCTGCTCGTCCACACCTCGCCGTCTTGCTTCCGCCCGCCGCCAAGCGACAAGTCGCTTTTCGCGCTCCCTGCGCGCCTGGAGGATGCCAGCGGGCAGTGGCTCTGGATGGATGAGAGCTCGCTCGTCGTCGGGCACGCGATCGTCGGCTTCCGCGAGCGCACGGACGGCGTTCTCGAAGAACGGCCTGGTTTCGGGTGAGATCGAGACGCCTCGCATGCGTTCGAGCTCCCCCAGCGTCGCGGGTCTCGCGCTGGCGATCGCCAACACCAGTTCGTGGGCGGCAACCTTGTGCGGGGACACGTCCCGTACTTCCGCCTCGCGTTCACGCAGGGTCACGAGCGCGCGCAATGCGGCGAGTTCGCGCTCGCCGAGCCGGTCGGCCCCTTTCACGCGCAAATACGCCGGCACGGTAGGGCCGTGCTTCGCCGCTGCGATGGCGCACGCAATGCGATAGCGCGTCTCCTCGACGACGGCTTCATCGATGCCTTTCTCGACGACCTCGCTCCACAGACTTCGATGCAAGGCTTCCAGGTGCTGCACGTCCTGGGCGAGATAAGCGACCATGCCGTCGTCGAGCGGGCGCAGTCGCCAGTCGTGATGCTGCATGTCTTTGCCGATGCGCAGGCCGAGCTCGGAATCGAGCAGAGAGGCGAGGCCCGTAGCGGGTCGGCCGAGCATTCGGGCCGCGATGGCCGTGTCGTGAACGCCTTCCAGCTCGAGGCCAGAGTCGGCTAGAAGGCGGGCGTCGAATGCGACGTCGTGCACGATCTTGGTCGGTCCACGCGCGCCGAGCAGATCCGACAGAGGAGCGATCGACGTTTCGACGGCATCGATGACGGCGATGTGGCCGCCATCCTCCCACGCCAGCTGAACCGTGCACACGCGCGCGCGGTAGGCGTGCATGCCGCTCGCCTCGACGTCTACCGCCACGAATCGTGCTCGGGCCGCGTCGGTGACGACGCTCTGCAAGTCGTCCTGGACCGCCACGACCCGCGGTTTCGCAGCGGATGTCGACTTCAGAACGGTCTCGCGCGTGGCCCTCACACGGACGACGCGCGATCGCGCGTGTCTGAGCGGCGATGATGCCAGCGCCGGAATGCGCCCGCTGCACCCACGAGCGCTGCGGCCCCTATAGCGACAGGCACCGGCGGGGAAGAAGGCTCTACGGGCGACGCGCTGCAGGAAGCGCTTACCGGCTGTGAACACTGGCTCTGAAAGCCGTGGCGCGGGGTTGGATCGCAAAAGTCCTGAGCCACTTGGCCGCTCGGGTCTACGGAGGGGTCCACCGACCGTGTGCCGCCGGGAGGATAGATGGCGCAAATTCCCGCCATGTCGTCCGCAGTCAGAATTCGCTTGCTCGTCGATCCGGGGGAATAGATCGCATACATCGTCGTGTCCGTAGCCACCGAATGGGCAAGCCCGAGGAAGTGGCCGGCTTCGTGAGTAATGATGCTCTGAAAATCGTACCCATCCGAGGGCACCGGGTCGCTGATGGCGAGCGTCACACTGCTGTTGATCTCCATGTCGGCGTCGTAGATCTCGCCTGTGGTGGGGTCGAAGGTCACCGTCGTCAACCCGAGCGTGTTAATCGTGTCGAAATCGCTCGAACCGTCGTCTCGAAAGATGATGACGTGCTGATTTCCTTGGTCCGAATTGTACTGCACCTGGTCGCAGCTCACGGGTCCGAGATCGCGGGCGTCGATGCTGACGCGACCCCAGCCTCCCGCGGTTTGGCAGATCGTTGCCGTCCACTTCGAGAACGCTTCGGCGGCGAGCAGTGCAGCCGTATCGTAAGGGACCTGGACGCTCGCATTCTGTTGAATGTCGTAACTGACGCACGCGTTTCGCCACCAGAGCGGAACCGGGGTGACGGGGGTTGTTTGATCCTGGCACGTTGCAACGAAATCAGCTGGGTAGCATTCGCCCTCCACCGAGGGCGAATAGTCCGCTGGCAGGGCACACGTCGACGTCCGACAGTACCCGCCCGCGCTCCGTGCCGCTACGAGGATGGCGACGAAGGAAGGGATCGCAAGCGTTTCACGGAACATGCAGGCGTTCCCACGCGGACTGGATGTTCCGCGCGGCGTCGTCGACCGTGCTTCCGTGAAGGACGTCCGCCGCGAGAAGGGGCTCGACAGCGGGGGAGGGGACGCGAGGCAAAACGATCATGCCGGCATTGTGGCTGCGCACCACGCGCGCGGGTTGTTGGCTGTTAACGGCGACGACGGGAAACTGGCCCTGACCGCGCGCTGCGACTTCGAAGGTGTGGATCGCGGCGCTCTGCGCGTCGGCCCGCAGGAACACGAGCGATGGTTTGCCCGGAGCAAAGACCGCTTCCCCCTCGACCTCTTGCCCGAGGTTGCCGACGATGCCGCCAAGTGTCCGAACGACTGCGGCGCCTCCTGTCGTCAGCGGTCCGGCAATGGCGCGGTCGACGCTCAACTGCGTATAGCTGTAGATTCGGCCGTTCTCCCAGACCGATGTGGTACCCGTAGGCGTAACGATGGCGACGGCCGTCGATTCGCGCAAAAGACCGTCCCAGGTGGCCGCAATCGAGACCGAAGCCTGTGCCGCTTTCGGAACGATGGCTCCGAACGCCGCGCCACATAACCCGAGCAAGAGGGCCGCGGCCCGTGCACGGAGTTTCGCGCGCAGCATGATGGGAAAGCGTAGCACGCGCGAGGGGTCACTCGGATGGAGACGCCGGCCGTCTACCAGCGCACGAGCGCACATCCCCAGTGCACGCCAGCGCCCAGCGCCAGAAGCATACACAAATCACCCGCCTTCAGATGGCCCGCGCGCGTCTGTTCGTCGATCAAAATGGGAAGCGTCGCCGCGCTGGTATTGCCGAAGCGGTCGATGTTCGAAGGCAGCTTGTGGGGTGGAACGCCCAGCTGATCGCGGACATAGTCGTTGATTCTTGAATTGGCCTGGTGCGCCAGGAACAGGTCAATGCGGTCCATGGGCGTATGGGTCTCGGTGCACAGCGCGCGGGCGCATTCCGGAAGACGTGTGACGGCGAACTTGAAGAGCTCGCGCCCGTCCATTGTCGGAATGTATCGTTGCTCGTCGTAGTCCGAGTGCTTCCAGTAAGGGCGGGACCGAAAGCCGCCCCCCTCGACGTACAACAGTTTCGCCGCCGCCCCGTCCGTGTGAAGTTTGATTCCACGGAGCCCCGCGTCGCGTTCGGTCGCTCGAAACACCAATGCCCCGGCACCATCGCCGAAGAGCACGGCGAGAGCCCGATGCTTGTTGGCGCGCGCTCTGGCTTCGGGGCTCACGCTGCGGCCGCCGGGTTCGAGCGCATCCCAGTCCTCCCAAGGCATGAACCCAGCGTGCGCTTCGGCGCCGACGAACAGAATCGTGCGGGCCGCTCGACTTTGCACGAGCCCGTCAACGATCTGCAACCCGAAGAGCATCGCCGCGCATTGCTGCCGGATGTCGAGGGCCGGAGTGCCGCTTAGCCCGAGCTTGTGAGCGAGCAGCGCTCCCGGCCCCGGAAAAATGTAGTCCGGCGTCATCGTAGAAAAAACGACGTAATCGATCTCGTCCGGCCGAATGCCGGCCGCCTCCAGCGCCCGCTTGCTCGCCTCCACAGCGAGGTCGCTCGCGCCTACGCCTTCAGGGGCATAGTGCCGTTGCCGGATCCCCGACCGCTTGAAGATCCATTCGTCGCTTGTGTCCATGACACGCGACAAGTCGTCGTTCGACACGGGGCGTCCCGGCACATAGTGGCCCGTGCCGATGATCTCGAATCCGAGCATGGGATGATCGTCCGCTCAGCCGCCGCCCGTGCGCTCCCAAGGGTATACGAGCGGCATCCATGCGGCCTGAAGCCCGAGTCGTTCGCGCTTGGCGTACTCCCAATCGGCGATCCGAGCCCCAGCGTAGGCGCCGGCTACGGCCAACGTGACGCCAGCGACCACGTCCACCAGGTAATGCCAACGCAAGAACATGGTTGCGAGGATCATCTGCGTCGCAAAAAACGACATGACGAGCCACGTATACTTGAAGGGCGCCAATTTTCGGTGACGGCAGCTGAAGATCGCAAAAAACGTAGGCACGGCGGTGTGAAGGGAGGGGAAGATGTCCTTCTGCGCTCCCCCGGCATCGACCGCGGCACCGACGAGCTTCCAGAAGGGTCCACCGACGAGCGGGCGGCGGAACGATTCATGAAGATACCAGTACGGCCCCCAACCGGGCACGACCATATAAAGCAGGTGGGCCGTCAAGAATACCAGCAACAGACCCACGGCGAAGCGACCCAGCACTTGAACGTTGCGCTCGAACAAAAGCATGGGCAGCACGTGAATGGTCAGGATCAGGAAATAGAGAAAATAGAAAAAGGCAAACCACTCCGTGGACGGTCGCGACACGAACCGATCGAGCCACACGCTCGGCTCGAACCCGAACACATGCAAGTCGAAAGCGTAGATGCGCGAGTCATCCGCCCACGGACTCACGGCGGGAAGAATTTCGCGCAGTTGGAAGAAGGATCCAACCACGGTCGCGACGACGGCGAGCCGATAAAGTAGCGAACTGAGCGAGCTGCTCCAGCGAAGCAGCGGGACCCGTACCATCGTGAGCACGAATAGGTAGCCGGTAAGATCGGCACACACGCGCACAGCGCAGGCCGCCCGGTTGTGCCCGGCGCCGAGGGCGAGTGCGACGAGCAAAGCGACCAAATACCCGAGAATCAACCAATCTTGTGAAGCGAAGTTGCCCACGAGCAGGGCGGCTCCGCTCGCGAGGCGTTCGGGTCCGCTCGAGTCCATGCCAAAGGAGCGCATCCCGAGCGCCTGCGACACGGCGGGCGATTGAACTCGCAGAGGCGATCCATGGCGCGATCGGCTCGGGTGGGGCTTTCCTGCATCAAAGATGGACATGCAGCGCCTCGGCCGGCCGACTCGTGACGGTTCCAACAAAGCTTAATCCCGACTCATGCCCGACGACAGTTCCATACGCCTGAAAAATGGAGGTAGCGGCGCGCAGGTTTGTACGCAGTGATCCGAACGGGACAGGCGCTCGCGGCTCGTGCCCCGCTCGGATCGCTTGGCGGCATCCGCGTTCGTTGGGCCTAACCGGCGGCGGGGCTCCCGAGCGCGCTACGCCTACGGCCATTTGCGCCGAGACCTAGCACAAGCAGCGGCTCATCGGAGCGGCGCATCTCGACGACGTCGCCGATCGTCACTTCTGCGACGAGATGATCGCCATCCACGAAGAGGCAGGATTCCTTCATCTTGCTCCTGATGGCCAGGACCTCTCCGTGGTCGACCAGCCCACACGTAAGTTCAAGGGCTTCGCCATGGGGCCGATACGGTTCGCGCACGACGTATTGCAAGCTTTGAGAGCGAAGCGGCAACACGCGGCCCCCCGCACTTTGCTGCGCTGCCGTGGATCCGGCGGCCGGGCCGACCCAGAGGCCGCTTGATTTCTGCTCTTCGCCGGCCTGCAACCGCCCGTTCGCATCGAATTTGCGCAAGATATAGCGTGAGGTTGCGGCGGGCGAGACGTGGCAAAAGAGCGACTCGTTGAGGACTCGGTCGAACAGCCTGCGTCCGTTCAGATCAACGCTCATCCGTGTGAGCTCCGTGCGTGGAAGGGCGCCACGCAGTGCCGCCCCAATGGCTGCATGGACGTGGCCTTTGCTAGCGCCGCAGAAGAAGCCCACGGAGTGGTCGGGCGCGCTGTTGACCCCGAGGAGCGGAACGCCCGTACCGATTCCGTGCGAGGCACCGAGAAGCGTCCCGTCTCCGCCGACCGTGACGACGAGATCACAACGACCCTCCACGCTGAACCCATGCGGATGATCGGACCAGACCGATTCGACTCGCAACTCCGCGAGTGCGGCACGAACCTCGTCGATGGTTTCAATGTGGTCGACGTGACTTGCGCGCATGCGCTGCACCGTCTCGTCGCCCGCCTCGAGCAGTGCGAGGATCCGCGGATCCGCTTCCTCGTCGACCCAACGCTGCCAGGAGGATTGTTTGAGAACGACGCACACTCGAGGCGCGCCGCCTCCGGTCGCGTCCTCGTCCATCGGAACACTCACAGGCGCTCCGCCAGCCGACGCGCGGCGAGCTCGGTTTTGGAATCCCGGATCGCACCCGTGCGACAGTGCTCGATGACGTCGCGGAGCGAAACGACGAGGATCGCGGCCGCGCGCTCGAGCGCCGATCCGTCCTCGGTCGGTATCGATCGCGTCGCGGGGTCGACCTCGACCTCGAAGAAAATATGCCGTTCGCCGATCATTCCCGGAGCCGGAAATGTCCAGGGGCCGAGCGCTCGGATGGTTCTTGCCTCGACGAAAAAGCCGAGCTCTTCGGCGAGTTCGCGTGCGGCGGTGGTCGGTGCCTCTTCGTCCGCTTCGACCAAGCCGGCCGGAAACTCCCAAAGCGATCCATCATGCGCCGGCGCGATGGGCCGCAGAGCGCAAGGCGGGCGTACGGCCGACCGAAGGTAGACGAAGCGCGTGCCTTCTTGGATGTAATGCGCAGCGATGACGACCGCATCGAGCGCCTTGCGCGTCCCGATGTCGTAGGGGAATGGGTCGCTTCGGGTGCCGTCCGGATATCGCGCCACCAGGTCGAGACGGCGGACGTCGAGAAAGCCTCCCGTCGCGCCCGCGTCGGCCGAGCGATCGTGTGCGACGGCGATTTCGATTGCGGGCGGTCGTGGCAGCTCCGCCATGGCCGGTGCAGTCGGGATGACCGCGACATGAGTGGGGGGGGTCGCCGGCATGGGAAGGGCGATCGGTACGGGTTCGGAATCGGCGGAGAGGAGCCAGGACGCCACGCGCGGATTTCAACCGTGAACCGGCGGCAAGCGCCAGTCTTTTCGGCTGTTCACCAGGCAAACGTCGGAAACGGCCTGCCGGGCATGGCGAGAAGATACCCCTGCAAGAGGTCGCAGCCGAGCGCCACGAGCATGTCACGTTCGAGGGGTGTCTCGACGCCCTCCGCGACGACCATCATTCCTAACTCTTTGCAAAGCGACGTGATCGATCCCACCAACTTTTCCTTCATGGGGCTCTTGTGCACATCGCGGACGAGGGACATGTCGAGCTTCACAAACTCGGGCTCCAGCGTCGCGAAACTGGTGAGCCCCGCATAGCCGGCGCCCAAGTCGTCGATGGCGATTCGAAATCCCATACGGCGCAACTCGGCGATTTTCGGCCGCGGGTCCGTAACCGCGTCGAGCGAGGTGCGCTCGGTGACTTCGAGCACGACGCGATCCGCGACCGCGGACAGTGGCGACGCGGGCGATAACAAGGACTCGTCCATGAGATCGAGAACATGGAGGTTTACGAAGAACAGCGCATCGGTTGGCGCCTTGGGCAACGGTACACACGCGGCTGCGCGAGCCTTGCGGCCCAAGTCGGGCAGCCGCGAGAGCCGTTCGGCGGCATCGATGATGGCGCCGGGGTGGGGCAGCGCCGTGTCGTCACTGCGCAGCAGAGCCTCGTACCCGAAAAGCGATCGATCGGTCGCCCGAACGATGGGCTGGTAAGCCATCCACAGAGTCGAAAGAGCGCGCTCGAAGCTCGTTTCGAGCCCGATGCGATCGCTCAGACCCAATCCTCCATGGCCGACGAGCGCAAGAGCCTCTCGCTTCATGCGCGCCATATGGTTGAGCCGGACCGCGTGCAACACGACCTTCTCGAGGTCGTCCGTGTCAATCGGCTTGGTCAGGTACCGGAACGCGCCGAGCGCGACCGCCTGCATCGCCGTCGTAAGACCCGGATCACCGGTCATGAGGATGACGGGCACGTCCAGATCCAGCTGGCGGACGGTCTGGAGAAGCTGAACGCCGTTCATCTTGGGCATATCGATGTCGCTGATTACCGCGTCGAACGACGTCTGCGCCAAAAGCTCTGCGGCCCGGTGTCCGTCACCGGCCGTGGATACCTCGTACCCCTTGCTGATCAAGACGCGGGCAATCGCGCGCACGAGCGCCTGTTCGTCGTCGACCAAAAGAATTCGCGCCGAAGCGCTCGTCGATCCAGGTTCGGGGTCGGGCCAGCCAGTCATCGGTCACGAGTGCACGGGTGCTGTCCTGACAGCGTACGCGCAATCGTGCAGCGAGTCCTAGCGGAGCGGGCGGCGCGGGTTCGCGGCTCTCGGCCGCTCATCGCGGAAGCGTTCGGCGACGTCGCTGTCGATCGATCGCCGCGTGTGGGCGCCTGTGCTCGCCGATCGGACCGCGCGCTCGAAACGAACGATGCCGATCTCAAAGGCTCGGCGGGTGCACCGCCCGCGCTTTGCTAGACTGCGTTGCAGCGGAGCGCACGGCAACGGCGCGTCCAAGCGGAAATATCCGGAAACCTTTGCGCCCTTCAAGACGTTCACTTCTGGAAGCAGCTGCGGCGAGCGTGCCAGGTTCGCCGCAGGGGTTAGACGCATGAGCCGCGAGCGGCAGGAAACCGGCATCCAGCGCATCGAGCGAGTTGCGCGTCAGGCCGAGCGACGCATCCGTGGCCTTCGAGGACTTCGCTCCACGTCGAACGCGCTGTGCGCTGCGCTTGGCGTCGCGATCCTGGATGTGGCTCTTCGCAAGGTGGGCGTCGTCGGCGAGCTGGCGGCGCGGATGGTCTTGGGGGCTGCGCTCGCATCGGCCGCGATCGCGGGAGCGGTCGCGTACGCCCGGCGTCTGCCGGAGAGGGCTGGCGCTCGGGCGCTGGATCGATTTCACGGATGGCACGATCGCCTTGGCAGCGCGTTGGCCTTTGGGCAACAGCCGCCGGACAAGCGGACGTCGTTCACCGACGCCGCGATCGACGATGCGGTCGCGCTCGCAAGCGGCGCCCGTCCGGCCCGCGCGGTGCCGATCGTCCTGCCCCGCGCGCTCGCCGTCGTGGCGGGTCTCGCGGGCGTCTGGATGGGCTTGATGCTCTTCGAGGTTCGCCATCACGCTGTCGTCGCGCACGCCCGCACGATCGATCCCATCGAAATGGCCCCTGACGATCTCGAAGGCCTCAAAGACTTCTTGAAGCAGATCCGCGATCGCAACCCAGGCGATGACGTCAAGGTGACGATTGAAGAGTTTAACAAGCTCGTTGACGACATCGCGAGCGAGCGTCTCGATCGCACCGAGGTGTTTCGGCGCCTGGAGGCACTCGATCAGGAACTAGGGACGGCAAGCGCGACGGAGCGGAGGGTGCTCGAGCAGCAACTCGAGGCGATGGGCAATGAAATGCGCAAGGCCGAGCTGACGCGCTCGGTGGGCGTGGCGCTGTCGGACAACGAGCTTCCAAAGGCCCGCGACGCTCTGCATGAACTCGCCAAGAAATTGCGCGGCTTGTCCGCGGCGGTCGACAAGTCGAAGCTCGATCAGATGCGCGAGGCGATCCAGAAGACCATCCAAAAGGCGCAGGAAAGGCAGAATCAGCTCGAGCGACGTCGCCAACAGCTCGCCGACGAGATCCTCAAGACCAAGCAGAACCAGGGCGATGCCGGCATCGACGAAGAGCCCAGCCTTCTCGCCAAAAAGCAGGCGGAGCTCGACCGTTTGGATCGTGACTTGAGCGAGCAGCGCGCCGCCAGGCAACAGCTCGATCGTCTTGACCGGGAGCTTCAACAGGCCGCGGAGGACTTGATGAAGGACCTCGGCCTGAGCGCACAAGATCTCGATCAAGGTGCGGAGGACCTGAACCGGCTGGAACAGCGAGAAATGTCGCAGCAGCAAAAGGAGGACTTGCGCCAGAAGCTCCAGGAAATGCGCGAGCTTTTGCGGCAGCAGGGGCAGAGTGGCGGCTCACAGGTCGTTCGCTTGAAGCGCTTCGGACGAATGGCCCGGGGACAATCGGGTCAACGGGGGTCCTCTCAGGGCGGAGCGGGCCAAAGCGGAGACAGCTCGGGTGGCGAGGACGAACAGGCGCAAGGACCGCGGGGGCAAACGGGCGGCTCGGCGGCGCAAGGACAAGGCCAAGGCCAAGGCCCCGGGTCGGGTGGCAGCCCAGCAAACGCCGAGGGCGGCCAAGCATGGATCGTTGGCCCCAATGGAGAGAAGATCCTCATGTTCTCCGAGGCACGAACCCGCGCGGGAGGGGCGCAGGGCGACGATACCGCGAATCCTTCGAAGGCGGGCGCGCGGGGACGTTGGGGAGAGGGTCACGATCCCCATGTGCAAGGCCAAGCGACGCATCCGAACATGGGCACCGAAGACACGCAGGTGCAAGGGACCGATTCGGCCCAGGGAGGGACGCGAAGTCAGGTGATCCTCGGGGCGGCCGAACGGGGGTTCGCTTCGCGCAATTACCAGAAAGTCTTCACCGAGTATCACCAGGTTGCGGAAGAGTCGCTCGCCAAGGACGAGATTCCGGGCGGCTATCGCTTTTACGTGAAGCGTTACTTCGAGCTCATCCGCCCGCGGGAGGCCCCTTGAGTGCACCGATGGACACGTCAGCCGTTCGAGATCAGGTTTCCATTTTTCGAAAACAGATCGACGATCTTCGGGACGAGATTGCGAAATCAATCGTCGGCAATCGTGAAGTCATCGACGGCGTGATCACCTGCATGCTCGCCGGGGGTCACGCCCTGCTCGAAGGCGTACCGGGGCTCGGCAAGACGATGCTTGTTCGCACCTTGGCCGAGACGCTGTCGCTGACCTTTTCGCGCATCCAGTTCACGCCAGACCTCATGCCAGCCGACATCTTGGGGACGACTGTCATCGACGAGACCCAGGGCGGTGCGAAGACATTCGAGTTTCGGAAGGGCCCCGTGTTCGCGAACATCGTTCTCGCCGACGAAGTAAACCGTGCGACGCCCAAGACCCAAAGCGCGCTGCTTGAGGCAATGCAAGAGCACCGGGTTACGGTCGGCAAACGAACGCACTCGCTCGACGAGCCGTTCGTTGTTCTAGCGACCCAGAATCCACTCGAAATGGAAGGAACGTATCCACTGCCGGAGGCGCAGCTCGACCGGTTCTTCTTCAAGCTGTTCGTGCGTTTTCCGAATCGTGAGGAGCTCCACCGGATCCTCGACTTGACGACCGGGTCCGACATCGAGCCGCGGCGAGCCGTGCTCGATCGGGCGGCCATTCTGGATATGCAACGTCTCGCGCGCAGGGTACCGGTCGCGCGGTATGTCCAAGATTACGCGATCCGCGTTGTGCAGGCGACCCACCCGGACGGCCCCGATGCGCCGGACATCGCCAAGCGTTTCGTGCGCTACGGCAGCTCGCCGCGCGGCGCGCAGTCGGTGCTGCTCGCGGCGAAGATTCGAGCGTTGTTTGACGGCCGATTTGCCGCGAGCGTCGACGACATGCGAGCAGTCGTTCACGCGGCGCTTCGCCATCGCGTCTTGCTCAACTTCGAGGGCGAGGCCGAAGGGATTCAGACCGACCAAGTCATCGACGCCGTCCTCAAGGATGTGCCGGAAGGAAAGGTCGATCAGGGAGCTCGCGCATCGGCGAACTGATCGGCCCTGGAACCTCGATTCATGGGCTTGCTGCATCTGCCCCGACGTCGTCCCAAGGTCGCCCCGACTCCGGAGGCCGATCTGTTCGACGAGGAGTTTCAGCGAAAGCTCGACTATCTGGCTCTCGTCAGCCGTCGCGTGTTCTCCGGACGCATGCGCGCCGAGCGCCGGACCAAGAAGAGTGGCAGTGGCGTCGAGTTCGCGGACCATCGCGACTACCAGCCGGGTGACGACTTTCGATCGCTCGACTGGAATGTCTATCAGCGATTCGAAAAACTGCTCGTTCGTCTATACGAAGAAGAAGAAGATCTTGCCATTTATTTCATCCTCGATACGAGCGCGTCCATGGGGTTCAGCGGCGACATGGCCACGAATCCGTCGCGCGGAGCGACTCCCGCGCTCGGGGAAAAACTCGCGTATGGCATGAAGGTAGTGGCGGCACTCGCCTACGTCGGCTTGGCCAATCTCGATCGGGTCAGCATCGTCACCACCGGCGATCGGGTGCTGAAACGCATGCCGGAGACGCGTGGGAAAACGCGCATCTTCAAGGTACTTCGCTTTCTGCGAGAGATCCGGTCAGAGGGAGCGACGGACCTCGGCGACGCGATGAAGATGTTCGTCGCTCGGAACAAGCGGCGAGGCCTGGCTGTGCTCGTGAGCGATCTGTACGATCCGGGTGGGTTCGAGAGGGGGATAAACGTCCTCCGATACAATCATTTCGATCCGTTCGTAGTCCACGTCATTGACCGCGCCGAATCGAGGCCCCTCGTGCACGGCGACGTGCTCTTGCGCGATTGCGAAACGGGCGACGAGCGCGAGGTCACGGTAACGGCCAAAGTGCTTGACGGGTTTTCTCGGGCATACGGTCAATATCTGGCGGAAGTCGAGCGCTTTTGCGCCACCCATCAAGTGCCGTATGCGCTGGCGGACGTCGGGACGCCGTTTGACGAACTCATCCTGCGCCTTTTCCGGCGCGGAGGATTTCTGAAATGATCCTCGCCGGGTTGTCGCTGGCCGAGCTGGTCGCGATCTTCGGTGCTGCGGGTCTGGGCGTCGTCGCCCTCTATTTGCTCAAACTGCGCCGGCGTGTCGTGTCCGTGCCCTTCGCCCCTCTTTGGGAACGGATTCTGCGCGACCGGGACGCGACGAAGTTGTTTGCGAAGCTCAGGCGCCTCCTTTCTCTTCTGCTTCAGCTGGGGCTCTTGGCGATTCTCGTGTTGGCCCTTGGCAACCCCCGACCGGTCGAGAGCCTGGTTCGCGGGCGGACGGTCGTCGTGTTGGTCGACGCAAGCGCCTCGATGCAAGCGACCGACGTTCGCCCGAACCGCCTGGGCGTCGCTCAAAATGAAGTCAAGAAAATCATCGGCGGGCTTCACGGTGCGGACCGCGTCCTCGTCGCGCAGATGGACGCTCTCGTCACGCCTCTCGGGCCGATGACGAGCGACGCAGCCGCGCTCGAGCGCTCCGTAGACATGATCCGCGAGACCGACACGCGTGCCGACTTTCCTCGAGCGCTTCGCTTTGCAATCGACGCGCTTCGCGGCACGGACAGCCCGGAGATCATCGTCGTCTCCGATGGCGCCCTGGGGCCCGCGGCCGACGCTTCGGGCCCCGTTCACCTCGGCGCCGTGAAGCTGAGCTATGTCCGCGTGGGCCGCGAGAGCCGAAACGTCGGAATCACGCAGTTCTCCGTTCGGCGTTACCCGCTGGAGAGGAGTCGTTACGAGGTGATGCTCGAGCTCACCAACACCGGCTCGGATGCCGAGGACGTTGAGCTACAGCTTCTTGGAGATGGCACCCCCGTCGACCTGACGACGATTCGATTGAAGCCCGGAGAGCGCTTGCCGCGCTTTTACCCGCAGCTGTCGGGAGCGAGTCGAACGCTCGAGGCCAAGATTGCGCGGGCCGACGGGACGCACGACGATCTGCCCGCCGACGACCACGCGTTCGCGTTGCTGCCGGAGCGACGCCGATCGAAGGTTCTGGTCGTGACCGAGGGCAACACGTATCTCGATGCGGCGCTTCTGCTCGACGAATACCTCGACGTGACCGACGTCGTTCCCGACGGGTACGCCGGCGCCGTTGGGAAGGCGAAGTGGGACGCGGTCATTTTCGATCGCGTGACGCCTGCTCAAGCGCCCGGAACCAATGCTCTTTACCTAGATCCGCGAGGCCTCGGCGGGCCAGTCGCGTCACAGGGGGACCTCAAGGCGCCTGGCTTCGACAAGCTCGACCGCAAGCATCCCGTGGTTCGCTTTCTTGCCCTCGACGCAGTCAACGTGTCGAGAGGCCACAGGCTCGTCCCGCAAGCGGGCGACAAGATACTGGGCGCGGCGGAGGGCGGCGCCTCGCCGATTCTCGTGGCCGGCGAGCGCAGCGGGGCCAAATTCGTCGCGCTCGGATTCGACGTGCGCGATAGCGATCTACCGCTTCGGCCGGCGTGGCCCCTCTTCGTTCTGGACTGCATCGACTGGTTCACCGACGAAGACGCGCGGTATCTCTCGAGCTATCGCACGGGCGAGGTCTGGCGCGTTCCCGTGGCCAATGGGACGCAAACCGCGACGATGAAGCTCCCCGACGGTACGACGCAAGCCGTCGCGGTGCAGGACGGGCGGGCGGTCTTGCTGGGCGAGCGCGCAGGATTCTACGATCTGGTGGCCCGGCGTTCCGATTCACCCACGGATGTCGCGGCTTCGGCCCCCGAGACGACTTCGTTTGCCGCGAACTTGGTGAACGCCGACGAGAGTGCCATAGAACCTCGCGAGCAATTAATCGTCGACGGCAAGATCGCCGGCTCGGTCTTCGGCTATCGCGTGGGAGTGCGGCGTGACATTTGGGTGGTTCTTCTCCTCATCGCCGCTGTGTTGACAACGCTCGAGTGGGCGACCTACCACCGGCGAGTGACCGTATGAGCCGGCGGCTGAGTGGAATCGCGATCAGCGCGGTTGCGGCCAGCGCGGGCGCCCTCGGGCTCTGGGCGTATTTGAGGTACGTCTGGTACGCGGGGCCCACGCTGGCGTGGGTCCACCACGGTACCGACTATGAGCTCCTCGCACCGAGGATGCTCGGTGTGGCGCTTCTCGTACCCTACTTCCTCTGGATGATCGGTCGCAGCCTGGCCGACTTACCGCTTGCGCAGCGCGTGATGTCCGTTCTCTTGCGCATCGGTTTCGTGGCCGTTCTCGCCGTCGGCCTGGCACGATTTGCCAGAACCGGAACGAGTCAGAAGGTCTGCTCGGTTTACCTCGTCGATGTCAGCGACAGCATTTCGGACGGCTCGCTCGACGACGCGCGAGCAGAGGTGCAGCGCGCCATCGAGGCCAAGCCGAAAGAGGATCTGGTGCGCATCGTCACGTTCGCGAAGCGGCCGGAAGGCGTGTCGGTCGACAGGGGCGTCGCGGGCATTGTTCGTCATGGTGCGGGGCTCGGTTCCGCAACGGACATCGCGAGCGCGATGCAGCTCGCGTACGCCTTGTACCCCGAGGGGTACCTGCGCCGTGCGGTTGTTCTGTCCGACGGCGTGCAGACCGACGGGGATCTGCTCGCCGAGGCGAATCGCGCCAAGCGCTTCGGGGTGAAGGTTTTCGCCGTGCCATCCAAGCGTCCGGTCCCCGGCGAGGTGGCCGTGCGGGACCTGCGGGTGCCCGATAAAGTCCACGAAGCCGAGACATTTGATCTCCATGCAGAGGTGTTCTCGAGCGTGCCGCAGAAAGTGAAGTTGACCCTGAAACAGGGCGACGTCATCAACGGGCTTGACGGAGTCAGGGTCGTCGAACTCCATGCGGGCGACAACGACGTAACGTTTAAGAGCCGGGCGGTCTTTCCCGGCGAGGTGACGTATTCGCTCGACGTGACCGAGTCGGCGCAGGACCATTTCACCGAGAACAACCGCGCAACGGCGGTTGCGGCCGTGCTCGGCATGCCGGTCGTTCTGTACGTCGACGGGAGCCCGGCTCGCGCATCGTACCTCGCGTCGGCGATGAGCGCGCAACAGCTGAACGTCGACACGTTCGATCCGCTGCCGACCTCCCTCCGGGAGGCGGAGCGCTACGACTTCATCGTCCTGAGCGACGTGCCTGCAGACCGGGTATCGCTCGCGCAACAAGACACGATCGAGCAGTACGTTCGCGATCTCGGAGGCGGGTTTTTGTTCGCGGGAGGCGAGAACGGTTTCGGGCTCGGCGGCTGGAGCCACACGACGATCGAGCGAATCCTTCCGGTGCGCATGGATGCCGAGAAGCGTCGAGACGAACCGGAAGTCGCCATGGCACTGGTCATCGACCGGTCCGGGTCGATGACCGGGCTGCCACTCGAAATGGCGAAGCAAGCCGCGAAGGCGACGGCCGATACCTTGGCGGCGGACGACCTTCTCGAGGTCATCGCATTCGACTCCCAACCGACCCGGATTGTGCGCATGACCGCCGCCAAGCACAGCGCGCGAACGCAAAACGACATTGCCCGGATACAGGCCGGCGGCGGGACGGAGATTTTTCCCGCGCTCGACACGGCGTATCAGGCGATGTCGACGACGCGCGCCAAACGAAAGCATGTCGTCCTTCTGACCGACGGACAAGCGCCTCAGGCTGGAATTCGCGATCTCGTGCAAGCGATGGCCGCTGAGGACATCACCGTGACGACGGTGGGCCTCGGCGGGGGCGTGGACGAGACGCTCTTGCGCACCATCGCCGAATTGGGAGGAGGCCGCTTCTATCGAGTGTCGGATCCACAGTCATTGCCGCGGATTTTCACACGCGAAACGGAGATGGTCAGTCGCGCGGCCGTGGTCGAGGAGTACTTCCAACCGCGTGTCGCGTCTCCTGCAGACTTCTTGCGCGGCATCGATGTGGCCGGCGCTCCGTTTCTTCACGGCTACGTGGCCACCAAGCTCAAGGCGGCCCCCGCTCAAGAGATTCTCGAAAGTGAGCTCGGAGAGCCCATCCTGGCTCGCTGGCACGTCGGACTCGGGTGGACGCTCGCCTGGACGAGTGACGTCAAGAATCTGTGGGCCGTCGAGTGGTTGCGCTGGCCACAGTGGTCACCGTTCTGGGGCCAGCTCGTGCGCGAACACATGCGGCAGCGCAAGCGGCAAGTCTTCGACATGCGCGCGGAGGTCGACCCTGCGACGGGGAATGTCCGAGCCGTTCTGGACGCGATCGGAGCGGACGACCGCTTTCAAAATGGTCTCGACTCCACGCTGATGGTCACCGGTCCGCAGCCGGCGGGAGAGATTCGTCGAGTGCCGATGCGCCAGACGGCTCCCGGACGTTACGAGGCCGACTTTCCGCTCGAACGTTACGGGTCGTATCTGTTGCATGCCTCGCTTGACGAGGCGATCGAAGGCGCGCAAGGCAGGACGAAGACCGCCACTGTCGCGGAAAGCTTCGGGCACGTGACCAACCCTTATCCACGAGAGTATCTGGCGCTCGCGGCCGATACGGCGACCCTCGGGCGCGCCGCGGACGTGACTGGGGGCAGCCTGGATCCCACGCCCGCGCGTGTCTTCGATCCCGATGGCGAGTCGATTCGCTATCACGAAGACCTCTGGCCCCGGTTCGTGGGCGCCGCGATCGTGCTGTTTCTGTTGGATCTTCTCGTCCGCCGCGTTCGCATCGTCGATCGCAGGCGCACGGCCGCCGCTCGAGTCCGGGAGATCGCCTTCCCGTGGCGGGCGTGACGACCCCGTGACCGATCGAGGGTGCCTCGATGCTTGCCGAGCAACATCATCGATGGTGTCGACCGATTTCCGTTCGCGCGCGTCGCGCGCTGCGCTATGGCGACACCGCGCGTCGGTTCTTGCATCGAACGTGACGATGCGCTGCCCGAGCGAGCTGCCGTGACGACGACCGAGACACTCGACCTTGAGCCGATCCGTGGGCGGGAGGATCTCTTGATCCCGTTCCTGCGTGCGTGCAAACCGCGCGAGCAATGGCACATCGGCCCGGAGATGGAAAAGTTCGGTCTGATCGAGCGTAAGGGCATGCCGCTGCCCTACGGCGGTGATCCGAGCATCACCCGTGTGCTCATGGATCTCGCCGAAAAACACGCCTGGATGGCTCAGCGCGAGCACGAAGGGGGGCCCGTGATTGCGCTCCAGCGAGGCGGCGCTTCGGTGACGCTCGAGCCGGGCGCGCAGCTCGAGCTGTCCGGGGCGCAGGCGACCAACATCCACGAAGTGTGCGCCGAGTTCCGCACGCATATGCGCGAGCTCGGCCCCCTGTCTCGTGCCATGGGGGTGCGGTGGCTGGGCGTCGGCTTCCATCCCCTCGCGCGGCGCGAGGACTTCCAGTGGGTCCCCAAGCAGCGCTACGGCATCATGCGCGAGTACTTACCGACGCGCGGAGCGCACGCGCTGGATATGATGCTTCGCACCTGTACCGTGCAAGTGAACCTCGACTACGCGAGCGAGGCGGACGCCATGCGTAAGATGCGTGTGGCGCTCGCGCTGGCTCCGTTGACGACGGCCATGTTCGCCAACAGTCCGTGGAAGGAAGGAAAACCCCACGGAGGCCTCACGTACCGTGGTCGAGTCTGGCTGGATGTCGATCCGGACCGGACCGGTTTGCTTCCGGCCCTCTGGAGGGCGCAAGCGAGCTTCGACGACTACATCGAATGGGCGCTCGACGCCCCGATGTTCGTCGTCATGCGCGAGGGTCACGCGATCGCGAACACGGGGCAGACGTTTCGCACCTTTTGGCAGTACGGATTCGAAGGACGCACCGCCCTGCTGGACGACTGGACGGTGCACTTGAACACCTTGTTCCCCGAGGTCCGACTCAAGAAGACGATTGAGATCCGCGGCGCGGACATGCAGGCCACCGACATGGTTTGTGCATTGCCGGCGGTCTGGACGGGCGTGTTCTACGACGAGCGCGCAATGTCAGAAGCCGAGGCGTTGATCGATGGCTGGTCCTACGACGAGGTCGCGGAGCTTCGCACGCGAGCTTGGCGCGGCGGTTTGCGGGAGCCCTTTCGTGGTCGGCCTCTGGCGGAGATCGCCGAGCGTCTGGTCTCGATTGCGGAAGGCGGCCTCGAACGACGGGCAATCGTTGATGGATCGGGTCACGACGAGCGCAAGCATCTCGCGCGACTGAAACGGCTTGTTGGTGCGGGCCGTACGCCGGCGGACGCCTTGCTCGACGGGATGGAACGAGAGGCCGACCCCCGGGCTGCCATGGTCGAGAGGACTGCACTCAAATGGTCGCGATGACCGCTGAGCACCGCTTAGGACCCTGGCGCGGGGTCCGGACCGCGGGGTGAGTCGAGATCGCTAGCCGGTCCCGCGGACGGCGCCGACGAATTGCTCGACCTTAATCAAGTCCTTGATGCCGGGGGAGGTCTCGACGCCGCTCGCCACATCGACGCACCATGGCTTCACTTGGTCGATGGCTGCAACCACGTTGTCGGCCCGGAGCCCGCCCCCGAGAGCCAAGCGGCGGCGGCGTGCCAGACTGCTCACGAGCGACCAATCGAACGCGTGTCCAGTTCCGCCGATCGTCCCGGCAACCATCGCGTCGACGAGGATGTAATCGCCGGGCATGGCCTCGGCGCGCGCGACGTCGTACGGACCGGCGATGCGGATCGCTTTGTATGCGTGCGGAAGCAGAGCGGCGACGTCGTCCGGCGGCTCGTCGCCATGAAGCTGCAAGCAGCCGGCGCCGGTTTGGTCGCGTAGAGTGCGCATGGCGTCGACCGCCATGTCGGCTACCACGGCTACGACGAGCGCTCGAGAGCCGACGCGTTGAGCAATGGCGCGTCCAGTCGCGACGTCTACGCGGCGAGGGCTCGAGGCAACGAAATTGATGCCGATGGCGTCCGCGCCGAGTTCCACACAGGCTAAAGCCTGCTCGACGGAGGTCACCCCGCAGATCTTGATGCGCGTCACGGGGTTTCGATTTTTAGCAGTTCTCGGACCTTGGCAATCACTTGCGGGGCCTGGATGGGCTTGGTGATGTAGGCGTTCGCGCCAAGCTGAAGGGCCCTTTGCCGATCTTCGCTGGATCCCTCGGTCGTAATGACGACAATCGGCACGTCCTTGTGCGTCGGGTCGCTCCGAACGCGTTTGACAAGCTTCAAGCCGTCCATGATCGGCATGTTGATGTCGGTGAGAATGATGTCGAACTTGCCCGTCGCCAACTTTCGAAGGCCGTCGACGCCATCGTCGGCCTCCGTGACGCGGAGACTCTTTAGACGCGAGAGGGCCAGGACGAGCAACTGTCGCATCATCGGAGAGTCTTCGACCACGAGGCACGAATATTGAACGGTCATCGCGGAAGGCTTCCTCGGTCGGCGGTGGGTCGGTCTGCGGACATGTCAATCCTAAGCACAGAGTTCTCGGAGCGTGTCAGGACTCGGGAGACGTCCTCCCGCCTGGCTCCAAAGATAGGCCGCGACGACGGCACTTCCGGCGTGCGCTCCGAGCAGCTTGAACAGCTCTCGATCGACGGTCACGAAGCCCTTCTTGTGGTCCAGCAGAGCGATGACGGCGATGACCCCGACCGTTCGGTCTTCGATCTGCAAAGGAATGCACGCTGCCGGGTGACCTACGGGCTCGGCTTCGTCCACGTGCGCAACGCCGGTCAAGTACGTCCGCTCGACGATGGCCTCAAGAGGCGAGGCGGTCGCTCCATCGCGAACCGCTATCGTGGGCAGTGTGCCGATGGCGACGCCGTCGGTCGCAATCGGCACGAGAGTTCGCTCAACCTCGTCGATGAGATAGATCGCGACGGAGCGGGCCCCGACCAGCTGCGCGAGCAGCTCCCGCACATGACGGACCGTGGTTCGGACGCTCAGCGTCGAGTGGAGTTGGAAACTCGCAACGTACAGATTGGCAAAGCTCTCGAGCTCCGATTCGATTTCAGCAACGCGATGGGTGATCGTGGCCTGGTCGTTGACGCGCGAGAGGAGCCTTGCCTTCTCGCGTTCGAGGTCTTCGATCTTCGCCAGCAAGTCGCGGATGGCCCTGTCGCTCGCAAGCTGAGTCTTCAGGCTGGCGTTCTCGTCTTCGAGAGACGCGAGCTGATCGCGCAGCAGGCGGTTCTCGCCCACGAGTTCTTCGGTGAGCTCAGCTCCACGGCGAAAGAACGTGTGCAAGAACGCGTCGCGCTTCTCCTTCAGCTCTCCGGCGACCTCCGAAGCGGGCCGGTCGCTCTCGCGCGGTCCGCGACCCTTCGACTCCGTCATGGCGCAAGGATATCATCGTTTCCAGGTCGGCTGAGTTGGTTGACCCAGGACGCGAGCTCGCCGGTCACCACTCGCTGTGCCATGCGCAGCGCCGAGACGTCGGGGCTGCGCGTCAGCAACATCGTGGCGCGCAGCTCGGTCTCCACGCCTTCGAGAAAAGCCGCGGCGCCGGCACGACCGCGCGCGGCGATCTCGCGAAGCACCGGGCGGGCCAAGCCGGCCGCGGTAGCTCCCAGGGCGATGGCGCGGGCGACATCAAGGCCTGCGCCGATGCCGCCCGTGGCGACGATGGTCTCGAACCCGAGGGGCGCGAGGAGCGCGACGGACGCCGCCGTCGGAATCCCCCAGTCCCACAGAGCTTCTCCGAGGCTTCGTGCGGCTTCGTCACCGCTCAGAGCAGCGCGCTTCGTCTCGACTCCTACCCACGACGTACCGCCTGCCCCCGACACGTCGACATGTGCGACCCCGATGGACCGCAGTCGCTTTCCGACGCTCGGCGAGATGCCGCACCCCGTCTCCTTGACGATCAGCGGTACGCCCAGATCCGCCACCAGCCGCGCGATCGTTTCGAGGCCTCCCGAAAAGTCACGATCGCCTCCAGGCTGGACGAGCTCCATCGCCGGATTCAGATGCACGCAGAGCGCGTCTGCGCCCACGTCTTCCACCAACGAGCGGATCTCTCTCGTTTTCATTCCGCGCGCCTGAACGACGCCGACGTTGCCCAGAACGAGAGCCTTGGGCGCGACTTCGCGCACGCGAAAGGTTGCGCTCGCGCCGGGGCGCAAGTGCATCGCGCGCTGACTGCCGAGGCCGAATGCGTAGCCTCGCTCCTCGGCAATGCTCGCGAGTTCTCGGTTGATGCGACCTGCTTCTTCGGTCCCGCCGGTCATCGACGCGATGACGATGGGCGCGCGCAACCGTTTGCCGAAGAGGACGACACTGGCGTCGACCTCGTCCATTCGGAGGTCGGGCAACGCGTCGTGCACCAAGTGCACGCATTCGAGCAGCGTCGATGCGTGGCGAAAACCGACGTCTTGCTCGGCGCAGATCGCCAAGTGGTCCGCTTTACGTTGCCCAATGGAGACCATCCGGCCAAGCTTAGGGCCCCTTCGATTGGGCTGCTAGACGTTCAGCGACGCATGAAAATCCGCGTAGATGCGTCAAAATTCCGCCTGTGGGGAAGTTGACGGCAGAGTCGCACGCCTCTAGTTTGTGGCGCGCGCGATGACGCGGCCGGGTTCTGACGTGAACGGGACGCGCTCGACGCAATGCAACGCGGCGGCGACGATGCCCAACGACTTCGCCCTCTTTGCCGCTCGGGTTCGATCGAGCGTTGAGGAACGGCTCGCCGCCACCCTCGATCGTCGAATCACCACGGCCCGCAGGCGGGGGCCGGACGTCGAAGCGGTCGCGGGGGCCTTGTCGGAGTTGGTGTTGCGCGGGGGCAAGCGGATGCGCTGCGTGCTACTCACCGCGGCTTACGAAGCACACGGTGGAGAAGGGGGAATCGAGATCGTGGCGCCCGCGTGCGTCGCGCTTGAGCTCTTGCAAGCCTACTTGCTGTCGCACGACGACTGGATGGATGGAGATGACGTGCGGCGTGGCGGGCCGAGCGTCCCCGCGATGATGCGTCGGCGTTTTTCGGGCGCTCGCGCGGACGCGATGAGCATCCTAGCTGGGGATCTCGCGGCCGCCTGGGCTCGTGGTGAGCTCTTCGAGGTCGCGTTGCCTTCAGAGCGCGTTGTCCAAGCCGCCGCAGAGCTGGCACGCGTCGAGGAGGACGTCGTGGAAGGACAAGTGCTAGACGTCGGCAACGGCGCGCGCGACTTGGCCGCGGTAGAGGCCATGCATGTGCTCAAGACGTCGAGCTACACGGTGCGGGGCCCCGTCGCGATCGGCGCGCGTCTCGCCGGCGCGAAGGACGCTGAGGTCGCGGCGCTCACGGCGTTTGCAGACCCGCTAGGCGTCGCGTTTCAGATGCGCGATGACGTGCTTGGGGTGTTCGGTGATGCCGCAATCATGGGAAAGCCAGCTGGCAACGACCTACGCGCAGGAAAACGGAGCGCGGTCGTCGTGGAGGCTCTGCATCAGGGCCTCGGTCACGATCTCGCTCACGTCCTGGGTCGTCCCGATGCGAGCGAGCGGGACTTGCGTGGCGCGATCCACCGTCTCGAGGCATGCGGCATTCGCGCGCGCATCGAGAGCCGCATCGGCGTTCTCGTCCGCGAGGCACAGGACGCGCTCGAGCAGACCAAGCTGACGTCCGCGGGGCGAGCGCTTCTTGCGACCGCGGTCCTTGCACTAACGGACAGGCAGATCTGATGAGTGGTTGTGGACTTGCTTGCGGCAAGGTGATCCTCCTCGGCGAGCACGCGGTCGTCTACGGCGTGCCCGCCCTGGCCGTTGGGATCGATCGGGGTGCCCGCGCGCAGGCCATTCCGCTGGAGACCGGTCCGAGCCGGTTGCTGGTGCGCGGATGGAACATCAGTGTCTTGGAGGAGGATACCCACGACTTGGCCCGCGCATTTCGCGCGTTGCTCGTGGCGGCTCGTGCCGCCCATCCATCGTTCGGACCCCACTCGGTGGAAGTGGAAGCGAACCTTCCGCCCGGCGGCGGCTTGGGCTGCTCTGCCGCGATGGGGGTCGCCATCGCGCGCGCCATCGAGCCGTGGCTCGGGCCGGCCGCCATACAAGACCGGGCGATGGTCTGGGAGCAGGTGTTTCACGGCAATCCAAGCGGGGTCGACGCCGCCGTGGCCGCGCGTGGGGGCTGTGTGCTCTTTCGCAAAGGATCCAAGCTCGAGCCCGTGCGGGCGCGTGGCGCGATTCACCTGTGCATCGGAAACACGGGAATGGCGTCCAGTACGAAGTCCATGGTGGAGGCCGTCGCTCGCCTTCGGACTCGTCGACCGGAGGTCGTCGAGAAGTCGTTCGAGGCCATCCGCGTTCTCGTGAACAACGCACGGCTCGCGATCGAAGCCGGCGATCGAGCGGCGCTCGGGCGCCTGATGGACCTCAATCAAATGCTGTTGAGCGGTCTGTTCGTGTCGACGCCGGAGATCGAGCGACTCTGTGGTCTTGCTCGGGACTGCGGCGCTCTCGGCGCAAAGCTCACAGGAGCGGGTGGCGGAGGCAGCGTGGTGGCCCTGGTGCCGACGCAGTCGGTGGCCGATGCGGTCCTGGCGGCTTGGAGCCAAGCCGGATTCCAGGGATTCTCCACCCAGGTGGCTCCCGAGGCGCGCATTCATGAGCTCGATGGGCTAAAGACCGAGACCATGCCATGAGCGAGGCAGCCGCTTTGGCGCATCCGAACGTCGCCTTGTCGAAGTATTGGGGCAAGCGCGAGGGTCCGGGGAACTACCCGGCCGTGCCGAGTCTGTCCGTCACACTGGGGGGCCTTGCAACTCGCACATGGGTTCGATTCGATGCCGGGCTGTCCGAAGATCGCGTGATGCTCAACGGGACTCCAGCAGACGAGCGGGCGCGCGCGCGGGTCGTCGAGTTGATGGACCGCGTTCGGTCCGCCGCGGGGGAGCCGCGGCGCGCCCTTGTGGAATCGCGCAACGACTTTCCGACGGCAAGCGGACTGGCGTCGAGTGCGTCCGGCTTCGCTGCACTCGCCTTGGCGGCCGTCCGCGCGGCTGGCCTGGATTGGGATGCTGCGCGCGTTAGCGATCTCGCGCGAAGAAGCTCCGCCAGCGCGGCAAGAAGCCTCTTCGGCGGCTACGTCGAACTCGCTGCGGGCTCTCTCTTGCCCCGGCGAGAGGACGAAATACTCGCCGCGCACTCCATTGCGCCCGCCGAACACTTGCCCATCGCCGTTCTGGTCTGCGTGACAACCGAGGGCGCCAAGCCGGTCGGGTCGACGGACGGAATGCGCGCGACGATGGCGCGCAGTCCGTACGCCGAGGCGTGGCTCCAAGCGGCGCCTCGGATGCATACCCAGTTGTGCGAAGGCGTGCTCAAGCGGGACTTCGCTGCGATGGGTGTGCTGGCCGAAGCGAGCGCTCTCGCCATGCACGCGAGCGCGATCGCGGCGGGCGTCATCTACTGGAGCGGTGCGACGCTCGAGATCCTCGCTGCCGTGCGCGGACTGCGTGACGCCGGCACAGCCGTGTTTGCAACGATGGATGCGGGCCCGCACGTCAAGGTCCTTGTTCGTCCCGGCGATGTCGATCGTGTGGGCGACGCTGTGCGTGCCCTGCCCGGCGTGCGCCGCGTCATCGAGTCACACCTGGGCGAAGGGGCTCGGCTCACTTCCGACGGTCGGCAGGCATGAGAGCGATCGCCCCGGGCAAGCTCGTGCTCACGGGCGCGTACGCGGTGCTCGACGGGGCGCCCGCGATTGTCGCAGCTGTGGATCGCTATGCAATCGCGGATGCATCGCGCCGGGCGTCGGACCCGACGGCCGAAGTTCGGGCCGCGTTCGGCGTCGACCCGGCTCCCGAGGTCGACGTTCGAATGCTCCAGGCGGAATCCGGCATGAAACTTGGGCTCGGCTCGAGCGCCGCAGCGCTCGTCGCATCGCTCGCCGTTCGCGCTCTCGACCGCGGGCAAGACGTGTCCGAGGCGTCCGTTCGCCACACGATCTTTCGCGCTGCACGCCGCGCCCATGCCCAAGCGCAGGGCGGAGGCAGCGGAATCGATGTGGCCGCCGCCGTGTACGGTGGCGTGCAGCGCTACGCGATCGACGGGACTCGTGCCTCCGTCGAATCCGTCGATTTTCCGCGCGAGCTCGTCCTAAAAGCATACTTTAGCGGCGAGAGCGCGCGCACGAGCGATCTACTGGCGCGTGTTCGCGATGCACGTCGCGTGCGGCCTCGAGAGGTGAGTACCCTGAATGCGGCCATGTTTGCGGCCGCCGTCGTGGCAGCGCAGTCGGTGCGTTCGGGCGCCGCGCTTTTCATCCAGTCGGTGCGGCAATACGGGAGGCTCCTGTCGGATCTCGGCGGCGTGGCCGACGCGCCAATCGTGCCGGCTTCGTGCGCCGAACTGGCAACGTTCGCCGCCGGCGAAAACGCCGTGTTCCTGCCGTCGGGCGCTGGCGGAGGAGATGTCGGAGTATGGCTGGGAGTGACCTCGCCGTCTGCGCGGTTCGAAGTTCGCGCGTCGGCGCTCGGATGGGTGCCGCTGGAACTTCGCATCGACCACGGCGGGGTCCGTCGCTGTCTCCGACATGAGGAAAACTAGAACAATGGCCCGAACTTCTCGACTTCCTGGATTTTACAAGATCACCGTCCAAGAGCGCCGTGCACTCGTCGGCGAGGCCACCGGTGCCGAGGCCAGCGACATCGAATGCGCGCTCGAAGGAGGCGGCTTGGATGCCGAAACCGCCGACAAGTTTGTCGAGAACGTGCTGGGCACCTACGCGCTTCCCTACGGCGTAACGCTGAACGTGCGAGTCAATGGGCACGACTACGTCGTGCCCATGGTCATCGAGGAACCGAGCGTCGTCGCCGCTGCATCGAACGCGGCCAAAATGGTCCGCAGCGGGGGCGGGTTCCATGCCGAGGCCGATCCGCCGCTGATGATTGCTCAGGTCCAGCTTGTCGACGTTCGAGACGCGGTGGGATGCGCACAGCGCATCCGCGATCACGAGCCGTCAATCATCGATTTGGCCAATCGCTCGCTGAGCGGTTTGGTCGCCCGAGGCGGCGGCGCGCGCGAGATCGAGGCGCGGGTACTCGCCCCCGACATGGTCGTCGCGCACATCATCATCGACTGCCAAGACGCAATGGGCGCCAACCTCGTCAACGGGGCAGCGGAAGCGGTTGCCGATCGGATCGCCGAGATCGGTGGCGGACGGGTCGGGCTGCGAATTCTATCCAACCTGTGCGATAGGCGCTGCGTACGTGTGCGATGCCGCGTACCGCCCGAAGTCCTCGCGACCGACGAAATGAACGGGAGCGACGTCATCGACGGCATCCTCAATGCGTCGCGATTTGCCGAGCTCGACCCATATCGCGCAGCGACCCACAACAAGGGCATCATGAACGGCGTGGACGCCGTTGTCATCGCCACGGGCAACGACTGGCGCGCCGTCGAAGCGGGCGCACATGCCTACGCGACGCGCAGCGGGCACTATCGGCCTCTCGCGACCTGGCGGCGCGACGGCGGCCATCTCGAGGGACGGCTCGAGATGCCGATGGCCTTGGGGACCGTCGGGGGGACCCTGCGCGTCCACCCCGCGGCGCGCCTGTCGCTTCGAATGCTCGGCGTAACCGATGCTCAACAGCTTGCGGCCATTGCCGCATCGGTGGGTCTGGCCTCGAATCTAGCCGCCCTCCGAGCGCTGGCGACCGATGGGATCCAGCGTGGGCACATGGGGTTGCACGCGCGGTCCGTCGCGCTAGCGGCCGGCGCCGCGGCTCATCAGGTGGAGAGGGTCGCCGCTCTCATCGTCGAAGCTCGCGACGTAACCATCGAGGCGGCACGTAAGGCGTTGTCGGTTCTCGTCGCCGAGCCGGGCGATGACGCGAGCGCCGTGGAGTGATTCCGGCCCCGGCGCAGAAATATTTCGGGAGCGTGACCCGAAGAGGGAGATGTCGTAGCGTTCTCGGTGTGCAACAGCAGGGCGGTCCGGGCCGATTGAGCCGATGGAGCGACATTCCTCCGGGAGACCCGCATCGTGACGTCACCGGCGCGCTGCACGATGTTTCCAACGCCCTGACGGTGCTCCTAGGCTGGGTGGCCGAGGCCCGGACCGGACGCACGTCCGACGAACAGCTCAATCGAGCCTTGGCGATCGTCGAGCATCGGGCTCGGGCGGCGCGAGATCTTGCGCGCCGCGCCATCGGAGCCGAGACCGACGTGGACAACCGCGAGGAGATGCTCGACGTCGTGATTGCCGATGTCGTCGAGACGCTATCGGTGGAGGCGCAGCGCGCTGGCGTTACGGTGCTCATCGCGCGTCGATGTCCGGGCGTACGAGTGTTGCTCGCTACGGACGTTGCGCAGGTGCTTACTAATCTCCTGCTGAATGCTCTCTCCTGGGCGCCCCCGCAAAGCAGCGTCACGATCGAGGCGCTAGCCGATGCATCGGGCACGTCGATTGTCGTGCATGACCAAGGTCCCGGCGTCGCGTCGGGACACGCAAGCCGGATCTTCGAGGGGGCTTCGACGCGCGAAGGCGGAGCGGGCGTTGGGCTGCCGCATGCCCGCGCCATCGCGCGCGCCGCGGGCGGTGAGCTCGAACTGGCCTCCGATGGATTGTCCAAGGGAGCAAGCTTCAGGCTGCGTTGGCCACGTGCGGAGCCTCCCCCTCCGCCGATGTCGGCGCCGCGTGCGGCCGTCCTGGCTGGCACTCGCATCCTGGTTGTGGAAGACGACGTCGATGTGGCGACACTGCTCGAGTCCGCACTCGGGGCGCGGGGCGCGCAAGTCGTTGTCGCGCGCACCGCGGCCGAACTCGTCGAGCACGCCGGCGAAGAGCACGACGCGGCGCTCGTCGATCTGTCTCCGATCGCCCACGACGTGCGCGGCGCCTTCGACGCCCTTCGCCGCGGCTCGCCCGACGCCGTGCTCGTCTTCATCAGCGGCAGCGCGGCCGGTTTGCCCGACGATTTGCAGGGCGAGGCGATTCGGTGGGTCCGGAAGCCGTTCGAGGTGGGCGAGATCGTGAGCGTTCTCGTCAACGCATCCCGCAACGGGAGTTGACGCGATCCGAGAACCGTCGTGCAACGAGCTGAGCGGTGCCGAGCATGGGGGCCTCGACTCGGGCCCGCAGAATCGGCGTTCGGGAGAGTCGAACGATGAATCGGCGCATGCTTGGGCGAACTGGATTTGCCATCTCGGAGATTTCCTTTGGCGCTTGGGCGATCGGCGGCACCTGGGGCGAGGTCAGCGACGCCGAGTCGTTGGGTGCCCTGCACCGGGCGGTCGACTCGGGAATGAATTTCATCGACACGGCGGACGTCTACGGCGATGGCCGAAGCGAGCGCCTCATCGCCAACCTCCGACGGGAGTGCGGCGAAACGATTTATGTCGCGACGAAAGCGGGGCGACGGCTTCGGCCGCACACAGCTGAGGGATACAAGGTTGCGAGCCTTCGGGCCTTCGTCGAACGCAGCCTGCGAAATCTCGACGTCGATGCGTTGGACCTTCTGCAACTGCACTGCCCGCCAGCTGAAGTCTACGCTCGTCCTGAGGTATTCGGCGGTCTCGACGACTTGGTGCGGGAAGGCAAAATCCGCTTTTACGGCGTTTCGGTCGAGACGGTCGACGAAGCGAAGGCGGCGCTCCGCATGGCCAACGTGCAAAGCATCCAGATCATCTTCAACATGTTTCGCATCAAGCCTGCCGAGGAGCTCTTCGCCCTCGCCGCCAAAGCGCGGGTCGGCATCATTGCACGCGTCCCGCTCGCCTCGGGTCTGCTTACAGGGAAACTGAGCCGCGAGACGCCATTTGCCAGAGACGACCACCGCAACTTCAATCGGGGTGGCGAGGTGTTCGACGTCGGGGAAACGTTCTCGGGTGTCGCGTACGAAGAGGGCCTCCACGCCGTCGAGCAACTGCGCGCGTTCGTACCCGCTGGCGCAACCATGGCGCAACTCGCGCTCCGGTGGATTCTGATGTTCGACGAAGTCACGTGTGCGATTCCCGGCGCGAAGACGGCCGGGCAAGCAGCGGACAACGCGACTGCGGCATCCCTTCCTCCGCTGAGTCAAACGACCATGGCGGCCATAAAGCGCCTCTACGATGAGCGATTCCGAGCCACGGTCCATGGGCGATGGTGATGGCGGTTCGCAATGCCGTGCTGCCTGGTCCGCGGGAAGGTCGTCCTTCTGGCGGATCACCACCCGATCCGTGCGGCGTGTCCTATTGTCGCTCGGAGCATCGCTACGGGGCATGATGCCCGTGCTCAGGAACCGGACCGCAGGGCGAGTTTGCTTGACGATCCGCAACCCCCCGTATACACGGTCGTTCCCCTCGCGAAGGTGGCGGAATTGGCAGACGCACTAGCTTGAGGTGCTAGCGCCGTAACTGGCATAGGGGTTCAAGTCCCCTCCTTCGCACCGGAATGATTCCGGAAACTTAGACGCGGATTGTTGGGGTATAAGATGAGCCGGCGAACGGGCCGAGGTGGCCAACCGGACCGCACCCGCCGCAAGCTCGGGTGACGTCGGGGAACGTTCAACGTGCAAATCGCCGCGCCGCGCAGGTGCCGCCGTTCGTGGTCACGCACGTTTCGTTCAAGCAACAGATCGCATCGCGCGTGACGTCGTACTGACGGCCGGCGTAGAGCGCGCTGCGGCGAGCGCCGGGGCGGTCGTCGTGAGTGCGGCAAGCGAAGGAAATGGATCGACACCGGCCGATGCGTTCATGCGCACGGTCATTGACGGCGCAACGGCCGACGAATGCGCGTTGATTCGCGCTCGGACGAAAGCGGCGCTCGGCGCAAAAGCGAGCTCGCGGCGAGAAGACCGGCGGCGACGCGCCGTTCGGCTTCGCTGCAGTCGATGGCAGTCTCGTCGCCGTCGAGTCAGAGCACGCCACGGTCGTTCGCGCCCGTGAGCTATCGGCCGAGGGCCGCTCGCTCCGCGCAGTTGCCTCCGCGCTCGAGTTCGAAGGGCGCCTTAGCCACACGGAGCCGGCCGTTCGCGGCGCAGCAAGTCTCGCGGATGCTCGGTCGTCACGTCGAGGAGCAGACGCCGCCGCACAATCCGGGGAGGAAGTTCGCGCATCAATCATGCGCAAGTCTATCCACATCGTTCTCCCTTCGTTCAATCGCCCGCCATCCGTGTCGCGAGGGGTGCCGGCGCTGGATTGCCAGACGGCCCTCTTTGCTTCGGCTTCGGGATCCCAATTCGGCCAAAGCAGCACCGCGCGGTGCTGCTTGAGCGCGCGCGCCAACTTCTCGGCGCGCTCGGCTCCGAGCGTCGATCGCCCGCTCTCGATGCTCAAAAGGGTGGGCTGCGCGATGCCCGTTAGGTGCGCGAGCTCGGCTTGCGTCATCTCCTGCATCTGACGCGCGACGCGCACCGCGGCTCCGGCCGTCAGTCGGACGCGCACGCGCGACGGGACGTACTCGGTCGGCTTCGTCTTTTTGATCTTGGATGCCATTGCGATCGGCCATGTCAATCGCGCCCCGGGGCGGCCGCCACAGGTACCCAGGCCGGTGCGACGGCCAGTCATCGCGGCTCTCGCCGAATGCGTGCGCGAGGACGAGTGTAAAGACTGGGCGGACAAGGCCGCGGCGCTCGCGAGCCCCGGCTCGCGGATCCCGAGACGCGGTGCGATCGCCCTCGGGCTTACCCTCACGACGGATTGGGTGTCGCCACCCCATCGAATGCCTCCGCGGAATCGTTGCAGCGCTCGGGTCCGATCGTCAGGAGGGTCGGCTCTCGCACAGGATCCGCTGCACGGCTCGGACCGCGTCGCCGACCCGAGCGACGCGGTCCCCGATGGCCCCGAAGTAAAGCATTCCGTCGCGCGTCGCGACGCTGCGGGCAGTGACGTCTCCACCGCGCGTGGCCGCGTCCACTTGGGTGGCCGAGGCCCGTCCCGAGGCTACGTCCCGCGCCATGTGGGCTAGCCCAGTCACGTCGTCAGGGATGCCCATGCCCGCTACAATCCGTCCTGCGTCGTCGACGAGTACGAGTGCCCGCACGTGGCTGCGGTCCGCTACGGTTTCGACCAAAAACTGGAGGGCTTCTACACGCTCCGCGCTTCGCTTGATTCGGCGTTCGTCCATGCACCGCATGTTCGAACGCTCGCGCAAACGCGGCCCAATTTTCGGTGTCCCTACTATGCGGCGCGGCGGCATGCCCGCACCGGAGCCGCATCGGCAGGACGACGTTCCCGACTTCGATCCATCGCCCTGCGCCGACGCGGCGTCAGTCGGTGAGATCTCCCTTGGTGGACGGCACGCCCGTCGCCCGCGGATCGACTCGCAGCGCCTCTCGCAAGGCACGCGCAAGCGCCTTGAAGCTGACCTCCACGATGTGATGCAGGATGTCTCCTCGGTGCAGCACGATGTGCAAGTTGCACTGTGCGCCACGTGCGAACGCTTCGAAAAAGACCGGGGCGAGCTCGACGTCCCACGTTCCAAGCTTCGCTCCCGCAGGAAGGGGTACCTCCCAAACGAAGTGCGTCCGTCCGGAAAGGTCGACGGCGCACGTCGCCCGCGCCTCATCCATCGGTAGAGTGGCCCAGCCGTAGCGGACGAGACCGGCCTTGTCGCCAATGGCCTTGGCCACACATTGGCCGATGACTAGCCCGACGTCCTCGGTCGTGTGATGGCCATCGATCTCGGTGTCGCCGCGCGCCCGCACCGTCAAGTCGATGAGTCCGTGGCGGGCGAGCTGATCGACCATGTGACTCAGGAAGGGAAGGGGCGTTTCGATGTCGGAGCGCCCCGAGCCATCGACATTGGCCGTCACCTCGACCTTGGTTTCCTTCGTCTCGCGCGACACACTTGCCACTCGACCCATGATCTCGATGGAGTCTCCCGGCCCCGGCGGGGGCCACAACCGATCGGGAGTAGCCCGATGGGCTCAGCCGAACCACCGGGGCTGAGCGCATGAGCATGGCATGGCTGGCCGGCGTTGGCGCGGTTGACTTGCCGGTCGCTTGTAAGGTAAGCCCGGTGGGCCCTGAAGCGTGTGGCATTTTTGCAACGAGCGGTCGTAACCACGCGGTTCGGGGTCGCTTTGCTGACCACCGGAGCAGGATGCAACCCCAAGGGCGCCGCATCACCAGGAGCCGATCCTCAGCGCCAAAGCGAGGCCGAGTACGACTTAGCGCGTGACTACTTCTACCGGGGTCAGCAGCGAGTTGCCCTCGACCACTGCCGCAAGGCCATTGAAGTCGACGACCACAACGCCCACGCCCTGTACTTCGCTTCGTTGATTCAGCTTTTTTTTTGCTCCCGCAAGCTGGAGCTCCGAGACCCGGATTGCCACTTGAGGGAAGCTGAAACGTATGCACGCGGCGCTCTGAAAGCCGATGAAACATTTCGTGAGGCCAAAAATACACTGGGTCAAATTTTGATCTTGGAAGAACGCTACCAAGACGCCATTGCCGTTCTAGCGCCCCTCACCAAGGACTCTGCGTTCGAATCGAGCTTTCTTGCCTGGGGAAACTTGGGGTGGGCTCAGGTAGGTGCGGGGCATCTCGACGAAGGAATCGAATCGTTGAAGAACTCAATCACCGAGCCGCGCTTTTGCGTGGGCCACTACCGGCTAGGGGTGGCCTACGAAAAAAAGGGGGATTTCGTCGCCGCAGAGCAGAGTCTCACGAACGCGCTCTCCGTCGAAGCACCCGAATGCCAACGGCTACAGGATGCCTGGAGCGAACGCGCTCGCGTCCGCCTGCGGCTTGGCAAGCTGGATGACGCGCGAGCGGATCTTGAGAAGTGCCGTGAACTTTCCGCCGACACGCTGACCGGCAAGGGATGCGTCGAGGGGCTGGCGAGGATCCAATGACCCCGACGCAACCGGCCGACGGTCTCACAGCAACGAGCAATGCCCTGGCGATCCCGCGCCCGACCTCCGCCGCCGCGGATGCCGCGAGTGCGCACGGCGTGCCAACGGCGCTCGAGTCCCTTGGCAGCTACTTGAAGCGCTGTCGGGTTGGCCGGAGCATGAGCCTCGCCGAGCTCGCGAGGGTGACGCGCATTCCGGTCTCGTCGCTCCAAGCCATGGAAGCGGATCGATTCGACGAGCTGCCTGGCGAGGTGTTCGTGCGCGGCTTTCTTCGCGCGTACGCCCAAGCCGTGGGCGTGCTGCCCGCGGAGGTCCTGGCTCGGTACACGTCGAGCCGGCGCGTGGCGTACGTCACCCCGCTCCCGATGCAGACGCCGCTGCAGGCGGCTCGCGAAGGGCAAGGACGGCGATTTGGCGTGGCGATCGCGTTTGTATTGCTGCTCATTTTGCTCTCGTTGGCGCTTTCTATCGTGCTCAAGCCGCGTGGCCACGACATGCCGACCGAGCTGTCGCAGTGGCGCTCCGAGCTCGGTGGCCTTGAACGGGTCGTGTGACGCTGCTCGAGAGCGAGGCGCTGGTCGTCCGGACGGTGGAGCTTGGAGAGAGCGATGTCGTCGCGACACTCGTGACGGAACAGGCAGGCAAGCTCGCTGCCGTCGTCCGCGGTGGCCGAAAGGGCTCTCGGCGCGTCGGGGGAGCCCTGGAGCCCCTCCATACCGTATGCGTCTTGCTGGACGATAAGGGAGGCGAGCTCGCGACGCTCAAGGAAGCACGCATCGTACGTCTCCGCCCGCGCGTGGCGTCCGATCTCGACGCCCTCGATGCCGCCGGGGTGGCGCTCCGGTGGGCGCGACACCTCTTCCCGCCGCGCACCCCCGAACCGCGGGGCTGGCAAGTGCTGATCGAGCTTTTGGATGCGCTCGAGCGGGGAAGTCTTTCGCCGCGAACGGACTTGGCGCGTGCGGGTCTCGCGATGCTTGTCGCGGTCGGCTATGGGCTCGAGCTCGAGGCATGCATCGTTTGCGGTCGAAACTGCCCTGCCGGCAGGGCCGCGTGCCTCGACCCGGCGCGGGGAGGCCTGATCTGCCGCGCCTGCGGCGGAGCATCGACCGTGCTCACGGCCGGCGTTCGTGATGCGGCGCGCGCCCTCGTTGCAGGTCGGTGCGGTGCCGTGAGCGACGGCCAAGCTCGGGCCGTCCTCGGTGTTGTCGACCGGGCAATGGCTGCGCATGCGGGGTTCGAGCGCTGAGCCGGCATGCTCGACGTCGTCTGCTTCGGTGAGATCCTGTGGGATCTGTTCGAGATCGGTGGGCGGAAGCGTGAACCGATCGCGCGCACGTTCCGGCGCGAACTCGGCGGCGCGCCGGCCAATGTCGCCACCGGGCTTGCGAGGTTGGGCGTCAAGGCCGCCGTCGTCGGGGGCGTCGGGCGCGATCGTTTCGGCGCCGCGCTCATCGCGCATCTGCGAGGTGATGGCGTCGACGTGCGCTTCGTCCAACGATTGCCCAACCGGACCGGGCTGGCATTCGTGCTTCGGGATTCTCGCGGGGAGCCGGATTTCGTATTTTATCGCCATCAATCCGCCGATCTGGCGATCGCCGCCGAGCACGTGACCTCGCCCATGGGGCGCGCGCGCTGGGCGCTCGTCGGAACGAGTACCTCGATGACGCCGCAGCTCGCCAGGGCTACCGACCGGTTCCTCGAGGTCGCTCTGGCGGCGGGCGCACATATTTTCGTCGATCTCAACGTCCGCCCGCATCTTTGGGCCGATCGCGAATCGATGCGCCACGCGATTGCAGGGCTGGTCGGGCGCGCCGCGATCGTCAAGGCGAGCATCGCGGATCTGCACGCCCTTGGCGAGCGAGGCACCGGTCTGCGTTGGCTGGAGCGCAATGCCCCCGGGGCCACCTGGCTCATCACGCGTGGCGCCGATCGCGCGAGCGCCATCGGGCCGCATGGCGAAGTCGACGTCCCTGCCATGCGTGCGCGCTGTGTCGACGCGACGGGTGCAGGCGACGCGTTCATCGCAGGAACGCTCGCGACGCTTGCCGCAACGCGGTTCACACCGCGGTCGGCCGAGTGGACAAATCCGCGCCTCTGGAGTTCTGCGTTGCGCATCGGGCACCTCATGGGCAAAAAAGCGATCTCCCGCCCCGGCGCCGTGGCGGGTCTCGTGGGGCTTGGCCGAGCCCGCGCCGCGATCGAGTCCGTTCGCAGGGGAATCGCATGACCCAGGATCTGCGCTTCAAGCCCGTGATGATTCGCTCTCCGCGAGGCGCGCGCACCACCGAGATCGATTGGGCGGACGGGCATAAGGGCTTGTATCCGCACGAGGTTCTGCGCGGGTTCTGTCCGTGCGCCGGTTGCCAGGGTCACTCGGGCGAAGTTCGATTCATCGGATCGACCGACACGCAGCGCGAACTCGACGACATTGAGCGCGTGGGCGGATATGCGCTCGCGCTCAAATGGTTCGACGGGCACTCGACCGGCATTTATTCGTTCAAGTACCTTCGGACGCTCTGTCAGTGTGAGTCGTGCCGCGTCGAGCGCGGCTCCATACCCCGGCTTTGAAGGACGTGACGAGCCCGGAAGTGACGCTCGATCGCGACGCGGAGCATGAGCGGCGCCGGCTGATCGCACGAGCCACCACCGTTGGAGCCGGCACGCTCGTGTCGCGCATCCTCGGCCTGTTTCGTGACATGGGCCTTGCGGCGATCTTTGATCGCGACGCTACCGATGCGTGGTGGATCGCGTTCACCATACCCAATGCCCTTCGTCAGCTCCTCGGGGAGGGCGCCGTTACCAGTGCGGTCGTCCCGTTGCTGGCGGAAAAATTGTCGCGTGAGGGCGACGAGGCCGCGCGCCAGTTTTTTGCGCGCGTGCGAGGCGCCTCGTTGGTCGCCCTGGTGGTCGTGACCGCGCTCGGCGTGGTCTTCGCCCGCCCCGTGACGGAGATCTTCGTCGGGACGTACGGGGGTCGACCGGAGGAGTTCGACCGGACCGTGACGCTGACGCGCTGGATCTTCCCTTACCTGTTTTTCATGGGCAATGCCGCGCTCGGCATGGCGGCGTTGAACGCGAAGCGGCGCTTTGCGGTGGCGGCATTCGCGCCCGGTTTGCTCAACGTGGCGCTCTTGGCGGCCGCGCTTTGGCTGCCGCAGGTTCTCGCCTCACGGGGGAAAGACCCGGTGCTCGCGCTCGCCCTTGGCGCTCTTGTCGGCGGGCTCTTGCAAGTGGTCGCTCAGTGGCCCTCGCTTCGGGCGATTGGGTTCGCGGGCCGACCCCGCTTCGTCTTCGACGACGATGTGCGGAGAGTCCTCCGGAGAATCGCGCCGCTCACACTGGGGATCGGCATTTATTCGATCGATCTGATCATCTCGCGTCGCTTCTTGGCCGGTCTCGGGAGCGGGGCGCAGAGCTATTTCTCCTGGGCGATGCGTCTCTGCGACTTTCCCCAGGGCATTTTCGTCATGGCGCTGTCGACCGCTGCACTGCCATCGTTGTCGATACTCGCCGCGAAAGGGGCCACACGCGAGCTCGCCAGCGCATGGGCACACGGCGTGAACCTTGCCATGTTCGTGGCGGTGCCTGCGAGCGCTCTCTTCATCGTCATCGGCGAGCCCATCGTTGTCGCCCTCTTCGAACGCGGTGCGTTCGACGCTCGCGCTGCCCACGAAACCGCGAGAGCTCTCGTGTGGCTGGGCGGCGCAATCTGGACGGTGGCAGTTGTCCGCCAAACGGTGGTGGCGCTGTATGCGCTCGGTGACACCCGCACGCCTGTGATCGTCAGCGCGTTGGATCTCGTCGTCTTCATCGGGCTCGCGACGACCCTGCGCGCACCCCTTGGGCATGTCGGGGTCAGCGTCGCGGTTGCGGGCTCGAGCGCGATCCAAATGGTGCTGCTTCTCGCGGGGCTCAAGCGGCGGATCGGGACGCTCTGCGGCGCGAGCCTATCGAGGTCGAGCATCCGGACGCTTCTTGCGTCGGTGGTGGCGTCGATGGCGGCGTGGGGGACGGCTCGGAGTCTCGCTCCGCGCGGATCGAGCGCCATCTCGCCCGCACTCGTGCGCATGCTTCCAGGCACGGGTGGGTCGGTTGCGTTCGCCGTCGTGTTTCTGGCCGTCGCGTGGGGCCTTGGGGCGCCGGAATTGGACGAAATGCTGAACGCGGCCGGTCGTCGTCTCGGGCGGGGTCAACGCAGAGCCAGGGAGGATTTGCGATGAAAGAGATAGGACCTACCGAGACGAGAGTGATCGACGCGTCATTCGTCGCGGGAGCCGTCGATGATGCATCGCTTCCGCCCCCGACGCTCCTCGAAGTGGCCTTTGCCGGGCGCTCGAACGTGGGCAAGTCCAGCCTCCTCAATGCCACGATGCAGCGTCGTGGATTGGCACGGACGAGCAACACGCCCGGGTGCACGCGGCAATTGAATGTGTTCGAAGTGCGGTGCACAGATGGCCTAAACCTGCGCTTCGTCGACCTACCGGGCTACGGCTGGGCGCGTCGGTCGAAGGACGAGCGATCGCAGTGGCAGACGATGATCGAGGGTTATCTGACCCAGCGCACCGGTCTGCGTGCCGTCGTGCTTCTCGTAGACGTGCGTCGCGGTATCGAAGACGAAGAGCGGCAACTGATCGACTTCTTGCGTCAGCCTCGTACGGTTGCGGGACCAAAGCCGGAAGTCATTTTGGTCGCAACCAAGATTGACAAGCTGGGCTTGGCTGCGCGGAAGCCCGCTCTCGAAAAAGTGCGTCTGGGCGCTCGCCCCTTTCCCGTGCTGGGCTTCAGCGCGACAACAGGCGAGGGTCGCGAGGATCTTTGGCGAAAAATTCGAGCGGCCACGCTCGGCGTCGTGGGTGGGCCGTGACACGTCGAACGCGAAGTCACTCTTGCCGTCGCCGTTTTCGCGGGGTAGCGTCCAGTGCTGACCCGGCTTGGGCGCATAACTCAGCGGTAGAGTGCGTCCTTCACACGGACGAAGTCGGGGGTCCGAATCCCTCTGCGCCCACGGAACTCAGTCGGACTTTAGGGTGGCAGGCCCGCGCGCGCGTGACAGTCCGTTCAGCCGATCGGTTCGACAAACAGCTGTGCGGTCTGCGGGATGAGAGGGATACACGAGGATGGACAACCCGATGACATGTCCGGCTTGCGGAGGTTCCGGCGGAGGCCCCTTCGGGCCGCCCGGATCCTCATGGGACGTGGAAAGCTACGAGTGCCCGCGTTGCCGTTCGGCTGGCGTTGTGCCGCGTGCCGGTTCGAGGGAGGCTTCCCTCGGGCGTCCGCTTGCCAAAGGGTCGGATCTGGATCGATCCGCCGGCAAGGCGCCCGCGACTGCGGACGGCCCCGGCGTAGCGAGGGCGAAGCCTTCAGCCGAGGAACGCCCAACGCGTCGTGCCGCCTCCGGCCGCGACGCGTGACTCGGGCACGGGCGTCGAGCATCTCCGCTTCCGCGAACGCGCCGTCAGCGTCGTCGCTCGTAGTGGTGGCGCGGCGCAGGCGAGTGACCGCGCCGATCCCGAAGGAATGCGGGCTCGTTCGCGTACCAATGCCACCCATGCGGATCGCGCCAGTACCAGTGGGCTCCGTACCAATAGGCCGCGTGGCCCTCGTAGTACACGGGCTCCACGGTCGCCACGAAAGCGGGGGGAGGTGGTGGCGGCGCCTCCGGCGGCAGCGGCTGCGCGGTGGCTTCGCCTGACAAGGCCAGGCCCAGACCGAGCGCCCCGAGCGCGAAGGATACCTTCGATGAGCCGAATCGATGATTCATGGGTCGATTCTCCTACTCGGCGGCCGGGGCAGCCGGGTGGTTGGCGTGCTCGCGGACCTGCTCTGCGAGCTTGGAGCGTTGCTCCGGGGTAAGCACTGGAGCGACGGCTTCGTAGAAGCGAGCCATCGTGGTCGCTCCCCAACTCGCCAAGTGCGCATTGAGGCCGTCGGCCGACTTCAGGGCCTTGGCGTCGAACGAGGCACCCTCGAATGCCGTTCCAAATGCGCTGATGTGCGCGCTCACCTTGTCGGCGTCGAGAGGCTCGCGAGCCCCACCGGACGTTGCGCGAAGAGTGCCGCGGATCGTGTCGACTTGGTCGGGCGTGAGCGAAAGCTCGTGCGTGAGGGCTTCGAGGTGTCCGTGCTCGCGCGGCTCGGCCGCGGCCTTTCCCCCGGCGTTCGCTTCTTTCCAAACCTGCCAATGGGCTTCCACCTTGTCGACGAGCGCCGCGCGCTGCGCTTCGTTCAAGACGGCATGCAATTGATTGAGAGCGTTGACGATTGCCGCGTGCACGCCGCTCGACGCGCGGCCCACGTCGGCGATCGCCAAATCGACCTTGGCCCGGTCGATCCTTCCCGCGGCGATCCCGTCCGCGAGCAAGGCGACGACCTTTCGCTCCGCGGCATTCGCTGGTTCGAGCTTGGCGCGAAGGTCCGCCTGGACTTTCTGAATGGCCGAGCGCTGGTCGGCGGTGACTCCGAGCGTGTCCAAACTCATCGCGATGAACCGGACGACGCCGCCATGATGGTGATGGCGGGCGTGCTCCGAGAGCTCGGCGGCAACTTGCTCGTCCTCTTGGCTGGACGGTTCCGCGGGGGCCGCCGCGGGACCCGTCGACTCAGCAGGGGCCGCCGAGGGCGCCGGGGCTGAAGAGGTGGATCCGATCGGGGCAGGGGGCGTCGGGAGCGCCGAAGGGGGCGAGACCGCAGAGGGCGCGCTTGCAGCACTTCCGACACATCCGATCGCCATCGTGGCGCTCAGGATGAGCGGAGCTTCGATCATCGTACGTCGAATCGATCTCATTCTTTCCGCGTCCTTTCCCGACTGGAGCTGCTGACGACCAAGTGCCCTACCCGGCTTCGGACGGCAAATACGGCTGGTCCGATCGATCGTGGTGTCCGTCGGAATCCGACGCCGTCCGCTCCTCGGGATCGCCCATTCGTCGCCGCCTCTAGGGTTGCGCGGTTGCGCCGCGCCCGACGAGTCAGGGCGGGATCGGAGGGTTTTGTTGCAGTGCGAGAATCTCGGCCGGTTGAAGCGCTCGGCCGTAAATGGCCAGGTCATCGATATCCCCAATGAGAAAGCGCGGACCAGGCCCCGACCAGGTCCCGATGGAGAGCACCCGGACGCCTGGAAATATGGGGTCGGGAGCCGTAACGGGGTTGGAAAACATCGCGGTGTTGGGCGCGAGCTGGCCGTTGACGTACGTCGTCATCGTATGAGCCACTCCGTCGACCACGAACGCAAAGTGGGTCCAGACGTCGGGCGGTAAGCACAAGCAGTCGTACTCTCTGTAACCGTGGTTCATCACGGGGGGCTGGAGGTGGTCGTAGAACGCCGCCTGCAACTCGACTGCGCCGCCCGGGTCGTTCTCGATGTTGATCTCCCAGCCGCCGTCGAATACCTCTTCCGTGCTGGCCACCGTCTCGAATTGCGCGGCATCGTACCAACCGCTCGTCCGGACCCAAGTGGATACCGTGAAACTCGACCAGATCTGGTCGGGGAAGCTGGCGTCGGGCAAGCTTGTTTCGAGCAAGCCCCCCGCGTCAGGCGAACTCGCCTCGGACAAGCCTGTGTCGAGCAAGCCCGCGTCGGGCGAGCTCGCCTCGGACAAGCTGGCGTCGGGCGCGCTTGCGTTGGGCGAGGTTGCGTCGGGCGAACTTGCGTTCGGCACGCTGCCGACGGTCACGTAGCTATAGGCGTCGAGATGAAGCGCGCCGCCGAACTTCCCATCGGGGATCCAGTTCCACGTGCCGCCGACGAGTGTCCCATCGAGGTTGTGGCCGGAGTGATCGTGCACGATACTTCCGGTTCCGTCGTCGAACGGGTAGTAGGCGATCAGCTGAGAGCTCAGATCCAACTCGACCGCGTTGATGGGGGCGGGATTGCACGCAGGCGCGGTCGCGCACACAGGTGCGGTGGCGCACAAGGGCGCGATCACGGCCAGTGCCGTCCGCCACCGCGGGCGCCTGGGGATCACAGCCAGCCCACGACGGACAACGACCCCAGAATCGCCGGATGTCCGGTGCGCGCGACGTCCGCGCCGAGCAACTGCACCACGGGATAGGGTTGCGCGAGCAACGCGTGGCCTTCGAGCGAAAGGGCAAAACGGCGGCCGAGCTTCACCTCGGCACCGAGGCTCGCATCGGCCGCCGCGGACCACTGGGGGGGATTGGATTGAGCCTGATACGGAAATACCGCGTGGCCTTCCACCGAGGTATAAAGGATGCCTCCGCCGATCGAGACGAAGGGATGAATGACGGCCGCTGCCCAGAGTGACGCGACGCACTCGATGAGGCCGATGTTCTGCGTGACCGTTGCCTCTCCCGCGGCTGACGCGGCACGCATCTCGGTTCCGAGACCCGCGACCGTTGCGCGCAGCGACAGCGGACCGAAAAGCGCGCGGCGGATCCGCGCGAGGGCGAGCACGGCAGGCGGGATGCCCCCGAGGTCCGTGACGACGAGGGCCCCCACCTCGACGGCCCACACTGGTTCCCGCTCGTGGGGCAGGCCTTGAGCGGCCCATTTCGACGCGTGGCGCACCTCGGAAACGGCCGTTGCATTGGGGTTTGGGGCTGAGGGTCGGGACTCCAACAACAACTCGAGCAGGCTGGCGCGCAGCAGCTCGACGGCGCGGACCGCGAGAACCTCCGCGGTACTGGAGGTCGTTCCGCTCTCGACGGGCGTTCGCCGGATGACGGTCTTGTTGGTGATCCGGTCGATCACGCGCAGATCGACGACGTGCGCCCCCTCCTCGACGGAGAGATCGATCGTGGCCAACGCAGCGTCTTCGGGGGTGGCACTGCCGGGGGTCGGCGGGGCCAAGTCCGGCAGCACATCCACCTCGGCCACGTCGAACCCCTCAGCCACGAGCTCGCCCCGCACTCGGTTGAGTGCCTCGCCAATCGTGTCGTCGGCGGCCGTCGGTCGAACCAATATGACACGGCCGGAGCCGGCCCATGCGGGCCCCGCGAGCAGCCCAAGCGTTGAGCTCAGCCACGCAACCATCCCTACTGCCAGCGTACGACGCCAGCGACGGCTCACGGCGCGTTGGTCAGCGCCCGGGCGGTTGCCGCATACGTTCCGCCCGGGAAACGGCGCAAATACGCCTCCGCGACGGCTCGTGCGGCCTGCTTTCCCTCGAGAAGCTGCACCAGCGTCATCTTACGTCCAAGGGCCTCGGAAGCGTAAGCGCCGTTCGGATCCTCTCCCAGACACGTGTCAAACCACGAAAATGCCGTGCGCGTATCGCCGTCCGCCTCGGACATTCGTCCGAGGTGAAAGGCCGCTACATTGGCATGCTCCGATGCCGGGAAGCGACGCCGCAGGCCTATCAGAGCGCTGTGCGCGATGTCCTGGCGCCGAGTGTATCGGGCGGCGTCGGCCAAGGCCGCCAGTTCATCGGCCGAGCTTTCGGCGATCGCCGTTTCGGTACCCAGAGCGACCGCCTGAGACACGATGGCCTCGAAGCGACCGTTCGCCAGGTCCTCCACCCAGTGATGAGCGCTGGCACGTCGGGGCGCCGCACGCCGCGCTCCAGCAGGTTCGCCAACATCGTGACCCGCTACCGAAGGCGCATTCGCCGCGAGCTCCTCGGAAGGCGGCTTCACGCCCGCGCCTTTTTCGGTGCTGGAAACGTCCGCTTCGTCGGCCGTCAAGCTGCGAATCAGCACGTCGCCACCGCGCACCGTCAGCCACTGACCTGCACGGAGCGCGAGCGGGGCGTCGGACGCAGGTCCGCTCACCGTGACCGTTCCATTCTCGAGCCGCAAATCGAGCTGTTGCGTGTCCTCACGCCACGACAAGCCAAACGCGGTTCCCGTGACGTTGACGACGAATGGCCCGGCATCGAAAGCCCAGCGAGTTCCCGATGCGTGCACCACGTAGACGTGCGCATCGCCGTCCTGCAGCGTCACCCTCGCGCCATGGGCGTCGATCGAACGCACTCGTACGTGTGCGCCCTCGCCGAGCGCGACCTCGCTTCCGTCCGAAAATCGAAGAAGCGGGCGTGCGTTTTCAGACGCGTGAATCGTGCCCCCATCGAGAAGCTCACCGCCTTGGACACGCAGGGCCAGACCGGCCGCGTGCTCGCGCCGATGGTCGGCGATCGATACCCCGAGAGCGACGCAGCCGACCAGCACCAATCCCCCGGCGAGCGCGAGTGCGGACCGCCGCACGTCCCAGATGCTGCGACGCTGGTCGGATATGCGAGCCCGGAGCGCCTCCAAGCCGCGTATTCGCTGCCGCTCCGTCATCTCACCGAGCGAGTCTCGTGCGAGCTCCGCGAGGCCCGCCACGCGGTCACTCAATCGTGCGCTGCTGTCGTCAGATCTCATCGCTGGCCCCGCTCGTCTTGGCGTACGGCGCAAGGGCCGCGTCGCGATGCGCATGGCGCGCGACGAGCTCCGAAGCTCGCCGAAGGCGACGTTTGGCCGTCGCCAGCGAAATGTCGAGCGCTTCTGCGACTTCCTCGAGCTGCAGACCCTCCAGGTGGCGAAGAGCGAATGCCGATCGCTCGTCTGCACTCAAGAGGTCGAGGATTGCGTAGAAACGTCGGAGCGCTTGACGAGACTCGGCGTCGAGCGCCGGCACGGCCACGTCCGGAAGCTGTCCGACCGCCGAAAGCTGAAAGAGCCGGCGCGCACGGCGGCGACGCAGCTCCCCTCGGAGCGTGCGCACGGCGACCGAGAAGATGAAGCTGCGGAGCGCCTCGCGATTCCGAAGAGTGCGCACGCTGGAAAACACGCCGACGAACGCCTCCTGCGTGAGATCCTCCACGTCGGCGTTCGGACCGAGCGCTCGGTGCAAGAAACGAAAGACCATCGGTGCGTGCTTGTTCCAGGTAGCGGCCGCCGCCCACGCCTCGCCCGCGATGAGCGCATCCGCCAACTCGTGGTCGTGGGCGTGTGCTTGCCCTGGGCTTCTGACTACACGGAGCGGGGGCCGAGGCGAAAGGGGCATGCTGCCTTTGCCCTAGCAGTAGCGCGCCGCGTCGATTTCGGCTCAAAATGACTTAAGACAGACCGAACGGCTGGTAATCTTACATTTGACTACTCATACATCACGTATTCGGGCTGGGGCGAGAGCGACATGACCTCCTTCGGGGTCATGAGGCGGTGTCCGTTCCGACTGTCTTCATCGAAGAAGAGCTTGAAGCCGGGGTGTACCCCGGGAGCCATGACCTCCATCAGATTCCGGTACGTAGCCATCTTCGCGTGCACCGGCCCCAGTCCGTCCACGCTCTTGATGACGGCGACGCCCGGATAGGGCCTGACGACGAATTCGTCCTTCAACACCTCCCGATTGACCTCGTGGAATACGAGGGCCTTTTCCGGCAGCCCGCCTGTTGCGACGAGGCCCGAAAGATATTCCGCGACTTCGTTGACGATCTGCCCGGTCGTTTGTCCGAAGAACACGCCCGGCCGCTGCTTCGGCTTCATGGCCCACTCGGGGTCGAGCGCAACGCCGACGTCGGGCTCTCGCAGGTACGCGTCGAACGACTTGACTTCGGTGATGAAATCCGATTGCCCCGGCTGAATGTTGAGGAGCATCAGCCCCTTCGCCTTCCGGGCCAAGTGCAAGTATTCGTCGACCACGGAGTCATCCACGCGTCGACGGTATTTCCCGTCGGGTCCGGGCCCGGACTGCACGACGACGGCGATGAGCTCGAACACGGGCAGCAGCGTGTGCGATCCGTCGGCGTAGTGCGCTGCTTGGGCCTCGAGCGCCTTCACCTTGACCGGCAGATTGCCCTGCAGTTCACCGAGCGCGGGAGCGCCTGGCGTTCCGCAGAAGCCCACGAGCCGGTGAAGCGGAAAGATGGTTCGACCGCCCCGAGGCAGCTCCTTCGTCACCGGCGGCGGGTCCTCACGCCGCACGACCTGCGGGTCTACGGATGCCGAGGCGCTGGCGGTCGGGCCGGCGACATCGTCGCGCGAGCGCGAATCGCCAGCATCCAGGCCCGCGCGCGCTGCCGGCGGGGATCCCATCGAGCTTGCTGGTGAATGGGCCGTCAAGCAAGCCGCGAGCACCCAAAAGGGTGCAAATGAAGTCAGGGCGCGGCCGCCGCGCGCGCAGTGCAAAGAGCTAAGCGCCATCCAGGGTCATGATCCAGCGAGCCGCGACGGTTTGCCAGTTATCGTGTGCGAAACTGAAAACTGTGTGATGGCGTTCGATCGGGGCCCAGCTGTCGTCCTCTGTAAACATCGTGGTCGCGGCAGCGCTCGGTCGGCACCGTTCGGCACCGGCTGGGATGCTTCGTGCAAGGTTGCCCAAGATCCCGTAGGCGGGGTGTTGATCGAAGCGATGTGCCGGGGCTTACGGCAATCCGGTCCATGGGGCCAGGGGTTTGCGACGGGGGCCGCGCCCATGAATCGTCGATGCCCGCCCTTCGGGACCCCGTGCTAAAGCCCGCTCGAATGCGAAAGGTTGGCACCCATCTCGAGCGCCATCAGAGCGGGCGGGCGGCATGGCTCCGAGCTGCCGTCCTGGGTTCCGATGACGCGATCGTATCCACGGCAAGCTTGATGGTCGGCGTTGCGGCATCGGCTGCATCGAAAGCCGCGGTTCTCGTGGCGGGTGTCGCCGGGCTGGTGGCCGGGTCGATGTCGATGGCGGTGGGCGAGTACATCTCGGTGAGTTCGCAACGCGATGCGGAACAGGCGGACATCGACCGCGAACAGCGGGAGCTTGCGGCGGACCCGCAGGCCGAGCTCAATGAGCTTGCGATGATTTATGCGAGACGGGGTCTCGACAGGGACCTTGCGATGAAGGTTGCGATCGAGCTCAGCGCGCACGACCGTCTGGCCGCACACATGCGCGACGAGCTTGGAATCGAGCCGGGGTCGCTTTCGCGCCCATTGCAGGCGGCGTGGATCTCGGCACTCAGCTTCGCGTCGTTCGCCACCGTTCCACTCTTTGCCCTGATCGTCTCGCCCAACCTCTTTCGGGTCCCCGCGATCGCCACACTTTCGTTGGCCAGTCTTGCCGCGCTGGGCGCGCTCG
>Ga0116125_1000011_pt1 | contig 63671 bp, 55 predicted proteins | sample June2015DPH_16_1_2_FD_89729 | JGI IMG/M metagenome (GOLD analysis project Ga0116125, IMG submission 89729) | Peatland microbial communities from SPRUCE experiment site at the Marcell Experimental Forest, Minnesota, USA - June2015DPH_16_10 | ecosystem: Environmental > Terrestrial > Soil >...
AGGTGGCGCTCGACGACGCGCGAAGCAGCCTTGCCGCCGAGGCCCCCGGTGAGCCTCGAGCTTTCGGTTGGATCGAGTCGATCCGGGTGGACGGGCGCGGTGTCGCCCTGGGACAGGTACGACGCCTGACGTCGATGAACGGGCATGTGTCGGCGTACGACGCGCAAGCCCTCGACGACGCCAGCGTGCTCGTCGTAGCTCGCGACGACGGTGAATCGATGGACGGTTCCGGAGGCACTCTGCTTCGCGTTCGGATGGCAGGCGACCGAGTCGATCCGCCTCTCGCGTTCTCGATGGACGGTTTGGGTCGCGGAGCTCCGATGCTCGTGGACGGCAGTCCCCTGTGGCTGTCGTGGGTAGGCCCACACGAGCAACTTCGCCTCATCCCGCTCGACGCCATCGGGGCGCCCGCGGGGCCGCTCAGCGCGGAAGAGTCGTTGAACGACGCGCGTCCGCTGCTCGTCTTGTCCGCTCCCCCGGGTGCGCCGGAACGCGTCCTCGTGGCGACACCGTTGCGCCCCGAAGCGCAGCTCCGGACATTTGCGTGTGCGCGTTGACGATCTCATCTCGTCGAGGCGCTTCCGTCCGAGACTGCTTTCGACTAGCTTACGACGCGTGGCAGTCGCCGCCCGGCAAGGCCCTTTCCACAACCCGACAACGCTCGGTCGGCGGTACGCGACGCGGGCCCATAGCTCAATCGGTCAGAGCCCCCGGCTCATAACCGGGCTGTTCCTGGTTCGAACCCAGGTGGGCCCACTGGCCGACACGGCAGGCGCCTGCCCGAGAGCGGCTTACTCACGTCTCGGCGCGGCCTCTCGCGAGGGAAACGTGGCATTGCCGTCGCACTCGTCGCAGAGGATACGAGCGTGCGCTATGTACTTTGACACCCCGCCTTGTTCGCCATCGTTCCGGAGAGTGACGCATTGAGCATCCCCGACCACATTCGCGCGCTCGAGAAACTCGCGCAGATTGATTCAGAACTGAAAGAACTTCAGGACCAGCTCGCGCAGGAGCGCTCGACGCTCGACGGGTTGACTTCGGGCATCCGCAAGCTCGACGAGAGGCTGACGATTGATCGCGCATCGATGGGCGTGATGGAGAAGGCCCGCGGTGAACTGCTGCTCGATGTCCGCAACATGAGCCAGCAGCTCGACCATTCCCGCGACAAGCTCTCCCGAGCCCGTACGGAGCGCGAGGCCAATGCCGCGCAACGCGAGCTCGAAGAGCTGCGCAAGCTCGTCCGTGACCGCGAGGACGAGATCGGGAAGCTAACCAGGGACGCGGACGCCGCCCGGCAGCAGATCGAAGGGACGGAGGCCGACCATCGCAAGCTAGCGGACGAACTGGGTGCCCGTGAGGGTGACATCAGCTCGAAGCTCGGCGAGGCGGAGAGCAAGGCGCGCGTCAAGCGGGCGGAACGCGATGCCGCCGTCAAGGCGCTGCCCCCGCCGCTGTACCGCCGTTACGAAATGATCCGATCGAAGCGTGGCAACGCAATCGCGCAGACGAACGATGGGACGTGTAGGGCCTGCAATATGGCGCTTCCGCCGCAGTTGTTTCACCGGCTCCGGCGCGAGCCGACGCTGGAGCAATGTCCCTCTTGCAACCGGCTCATCTACTTCTCTTCGCCACAAGCTGTCGATGCTTCTGCCGCGCCGGAGCGTAGTTGAAGGCTTTCGCTGTCCGAGTGCACCTGCGCGTTCCGCACGCGCGAAGTCTTCGGGAGCGGGCAATGGCCGAGGTGGTAGGCTGGCTGTAGTGTTCCCGGGGCGCGTCCCGACATGAAGAGCTGCCCGAAGTGCCAGCGCGTGTTTCCGGACGACGCCGGCTTTTGTCCGGCCGATGGTACGGCGCTGACCGCGGCCAGCATCGTGCCGGTCGCGCACTCCCAGGAAGACCGGCGCATCGGAGCTCGGCTCTGCGGCCGCTACGAGATTCGCCGAACGGTCGCCGATGGGGGTATGGGTCGCGTCTACGAGGGGATCGACAAGCAGACCAATTCTCGCATCGCGCTGAAGGTCCTCCACGACGATGTCGCCAAGGACGAGGTCGCGCTCGAGCGCTTCAAGCGCGAATACGAAATCAGTGCTCTTTTGCCCCACGAGCACATTGTCAAGGTCCTTGATTTCCAGCGTGACACGGTCGCGGACACCTGGCTGCTCGTCATGGAATTTCTCGAAGGCGAAGAGCTTCGCTATGTCCTGAAACGCGAGAAGGTGTTGCCCCCCGAGCGCGTCGTGCGGGCTCTCTCTCAGGTGGCCATTGGCCTAGACGAAGCGCATGCGCGTGGCTTCATTCACCGCGACCTCAAGCCCGACAACCTATTTCTTTGTGGCCGGCGCGAGGGCGATACGGTCAAGATCCTCGACTTCGGCAGCGTCAAGGACACGTCCGTCGGGAACCGAAAGAAGCTCACCGTGCTGGGCACGACGATCGGGAGTCCGTATTACATGGCTCCCGAGCAGGCCCAGGGCCTCGACACGCTCGATCCGCGCGCAGACGTGTTTGCGCTCGCCGCTTTGACGTACGAATGCCTGACCGGCGAGGTCCCCTTCGTCGGCAACAATGGTCCGTCGATCCTTCTGGCGATTCTGACCAAGGACCCCGTGCCGCCGAGCGTGAAGGCGAAGGACGCAAAGTACCGTGTCCCGCCGACGGTGGACGAGGTGCTCGAGCGAGGCCTTGCGAAGAATCCGGGCATCCGCACGGCGAGTGTCGGAGCGCTTGCAGACGCGATAGGTCACGCCTTCGGCCTCTCGGGCGATCATCGGCAGTGGGCATCGACTCCCCAGCAGGAGCTGGGACGGCAAATAGCAGCCGCGTTGCCGTCGCTCATGGCCGCCAAGGTTGCCGCTGTGGACGTCGCCGCCGATCCGTTCGCTTCGGCCGGGCGCTCGGCCCCGATCGCGAGTGGCTCTGCACTCCAGGGAGGGCGCCAGGGCAGGGACGAGGCTTTCGACGCCGCTCGCAACGCGGACCTGCTGCCCGCCGGCGTTCCGTCGGCCAAACCCGGGTGGCTGCTTCCGGTCATCGTGGGCGTGCTTGCGCTCGTCGTGGGCGGAGCCGTGACCCTGGTCGTCATGGGCCGTTGACCGCCCGTCCGCGAATAATGCCGCAACCTACGCCGGCCGGCCGTGACGACCCCGCTCCGCATCCTGACCTACAACGTGCGTTACTTCGGGCACGCCACCCGAGGCATCGCGAGCACGCGTCGCGCAATGCTCAGGATTGCGGAGGCGATTGCTGGCCTCGTACCGCTTCCCGCGATTGTGTGTTTGCAGGAGGTCGAGACACGATCGATTCGATCGACCGTCGCGCACCGAGGCGGCGAGACTCAGCTCGAGAGATTCATGCAAATGCTCTCCGCCGCGCTCACGGCCGCCGGAAAGCCGGACGGCTATGACGCGTACTACTTCCCGGCGCACGCGTATCGGATCTCCGCGGGCGTGCACGCGTATACGACGGGTCTTGCGATCTTGGCGCACGAGAATTTCGCAGTCGATCACCATAACGCCGAGATGCCGCATGACATCACTCACCGTCGCTTGCATCCGATCCGACGCTTCAAGCAAACCCGAATTTGCGCCCACGTTCGCTTCCGCGATCGCGAGCAGAGTGGCCGCGATCCCGTCGACGTGTTCAACACGCACTTAAGCCTGCCGAGCACGTTGACACGGGCGTTTTGGACCGAGCCTCGCCGACTGGGTTGGGGTCCAAACCAGATCGAGGAGGCGCGCAACCTCGCGCGTTTCGTGGAGCGCGAGAGAACCAGCAGTCGTTTCGTCGTCGTCGGAGATTTCAACGCGCTGCCCGGCTCACCGGTGTATCGCTGTCTCGTCGAGGAGCATGGGTGGATCGATGCATTTGCGCAGCGCTATCGCTTTTCGGTCGACGAGATCGCCGGCTGGCCCACAGCCGGATTTCTGCGAATGCGCATGCACCTCGACCACGTGTTTGCGGGGCCCGGGCTCAAGTGGCTGGACTTCGACGACACGCATCCATTTGGGGATCCGACCGCACCCTTTCACGGCTTGTCGGATCATATGCCCCTGGTGGCGCGCTGCCGGGTGGTCCGAACGGCTCCGGCACCGACACACGCATGACTCCGGCTACGCAGCCCCGGGGTGGAGTTCACTTTGCAGCGGCGCGCGCTTTGGACAGTACTGTGCTCGTCGAAGCCGTAGAATGAAGTCTGACTTTTTTGAGGATCGGAACATGCCGGCCAACGAGACATCCAGCGCCCTGACCGAAGGCGTGCGCGTCACGGTACGAAGCAGTTACGTCGCAGATCAGTCCGTGCCCGCCGCGCGACGCTATGTGTTCGCTTATACGGTCCGAATCACGAACGAGGGGGCGGAACCAGCGCAGCTGCGGACACGGCATTGGGTCATCCGCGACGCCAACGGCAAGGTCGAGGAAGTGAGGGGTCCAGGGGTGGTCGGCCGTCAGCCCTACCTGAGCCCCGGAGAGCACTTCGAGTACACGAGCGGATGCGTTCTGCAGACGCCGACCGGCGAGATGCGTGGGACGTACCAAATGCAGAGGCCGGATGGGCGCGACTTCGATGCGGTCATCGCGCCGTTCTTGCTGGCCCTTCCTCACTCGTTGAACTGAACCGAACAAGCTTGAGCCGGTTGGCGCGAACCGCCATCGCGCTCGCGTGGCCACCGACGGTTGTCCGGGCAGAGCTGTGTGGTCATGGCGCGCCTGGGCTAAGCATCCGTCATGGACGAGTCCACGTTTCAGATGCTCGCCGACCAGGCGTTTTCTAGGATCGGCGACGCATTCGACGACGTCGACCCGGACATCGTCGACTGCGAAGTCGCTGGAAACGTCGTGACGCTCACGCTGTCGGGCGCAAAGAAGTGCGTGGTCAACACGCAGCGACCGACGCGTCAGATCTGGTTTGCGGCCAACGCGCGTGCCTGGCATTTTTCCTGGGACGCGAAGACGCAGCGTTGGATGGACGACAAGGGTCGGGGCGACGAGCTTTTCGCAACGATCGCAAATGTCGTGAAGGACGCCGTAGGGCTCGCTCTGGCTTTTCGATGACCACGGCCTACGAAGTCATGGGCGGCGAAATCAAAGTGCGCGCCGTCATTGGCAAGCTCTACGACAGGCTCTTCGCCGATCCCATCGTGGGCTTTTTGTTTGTGGGGAAAGACAAGCGTCACATCGTCGACCAGCAGGTAATCTTTACGTGCGCGTTTCTAGGGGGGCCAGCGCGCTATGCGGGTCGACCGCTGCCGGAAGCTCATGCGGCATTGCCGCTCTTGCCCGGTCACTTTGACCGCCGTCACCGGGTTCTCTCGCAGGTCCTCGAGGAAGAAGCCGTGCCGGAGGACGTGCGCCGAACGTGGCTCGACATCGACGAAGCCCTTCGTGCAAGTGTGCTCGCGGCGGCGCGTGACGCGCGCGACAAGACCCGCGAGCCCGCGTAGCCGCTTACCGCCCGTTTAGACGGCGGCAAGTCCGCGGACACGCCGAGTCTCTTCTCGGCCACAATGGACTGGCGGTCGTGTGTCGAAAGTGGCAACTCAGTTCGCGATGAGCCAGGTTCGCAGCACATCCGGGAACGACTCGACGAATCAACCCGACACCAACGAGGCTGGCGATTCCGACGGCTTGACCGACGATCACTTGGTGACCGCCCAGATGCCTACGGTGGGGCGGCCGCCAGTTCGCGTCGGCTCTGCGCCCTCGGCTGCGGCGGGCGCCTCGTCGCCGGCGCCACCCCGAGGTGCAGCGTCCTCGGCGCACCAGCGGGACCTCGTTGCCGCTGCGGGATCGACCGTTAAAGCGGCGGGCGAGGGCTCGAGCTGGTGGCGCGCGCTGCTGCTGTCGACCCGACCGGATGCGATGCAGGGTGCCTTGTCCGACGGGAGCACGATGCGGCTGCGGATCGCCGTCGCGAGCGCGGCTCTCGCCTTGATTTGGATTGCCATCGCGCTCGCGATCGGGCTACGCGATCCTCCGTCCGACTTGCTCGTCCCAGCCAGCGTATCGGCGGCCATCGTCGTCGCCCGCGCACTCATCGCCGTGGGGCTCATCGCGTTCAGTACGACGCTGCTCCGGGTGGCGGAGCGTCTCTTCGCCGCCGTCCGGGATGGGCGGCGCGACGACCACTCCAGCCCGAGCTGAGGCCATGCCCAGTCCGCCGTCCGCGCACTCGCGGGGCCAGGCGGAAGGAATCCCGCGCTTTCGTTCGGGCGCGAGTGGCGTTGGGCGAGCCCTGGGCCTTCCAAGGCAGAGCTCCGGGGGACGGCCGCACTTGACGCGCGATGGTGGGAAACCTAAATGGACGGGCGACTCTAACGTTGACGTAAGAGTGTTAGGTTAGAGTTGACCTATGCCCGATCATCATCGCCTCCCTCTCGTGGTGCGTCGTGCCGATCCCGCCGGCGGGCCGGCGGCCGAGCTGGGCCTTCCACGCGGTGACGGTTCGCCTGCGCGCGGATACGCGCAGGAGCGCCGAGGTCTGATGCAAGTAGGCGATCTAGCCCGAGAAACGGGCAAGACCGTTCGCGCGATTCGTATGTACGAGGAGCTTGGGCTGCTGACGCCGGCGGCTCGATCCAAGGGTGGGTTCCGTCTTTATGCGCGCGAGGCTCTGGTCCGCATCCGCTGGATCAGCACGCTCCAGGCGATGGGCTTCAGTCTGGGCGATATCCAAACCGTCGTCCGCGAGTGGGAGCACATCGCGAGCGCCCCGGGCGCGATGAAGCGCATGCGCCAGGTTTACGCGCGCAAATTGGAAGAGACGCGCGATCAAAAACTACGGATTGAGGCGCTCGAGCGCGAACTGGAGTCGAGCGTCGAATACTTGGACACCTGCGACGTATGCGATCCGCAGCGGCTGCTCAGCGCCTGCAACTGCTGCGACCTGCATGACAAGGAGACGGACGTGCCCGAGCTCGTTCTCGGGTTCAGAGCACGTTGATTGCACGTTCAAGCGTGTCGTTTGCGCAAGCTTCAACGCCCGCTCATCGGCTGGCACGAACCAGGAACAAGGTAACGACCATGGCTGTGAAGCTCCCGATTTTCATGGACAATCACTCGACGACGCCGGTGGATCCCCGCGTCGTGGATGAGATGATGCCGTACTTCACTACGAAGTTCGGCAACGCCGCCAGTCGCGGTCATTCGTTCGGCTGGCAGGCTGAGGAGGCGGTCGATCACGCGCGCGAACGCATCGCTCGACTGATCGGCGCGAAGGACGAGAAGGAAATCGTATTCACAAGCGGCGCGACCGAGAGCGACAACCTCGCCATCAAGGGCGTTGCCGAGTTCTACAAGGACAAGGGCAATCACATCATCACGACCGTGACCGAGCACAAGGCCGTTCTCGACACGTGCAAGCGTCTCGAGAAGCAGGGCTTCGATGTTACCTATTTGGGCGTCGGAAAAGATGGACGAGTGGACCCCGACGACGTCAAGAAGGCGATTACCGACAAGACGATTCTCGCGAGCGTGATGCTCGCGAACAACGAGATCGGTACCGTGCAGCCTTTGGACGCCATCGGCAAAATCACCCGCGAACGGGGAGTGCTGCTCCACAGCGATGCCGTGCAGGGGATTGGCAAAGTCGACTTCGACGTCCAGACAATGAACGTGGACCTGGCATCCTTGACGGCCCACAAGATTTATGGCCCCAAAGGAGTCGGCGCCCTGTATGTCCGGCGTAGCCGGCCGCGCGTGCGGCTGGTCGCTCAGATGGACGGCGGCGGCCACGAGCGAGGGATGCGTTCGGGGACGCTTGCCGTCCCCCTCATCGCGGGCTTTGGCAAGGCTTGTGAGATCATGACGCACGAAGGTCAGGCCGAGGCGGCGCGGCTGCGCGCACTGCGGGACCGTCTGCGCACGCGCATCATGGCCGGTCTCGACGAGGTGTACATCAACGGGTCGACCGAGCACGGTCTTCCGGGCAACCTGAACCTGAGCTTCAACTTCGTCGAGGGCGAAGGTCTTATGATGGCGATTAAGGATGTCGCCGTGAGCTCGGGGTCGGCGTGCACGTCGGCAAGTCTCGAACCCAGCTACGTCCTGCGCGCGCTCGGCGTCGGAGATGAGCTCGCGCACTCGAGCATTCGATTCGGGCTTGGGCGCTTCAACACCGAGGAGGAGGTCGACTACGTGGCCGATCTGGTCATCGATAAGGTGCTTCGACTTCGGGATCTGTCGCCGCTTTGGGAGATGCACAACGAAGGAATCGACTTGAAGAGTGTGGAGTGGGTCGCGCATTGACATGCATGGCCGACGTGCCCCGTTGAGTTGGCGACAATGACGACGATGCCAATCCATTTTTTTAAAACGATAAGGACCGAACCATGGCGTACAGCAACAAAGTCATCGAGCACTACGAGAACCCGAAGAACGTGGGAACGCTCGACAAGAGCGATCCGATGGTCGGTACCGGTCTGGTCGGCGCTCCTGCATGCGGCGACGTGATGCGGCTGCAAATCCGAGTCAACGAACAAGGCGTCATCGAAGACGCCAAGTTCAAGACGTTCGGTTGCGGGTCCGCGATCGCGAGCTCCTCGCTCGCCACCGAATGGATCAAGGGCAAGACGATCGACGAGGCCGAGTCGATAAAAAATTCGCAGATCGTGGATGAGCTCAACCTGCCGCCGGTCAAGATCCATTGCTCGGTGCTTGCCGAAGATGCGATCAAGACGGCGATCGCCGACTATCGTAAGAAGCGTTCGGATCGCAAGGCGGCCTCACTCGCAACGTCCGACGAAAAGCCCTGACGGCGCAGCCATGGACACGACGCTCCAACAAACCCAGGCGAAAGAGCCGAGCATTACGGTCTCGAGCGGGGCCGTCGAAGCGATCGCCAGGCAAATGAGGAAGCGAGGCACGCCCGAGGCGAGCTTGCGCCTCGGCATTCGAGGCGGAGGCTGTTCGGGGTTCACTTACGTGATTGAGTTTCACGACGGCGTGCCCCATGGACGAGATCGCGTCCTTGACTACGTGGCGATGGACGGAACACGAGTTCGCGTGGTCGTGGATCCAAAGAGCCTCATCTATCTCAACGGTACCGTGCTCGAATGGGAACAGACTCTGATGCGCCAAGGATTCAAGTTCGCCAATCCCAACGAAAAGAGCGGCTGCGGCTGCGGAAGCTCGTTCTCGGTGTGATGAATCCCTTTGTGGCGCTGGGCCTCGCCCAAACGTTCGACGTCGATCTGGCCGTCGCTCAGACAAGGCACCGTGAGCTGTCGCGTGCCCTCCACCCCGACCGCTTCGTGGGCACGAGTGCGACCGAGAAGCGCCAGGCGTTGGCGAAAGCGGTGGAAGTCAACGAAGCATGGCGGATTGTGCGGGATCCGCTGCTGAGGGCAGAGGCGCTGATCGGGCTGAGCGGTGTTTCCGTCCGAGACGAGGACGGCCCCAAAGCCGATCCGGCGTTTCTGATGGAGATGCTCGAGAGGCGCGAGGCTCTCGCCGAGGCGAAGAGCGCGCGCGATCTGAGCGCTGTCCAGAGGCTAGCCGAGGCCATCCAGGCCCGAATCGGGGCGGTGCAGAGTGACCTGTCGGGCGGCTTCGCGCGCGGCGAGCGTGGCTCGCTCCTGGGCAAGGTGGGGGAGCTCAGGTTCTATCGGCGCTTGCTCGACGACGTTGTTGCGGTCGAAGACGAACTGGCGGCGTGAATGGCTCTGTTTGAAATATTCGATCCGAAAGCGAACCCGCGGCCCATCGGCATCGATCTGGGCACCACCAACTCTCTCGTCGCTTACGTCGCTAACGAACGTCCCGTTGCGATTGCCGATTGCGACCTCGAGACGATCGTACCCAGTGTCGTCGCGTATTTGCCGAATGGCGAGGTAGTCGTCGGGCGCCGTGCCGTACGGCTGGCGTCGGAGCATCCGCGCGACACGATCGCGAGCGTGAAGCGGTTCATGGGTCGCGGCGCCGACGACCCCGAGACGCGACGTCTCGGTCCGTACGCGTTTGCTCCTCCATCGGCCGGCGGGGCCAACACGGTTCGCTTTCAGATGACCGGAGGGAGAATCGTCACTCCCGTCGAGGTGAGCGCAGAGATCTTGCGTGCACTCAAGGAGGTTGCGGTCGACGCTCTACGGAACGTCGGTCCCGCCGTGATCACCGTTCCGGCGTATTTCGATGACGCCCAGCGGCAAGCCACGCGAGACGCTGCACGTCTCGCCGGTCTGGACGTGCTGCGCCTTCTCAACGAGCCTACGGCCGCGGCACTCGCGTACGGGCTCGAGAGAAAGCACAATGGCACGTTCGCCGTGTACGACTTGGGGGGGGGGACGTTCGATGTCACGGTGCTCGTCCTCGACGAGGGGATCTTTCAGGTGCGGGCCACGGGCGGCGACAGTCAGCTCGGCGGCGACGACATGGATCGGGCCGTCGCGCATGAATTGCTCGGGGCACTCGGTTTCGAGGGAATCCAGCAGACTCCCCAACTCGTGCGACTCGTGCTCGATGAGGCTCGCAAGGTCAAGCACGCGCTGACCGTTCAGGAGACGGTCGATGCGGAGGTGCCGGGCCAGCGTCGCCTTACACTCACCCGTGCGCGGTTCGACCAACTGATTCGCCCTCTACTCGAGCGCACGGGCGTTGCGTGCTTGCGTGTTTTGAGGGATGCGGGGCTCAAGCCGCAGGACTTGGACGGTGTGATTCTCGTCGGCGGTGCGACTCGCGTGCCTGCCGTGCGCCGCTATGTCGCAGAGCTGTTCAAGAGAGAGCCGATGGCCGACATCGATCCGGACCAAGTGGTCGCCCTCGGAGCAGCGGTTCAGGCGGACTTGCTGGCCGGGGTGGGGCAACGCGAGGACGTGGTGCTCCTCGACGTCATTGCGTTGTCGCTCGGCATCGAGGTCGGTGGTGGCGTCGTCGATCGAGTGCTGCCGCGAAACTCGACGATTCCCTGCGCGGGGCGCGCGACGTACACGACGCAGGAGGACAACCAAACTGGCTTTGAAATCCATGTCGTACAAGGCGAGCGTGAGCTTGCCGCCGACGACCGGAGCCTCGCGCGCTTCACGCTCAAAGGTATCCCTCCGATGCCAGCAGGGATCGCGCGTCTCGAGGTCACCTTCGAGGTCGATGCCGACGGGCTGCTGAGCGTGCATGCAAAGGAGCTGACGACCGGAGTCGAGCAGACGGTCGCCGTCAGGCCGAGCTACGGACTGGACGATGCCACCGTCGAGCGCATGCTGCTCGAGGCGCTCGATCGCGGCGAGGAGGATCTCGTCAACCGGCGGCTCGCGGAGAATCGCGTCGAAGCTCGGCGAATCCTCGCGGCCGCACGCAAAGCGATCGACCTAGACGCCGACCTTCTCCAGCCCGGGGAACGAGCTCGAATCGAGAGCACGTGGGCCGCGCTCGAGAGTGCGGCGTACGGCGACGACCCGGCGCGCATCCGCTCGTGCGTCGAGACGCTCGACGATGCCACCAAGGCGTTCGCCGGTCGGCGAATGAATCGCGCCATCGCGCGAGCCATCGAGGGCAAGCGCGTCGACGCGGTCGAGCGGGCGGTCGAGCATGCCAAGGGCGTCGAGCTGGCGCACGCCCGCTGAGGAGCGGACACGGGATATGACGACAGTTCGCTTCAAGGGGTTCGGCGAGGTCGAAGTGCCGCTGGGTACGACCCTTCTCGAGGCCGCGACGAACGCGCGTTTCCCGGAGGGCAGCGCGTGCGGTGGCGTTTGCGCCTGCTCGACGTGCCACCTGTACGTGACGCTGGGCGGAGCGCTCCTCAGCGAGCAAGAGGACGAAGAGGCGGACATTCTCGACAAGGCGTTCGACGTTCGCGCAACTTCTCGGCTGGGCTGTCAGTCGCGCATCGTTGCAGAGGGCGAGGTCGAGGTCGAAATCAGTCGCGAGAGTCTGCACGCATACGAAAACGAACATCCGGCCGAACGTGGGAAGTACACACGGCCGGCACGGGCCTCCGAGCGCTAGTCCGCAACATCCGCGCCGGTCGGCGCGGGCGGAGTCGTCCACTCAGCTCAGGCGAAGGCCTGGGGCCGGGTGCCTCGCGCAGACGTCTTTGACCTCATCGGCGATCCGCACAAGGCTGATCTCGTCCGAGGGTCGTTGCGTTACGCGATCGATCCAGTCCGCGATACGGAGCATGACGTCTGTGCCCATACCGCGTGAGGTGACCGAGGGCGTGCCGATGCGAACGCCCGAAGGATCGAAGGGCTTCCGTGCGTCGAAGGGGACCGCGTTGTAATTGAGCACGATTCCCGCCCGATCGAGCGCTCGTGCCAACTGCTTGCCGGTCACCCCCTTGCTCGTCACGTCGACGAGCATGAGGTGATTGTCTGTTCCACCGGTGCTCACACCGAAGCCGCGCTCGGCAAGGGCGCGCGCCAGAACGCGGGCGTTTTCGACGATGGCCTGCGCGTACAGCTTGAAATCGGGTCGCGCGGCCTCGTCGGCAGCGACGGCGATCGCGGCGGTCACATGGTTGTGTGGCCCGCCTTGCAAGCCGGGGAACACGGCCTTGTCGATCGCCGCTCCGTACTCCTTCTTGCAGAAAATCATGCCGCCGCGCGGTCCACGAAATGTCTTGTGCGTCGTGGACGTCACGATGTCGGCCACGCCGATGGGCGAGGGATGGACCCCGCCGCATACGAGCCCCGCAATGTGCGCCATGTCCGCCACGAGAAGGGCTCCGACTTCGTCGGCAATGGCTCGGAAGGCCGAGAAATCGATCCGTCGCGGGTACGCTGTCGTGCCGCACCAAAGGATCTTGGGACGATGTTCGCGGGCGAGATCGCGAACCTGATCCAGGTCGATGAGGTGGTCCTCCTTTCGTACTCCGTACTGGACACTCTTGAAGTACTTGCCCGTGATGGACACGGAGTGGCCATGAGTCAGGTGTCCGCCGGCCGGGAGCGATAGGCCCATAATCGTGTCGCCGGGTGCGCAGAACGCGAAATAAACGGCGAGGTTGGCGGGGCTTCCCGAATACGGCTGAACGTTCACGTGCAGGTCGTCGGCCGTGCCTTTGCCTGCGGCCGTGGAACCGAAGAGGCTCTTGAGCCGTCCGATCGCCAGCTCCTCGATCTGGTCGATCACCTGTTGCCCTTCGTAATAGCGCTTGTGGGCATACCCCTCCGAGTACTTGTTCGTAAGGACCGAGCCGGTGGCCTCCATGACGGCGCGAGAGGCATAGTTTTCGCTGGCGATCAGGCGGACCTTTTCGTGTTCGAGGCGGCTCTCGTCCGCCACCAAGCGGGCGACGGCGGGGTCGGATTCCACGAGCGACGGATTGAAGGCAGCGGGGGGCCAGGACATGCGAAATGATGTACCAGAGCGGCTGCTGGCGCGCGATGGGCCGTGCTAAGTCTCGGCCACGATGCTCCCGCTGGTGCTCGCCGCTTCGGCTCCCGCGACCACCGCCGTTGCCGTCAGTCAGCCACCGGAGTCGAATGGGGTCGAATCGCCGCCCAAGCACCGTAGCGGTATCCTCTTGGGCTTGGCGCTCGGCGCCGGCTTCGGCCATGGGGCCGGGTACCCCAACAACGCCAACGACATCGGCACGACCGACTACTCTTCGAGCGGCTGGATACCCGGCACGAGCGGCACTCTCCTGCTGATGGGCGCTTTAGCGGACTATCTCAACTTCGGGTTCTGGTTTGCGCAGGCTGGCTTCAGGGACAGCTCGCAGAAGGCCAACCAACTTGGCATCGGCCTTCGCGTCGAGACGTTTCCTCTGATGGCCCTGTCCCCTCGGCTGTCAGGCGTCGGGGCATTTGCCCAGTTTGGTCTGGGCATCGCGAAGCTGACGACGCCGGGGCTGCCGGACGCGGGCGGAACGCAATCCTATGCCGGTGCGGGCGTCTTTTACGAGTGGCCGCTTGGCCACTTCCTCGGTGGTCACGCGGGGATAGGTCCGAGCCTCGAGTACGATGCCGTCTTCACGAGGCCGTACGATGCAAGTGGCCTGATCGCGAGCGCGAGGCTCGTATTTTACGGCGGACCGTAGCCGACGGCTGAGGACGGCACCTGCTATCGTCTCGTGCGTGGCTCCCTCCGACCCGTTTGGGCTTGTCGGTGAAGTGCTCGATGGGCATTTCCGCGTCGAGCGCTGCGTCGGCGAAGGAGGGTTCAGCATCGTTTACAAGGGTACCCACGTTGGGCTGGGCGAGCCCATTGCCATCAAATGCCTGAAACTGCCGCCTGCGCTCGGCTCCGCGATTGTCGAGTCGTTCATTAGGCGCTTCCGCGACGAGAGCCGTCTGCAATACAAGCTGTCGCAGGGCAATCTGCATGTCGTGCGCAGCATTGCGAGCGGAACGACGATCGCCCCTTCGACCAGCGCTCTTGTCCCGTTCACCGTGCTCGAATGGCTCGAGGGGCGATCGCTTGCGGCTGAGTATGCGGACCGTCAGGAGCGCCGTCTCGGCCCCCGTCCATTGGAAGAAGTGGTGCGATTTCTGGACTCCGCGGTCGATGCGATCGCTTACGCGCACGCGCAAGGCGTGGTCCATCGGGATCTCAATCCCGGGAACTTCTTTTTGGCGAGAACCCAGGCTGGCGTGCGGGTCAAAGTATTGGATTTCGGGGTCGCCAAGGTCATGGCGGATTCGGCGCTGGCGATGGGCCCCAGCGCACGCACCATCGGCAACATCCGCATGTTCGCGCCCGCGTATGGGGCGCCGGAGCAATTCGATGAGCGCGTCGGCGCGATCGGCCCGTGGACGGACGTTTACGCGGTCGCCCTCGTCGCGCTCGAGGCGCTTCGAGGGGCACCGGTCATGGACGGGGAACACCTGGGCGAGTTTGCGATGAAGGCGCTCGACCCCTCGATCCGGCCGACTCCGCGGCGCCTCGGGAGTGCGGTCGGCGACGCCGTGGAGCGAGTGTTCGCGCAGGCTGTGGCCTTGAGACCCGGAGATCGACCGCGGGACGCGGGAGAGTTCTGGGGCATGCTCAAGCATGCCATGCACGCCGATTCCAACTCGGGCCGTCCTCCGCATGCGGAAGCGCCTGTTTTCAGCCGCGAAGGCTTCGGCAACACGGTTCGCATGGAGGAGCGCGTTGCATCCGCAAGAGTGCCTGACGAAGTCAGTTCCCAAGCGGCCAGCGTGGATTTGGCGGCCCGAGGTCGAACGCTACGTGTGGACCGCAGTCCCTTCAGCCCCGCGCCCGGGGGGGCGCAAGGGCCGGCACCCGAGGACAGAGGCGTCCGTGCGCCCGAGCCCGCGGTGCGGCCGTTGTTTTCGGTTACGCCCGCCCCAATCGGAATGGTTGCGCCGATCGCCATTGTGGTCGCGCTCACGCTTGCCGCGCTCGGGATAGGGGGCACTCTCATTTGGTACGCGCGCTCGCACGGTCCTGACGCGCCGGTTCTCCATCGGTAGGCGCGCACCGGGTCCGCCCTTTCGGACGGGCTCCGGCAAGTGAGCGCTCGACCCGATCGCCTGACGGTGGCACAAAGGACTCCAGAATGTCCGGCACCGTAGACCCCATTTCGCGCGCGCTCTTCGAGCGGGCGCGCCAAGTCATCCCCGGCGGCGTCAACAGTCCCGTGCGCGCATTTGGAGCGGTCGGGGGCACGCCGGTTTTCGTGTCGCGCGCTGAAGGCGCGCACCTCTATGGGGCCGATGGACGGCGGTACATCGATTATGTCGGCTCGTGGGGTCCGATGATTCTCGGTCATGCGAATGCCGCGGTGGTAACCGCGGTCGCCGATGCCGCTTCGCGCGGGACGAGCTACGGAGCTCCGACGGAGCTCGAGGTGCGCTTTGCCGAGCGTATTTGCTCCATCTATCCGTCGATCGAAATGGTCCGCGCCGTTTCGAGCGGGACGGAGGCGACGATGAGTGCCGTTCGCGTCGCGAGGGGCTACTCGGGGCGCGACGTCGTGGTCAAGTTCGAAGGGTGCTACCACGGACACGCAGACTTTCTCCTCGTGAAGGCCGGCAGCGGGGCGGCGACGTTCGGCGTTCCGGATTCGGCCGGAGTTCCCGCGGCGACCGCGGCGAACACGCTCACGCTGCCTTACAATGATGTGGCAGCGCTTCGCTCCTTGTTTGCGAATCGTGGCAAGGAGATCGCGGCGGTCGTCGTGGAGCCGGTCGTCGGCAACATGGGCGTCGTGCCGCCGACCCCCGGTTTTCTCGAAGCGATCGTCAGCGAATGTGCGCTGCACGGGGCCTTGTCGATCTTCGATGAGGTCATGACCGGTTGTCGCGTGGCCCGCGGCGGAATGCAGCAGCGAGCGGGAATACGACCGGACATGACCTGTCTCGGCAAGATCGTGGGGGGCGGTTTGCCGCTCGCCGTCTACGGCGGCAAGCGCACTGTCATGGAGCGAGTGGCTCCCCTGGGCCCGGTCTATCAGGCTGGCACATTGAGTGGAAATCCCGTTGCGATCAGCGCGGGTCTGGCGACGCTGGATCAGTTGGACGACGACTTGTACGAGCGCCTCGAGGCGCTCGCCGCCCGGCTGGAAAGCGGCTTGAACCAGTCGATTGGGGCTCACGGCGTCAGCGCATGTGTCCAGCGCGTGGGCTCGATGATCACACTGTTCTTTGCCCACGGCCCCATCCGCTGCTGGGGGCACGCGGCGCTCTGCGACACGAAGGCTTTCGCACGTTGGCACCGTGCGATGCTCGAGCATCTCGTCTACTGGCCTCCGTCCCAGTTCGAGGCTGCGTTTGTGAGCGCGGCGCATACGGATGCCATGATCGACGAAACAATCCGCGCATCCGACGACGCGCTTTCGGGCTTCGAGTAGTCGAGATTCCGCCGGCCAGCCCTCGGGACGCTACTGCGCAGCGGCGGGTGTGCGCTCTTCGTCGAGGACTGCGCTCATTCGGTTCTCCCGGTCGACGTGAACCACCCGCGGTTTGCGCACGGCGGCCTCGTCTTCCGTCATCCACCCATAGCTTGCGAGGATGACGAGGTCGCCCGGCTGGACCAGATGCGCTGCGGCACCGTTGATACCGACCTCACCCGAACCGCGTCGCCCGGGGATGACGTAGGTCGAAAGTCTGGCGCCGTTCGTCACATCGTAGATGTCGATTTTTTCGTTGGCGAGAAACCCGGCCGCGTCGACCAGATCGGCATCGATGGTGATGGAGCCCACATAATCCAGGTCCGCGCGGGTTACGGTCGCGCGATGGATCTTTCCAAGCAAAAAATGCCGCAGCATGTTCTCCTCGGTCGGGGCCACGAACGGGTCCCCGCCTGCCATGGAAAATGAGGCCAGCCGGGTCTCAGGTCAATCCCGCAGCTTAGGATCCCATCCCTTCGGTTCGGCCGCGGCTCGCGTCGGTCGGGCTCGCTTCGTCAGGCGAGTCTTGAAAAATCGGCAATTCTAAGCATCGACTGAGCGCCGAACGCCAGAGTTTCGAGACGCTTGGGCGTAAACGGGTCGTGCGGATCGTTCACGAGCGTTTCCAGGAAGATGCGATCGAGCTCGGTGGCGACCCGTTCCATGTTCATGAGGGCTTCGCGCACGGCGTTCTCCGACGTGAGGGCCTGCGTCGCGTCGTCGAGGGCTTGAACCAGTTTCTGGATGGCCCGATCGTCGCCTTTCGGACTCCTCTCGAACGCGGCGAGCGGATGAAGCTGCGGCCGAGCCTCGCGACTGATGCCCCCCAGCCGCTTCGCGATCACTTTCGCTTTGTCGAGCCACGACTCCTTGGCGTCCACGACGGATTGAAGCACGCGCGCCCGCGCGGCAGCGGCGACGACGTTTTGCAAAACCGCGGGTCCGCTTCCTGCGATCACCGCGTCGGCGACACTTCCGCTCGTAAAGCTGCCGAGCAATCCTCGCAGCCGCTCGGTGGCGAACTCGTCGAGCTTCGCGATCGTCTCCTCTCGCGACAAATCCAGAAGTGTGCCTCCGTAGCCGTCGTAGGCAAGTGCGACGACGGTCGAAAACGCAACCGCAGAGTAGCCACGATCGATGATGATCCGCAGCGCGCCGATGCATGCGCGTCGAAGCGCAAACGGGTCTGCAGCACCGGTTGGAGCGAGGCCTACGGCAAAGCAACCCGCGAGGGTATCGAAGCGATCCGCGAGCGCGACCGTGGCGGCAACGTCGTCCTGAGGGACGTCGCCTTGGGCCCCGACGGGCTTGTAATGGTCACGGATCGCGTCGGCCACGTCCCGAGCCTCGCCCCGCGCCGCCGCGTAGGCGCGCCCCATGTCGCCTTGGAGCTCGGGAAACTCGCCGACCATGAGCGTTACGAGATCGCACTTGCAAAGCCGCGCTGCGCGATGGATTGCCCGACGTCGCGCGTCGTTGACGTGGAGCGCACCGGCAAGCGCCTCTCCGAGGCGAACGATGCGAGCGACTTTATCGCGGACGGTACCCAGCCGATGGTGAAATACGATACCGCCCAGTTTCTCCAAGCGCGAATCGAGCGGGGTCCTCTGGTCCTCCTCCCAAAAAAAGCGCGCGTCGGCCAGACGGGCGCGCATGACCCGATTCATTCCAGCGACAATGAGATCGGGCCGATTGGCGGTGTTCACGACGGCAAGGAAATGAGGCAGGAGTTCATCGTGGCTCTTTTGAACGCAGAAGTATCTCTGATGTCCTCGCGCCACGGCGCGAATGACAGCCGCCGGTAGCTCGAGCACGGCAGCGTCAAAAGAGCCGGCGATGACATGAGGCTCCTCGACGAGCGACGCATTCTCGCCGACCAACATCGGTTCGGGGTCGTAGGCTCCCTGCAAAGCCCGAGCAGCCGCGTCGACGCGATCCATCATCGTCCGGACGCGCTCGTCGCGATCGACCAGAACGTGACGTTCGCGCAGTTGCACCACGTAGGTCTCGGCGTTGGCCACGGCGAACGGGGAGGGTGCGAGGAACCGGTGCCCGCGCGACGTGCGGCCGCTCTTCGCGCCGGCAAACACCATGGGGACGACTTCGTCTCCGGCGAGAGCGACGAGCCACTGCACCGGGCGCCCGAACGTCGTATCGAGGTCCCCCCATCGCATCGATTTTCGAAAGGGGATGGATCCGCATATGGCGGCCAAGGCGGCGCCCAGCAGATCCATGGCGAGGCGACCTTTCTGGACGCGACGGCCGACGACGTAGCGGCCCGACCGCTGCTTGGGTCCGGCCGCCCTCTCGACGACATCGAGATCGGTCACGGCTACTGCGATTTTCGCTGCAAAGGCTTCGGCCGCTCTCGTGGGCCTACCGTCTTTGAACGCCGTGGCTTCGGGAGGCCCGATCACCTCCTCGTCGAGATCGAGCTGACGCGTTGCGACGGACCGAACCAAAACCGCCAGCCGGCGCGGCGTCCCCAAGGCGTGCACGGTGCCGTGCGTGAGTCGGGCTTTGGCCAGCTCGTCGGCGGCAATTCGGGGAAGTGCGTCGAGCGCCCCGTCGACGAACGAGGATGGGAGCTCTTCGACGCCGATTTCCAGGAGAACAGGGAGAGCTGAAGGCTCGAGCATGAAGGCGCCGAAACACTTAGTGCGGAAGCGATGCGAGGTCGAGGACCGGGGCGTACGGGGCGAGCGGTAGTAGCTTGGCTCGTGCGACATGCCGGGCCCGCTCCGATACGTCTTCGACCCCATCGGGATCGTGCGCTCGCCCTTCGTGGAGAGGGCTGCGGCACCGCGGCAGGCGGTCGTCGCGGCCGACGTGATCGGCCGCATCGAGCTGTATCCCGGTCACGGTTACGAGCACGCGCTCGAGGGGCTCGAACAGTGGCACCGCGCATGGGTTGTCTTTGTGTTCCACAAGAACGTCGAACAAGGGCGGGGATGGCGACCGAAGGTGACGCCGCCGCGAAGTGAGCAGAGACAGGGCGTCTTCGCTACCCGGTCGCCCCATCGACCCAATCCAATTGGTCTCAGCGCCGTGACCGTTGAGCGGGTCTCTGACCTCGTGGTTCACGTCCGCGGGATCGACATCCTCGACGGGACGCCGGTGCTCGACCTCAAGCCCTACGTGGCCTACGCCGATGCGCATCCCGACGCGCATGCGGGGTGGCTGGCTGCAACCGATCCGGTCGCGCCTTGGCAAGTGACGTTCTCGGAACACGCCCAAGCCCAGCTCGAGTGGCTGCGGCTTCACGGCGTCGACCTGGGGCCCGCGATCCGGTCCACTCTTGCTCTCGGTCCGCAGCCGCACGCGTATCGACGCATCCGCCAGCGATGCGGCACGATGACGCTGGCGATCAAAGATTGGCGGGTCGACTTCGCGGTCGGGGGGCGGACCGTCTCGGTCGGCGGAGTGCGCACCGGGTATCGGGCGCGCGACCTCGCAGCCAACCCCGCGCTCGAACTCCATAGAGCGTACGTAATGCAATTCTCATCGAGCGTTTGACGTGCGGCAGGTCAGTCGCCGAAAAGATCGAGCGTTCGCCGATCCGCGGACGCGCGTCGAGCGCGCCTCTCACCCCAATGCCTGAGGGCTTGAATTTTTTCCTCATAAAGGGTGGCGAGCGGGACCAATTCGCGTGCGGCGGCACGCAGGTGCTCGTGCGTGAGTTGCTTGTGTTCTGCGTACGCCCGAAAGAGTCCTCCGGTGACCATCTGCTCGATCTCGGCGCCGGACCAATGCTCGAGCGGATGGGTTAGCTCTGCGACCGGGTAGGTCGCAGGATCCCGTCCCCGGCGCTTGAGGTGCACGGCCAAGATTCGAGACCTCTCCTGAGGCGACGGCAGGTCAACGAAGAACACTTCGTCGAATCGGCCGCGCCGCGCCAACTCCGGCGGAAGGCGGTCGACTTCATTGGCCGTGGCTGCCACGAACACCGGGGCACGCCGCTCCTGGAGCCACGTTAGAAAGGCTCCGAATACGCGTGCTTGCGCCGCGTCGCCGGATTGTCCACCCACGCCGCTGAGGCCTTTTTCGATCTCGTCGACCCACAGCACCACGGGCGCTACGGCTTCGACCGTGCGAGCCGCCTCATGGATCGCATGCTCCGGCGAGGCCGCTGCGAACACCTCGGCAAAGTCGAGACGCACGAGGGGCAGCGAAAGAACGCTGGCTGTCGCTTTGCTCACGAGTGACTTGCCGCAACCCTGCACTCCGCTCACGAGCATTCCGCGGGGCTCAGCCAAGCCGAACGCTCGTGCGCCATCGTCGAACGCGAGCACGCGCGTTCGGAGCCACCCTTTGAGGACATCGAGCCCCCCGATGTCCTCCAGCGACACCTCCGCATCCACCAGTTCGAGACACGCGCTTCTACGGAGCGCGCCGCGCTTTTCGGCGATCACGTGGCGTAAGGCGTCAGCGCCGTCGTCCAGTGCGAGCGACCGAGCGAAGCGGAACGCGCGGCGTGCTTCGTCGAGTGTTAAGCCGAGGGCCGCGCGAACGAGCGCGTCGCGGAAAGCGACGGACGGCGGGTTCTCGACGTCGAACGCCGCCGAGAGCGCCTCGACGTCCGGAAGGGGTAACGTCAGGATGCGCACATCGCGATCGAGTTCCGGCGGTAAGCTCGCCATCGGCATCACGAGCACCAACGGCAGCGGGCGGCGCGTGGCGGCCGCATCGCGCAAGGCGCGCACCACCCGAGGCTCTCTCAGCCACGGATGGAAGTCGAGCATGACCCACGCGACGTCCGGGTCGCCCGACTGCGCGGCCTGTTCGAGAGCGGCGACGGGGTCGCGCGCTTCGGGGTCGTGATCGAAGCCTCGGGTGGCGGTCCACTCGACGACCCGCTTCGCCCGGAACGCGTGACCGACGAGCGTGCTCGCCCGACGCTCCTCGTGGGTCACGATGCAAACAATCGGAGTCGTCGCGATCGCAGCCGCTTGCAAGTCGCGCACGAACGACGCCGCCATTCATGCCTCCGTCGTGACGCGTAGGACTTCTTCGAAGCTCGTCATTCCTTTCGCGAGCTTTTTGATGGCGGCCTCGCGCAGCGTCAGAAGGCCATCGCGGCGGGCCTGCTTCAGAATCTCCGCGGAGCTCGACTTGGCCGCGATGAGCTTGCGAATCTTGTCGTCGACCTCGAGAACTTCGAAGAGGCCGGTACGTCCGTACAACCCGGTTGAACGGCACGAAACGCATCCTTCACCCAAGGCGACCATGAGCTCGGGCTCCTGACCCTGGGCGCGAAGCTCGTCCATGTTCAAGCCAAGGAGCCCCATTTGATCGGCGGTCAAGAACGTCTCGACGCGACACGACGGGCACACCATTCGTACGAGGCGCTGGGCGATGACGCCGACCAACGTCGACGAAAGAACGAATGGGTCTACGCCGAGCTCCAGAAGTCGGGTCACCGCGCTCGACGCGTCGTTCGTATGCAACGTGGCGAGCACCATGTGCCCCGTCAATGCCGCCTGGAGCGCGATCTCGGCGGTCTCGCCATCGCGAACTTCCCCGACCATGATGATATCTGGGTCCTGCCGCAATACATGCCGGAGCGCTTCGGCGAACCCGACCCCGATCTTCGGTTGAACGGAGACTTGATTGAATGCGTCGACTACGATTTCGATGGGGTCCTCGATCGTCACGACGTTGACGTCGGGCGTTGCAATCGACCGCAGCGCTGCGTAGAGCGTTGTCGTTTTGCCGCTGCCCGTCGGGCCGGTCACCAGAAGGAGGCCGTACGGTCGGGCGAGAAATCTCTCCGCAAGCTGGAGCTGTGTGTCGAACAACCCAAGCTCGGGCACTTCGCGCAAGAGGGCGCTCGGGTCGAAGATACGAATCACCAACTTTTCGCCGAAGGCCACCGCGATGGTCGAGACGCGCATCTCGATTTCGCGGTCGCCCCGTGCGGTCTTGATGCGTCCGTCCTGTGGCCGACGCTTCTCAGCGATGTCGAGCCGAGCGAGAGTCTTGATGCGCGACACGACCGCCGGGTGGACCGCCTTCGGCAACGTGTGAACGTTGTGAAGTACACCGTCGATTCGCATCCGAACGGCCGAATGCTCGCGGCGCGGTTCGACGTGGACGTCGCTTGCGCGCTGGTCGAGCGCATAGTGCAGCAAGTACTCGACTGCGGCGACGACGTGGCTGTCGGTCGCCTCGATCTCGTCGACGCGCTTGAGTTTTACGTAGCGCTCGAGGTTGCCGATGTCGACGCCCGTGGTGGCTTGTTGCTCTGCCGCGTCGACCGCGCCGCGGAAGCCGTAAAAGTCCGTGATGAGCCGCTGAATGTCGCTAGGGGTGGATATGACAAGTCGCGGCTCCCGCCTCACGTGCGCCTCCAATGCCTGGACGAGCGCGTGGTCGAGAGGGTCGCCGACCGCGACCGTGACGGTCCGATCGTCGGCGGCGACGACCAGCGCGCCGTGCCGACGCGCGAACGGCCGCGAAAGAAGCTGCGGCGCAAGCTTCGCGTCAATTTTGAGAGGGTCGAGGTCGATGAAGGGCAAGCCGACGTGTTGGGCGAGGGCCTGCATCACGGCACGTTCCACGAGAGGAAACCGTGCGTCGCCGGCCTGGCCGAGGCCCATCGCGGCGATGACTTCGGCGGGGTGCACGTGTTCGCCGCCGCCCCCGCCGGCCCGCCTGCGCGTGCCCGCTGTGCGCGATCGGATCAGCCGCGCATGCATGGTGTCACCTCGAGCGATCGCGTCCCGGCGCTGAGCCTCCGTCAATAGACCGGCTTGCACGAGCAAGCTGCAGAGGTAATCGAGCGTCAGTACCGCGCTGGCCGCGGGGGCTTTGGGGGACATGGGTACCGTTGCGGGTTCAGCGTACACCCACGTCGAGGTCGACGGTTGCGGTCGCCGCGCTACGCTGGCGGCTACCATGACCTCGCCATCCATCGACGCCGAGCTCACCGAGCTACTCCGTCTCGGTGATCGCATCGTCCGTCTTGCCCGGGAGCGCGGGGGGGCGGACCTGGTCGCCGAATGCGTCCTCCGCTCGGGCGCCGAGTTGTCTGCACGCGTGCGCAAAGGTCAGCCCGAGCTCGTGGAGGAGGCCGGGACGCGTTCCGCCGGGCTCCGGGTCATTCAGGACCAGCGGGTCGCGACGACGTCCACGAGCGATCTCACGGAGGCCGGCATTCATCGTTTCGTGTCCGATGCGGTGGAGCTCGTGGGCTTGTCCCAACACGATCCGTTCGCCGGACCGGCGGATCCGAAGCTATTGTGCGACCCCGCCGCCATGCCGGATCTGCAGCTGTACGATCCCGCCGGGGGCGGCGTCGATGCGGCTCAGGCGATTGCGATGGCGCGCGAAGGCGAGGCGGCGGCATTCGGATTCGACCCGCGCATTACCAACAGCGAAGGAGCCACGTTCGGGCGCACCGCCGGCGGCGCAGCCGTCGTTCTTTCGAGCGGCTTTCGCGCGAGCAACAAGGGATCGTATCAATCGCTGAGCGTCGTGCCGGTGGCCGCCGACGAAGGCGGCAAGAACCGACGGGGCCATCATTGGACGGGGCGTCGCCACCTTGCGGAGCTCGACTCGCCCGTTTCCGTCGGTCGCGAGGCGGCGCGTCGCACTCTCCGAAAGCTCGGCGCTCGCACGGTGGCGACGTGCGAAGTCCCCGTCGTCTTCGACCCGGACGCGGCGCGAAGCATCCTCGGGATGCTCGCCGGGTGCGTGATGGGCGGTGCGATATGGCGGAAATCAAGCTACCTGGTCGACCGAGAGGGAACGCGCGTCGCGAGCGATCTGGTGACCGTCATCGACGACCCGCTAATCCCGCGTGCACCCGGATCGCGTCCGTTCGATGGAGAGGGGCTTATGAGCCGCCGAAACGTGGTGGTCGACCGCGGGGTGCTTCGCACGTACCTCTGCGACAGTTATTCCGCGCGTAAGCTCGGGCGCACGAGCACGGCAAGTGCCTCTCGCGGGAGTGGCGCTTCGGTTGGCGCGAGCACGTCGAATTTCATTCTCCAACCTGGAACCGACTCGAACGAAACCATCGTCCGCGGTACCCAGCGCGGTCTCTATGTGACCGAAATGATGGGGTTCGGGTTCAACGCGGTAACGGGAGACTTCTCGCGAGGGGCGACCGGCTTTTGGATCGACAACGGTGAGCTGTCCTATCCCGTCGGTGAAGTCACGATCTCTCTGAACGTCGATGCTCTTTGGCAAACTGTCGACGCGGTCGGCAACGATCTCGATTCTCGCACAGCCACGGCCGCGCCGACGATTCGCGTCGCGCGAATGACCGTCGCGGGCGGCGACGTTTCGTAGTCCCCCGATGACCCCGGACGACATCAAGGCCCTTCGCAGGGAGCTCGCGTGTACTGCGAAGGAGCTCGCAGGAGCCCTTGGAGTGGACCAGGCAACGGTACTCGCCTGGGAGAGGGCAGAGCGCTTCCCGACGAAAGCCTACATCGACCGCATGATAGCCATCCGCGCCGCGGGCCCGGGCGCTGTTCCACGTAAATCGAAGGCCACGAGTGATTCGGTCCATGGGCTCGCCGATCCGGTCGTCTGGGAGATCTTCCGCAAGCTCGTGGCACACAGGAAGTTGCGCGACGAGGTCGCGAAGCTCGCCGAGCTGTATTCGGACCCCGCCAACGATTGACGGTCGCTGGGCCCTCGCGATCACGCGGCTACGACTCATCATCGAGGTCCCCCGTCGGCGGTGCGCTAGGAATGACGGTGTCGTGGTTTTCGCTGTCGCCCTCTGCCGGGGCGTCAGCTGGCTCGTTTGCCCGGTCAGGTTCGGGCGGGCAGAGAGCGCTTGGGTCGGTGAACGCCGCGGCCAGTCCCTCGTCCGCAACCCGTCGCGAGTCTTCCGATAGCTCCGTGAATTCGCGCAGCGTCGGCAGGTCCTTGAGCGACTTGAGCCCAAAAAATTGGAGAAAATGCGTCGTGGTTCCGTAGAGCAGCGGTCTTCCCGGCTCATCCTTCTTTCCGAGGATCCGCAACAAGTCGCGCTCGAGAAGGAGTTTGATCGTTGCACCGCTGTCGACGCCACGAATCTCGTCGATCTCGGGACGCGTGATCGGCTGCCGATAGGCCGCGATGGCCAGCGTCTCGACCTGTGCGCGCGTGAGCTTCACGGGGCGCTCGGCGGTCAAGTCGCGGACGAACGGAGCAAACTGAACGCTGGTGCGAAATACCCAGCCCCCCGCGACCTCGTCGAGCACGATCCCACGTTGGGCGTAGTGCTCCTTCAATTCGCGCATCAGCACGTTGACGTGCTTGAGCGGTGCAGAAGCCATCTTGGCGAGCTCAGCAGAAGGTTGGGGCTTGTCGCTGGCGAAGACGAGGGCTTCGAGTAGGCCGCGCAAGTGCTCGTGGGAAAGTTCACGAGCCTTCTCCACCTCCGCCGAGCCGTCGTCGTCGATGCCACGGGCGATCGATTGCCCGGGATCCGTCACCTCGCGAAACTCGCCGGGATCCGACTCGGTGGTCGGCGGGATCCGAGGCGGCGCGATGGCATCGCGCGGGCTGCCTTCCGCGGTTTCCGCGTTCGCGCGGGCCGCGTCGAAAGCAGCGAGCTCGGGTGATCCGCCTCGGCCCTTCTGGCGGCTCACCGCGGGTCTCCCTTGCCGTCGTCGGGGATGGCGATTTCGACATAAAGCGGTCCGAGGGGTTCACTTTGGAAAAGGCGCGTCATTTTGAGGCGGGTCATCTCGAGGAGAGCCAAAAATGTGATCACCATGTCGAACTTCGTCGCGGATCCTTCGAACATGTCTTCGAACGCGAGTCGCTTTCGCGCAGTGACGAGATCGAACAGCTCACCCATCCGATCCGTGACGCTGATCCGATCCGCCACGATGTCGTGCGACAACTTGATCTTGCTTCGATCGAGCACTCGCTGAAACGCATCGACCAGGGCGAAGAGCGGGACATCGCTCAGCGGCGGCAGTCCCTTCTGAGTCGACTCCTCAACGGCCATGCCGCGAGGAAATACGTCGCGGCCGGCAACGCCACGGGATGCGAGCTGCTCGCCAGCGTGTTTGTATTTTTGGTACTCGAGCAAGCGGCGGATGAGGGCTTCGCGCGGATCGATTTCGTCGAGGTTCTCTGGGTCATCGTCCTGCCCGGGGGGTGGCACCGGCAGCAGCATCTTCGACTTGATGTGCGCCAGCGTCGCGGCCATCACGAGGTACTCGGACGCAACGTCGAGCTGGATGAGCTGCATGACTGCGAGATAATCCAAGTATTTTTCGGTCACGAACGAGATCGGAATGTCCAGGATGTTGAGCTCGTGCTTTTGACAAAGGTGCAGCAGCAAGTCGAGCGGGCCCTCGAACTGCGGAAGATGCACAGACCAAGGTGCTGCGCCAGAACCAGAATCGGAGGCTTCGCCGTCGGACACGATGGGGCGAACACCTTAGGCAAAGCACACCGGCGGAAGCAACGGGCGCCTGGGGATGGGCGCGAGCGCCGCGCGAAGAACCGCCCGGCGTGCGCGGACAGGGTCCATGGGGCTACCATGGGCGGCAGTGGTACCCGACGACGAACGGCGAGCGGGGGTCGACGGAGCGACGCCCAAAGCTTGTCCGTCATGCGGAACGCGATACGCCGCAGACGCGCTCTTTTGCTCGCTCGACGGCGCGCCCCTCACGACCTCACCGGGCGCCGTCGCGGCGGCCGCCGCGAGTGACCCGTACCTGGGTCGCGAGATTCTCGGTCACATCGAGATCCGACAGCTCGTCGGAATCGGCGCGATGGGGCGCGTGTACCGCGCATTTCAGAAGGGTATCGATCGCGACGTGGCCGTGAAAGTCCTCCACCGAGAGCTGTCTGCGAATCAAACGCTTGTCGCGCGGTTTCATCGGGAGGCGAAGGTGGCGTCGCGACTCGCGCATCCCCATGTCGTGCACGTCTTGCTCGTCGGGCAACTGCCGGACGGCGCCCTCTACATCGTCATGGAGTATCTCGACGGCATTTCTCTGCAGAGCGCTTTGGCCGCTGCGGGCGGGGCTATGCCCTTGCCGCGAGCCCTGCACATCGCCTTGCAGTTGTGCGACGCCGCCGGCGAGGCGCACGCTCAAGGGATCGTTCATCGCGACCTCAAGCCTGAAAACGTGATGCTGGTTCTTCGCGCGGACGATCCGGATTTCGTCAAGGTGCTCGACTTCGGCATCGCCCGTCTCAACTGGGACGAGCCGTCGACTTCCACTCAGGCGGGGCTCATCTTCGGGACGGCGCGTTACATCTCGCCGGAGGGAGCTCAGGGCGAGCGGGTGGGGCCCCAGGGGGACGTCTACTCGATCGCAACCATGACGTATCAGATGCTGGCGGGCCGGACGCCGTTCGATGCGGACCAGACCGTGGCGCTTCTCGTTCAGCAAATTCACGATGCGCCGCCTCTCCTGAAGGGCATCGAGCGCTCATCGTACGTACCGGATCTCGTCGCGTCGGTCGTCATGAGAAACCTGTCGAAGAGGGCCGACGAGCGCTCCACGGATGCGCGCGCGTTCGGTCGCTCGCTGCTCGAGGCGGCGGTCAGCAGTGGGTTGAGCGCGCAGGACATTCTAGCCAGGCCAGCATTGCTCGGAGGCGGCCGTGCTTCTCATGCGAGCGTCGTTCAAATGCCGTCGATGCAGCGCACCAAACAACTCGCGCTCGAGCCGAGCGTCGCGGCTCGGATGGAAGCGGCACCCCATGAGGGGCGTGCCTCCGAGCCGGGCGATCGAGGCATTCACCCAACGGCCTACGAGACGCCCGCGCTCCTGCAGCCCGAAGACCTGGGCCGGCTGACCACCCGAACCGAGATTGCCGATCCGGCGGGTGCGCCTCCCACTGCTGAAACGACGAGATGGTCGCCCCCGGTAGGCTTCGGAGTCAGGCTCGCCAAACCACCGTGGTCGGACGTTGCCGCGACGATGGACGACCAGCAAGCGTCGCGCGCCGTCGCCGGACCCGGTCGGGTCACGCAGCCGCCCATTGCCCAGGTGCCGCCGTCGTCCGGGTTCGGGGTTGGGCGTGGCCCCCCCACCACGAACCCGCCGTCATCCTCCGTCGACGCCACCCTTGCCGGAGACAGGGCCGCCGTCCGCGACTCTCCGGCAAATCGCCGTACGACGCTGCTCATCGCGTCGGTTCTCTTCGTCGGCGTCGGGATGGCCGGCTGGGTTTGGCGCGGGCTGCCGAGCCGGGCTCCGATGGGCCCCGCACCGTCCGGGGCGGAGCCCCCGCATGCCGATTTGGCCGCCGCCGGTCCCGCGAGTCCTCTCGGGGAACTCTCCGAGTCGGACTCTGCGCGTGCCTCGGCCACACAGGCGCTTCCGGCGCCCGAGGGTTCCGTCGTTCCCCCGCTGGCACGCGTGTCTGGACCGCCGTCCGCTCTGGTCCCATCCATCGCCGCGGGGGGCGTGCGCGTGGTTCTGGAGACGTCAAGCAATCAGCCAGTCCCGGGGCAGCCGGTCGACTTTGAGGCCCGAGTGGTGGGCGGGGCCGGAGCGCGAAAAGTGGAAGCTGCGCGGTTTCGGATTGTTGGACCCGGACTCGTGGCGGGGACCGAGCTGCCTTCGCCGGACGATGGCTCAGGCGTCTTTCGAACAACATTTACATTTCTGCAGCCCGGGCGTTTTGATGTGCGATTCGGCGCCCGAGCCGATGGCGTGTCCGTGGGAGCGTCGCGCGCCGTCTTGGTCGGAGACAGTGCTGTGCCGCCTTCCGCCAACCCCGCGTCGACCGAGACGAGTGCAAAGCCGCAGCAAGGAGGGAAATGGCTGTGAAACTTCACGCCATCGCTGCCTTGCCGTTCATGACGGCGATGGCCACAGCCGTCCGCGCGGACGATACGCGTGAGCCGACCTCCGTGCTTGACCGTCCGCACACGATTGCCGTGCTTGAGGCAGGTATCATCGCTCTCCCGAGCGCCCCCATCTCGGCGTCCAACCGCGGCGGTTCGACGCCCCTTGGAAGTGTGGGCAATGGCGACGCGACCGTTCAAACCGGGATTCACCTCCTGTACCGCCCCAGTCGTGAGTGGGCCGTCGGCGCCGGGGCTGTTTTCGCACCCCATCCGACGAGCGACGACAATTACGGAGCTCCGAATGGTCCCAAGCGCACGCATTCGCGAAGCTACCTATTTCTCGGCGGCGAAGGAAGATACTATCCCTTTCACACTCGGTGGTTCGAGGCTTGGGTGGGGGCGACGGCGGGCACCATCATCATCGCCGATCGGTTTACGACGGATGATGTTCCGGCCGTTCCGACATTTCTCGGCACGCCGACAGTAACGGTCTCGACCGAAGGTTTTTCCGTCGGCATCGAGGCCGGCGCGGACTACCTCATTACCGACCAGTTGGTTGTGGGTCTCGCCTTGCGGGCCGATCGCTGGTTTCTCCCTGCCGAAAAGCCGTTTTCTCAAGAGACATCGTGCGACCCGCTCGGGGACTGCCCAACTCTGACCGGGACGGTGGCCGCATTCGAAGGCGGCATTACGATCGGATATCAATTGCCGCTCTGACGGGGCGACTGCGGCCGGCATTGCCAGAGCGCTGTCGTGCGGCGCGTTGCAACGTTTCCGTTCACGGCATAGTCAGGATGGCTTTGTCCAACACCCCGGCGAATCGCTCGAAAACAAGGGCGATCACCACGAGTGTTCCGAGGGCACGAACGGGGGCGAGCAGGGCGTGCATTTGGGCGGGCGATGCCGCCCGTGCAACCAGGGCCGCGGCGATCTCGAGGACGACGCTTGCGGCGAGCAGCGGGCCTGCCAGCGCGACCGCAAGCCAGATGCCGCTGACGATATCGTCTCGAGCGGCAAGCAGCGGGTGGGTGCCGTCGCGATGACGTGCCAGGAGCGTCGCGACGCGCGTCGGCTGCCCGGAGGCGAGAAACATGGCGCTTGCCAAGAGGGAGAGCGGGGTACCGAGGGTCGTTGCACGACCTTCCGTGGTCGATTCACGGAGCGCATCTCGGTCGCCGCGAAGCGCATCGGCCAAGCCGCCGGCCATGGTCGCGGCCCAAAGCGGGATCGCGGCTGCCAGCGCCACGGGAAGCCCCCGCGCCACCTCCGCCAGGCCCCGCAAGAGCCAGGTTTCCGATGTTCCCGCCGAAATGGGAGCGATGGCCGCGCATACGCTCGCCGCGAACACGAGGCCGAAAGCAGCCCTGACCGGAACCGGCGTGGCCCGAAGTCCGAACGCCGGGACGATCACGACCGACGGCATGACCCGCGCCCAGGCGAGTCCCAAGCCGCCGATGTCGATCCCCTGGGCGGCAAGCGCGTCGAGTATCGGTGCAAACGACGGAGTCATCGGTCGGCACTCGACGCCCGCGGCGAGTCGGCTGTCAAGGCAGCCACGGATCTCGGCCTTGCCATACTTGCGCGCAAGCAATCATTTGCCACATAGTGGGCCGTGCCCAAGCGACATGGCTCAATGACGGCGCCTGCCGTTAGCTTGGACTTCGATCCCAAGTCCGGAGTGTTCACCCACCGGCTGCGGGTCGATAGCGTACCTCGTCTCGTTCTTTCTGCGGCGAAAGTTCGGGCCTTGCCGCTCGATCACCGGGCCGGCTTCATCATGTGGCTGATCGATGGCCGATCGAGCGTAGAAGACGTCCTCGACGGTTGCGCCATGCCGACTGACGAGGCGATCGCAATTCTGCGCGCACTCGCCGCGATGGGAGTCATCGCGTTCGATTGAAGGCGGCTACGGTTTGGATGGGGGGACGTTCACGTCACCGAATGCCCCAGCTTCTTCTTGCCATCCTGAAAGAGGACGTCGATCCGCGTCGATTCGACGCCTAGGACGAGCCCTCTCCCAAACTTCGGATGCAAGATGAGATCGCCCTTCGAGTACCGCGAGGCGAGTACGAAGGGGATGAACAAGCCGTCGGGCCTGGCTTCGACGTCCGCCCAGGTGGGTTCTGCTTCCGCTGGTTTGGCCCAAGCGGGAGCGTCGTCGTCAGACGGGCGGCTCGGGCCCGAGTTGCGTTGTTTGCTGCGCTTCATCGACATGGCGATCCGCCCTGTAGCGCAGATCGGCCCCGCTGTGGAGAACCGAGTCGTCGCGGTAGCATCGCCCCCGATGTTCGTGACGGCGGCACGCATCTATCGAGAGACGAGGAAAAAGCACGATCAGCTGTTCAACACCTATGCGATGCGTCCAATCGCGGCGCTCGTCGTTGCCGCCGTCGCGCCGTCGCGCGTGACGCCGAACCAGCTCACGCTGGTCAACCTGGGCATTTTCATCATCGCTGTCACGATGCTCGTCGGCCTACCGTCCTGGCGAGGGGGCCTGGCTGCGATAGCGGTGCTGGAAGTGAGCTATTGTTTCGATTGCGCGGACGGCATGCTGGCTCGCTACAAGAGGCTTGCGTCCAAGGCGGGGCATCTCTTCGACTTTTTCACGGACGAACTTAAGGCCGTCTTGCTTGTAGCCGCGCTCGCCGTGCGGGGATGGCTCATGGGAGGCCTTGGGGTCGACGCGAGAATCTGGAGCGCGCACGACGCACGCTTTCTGTTCGGAGGCTTGGTCGGCGTCGTCGTCGTCGCCTCAGCCATCTCGCTGACCAATTTCGTTCGCCGCCCGGAGCTTTCGGGGCGCGAAACGACGGTCGAAGCGTTTTACGAGGCCAGCGTGTCGGCGCAGCCAGCCAAGGCCCATACGCCCGCATCCGCCGCGCGTGCGGCGTCGCTCATCGCGACGTTCTTTCGCTGGCTCAATCACTATCCCAGCCACATTTGGCTCTGGGCCGTGGCGGGCCGGATGGACGCCTACTTTTGGATTTACCTGGCTATGAACTCGGCTTACCTCGCACGTGGTTGGCTCGGATTGCTGCTGCGATTCGGCCGTGGCGGATGACGCAGTCGGTTCCCAAGCTGTCGGAACGGAGGCTTGTCGGCCTTGCGCGCGTGAAGACTGTGTCGTCGAAGTCGGACTTTGTGGAGCGAACGCCCACGGTCACCCCGACGCCGTGGAGACGCGTTCAAGAGGCACGGACCTTCATCTCCGCTAGACGGACGCGACGTCTCGGAAGACAAGCTGGATGCTCAGCGTTCGCCCCAGCACCCGCAGGTTCCGCCTCGTCTGCCGCGTAGCCGTCGAGGCAACGTCCGGATCCGCATCGATGGCAGCCAGGGTCGCCCTCGTCCTGCGGGCATCGAGTGTCACGATAGCGGCCACGATCCCGGTGGCCGAGACGGCAGGCGCCCAGCCGCAAGCCGTTACGGCGGAGTCCGAGGCTCGCAGTCATCTCGTCCTCGCGCGTCGCGCCGCCGCTGCCGCGATGTGGACTACGGCGCTCGCCGAGTTTACGCGGTCGAGCGAACTCGAGCCGTCCGCGGCCGCGGCCGAAGGGATTGCGAGGTCGTACGACGCGCTTCACGACGATGCGGCGGCGTATCGGGCATTCCGAGGGCTTCTCGACGACTACCCGAAAGAGCTGAGTCGGAGTGTGCGGAGCTATGTGGCAACAAGACTCGGCATCTTGGCCGCCCTAACGGCGGTGGTGGTCGTGCGCGTGAACCAAGCCGAGGCTCGCGTTGTGCTCGACGGCGCCGATCTCGGCGACACTCCGTTAGCCGATCCCGTTCGCGTGAACGCGGGTCTGCACCGGGTCCGCGTGAGCAAGGGGGGGTTCGAGGACGTCGAGCAGGTGATCCACGCTGTGGCCGGAACGAATGACACGATCTCGATTTTCTTGGTGCAGGCGAGCTCTCCCGCAGAAGGCGCCCGTACCGGGCTCGGCCCCGTGGAAACGGCCCGGCCGGTTGCGCCGGGCGAACCTTCGGCCGTCGCCGTCACCACGTTCGACCGCAACGCCACGATCGCGATCGACGGTCGAGTCGTGGGAGAGGGAAGCTTCCGGGGTCCGATCTCGGTTGGTTTGCATGTCGTGCGTGTGACTTGCCCCGGCTACGAGCCATTCGAGAAAACGGTCGTCGTCCGAGCCGGGGCCCCTGTCGAGGAACGCGTGAAGCTCATCCCCGTCGCTGTCGTCCGCGCAGCGACGGACGCGCGACCCGACCGACGCGGCCTCTACGGCGGATGGATCGCGCATGTGACGTTGGAGCCTGGAGGCGAGGGCGGAGATGTCTGCTCCATCCCGGGCACCACGCATTGTTCAACCTCGTCGCCGTTGGGAGGTGGGCTGATTGGCTACCTTGGGTACCTGGTCGACCCCGTTGGCATAGACGCGCTGTTTGGAATCCAAGCGGACGCATCGACCGTCAACGCAAGCGTTCAAGGTCAGACGGCCAGCGTCCTCGTGCCGCGAGTCGGCGGCATCGTTGCGCTGCGAGCGCGTCTGGAGTGGCAAGCCGGCGCCTCCCAGCTCATGACGGCAGCTGGCTTCGGCGCAGCCTTTCGTGAGGTGGGCCTCGTGGCCGGAGGTTTCGAGTCTGCGGCGTACTGGGCGCCTGCGGTGACCGTCGAAGGGGCAGCAAACTTTCGTGTGCGCCACACGACGGCGCTTTCTTTCGGTTTGCTATTCTGGGCGGAGAACGCAGGCGACGGCGTGTCGCTTCAGCTCAAGCCGCTCCCGACGTACGCGCCAGTGATTCGCTCGACGCAAGCGTTCTTCCTCCCATTCGTCGGCTTGGAGTTCGGTCCGTGACCCTCCGATCGCGCTGGACTGCAGCCGTCGCGCTCGCCATCGCATGGCTGATGGCGGGTGTGTCGGCGCGTGCCCAATCGGAAACCGCCTCGCGCAGCATTCCGCCGCTCCGTGCGGCGCTGCCGGCCGCCGTGGAGGTCGACTACGAAGCGGGACGGCAAAAGCTCGCAGAACACGACTTCGTCGGCGCCTTGTCCCGTTTCACGAGCGCTTACCGGCAGGTGCCCGATCCGCGCCTGCTTGCGAACATGGCTCTTTGCGAACAGCGCCTGCAACACTGCGCGATTGCCACCTCCTTGTTCGATCGAGCGCTGGCCACGGGCGAGGCATTGTTCTCGTCGGCGCAGCTGAGCGAGATTCGCGGACTCGTGGACGCGTGCCGATCCCACGTAGGTCTGGTCAAGATCCGCGTCAGCGAAGCTGGGGCAGCGATCTACGTCGATGACCTCGAGGCGGGCCAATCCCCGCTTGTGTCGGAGGTTCTCGTTGATGAGGGAGCGCATCGTGTCCGTGTCACGAAGGCCGGCTACGTCCCTCTCGTTGAAACGGTCTCGGTCGCGCATGGGGCACGCGCAGCCGTCGATGCCGTGCTGGAGCCAACGACGCGGCTGGGAGCCTTGTCCGTGCGGGCTGGGCCGAACGACGAGATTGCCATCGACGACCAATTCGTTGCCAAAGGGAGCGTTGAGACTCGCCTGGCGTCCGGGATTCATACCGTCACCATGACATCCGACGGCAAGCGTCCGTATCGCACGAGGGTTCGGATCGAAGAGGGCCAAACGCGTGCACTCGACGTAACCCTCGAACCGAACCGACGAGTCCCAACGTGGCTCTGGGCAACCGGCGGAGCGGTGCTCGCAGCCAGTCTGGTCGTGGGGATTGCCTCGGTGTTCCATTCGTCCAACCCCGGGCCGTAACCGACGGTGATCGGCACGTCGCCGCTCCACGCCTGGCCGAGCTCTTCGAACATTTGAATCGTGGGTCGACGACGCCGGGGATCGGCCACTTCGAACTTTTGAATCGTTGGGTCGACGACGCCGGGGATCGGCCGGCACGCGGCGCCGCTCGTGTCGCCAACCGAGGGGCCGTTCATCGAGTCGCCCAACGTTCCAGTCGATCCCAAATCCTTGCACAGCGCGTTCGCCGATGTCAGCAGTGCCCGGCGAGGACGCGGCGCAGCGGCCTAATGACCTGTGGCGGCTCCACCGGGTCTCGGCCTTTGTGCGAGCCAGACGATCGGGATCATGAGCGCCGTCGCGACTCCCAAGATGAAAAGCGCGTCCAAGTACGCCAGCTGCGTCGCTTGCTGTACCAGTTGCCGGTACATGGATGCCGTGGCCTGTCGCACGGCGTCCAAAGAGCCAGCGCCGGTGTGTGCAAGAGCCCGCGAGATCGCATCCACACGGTCGCGATAGGCGGCATCGTAGCCTGTCGTGTGGGCCGCGAGGTACGCCTGGTGCGTTTGCGCTCGCCGGGCGACGAGGGTCGTCACGAATGCGATCCCGATGTCGCCCCCCATGTTACGCGAAAGGTTCATGATCCCGCTCACCTGATTGTACTTCGTCACCGGAACACCGGAGTACGAGATCGTCTGAATGGGAACGAAAAGAAACGCCAACCCCACCGATTGCACTGCGCGCAGCTCCACTGCGGTCGCAAAGTCCATGTGCAGGTCGATCTTGCGAGCCATGTAAAACATCGATCCGCTGAGCACGAGGAACCCGAACGCCACCAGCAGGCGCGTATCCGCCTTGCCTACGAGTCGACCCACCAGGGGCAGGAGGGCAATGACGACCAAGCCTCCTGGCGACAGCGCCATTCCGGCCTGCTGCGCCGTGTACCCCATGAGAACCTGCAAGTACTGTGGAAGGAGGACGGTCGTTCCGAAGAGCGCGATGCCGAGCATCAGCATCAACGCGTTCGCCACCGCGAAGCTGCGCCGCTTGAACATTCGGACATCCACGATGGGCGCGTCGTGGGTCCATTCCCAGGCGATGAACGACACGATCGACACGGCGGCGACTACGGAGAAGCCAGTGACGAACGACGAGTGAAACCAATCGTCCTCTTGCCCCTTGTCCAGGACGACCTCGAGGCTGCCGAGTCCGATCGCGATGAGGGACAACCCCAACCAGTCGACGCCGCCGGCTCGCTCGCGACCCCATTTGAGATGCGGCGGGTCCGACACGACGCGGTTCGTGAGAATCAGCGACGTCAGCCCCACTGGGATATTGATGAAGAAGACCCAACGCCAGGAGAAGTTATCCGTGATGAAGCCGCCCAACGTGGGTCCGATGGCCGGTGCCAGCACGACGGCCATTCCGTAGACGGCCATCGCCATTCCGCGCCTTGCAGGTGGAAACGTGTCTGCCAGAATCGCCTGTTCGCTGGGTCCGAGGCCCCCGCCGCCGATGCCCTGGAGGATGCGAAAAAAGATGAGAAGTGACAGACTCGGCGCGATGCCACACAAGAACGACGAAGTCGTGAATAGCGTCACGCATGTCATATAGAAGCGCTTGCGCCCGATCTTGCTGGAGATCCAGCCGCTGATGGGCAGGACGATGGCGTTCGAAACGAGATAACTGGTAAGCACCCAAGTGCTCTCGTCCTGGCTCACGCTCAGGCTTCCGGCGATATGAGGAAGCGAGACGTTGGCAATGCTGGTATCGAGGACTTCCATGAAGGTCGCCATCGTGACGACGAGGGCGATGACCCAGGGGTTACGACCTCCGGTCCACCCCGTCGCGAAGTACGCGGGCGGCCGCCCCTGCTCGGGAGCGGGCGCTGACGCGCGCGCAGTCATCGCAGGCGCACTCGCGGTTCGACGCTCATGCCGATGCGAAGCCGCTCGACGCCCGCCTGATCCGGATCCAGCCGGATCCGGACCGGAATGCGCTGAACAACCTTGACGTAGTTTCCCGAGGCGTTCTCCGGCGGAAGCACGCTCAGCCGCGAACCCGTCGCGCCGCCGATGCTCTCCACGGATCCATTCAGGTCGATGTCGAGCGCGTCCACATGAACGCTCGCTCGCTGCCCCGGCGTCATTCGTTGCAGTTGGGTCTCGCGATAGTTGGCAGTGACCCAGAGTGAATCGGTCTGGGAGATTGCGATGACCTCTTGGCCGGGCGCGACGTGGTCACCGACGGCGATCGATTTCTTGGCGACGATCCCGGTCACGGGGGCGAGAATTTTGGCATACGAAAGATTCTTTTCGGCCTGTGCGAGTTGCGCGTTGGCGAGCTCGAGCGACGCCTTGCGCCATGTGACCGACGCCTTGCGGGTCGCAATCTGGCGTGGCCCGTTCGACTCGACCTCGACAAATCGGCTCTGTAAGCTGACGATCTGGGCCCGCTGTTCCGCGACGCGGTCTTTCGCCCCGGCGAGCGACTGCTCGAGCGCATCGACATTGGCGGTGGAGGCAGCCGCCGCATTGGCCCGATTGTCGTAGTCGGATTGGGAGACAGCCCCCTGAGCCAGGAGCTTCTCGGACCGTTGCTTCTCGAGTTGTGCGGTTCGATCGTTGGCGACCGCTTGAGCGAGCTGGGCCGTGAGCTGAGCGACTTCCTTGATTGCGGCTCCGAGCGCCGCCTGCGCGGCGGCGAGATCCGATCGGGCGGAGGTCAGAGCGCTTGTGTTGGTCGCCGCGGTGATCGGCACCGACGGGTCCTCGGCCTGGAGCTGGGCTTCGGCCTGCTCGACCTGAGCGTGCGCTTGGTCCACCGCGATTCGAAGATCCGTCGGATCGATTTCGGCCAGCACGTCGTCCGACCGAACCGCTTCATTCTCGACGACATACACGGCGCTGACGACGCCGGATGTCCGGGGGCTCACGTTGCTGATGTTGCCATCGACTTGGGCGTCGTCGGTCTCTTCGTAGCGACGCTCATGAAGCCAGTATGCGATGGCTGCTGACGCGACGACTAAGGCTGCCGCGACGGCAAGGACGGTTCGGCGGGCGACCGGGCGGCCGGGTACGCCGATCGCGGTGTTGGCCGTGGGTACGGGGTCTTGAGCCATGGGCGCGGATATCGCCATCTTATCCCTCGATCAAGGACCGGAGTTCCAGCCTCTGATGCCGCAGGCAGGAGCCGGGTTACGCGCGCCCGGATCGCCCGTCGCGCTTCCAAGCCACGCCCGGAACGGTAGGGGGCTCCCGCATCCCTCGCCACGGCTACCGGGTGCGAATGGTCTGACGGATCGCCGTGCGTCGTGCGCGCGGTGGCGATGATGGTGGGGTCGGGGTGATGCGCGGTCGCGCATGGGGTAAGAGTGGCGTCGTGGACACGGGCCGCGCGGATCTGAGCGTCGTGCCGCGCGATGTACTCGGCATCTGCGAGCGCTTGCGTGGCCACGGCAAGCGGGCTTGGATCGTCGGCGGGTGCGTGCGCGACCTGCTCATCGGACGTAAGGCGAACGACTGGGACGTCGCGACCGACGCTCGCCCAGAAGACCTCCTCCGCTTGTTCCCGCGTGCCATTCCGACAGGCTTCGAGCACGGCACGGTGACGGTCGTCGCTGCCAGCGGCCATTACGAATTGACGACCCTGCGTGGCGAGGGGACATACTCGGACGGCCGACGCCCCGATTGGGTGGAGTTCGTCGATGACATCACGGCGGATTTGGCCCGCCGCGACTTTACGGTAAACGCCATCGCCCTGGACCCGTCGGACGGCCGGATCATGGATCCGTTCGACGGACGGGGCGATTTGGAACGGGGCATCCTCCGTGCCGTGGGCAACCCAAAGGAGCGGTTTGCGGAGGACGGATTGCGCGTGCTGCGGGCTGCGCGCTTCGTGGCGACCCTGGAGCTGGCTCTCGACCCGGACACAGAACGGGCGATTCAGCCGACGCTCGATACGTACCGCAAAGTAGCGCAGGAACGAGTGCGTGACGAGTGGGTCAAAACCATGATGGCTCGCTGCCCTTCACGCGCCTTCGAAGTGATGCGCCGAACCGGAATCCTCGAGGTCACTTGCCCCGAGCTTCTCGAGGGCGTCGGCATGGGACAGAACCGCTGGCACGCGTTCGACGTGTGGCGCCACGGGCTTGAGTGCATGGACGCGTGTTTGGCCGATCCCGCACTTCGAATCGCCGCTCTGCTGCACGATGTCGGCAAGGCAAGGACGCGTGCCTGGTCCGACAAGACGATGGATTTCACATTCTTCGATCATGACCGGGTGGGGGCCGAGATCGCGGATCCCATTCTCGCGCGGCTGCGCTTTTCGAATGACGACCGGTCGCGCATCGTCGCGTTGGTGCGGCATCACGTATTCCACTATTCGGACGAGTGGACGGACGCCGCGGTGCGCCGCTGGGTCCGTCGCGTCGGCCCCGATCGTGTCGCAGACTTGTACGTGCTGAACGAGGCGGACGTTCAAGCGAAGGGTCGCGATGTTGCCGACGACCTCGCCGCTCTCGCTCGGCTCAAGGCCCACGTCGCACGTGTCCTCGCCGAAGGGGCGGCCCTTTCGACGCGCGATCTGAATGTCAACGGGCACGACTTGATGCGCGAGTTGGGCATCCGGCCCGGGCCGATCGTCGGAGAGATCCTCGACGCATTGCTCGACGTGGTGACGACGGATCCGAACGAGAACGACCGGAACACTCTCCTTGCCCGTGCGCGGGAGTATTGCGACAGCAAGCGTGCTCGAACGCCTTGATTCGGCATGGCGGGACGCGCCCATCGGTTGGGCCATGGGCCGGCCCGTGGTGGCCCCTGCTCGAACGCCTTGATTCGGCATGGCGGGACGCGCCCATCGGTTGGGCCATGGGCCGGCCCGTGGTGGCCCCTGCTCGAGCACCGGGCGAAGCGCGTTTCAAGCCGGCGACGGACGCGCTAGCTTCGCCGCGTGATCCAAGGCCTTTGGTTTAGCGCAGGGCTCGTGGTCATCGTCTGGGCGACGGGCGTGTGCGCGCAGGCGGAGTCCGCCGCGCCGGTGACGCTCGCCGTGGGGGATTGGCGCCTCGATCCGGTCGTCGAGTTGCAGACCCGCGGTGAGTATCGTCATGACTTGGACGATCGGGATCGCGTCACTCTCGTCGAACGCGCTCGGCTCGGGGTGGATGCCTCACGCGGCTCGTTCGAAGCGCGCCTGGTATTCCAGGATGCGCGGTCGGTCGAGCTTTCGGGCGGCTATTTCATCGCAGGATCTCCGGCCATTGCCTCCACTGGGGCGTACGAGGCCTGGGCCGAGGCACATACGGATGGCTCTCGACCGAGCTACCTTCGAGTCGGCCGCCAAGCGGTCGTCTGGGGTGAAGGACGGCTGCTCGGGTCCGCCGACAAGTCGCCGACGGGTCGATCCCTCGATGCCGTTCGAGGTCGGCTGGTCGTGGACGACGCTGCGGTCGAGATTCTCGGGGCTGTATTGCAGGATTGGCCGTCCACGCCCGGGTTTTCGGTGGATCCGTACGGCGAGCTGTTCGGGGCGAGGGCCGAGTGGGCCTCCGATCCTCTTTTCGCCATTGAGGTCGATGCGCTGGCTCGCTTGGCTCGGCGCGATCCAAGCTTGCAAACGGCAGTCGAGGGTCAGACTTACACGGGATCCGCCAGGCTGCATGGCGACGATCGCCGTTGGACCTGGGGCGCCGAGGCAGCGTACCAATTCGGCCACGTCGATGGCGTAACGCGGTTCGGAGAACCTGAATTCACGGGTCGCCGTGCGGCCTGGGCCGCCGCGGGCCACCTGGCGCATACGTTCGAGCGGGCGTATTGGGAACCGACGGTCCAAATCGCTGCCGCCTACGCGACCGGGGACGAGGCGGGAGCGACCTATCGCGCCTTTGATCCTTTGCTGCCCGACGTTCGTACCTGGCACGGAGCCGCCGAAGCGTTCGCTTGGTCGAATGAGGCCGAGGCGAGCGCGCGAGGCGCCATCGTCCCCTGGACGGAAGGCGTCGTGGCCCTCGAATATCGATACGTCGTGCTTGCGCAACCAGGCAGTGGCTGGCAGAGCGCCTACCTCCAGACTATCGGGCAAGCGTCGGGAAATACCCACGCCGGGCTGGGCCACGAGGTCGACGCCACCATTCGATGGTCACCCTGGGCCCCCGTCCTACTTGAAGTCGGCTACTCCGTGCTCGTACTTGGCGACGGGGCGAAGGCCATCCTCGCGGCACGCCAGACCGGCGTGGCCAGCCTATCGCACTGCGCATACGCCGAAGCGAGAGTCGACTTCTGAATCTGAGCCAAACGCACGCTGGGCGAGGATCACGGGCTCTCCGGGGATGCGACACACGTCTCGGGAAGGCAGATCGAGGCCCGGCTTCGTCGGATGAGTATTAGTTGAGCCAGCGTCGTGTGGGCCCAACGTCGGCGTGGATGAACCAATCGTCCTTGTTCGGGTATACACCGATACCTCCGGTCCACCCGAGCCCGCGAATTTCCTGCTCCACGAGGCGTGGGTCGAGCGCACGCTCGTCGCCAGGTGCCACGACTCGGAAATCGCACGCGTGTCCGAGGGTGTGCTGACTGTGTGAAGCCACATGATGGCCCTTCTTGCGAAGGATCTCGTTCAGTTTTGGGCTTCGGTACCCACTGACGACCTCGATTCGCGATGCGGGGTGCCTCGCCGCGAGACCGCGAAGCAGTTGCAGCAAAGCGGGATCGATGGCGTGCGTTGCTCCCGTGACGCGATCGCTTAGGAATGCGTCGAACCGAGGGGTCTCCGGCCGCACCGAATCGAGGACGACGTGCTCGCCGGTGTGGACGTCGACGAGCGTGGCGAGAACGGGCGTTTCGGGCAATTCATCGATGGGCGGCCCCTTCTTGGACCCGAGACCTGCGCTGTGGGGTACAGGCGCTTCGGGGGGTGCCGGATCGGTGACAAGGGTTACGGCTGCGATCGTCGTGAAGAAACACGTGGCGATCTTGATTCCCGCGGTCACGAGCCGACGGTAACATCGGCTCGCCGGCCGGGCCTAGAGCGTCGGGCCGTTTCTTGACGCACCCCAGCCTGGCGCGGAGTACGCTTTGCGAAGCATGGGTTCGAGCGCTTCCTCCACTCTGACGACCGAAGGATCGATTGGGGCCCGACACGACGAGAGCCCGCTCGTTCGTCGGGCAACGCCCGGTCCGACGCTGTACTTCAACGCGACTTTCCCTGCCGAGTCTAACCCGCGGGCGGTGGTCGGTCTCATCCATGGGTTTGCCGATTACGGCGCGCGCTATGCGCACGTCGCGCGCGCTTGGGCGCAGCGCGGGCTCGCCACGATCGCCGTTGACCTTCGCGGGCACGGCAGAGCCGAGGGCCCGCGGGGCTCCTGCTTGCGGTTTGGTGAGTACCACGACGACGTGTCGGAGCTAAAGGAGCTGGTTCGCGAGCGAGCCGGTCAGCTTCCGGCGTTCCTGTTCGGTCACAGCTTTGGGGGCCTCGTTGCGGCATGCGAAGTGCTCGAGTCACCGGCCCGGTGGAAGGGCCTTGTCCTCACGGCTCCGAACTTTCGCGTCGCGTTAAAGGTCCCTCCGCTCAAGCTACTGGCCGGGCACCTCGCGTCGCGCCTCGTCCCATGGTTCGGCTTGCCTGCAGGCCTCAGCGGATCGGACCTAACCCACGATTCGGCGATCGCACGCGCTTACGACAAGGACCCGCTCGTCTTCAAGAACGTGAGGTCCCGCTGGTTCACCGAGATGCGGATCGCCCAGACTCGCGCCACGGCCAACGCGGCGTCCCTGAAGGTGCCCCTCTATATCGCGATGGGCACGGAGGACCGCGTCGCGGATTTCGCAACGGCGAAGGCCTTCTACGATGCTGCCGGGAGCACGGACAAGACCTGGGATCCGCGCGAAGGGCTTTACCACGAAGTACTCAACGAGCCGGAATGGCCGCAGACCGCGCAGCGCATCGCGGACTGGATGCTCGCGAGGCTTTAGGTCACCACTCGGCCGACGCACGAACACGAAGTCGTCCTGAACCTCGTCTCAGAAGCGCTTGACAGGCCAGCCGATGGCGGGCCGGGCTATCGCCCATGAGCGTCAGCAGATCCGTCTCGCTTTCTGCAGGCGGCTGGAGGAGGTCGGCCCCCTCCAGGACATGGATCCGACAGGTACCGCAGCTGGCGCTGCGGCAGCCGAACGGGACTGGCGCACTCCATTCGTCGCACAGGTCAAGCAATCGGCCTCCGTCCGGTGCGTTCACCTCGAGCGGTGCCTGATGGGACGATTCGAACACGACGATGGGCACGCGCGGAATCCCTATCGCTTCTCTAGCAAGATGGCATGCTCCGCTCGGTGGCCGTCGCGGAACGCCGCCGAGCTGGGACCGTGAAAATGAGGACGCGCCTGAGACGCGCGGGCGAGCACCGCGAATCCGGCGTCGGGCGCGATCGCCCCCAAGACCGCATCGGCGCGAATGGCTTGTTCGCCGACGGCGGAGTCGGCGAGTAAGAGTACAACGCGCGCTCCACGGCGACAGACGCGACGCATGGCACGGAGCGCCCGGCCCAACTCCTGCGCCCAGGCCTCCCGAGCAGACCGGGCGTCGAGCCGCTCGTAGTTGCGACGCGCCCCGATTTCGCCGCTGGCGAGCTTGCCCGCGTCCAGACCGAGCCAGCGCATTCGGACCGCGTGATGCGAGAGGTAGTCATACGTTCCCGCATAGGGAGGCGACGTCACAATCACGTCCACGGTGCTTGCGGCGATTGTTTGCAAACGGGCAGCGTTGTCCAGGGCGGTCACCACCAATGCGGCGTGCACCGGTGTGCGCCGAGCCAACTCGGCGAGGCGCAGCGACAGCTCGTCGGCCTTTCGTGCGAACAATCGTGACGCAAAACCCGCTGCGATACGCCGGGTTTCGACAGACGTCGATGTGTCGGAAGCGCCTCGGCTCACTTTGATGAGGATCGCGCTCAGGACCAACTCGAGCGCGTCGCGCACCAGCGGGTCGCTCGAACACTGCTCGACGATGCCCGCGCGAAGCGAGTCGAGCTCGAGCAGCACGTGGGGATCGAAGAGCTCCGCGTCTTCGCGCGGATACCGGCGGGTAGCGCCGGCGCGCCGGATCCTGCGCGCTTCGGCGAAGATGGCAATGGATCGGGCTGCCGAAACCATCGAGGCTAGAACCGAATCTGCGTACCGCGTCGTTTTCAAGCGCGCCAGGCGAACGGCCAGTGGATTCAAGTCTGTTCCGATAGCGCGTCGCGAATGGAGCATGGCCTCGATCAAGACCGTGCCGGATCCGCAGAACGGGTCGAGCACCGTTGCGCCTTCTGAACTCAGCGTGCGCACCAGACGGGAAGCCGTGGTCGGGTGCATGCGCGCCGGATACGTGTGAAACCCGTGGACGTGCGCCCGATCGGAATCCTCGGCGGGTCCCGAGGACGGCCTGACGTCCAACGCTTGCGCAAGTGTTGCGGCGACGTCGGGATCGCCCCAGGTGGCAACGGCACCTCCGACGTGCGTGAGCGAGCGGCGCTGCTTCTGGGCGCGCGGGGGTTCGCCGTCACGGTCGTGGCGCCGATTCGCTCGGGCCGACCCGGGACGATTGCCAAGGTGAGTCGTCATGGCCGAATGATGGACGTGCCGACCGGCGGAATCAGATTGAATTGCGCTGCCGTGACGGGCTCGTTCACTTTCGGGTTGATGAAGTCGAACCGATTCCGGTTGCCCTGGCCATCGATCACCATGACGCGCCGCACCTGCGACGTCGCGGCGTCTACGTAAAACAGAACCTTGGAGTACGAAGGCGTCGGCTGCTTCGGGGTTCCCACGAGAACATATCCGCCAGGGAACTTCATGGAGCTACCGGCAAGAACCTCGAAATGGAAAGCATCCGCCAGCTTTCCGGTGCCGGTCAGGAACGACAGCGCAGCCGGATATTGCGAGTTGTCGATCGGCTGCTCGTACATTTGCTTGTTCGCCGCTTCGTAGATCTTGATGAGCGTGCCGTCGGAGACGACTCGATTGTCTTTCGGGTCGTCGTAAACCCACTCCATTTTGCCCGGCTTGGCGAAAGTGACGTGTCCGCGCGAGGTCTTCTCTTGGTTGTACGCTTTGACCCAGAACTTCTGCTCGAAGTCGCTCGTGAAGGTGGTCGACTTATCGTAGAACGCCTGCACGTTCGCGACCGACTGGTCGGCATTGGTATGGGCAGCGGAGTCCGCATGTTCCGCGCCGTTGTCGGCGTCGGTCCGCGTGGCGCAGGTGAGAAGTGCGAGGACGATGAACGGGATGGGGGGGCGCATCACGGTTGGCAAATGTAGTGCACAAACAAGCGCACGCTCTCCCAATTGCAAGTGCTGCACACCTTGATCGTGGGTTGCGATGCGGTCTCCGGCGTTCTCGCGAACGCCGCCGGACGCTAGGGTCGTCCCGGCTTGCGCACGGCCGGCGCGGCGGGGCGCGCGCGTTGCACGTGTGTGAGAGCCAGCGCGAGCGCGTCGGCGGCATCGGCAGGTGGCGCGCCGCTGAGCCGGAGCACCACGCGCACCATCTGCGCGACCTGACTTTTCTCCGCTCGGCCACTGCCGACGACGGCCCGCTTTACGAGCGCCGGTGCGTACTCGTAAACGGGAAGTCCCGCGCGCGCGCACACGAGAAGAGCCACTCCGCGTGCATGGCCGAGCTTGGCCGCCGCTTGCGGGTCCTTCGCGAAGAAGAGCGCTTCGACACTCGCTTCGTGCGGCGCATGGGCGTCCAGAACGGCCATCAACGCGCTTTCGATCGCGACGAGCCTTACGGCGATCGCGGCTTTCTCGTCGGTGTGAACGATTCCGTGTGCGACGTGGAAGAGGCGTGTTCCGCGCTGCTCGACGACGCCCCACCCGAAGTGGCGCGTGCCCGGATCCAGCCCGAGCACGATCGGCACTACCCGGAACTCTCGAGTGTCGCGAGCTCCTCGTCGGAGATGTCGAAGTCCGCGTACACGTTCTGCACGTCGTCGTGGTCGTCCAGCACTTCCGCCAAATTGAGGGCGACTTGCGCGTCTCGACCGGTAAGGGGCTTCTTGATCTTCGGAACGAATGCGATTCCGCTCGATTTGGGCTTGATCCGGCCCTTATCGAGGGCGTCGAGCACCTGTGCAAGGGCGTCGGACGCCGTCGTTAGGTGCCACTCGTCGCCCGCATTCTGGTAGTCGTCGGCGCCCGCGCCGACGGCGACGTCCATGAGCTGGTCTTCGGTAACCTCTTTGCCCACGGTGATGACGCCCTTCCGGTCGAACGCCCAACCGGCAGTTCCCGCGGCACCGAGCACACCGTTGTGCTTCTCGAAGATTTTTCGGACCTCGGCCACGGTCCGATTGCGATTGTCGGTCATCGCTTCGACCAAGAAAAGGGTACCTGCCGGGCCCGTCCCCTCGTACATGATTTCTTCGTACGCGGCCCCCTCGATCTCGCCCGTTCCACGCTTGATGGCCCGATGAATCGTATCGTTGGGCATGGACTGCCCCTTCGCGTCGGTGATGGCCTTGCGAAGTCGCGGATTGCCACCGGGATCGCCACCGCCCATGCGAGCGGCTACGGTGAGCTCCTTGATGAGCTTCGTGAAGAGCTTGCCGCGCTTTGCGTCGAGCGCGCCCTTCTTATGCTTGATCGTGGCCCACTTCGAATGGCCGCTCATGGTGCGTTACCGTTTTGGCTAGCCAGGGCAGAGCCGAGCCTTTAGACGGGCGAAGCCTAGATAATGGGTCGCGCGGCTTCAAGCGCGGCGCGACATCCGCGAGAGCATTTTCACGGCAACGAAATGCTCGTCCCCGCCATGAAGGCGTCGTCGGCCCGATGGGCGCTCAGGACGAAGGAATCGTACTCCTCGGTCGGAACGGTGCCCGTGGCGACCCCCAGGATGAAATCATCCTCGAGGACTGGGCCGTTGACGCTCAGCTTGCGCGAAGCTTCGACCAGCTTGGCTTTGACGTCCAGAGGTCCCGGCATGCGCGCGACGACCGCACCTGGGGGAAGATCGAGGCGCCGGTGCACGTGGTATTGGACCGCTGCGCTTACGGCCAAGGCGCTTTCTCTCCCGGATTGGGTCGCGAACGTCGCGGCCAGACTCGATACCCGCGCGCGTGGCCAAACCCAATGGAGCGTGTCCAGGCCGGGCAGCAGCCATTGGTGCGATCGTCTTTCCTTGCCTTCGAGTTGCTCCGATTGGGCGTAGCCGCTGACGCTGACGCTCGCGCGCAGGCTGACCTGCCAGCTGCCCTCGGTGGATGCGAGCTGGACGTCGTCGACGTTGGCCCATGGAAGCCACCCGAGCACCACCTCACGGAGCGCGCGCTGGCGCTCCGCACCCACGATTCGAAATAATGCCTCGGCAAGCTCTTGGGCCTCGCGGCCACGCAGTACGATCGCGAACGTTCCCTTGGCATTGCCCTCCGGATCGAGCGCGAGCCGCACGTCCACTTCGTCGCGTTCTTGACCCCAGCCGGTAGCCGGAAGGGGAGCTATAGCCCCGTCGGACCGCAGCGCGAGCCGGCCTCTGAGCTCGGGCGAGATGCGACCGGCCGGTAACGGGGGACCCGCCACGTCGGCGTCGATCCAGACGTCATCCACTCCCGAGCCCGCGGGTACGTGGGCCACGACGAGGGGGTGAACGAATCGACCGTAGTGGGGAGGAAACGACGGGTCCGCGCTGTAGGGGTCGTTTTCCGCCACGACCAGATCGCTCGCGATGCCGAACTCCCGGAGGCTTCGCAACACCAGCCAGGCTCGGCTTCCCGCGTGCGACGCCAGGAACGTGCGAGCGGTCTGAATCTGCACCGGGGCGATCCCGCCGCCGTAGTCGCTCAGGACGCCCGGGTCCGACTCGCGCAACGACTTTCCGGCCGCTGCGACGATGGAGTCGACGATTGCGCGTGGATCATCGCCGGCCCCGGCCACGGCTCCTCGTGCCCAGGCGACCATCTCTGGATCGTGCTCGTCGAGGCTGGCGACAGTCTCACGGAGTGCCCGCGCGATGCCGCCCCACAACGCAGTCGAAAAGCTGACGCTCACGTTGCGGTCCATCTTCGGCACGCCGTCCTCGATGCGCCGTGCGGGGCGGTCCGCAAGATGCCACGTCAAGATGCGTTGGCTTCCTTCGATTCGCTCGGTAGGCTTTCCCAGCAGGGCGTGACTCCAGAGCGCCCCGTGCAGATCGCGCGGTAACGATAGCTCGATCGTCGCCGTGTGAACCGCAGTGCGCTCCGGGAGCAAGTCCGGTGTGTCGATGCCGATGTCGCCGGTCTCACCGGGGAGAGACCAGCCTTCGTAGAGTGCCTCGACGACATCGCCCTGCTCGAGCTGGGAGAGGTCGGCGTGAGCTTGGGTGGCCCGCGGCGCGCGGTCCGGTTCGAGGATTCGTCCGTCCTTCTTGAGAATTCGGCGGCGCAAGGCGCGAAGCGCGCTATGCCCCCAAACGTCAGGGGCCGCTGCCTGAGCATTCTCTTCGACATCCGTCGTGCCGCGGACCCGGCGCTCGTCGAACAGAATCCAGTGGACCAGACCGCTACGCAAAACCTCGTAGCGCTCGGTGTGCACGAGAATGGCCGTCCCGGCATTGGGAAGAATGGGCTGCGCGCGATCTTCGGCAGCAAGACGTTCGGAGATGGGGTCGAACTCACGGCTCGGGTCGCTTCCCCAAGCCCGCAGGAGCGGTGCGATCGAAGCCGGCGCGTCGGAAGCAGTCGTCGCGAGTGCGAGCAGCCGAGCCTGCGCATCCTGCGTTCCCGATCCGTTGGCGCCGCCCGTCAGCAGTGCGAACGCGGACATCGTGCGCTCCGCCGGGAGCATCGCGTCGAACACGCGTACGGCGGTGGGCATGTCTTTGGCAATGAGCGCCTCCTGCAACTCGAATGGTAAGAAGATGGACGGCGCGCCCAGAAGCACGCGAAGCCGCGCCAATTCCCCGGTCACGCGCGCCCGGTCGCCGACTTCGCGCAGTGCGTCGAGGCAGTCGGTCGTATCGTGCGCGATCGGACGGGCCAAATCGCATGCCGCGGCGACGAGCTCGGCTCCCACTCGCGGTGACGCGGCATCGTCGGCGTCGGACACGAGTGCGGACCGAGCGAGCGTCGTCCGTGCTCGCTCGATCGCCGCTCGCGCACGGTCGAACAACCGTTCCCGTCCGGCAATGAGCGCTTCGAACGCGTCGAGGACTGGCGACGGCGCGGCCTTCGCTTTCGATCGGATCTCGTCCAAGTCGCGGAGCGTTTCGATCCCGGCTTCATCGTGGCCGCGACGCACACCCGCCAGCACGGCGTGGCCGATCGTCGCCTCCCAGCTGGTTGGCCATGTCTCCAAAGCGCGTCGGTACGCGTTTCGAGCTCGTTCGGCTCGGGTGGCCGGCGAAAGGTCCCGAGCGCTTTCGACGGCACGCGCATAGAGCAGCGCCAGGTCGGGTCGCGAGTCCGCGCGCGTTGCCGTCCGCGAAAGCTGCCGCTCCGCATCTCGCGGATCGCCCTCCGCGAGCGCCGCGGCGCCTGCCAGCAGCGCCTCGTCCTCGTCTCTCGACTCCGGGGCAGCGAGGGGTTCACTGCGGATCACGCTCCCGCCCGACCTCGATCCGACCCGGGGGGCGTCGAGTTGCAGCGGCGAGCCAGCCTCATCGAAGGCATCGATTTCGACGGCGTCTTCGCTTTTCGCTGTCCCGACGCGCACGACGAACCGGACGGTCCCACTCGACACGGTAACGCGCGCGAAGCGCGCCGCCTCGCCGTCGCCGAGTTCGAATGGACGCTCGAGAATCACCCTTCCCGAGGCACGGATCTCGGCCGCGCCATGGGAACGCAATACGACGCCGATCGTTTGGGCACGCGGGGTGGCGACGTCTACGACGACCTCACGGACGCCGGGGTGGGCGCTCTCGGCGTCGAGTTCGATTGCGCAGCCCCGGCCGCCAACCGCGATCGGGCGGACCTGCGACTCGAACACACCGCCGATGTTGTACGAGGGCTCGATCCGCGCACCGGCGCGATCGAGCGGCGAGGGGTCGTGGACACCGGTCACGGGTGCCCAAGTGATCGGGCCGATGACGAGTGCCTCACGCGCACAGCCGCTCGCCCTGCGGTCTAAGTCGGCCTCGTGCGAGTCGCCCCTGCGCTGCGCGAGGGTCATGAGAGCACGCGCAAGGAGCCCTTTGGCAAAAGGTCCGCGGGCGACGCTCTCCGCGTGTGAAAGCGCGTCGGCGATGGCGTGCGACTCTGCAGACCGTCGCTCGAGAGCCGCGTCGGGGGCCGCTCCGCCGAGCAACGGCATCTCTCGTTCGACAAGGGCGTCGAGCGCGGCCTCGATGGCTGGGACCTGCCACACTTCGCCTTCGGCTCGGGCGGCGACGTTCACGAGCTCGAGATAGGCCTGCACGGCCACACCCGGATCGCTCGTCATATCCAGCCGAAACGCATCTGCGAAGGCCGAGGCGAGATTCACTCGGCCGCTGGCCGGCGGCCGCGCCACGGGGACACAGGCCGCAAGCGACACCGCCAGAATGTTGACGAGCGTGGCAACAAGGATCCTCAACGGGCACCGCCCGTGGCCGCGACCAGCCGTACGCTGCGGTGCATCAGCGCGTCGACGCGTTGAATCCATTGCCGCCAGGGTGGGTATTGCTCTACGGCGATCGCGCTTTGATCGAACACGACGGTTCGGTGGATCAGGATGGCGTTCGGTTGACGCGGATCGCGTGTCACGTCGAGGTGCGCGCGGCCGAAGGGCCCGCCATTTTCGTCGCCGCCCGCGGGAAGCGCGGCGAATGTCCAGTTTTTCGGAGCGATCACGCGGATCGTCCGTGCTTCGCTTCGGGGGGCGACGGAAGGCGGAAGCCAGACAGGCAGCGTGCGGTTGACGAGCGGCGCGAGCTGGGAAGCTATGGTTTGCGACGGTGAGAGGGGAACCACGAGTTCATTGCCTTCGTGACGACCCAAGCCACTCGACGTCGCGCGCCATTGCACGACCGCCTTGCCGTGCGGCAATTCACCGCGGAACTCGACCTTCTTGTCGATCTCGACGGTCGGAAACCACGGGCCCACGAGATGGTCTTCGACCCATGGCGCCCGGGCGCCTTGTTCGGTGAGGTAGGTGCGGAGCCAGAACGCATCGTCGCCGCTCGCCCGCTCTTCACCGTCGAGGTCTGCGCTTCCGTCCGGCCTCAAAGCAATGGTCCACGTCGAGTCGACTCCGTGGTCGCTCGGCGAGCTCGAAGGAAGAAGCACGACCTCGGCCGGTCCGTCCATGCGCAGCGCCGTGGCACGCGCGTCCATCGAGGGCAGCGGCCCCAGGCGCGACTGAGGACTCGTGGCGTCGAGAAACGTCCCGCCCTCGGGCCCCGGCAGATAGGCGATTCCATGATCGAAGAGGGGGATGGCAGCCCCGGCCGCGCGCAACAGGGACGGCTCCGCCGTAAGCCTCGTTTGGACCAGGACTTCTTGCGCACGAATGCCGACCGCCCTCAGAAGCGTGATGAGCAACAGAGCCTTGTCGTCGCAGTCACCCTCGCGTCGCGCGAGCAGTTGTTGTGGACGGTTTGGCAGCCACCATTCGCCGCTCACGTAGTTTACGTATCGAATATCGTCGGCGACGAAGTCGAATAGCGCACGCAGTTTCTCGTCGCGACTCGACTTGCCTCGAGTGAGCTTTGCCGCGAGCTCTCGCACCTGGGCGTCGGGATCGGTGAAGCCACGCACCGCCTCGCCGTACCAATCGCGGAACGCGCGCCAGTCCTTGAACGTGGAAAGGACAGCAGTCGGGATGATCTCGCTCAGCGGTGGGGCGAGCGGCTCATCCGGCACGTTGACGGGTCGGTCCCATACCAGTCGAACGACGTGATGGCTTCCTTCGTCCGTGTCCTCGCGGTGATCCGCACTGCCGTTGACCACGTCGACGTAGATCGGACGATCCGCGGGTGATTCGACGATCACTTCATTATGGAGAACGGGATGGGTAGACTGGCTACCCGCATAGTCGAGGCGATAAAATGGCGGGTCGCCGCGCCCGCCCACCGGGCCCGCCGTCCAGGACCGGAAAGCGACCTCGACGACATCTCCCGGCCCAAGATCCGGCCAGCGAATCCGGGGTCTCGCATTGTCGCTCGACTCCTCGATGGGAAACGCAATCTCGCCGTCCCTGCGGTAGACCCGCGCCCGCACGATTTCAGTCAGATCGCCTTCGGCCGGTACGTCCTCGTAGAGTTCGTCCTCGGTGCGTGGTGAAATTTCGATTTCCCGAGCGTACTGGACGAGCTCCGAAACGCGTCGGTCGGCATGCATCACGACCGCGCGCATCCAGTGCAACTCGCGATCGGCGACATCGGGCGGTGCGGCTTCCCTACCGCGCGGCAGTGCACCGTCGTTCCCGATCCGCGGGGCGGACGCCGGCGTGGTTGCGAGAGGTTCGTGCCCGGTGGCCAGCAGAGTCGCGCCGACCGGGTCCTCGCGCTCTCCGCCCCGCCGGCGCGCGAGGAATGCTTGCGGTGAGACGAGATATTTGTCGTCGTCGTGAGGCTCGCCGCTCGGCGGCGTGCGCGTGCGCAGGGACAGTTCCGCTCTGTAGCGAGCCTCGCCCGGGTCGAGCTCGCGCGCGCGTCGCAACGCGGCGGCGATCGCTTCGTTGCGCGTGGCATCTCCTTGGGCCGCGCCGGTCTCCTCTGCCAGCCCGGCCCAGACGCCGGCGTGATTCGGCGCCCAGCGAGCGAGCTTTCCATAGAGCGTGCGCGCCTCCTCGTGCGCGCCCGCATGGGCCACGGTTTGGGCGACCGACAGCGCTTCGTCCGCGTTGTCGACGCCCCCGGCGAACGCCCGGCGCGCTGCGCTGACTACCGCGTCGCGTCCGCGCGATTGAAGCGATAGGACGAGGGCCGCGCCATTCTCTCCCCGCTCGGCGAGGCGCTCGCGCGTCTCGGAGGCGAGCGCGGGATCGTCGGCGATGGCAAGGTCGGCGAGGCTGTCGAGCAGGGCATCCGGTGCGTTCGTCGCCGCCCGTGCGAATGCTGCCAACCTGCGTTCCGCGCGCACGCGGAGCGCATCGGTGCCCAACGCGCTGTCCACCCGCGACGCCAGCACCGCCGCTTCGGCGTCGTGCGCCGCGTCGATGTTGGCGGCGAGAAGAGTCGCCATGGCCCAATCGGGCAGGCCGGCTTCCAAGTGCCTCTCGACCAGCCGCCGCTCGACGAAGGCGCGCGTTCGGGCATCGGCCGACGGGCTCGAGCGAACGCGATTCAGCCAAGCGCTGCGGTTCGCGCCGCTGGGCGTGATCCAGGCCGCCATGGCCAAGGCGTCGGCGTCGATGTCCCCGTCCGTGAACGCCGCGAGCAGGCCTGGGGCCCGCGGGCTTCGCAAGTCGTCGGCGCCGCCCAGGGTCCTTAGCAATGCCGCCCCGATCGAAGCGTCCCGGCCGGTCCCGGGCTGCTCGAGCGCTCGCCCGAGTGGCGTGGCGACAAGGTCGAACGCGGGCGCCGGACCGCGACTGGGTCGCGCCCCCTGACCCGATAGATCGGCGCTGGCCGTCACGTCGTGCGGGGGCGATCCATTCTGATCGGTGACACGCAGTCGAACCCGCCCGTCGTCGTCGAGAGCCCCCGAACAGACCTTCGCTGCGAGCAGGTGCGCTCCGGCCTCGGCACGTACTCGCGCTGCGATTCGATCGAAGCGGAGCACTTCATGGACCGCATCGTCTCGCCCGACGTCGGTGCCGTCGAAGACGAGGCGGGCCTGCCCAGTCGCAGCCAGCCTGAGAAAGAGACTTTGCTTGGACGCGACCGTCAGCTTCGTTGCGATCCACGTGCAGCTCTCCTTGCGCGGAAAGACGAAGAGGTCCAAAGCCACCCCTCGAGCCGGTGCAAACGCGCGAGGCACGGAGCGCCAAGCCACCTCGTAGGTGCCCCACGAGTAGCGGGCTCGCGTGTCGCCGAAGGTTGCGTCCGGTGCTTCGGGGCCGTCGCGTGCGTCCAGACCCCCGCCGGTGTCACGGAAGGGGCCGAGTATCGACAGGGCGTCGATGATGCCGAGCCTCTCGTCCTGCTCGGCGCCTGAGTCGGTTCCATCATCGTTGGCAAGCATGCGACCGAGCAGTGCGGCCTCGCCGCGCACGTCCCCCGGCTTGCCGCCTGAGTCGGCCGCGATGCGCGCCAGCGCCTTGGACGCGTGTTCGTCGGTCGCTCGGCTGGCGAGCGTCGCAATGGTCGAAAGTGCGGCCAGATCGTCGCGCACCGTCGCGGTGGGGCGAAGCGCTCGAGCCGTCGCATCGTCGACCATGGCGTCCGGCGTTTCGTCGGTCCAGCGTAGCGCCGTCGCCGATGGACTCGACGGCGATTCCAGGTCGTTCGGTGCGGACCGGGCGCTCGGCGTGCTAGCGAGTACGGTCGCGAAGGCGAGCGCGCATGGGGCGTACGGCAAACGGCCGACCAAGGTGCGGGGACTCTAGCCAGGAGTCCCGGCTGACGCGAACGATGACGGGCATCGATGTGGGCGTCTCTGCGCCTCGAAGCTCTTTGCAGCTCGACGGGGAGCGGCGCTTCTCGCGCGACGCACGCAGCCTTTACCCGAGGATCGGGAGCCGAACCGTACCTGTTGGTTTCGGGAGCGCGAGCTTTTGATTCTTTGCGTAGACGGAGTGTCGACCTTTCGTGCGGTACCACTCGGCTACCGTCGCCGTCGAATGCATTTTTTCGACAATCTGCCGCCAGCCGACACCCGTATTGTAGGCGCAGAAACTGATCTCGCCTTCCTGGGTGCCATACGGGATGATGCACATCTCGGTACGGCGAAAGTCGTAATTGAACAAATCCTGAAACCACATCCCGGCGACGAAGAGAACGCGCCAATCGAACTCGCGAGCGTCGTCCGCGTGTTCGCCGACCTTGGCTCCGCGAGCCCCGGTTTGGCTCAGGAACTGACGAAGCAACGTATAAAGCCCGAACCCCTGCGGCGCACGGCGTGCGTCGAAGCGACGGCACAGCGCTACAGCGAGCTGCGCCAACGTAACGGCTTTGGGCTGCGCCGAGTCGGTGATCTCCTGGATGTCCTCGAGCAGGCCCTCGAGGTCGAGCACTTGCGCGAGCGGCACCATTTCGCGCGTCCGCTTGTGGACCAACAGAGCCGTGCCGATGCCACAATTCGGGTGGCAGCCACACTTGAGGGCCCCCCAATCTGCACGGTCGGCCAACAGGAGGTCGGTCAGATCGCCGAAGGCGCCCAGCGCCGAAAGCGGAAACCAGTCGCGCATGGGCTCGGTGGATCCGAGCTGGTCGCGAACATCGTGGGCAAGGTGAGACAGCGTGTACCGCTGCGCTTGCCGTCGCTCGTCCGAGATGTCTTCGTCGCGGCCGGTGAAACTGACGGGCTGGAACGACACGACGGTGACCTTGTCGGCGTTCTCGATGGCGAACCGAAGCACCCGGCCCACTTGGTCGTCGTTCACTCCGCGCACGACCGTGACGACGAGGACGACGTCGATGCCCGCCGCGTGCAAGTTTTCAATGGCCTGTAGCTTCACGTCGAACAAATTGCCGACTTTGCGGTGCGCGTTCGCTTCCTCGCCGAGCCCGTCGAACTGCAAATACGCGATGCGCAGACCAGCCTCTTTTGCCTGCCGCGCGAACATGGAATCTTGGGCGAACCGAATGCCGTTCGTCGCGCATTGGACGCAGAAGTAGCCGACATCAGCGGCGTACTTCAGCGCGCGGAGAAAATGGGGGGACAAGGTCGGTTCGCCGCCCGAGAACTGCACGCTCATCTGACGCTGCGGCTGGATCGTAAGCGAGTCGTCGAGAATGCGCTGGATCTCGCTCCAGTCGAGTTCGTGCACGAACCCGACTTGATTGGCATCCATGAAACACGGATCGCACATCATGTTGCAGCGGTTGGTCAGATCCACGGTCAACACGGAACCGCGGCCGTACTTGATGCTCGACGTCCCGTGGTTCCGGAGCTTCGTCGGAGGAGACGCAAAGTCGCGCCCCGGGAACAGCCGTTCGATTCGGGCGCTGAACGCCGCGTCGATTGAGATTACGTCGGCGATTTCGCCGTGAGCAGGGCAACTTTTCGTCATCATGATGCGGCCTTCCCGCTCTTCGATACGAGCCCGGACCTCGCCGGGTCTGCCCTCGATCAACGTGCGCACCTCGGCACGTCCCTCGAGGATCGCCGTGCGTGCCTCCTTGACGCAACGCGGGCAAAGCGAATCTGTTTCCCGCGGCCAGCCGAGCTCGGGAAATGTACGCTCACGGCGCTTGAGCAGCGGCGCGGGGGCCCACTTGGGTTGAGGGGAACGCCGCTCGAACTTCCTGTTGTAAGCGCGCAACAACGGCCAGAGAGCATTCGCAGCCGACCGAAGACGTTGACTCATATGGGGCGGAGTCTAACGTCAGACGCGCTGCGACGAGGGAGCAAATTGAACGGCCGACCGCGAACGAGGCGGTGGTCGCTTCGCCGCAAAGGTCGAGCGCCCCGCCTGGCTTCGACCCGTTCGCCTCGGATGCACGGCGCGTTCCGCTAGGTGTCTCGACGACCGAGTTCGGACCCGTGCAGGTCGGAAAGTCCTTGGCTCGCGATGCGCGGCCAGGCGCTCCCATTGGTTCGTCCCCCATGGCCACCGGCATCGGTCGGTAGCGCGTGGCGTCTTGCCGTGGCCCATGCACATCGGCAAGTCCGTATCCTTCGGTGACGAACGCGACACGAGACGGTGACATGCCATCGGACACCACTCAACGTCCATGGCTCGATGACCGTGGACTCACGCAGCGATGCTAATGATGCTCGGACTCCCCGCAATGAACAGCACGACAATGCCACCGAAGCTTATTTGGCCACTCGCCATTGTACTCCTGTCCATCGCCGTTGCCCGAGGCGCACAGGCTCAGAATCTTTACCTGTGCTGTGACTTGGCGATTCGTACGGATGGCTCGTGCATTTCTCAGAGTACGCCCTGTGCGGAATCGACACAGTACGGTATCGCACTTTCGAATGTGTCGGTCAGTGCTGCTCAAGAGTACCCTCTTGAACCCGGCTACGCCGGCGCGTACTTCCCGCCGGGCGTGGACGGCTATATGTCGTGGAGCCAAATCACTCCGTGGGTCGGATTTTGCCTCGACGCCCCGTCGACGAAAGACCCCGCGCATGCAGGCCCTACCGAGCCCATCGGTTGCCTGGCGATTTCCTTGGCTCCGGGCATCGGGGGAGAAATGGCCGATGTCGAGTTTCCCATGAGTTCCCGCTGGGACGCTTACCAGCTCTGCTATGGGCCGGAGAACGGAGCTGCTGACAGCGGTACCGCTTGCCACAATCCAAATGACTTGAACGACCCCACCGTTTCGGCAACACCCGTGTCCGCGTCGTGCTGCGGGCCCTCAGCGCTCTTGAGAGCACCGGCGGATCTCGGAAGCAACGCAAACGAATGGCATATTGGCTTAGCGGACGAGATACCGGGAGTTCCGCCACCGATCCTCGTTTACGCGCCAGATGGCGGCGTTGTCGCTGACTATGATCCGGATGCAGGCGACTATTTCGGTGAGATCGGCGATGCGTGCGTCAATGCGTACAACGAAAGGGCCGGGTGCGGCAGCCCGCCCAACGAGAGTGCGTCGCAGAACGGAGCGGCCCAAGACGGCGAGTCGGGCGCGCTGAACGATGGCGCGACTGGTTCCGAGGCGGGCGCGACATCCTGTGTGCCGACCACGTGTGCGGCGCAGCACCAAACATGTGCGGTGATTCAAAACGGCTGCGGTGGCATGCTCGACTGCATCACCGACGCGTGTTCACAAGGCGGCGGGTGCAGCGCGACCCCAATGGCCGCCCACGTGGCGTCTTCGCATCGAGGGCTTCTGAGCGCTTTAGTGCTTGCCGTTACGCGGTGGCGGTGGAGAACGCGGTCTCGCACAGGCTCATCGAGGCGCCGGCATCGTCCAAAAGCATGACGCCCACTCCTGGGCCGATGCCGTTCGACCCATCCATGGGCTATTTTCGACTACATATATGATATCATTGGATAAATAGATCACACGAAGTTTCGTGCCCAGTAGCTCGTCGATCCCGAACGTGGGAATCGCGCCACTCGGTGATGAAGTCGCGGGGGATCATGCAATGGCCCGACGTCGACCTCGAGCATGGGATCGTCCATATTCACCGATCGCGCGGCGCCCGTCGGGGCGACGGCATCAAGCCCACCAAGAGTGCGGCGGCCCGACCAGTCCCCATCGAGCCGGCACTTTTGCCGATGCTCAAGGCGATGCACGACGAATCGGAGGGCCAGAGCCGAGTGATGCGTCTGCCGGGCGATGGCGGGCCGCGTAAACTCCGCATGTACCTCACGCGGGCACGGCTTAACCGCGCGGATTTATTCATCACGGACGCGACGCGAAAGGCGATGACGTTTCACGATTTGGCCAAGTGTTTCCGGACCTGCCAAAAGAAACCTCGTCCAATCGTCCCGGGAATCGACGTCCGCGCTTGCGATCGCGAGCAGGATGGGCGCGGCGCGCGTTGGAGTCGAGGAACTTGAGCGCTTCGCGAGGGCACGACGTAGTTGGCGGGGCGAGTCGAGAAGGCCGCGGAGGACATCGTCGAAGTAATGCTTGCCGGACGCGGCGGCTCGCTGGGTGGAGAGCTCCACCCCCAGCGAGGCTTCCGCGAAGTGTGTGAGCGAACGTTTCAGCAGGGCCGCGAGCAGGCTCGCCCATATCATCCGTTTCGCAATGGCAGCCTTGCCCGTGTCGAAGGCATGAAGGTGATCTGGAAGAAGAGGTCGACGGCGCGCTTGTCCACGGGCACATATCCAAGTTCGTCGCATACAAGAAGATCGACGTTGGTATAGCGCTTCATGCGTCGCTCGACGGCTGGCAGCGACTCCTGTTTCAAGAGATCGGCGAGCGCCGAAACGACCGGGGTAAAGCAGACGGTCATGCCGGCGCCGAGTGCGGCGAGGCATACGTTCTGCGCGAGCATGGTCTTGCCCACACCGCTTGGGCCGCGAAAAAGGACGTTCTCGCGGCGCTCCACGAAGCCCAAGCCCAGGACATTCTCGCATAGGGCGCGGTCGATCTTGCGTGGATGGCTCCAGTCGAAACGGTCCATCGTCGTGTGCGCGCCCACCGTCGCCATCTTGGTGCGGGTGGCGAGATTGCGTGCTTCACGCTGCCGGCGCTCCATTTCGACGAGGAGCTCGACGACCTGCACGTGCGAGAGGCGGTTGGCGGTCGCGTGCGACAGCAGGGCCTCGAGCTGCTCGCGCGACGCGCAGAAGCCGATGGCCCGGAGTTCGTCGATGACGTCGCTCACGACTCACCACGCTTTCGGTCGTAGGAACCGAGGTCGTGGGGTACCACGACAGCGTCGACGACGTGCGCGACGAGCACGATATCCACCGGCATGGGCCGGTCGGTTCGCCGCCGCTCTTGCTCGCAGAGAAGGGCCAGCGCGCCGATGTCGTGCGTGCCGCGCTCGCCCATGACGCGCACGGCGTAGCCGAAGATCTCCGGCCCGTAGAGTGCGAAGAGCTTGCGCGCGTGCCCGGTCATGAAGTTGATGTTTCGTCCCTGCTCGACCCAGCCTTCGTAAAGCACCGAGAGCGCGGGCACGGCCCCGAGCAGCTGGTCGCGTATCGTGATGGCCTCGGCTCGTGGCCGCCCCTCGCCGAGGGCGCGGCGATGCGCGGGGTCGTCGATGCGCTGGCCGCGTCCCCACGAGCGTGGGTGGCGCGCTACCTCTTTCTCCCCATCGAGAAGCCGCACGTGATCGTCGTCCGCCACGAGCGTCAGCGTCGCGCTCGCGTACTTCGGCGGCGCCGAGTAGCGGTTGGTCCCGAGCCGTACGCTCGCCGTCTTGTCGACGGCGACGGGCAACACCAGGTCCGCCGTCGGCATCGGATTGGGCAGCGGCATCAGGCGCTCCCTCTCCTCGGCGAAGACCTCGCCCACGCTGCGGCCGGCGAGGGTCGGGTGGCGACGAATCATCACGACCGATTCGATGTGGCGCCGCAGGCCGAGGTTTCCTATCTCCATACTCGGGATCGAACGGCCCGCGAAGAATCCTTCTTTGAGCTCGCGTATGGCTCTTTCGACCCCGCCCTTGTCTTCGGGCGTCCGCACGCGCGCGAGCACTGGTTTGACGCGAAGCTGTCCGGCGAGCTCGATGATCCCGGAGTGAAGTCGCGCCGCGCGACCATGGCGCTCGATCACGACGATCTTGGGGTTGTCGAAGAGAAGCTGCCGTGGCACGCCACCGAAGAAGCTCAGCGCGCGCAGGATCGAGCGCCGGAGCGATTCCGCCGTCATATCGAGCACCAACTCCGCGTACCGCATTCGCGAATACGCCAGCAGCATCACAAAGACCCAGAGCGCCCGCGTCCCTCCCATGACGGCGAGCTGCCCCACGTGACCCCAGTCCACTTGGCCTTGCTCGCCCGGCAGGCGCTCGCAGACCAGGTACGCCTTGTTCGCCGCGCGCGGACGGATGCCTTTGACGAAGCGCTCGACGAGCTTCGCGCTGCCCCGAAACCCGCGCTCGGCGATCATCGTGCGCAGCCGCGTGGCGCGCAGCCGTGGATACCTCTCGAGCGGCTCGACAATGAAACCCTTGTACGCATCGAGTTTGCTCGGCCGAGGCTCGCGCGCGGGCTGTCCAGTGGCGTCCTGGGCGAGGACGCGCGTGACGACGTCGTGGTGCACCCCCAGCTCGGCGGCCACCGTGCCTTCGCGCCACTTCTCGGCCTGCACGAGCCGAAGGATCTCGCTCTCACACTCCTTGCTGACTGTCATGGCGACACCCCCTGCAAGCAGACCTGCCGCAGATCACCGAAGCAGCCCAATCCCCCCAGACGGCCCGCGCGACGGCGATCCGCGGGACCGCGAAGCATCACCTCCACGTCGAAATGCAGATTGCGCACGCCGAAGCCCAGCGCGTCCTCCAGCCGCAATGCAGACATAGAGTCCTCGGTATCCGCACAGAGAACAACGCAGAGCGGGCGCTGCTGCCAGAGCGCCAGCCCCTCGAGCAGCGTGGAGGCCGCCCGCGGATGCGCCGACGCCGACGGGCCCAATACCGCGCGCAGCCGTTCCTCGCGCCCCTCCATCATCAAGATCCGCGTCGCCTCGCGCCGGGGATCCATCGTCACCGTCCATCGATTCATCGGTCCTGCTCCTGGCCGCCTCGGTCGCCGCCTCCGGGTTGGAGGCGAGCGCCGCGCCGCGCGAGCGCACAACACGCCAATCGGCTGGCCCACAAGAAGGGGGATCCGTTACGACCTGCCCATCCGTTCCTGGCGCGACGGCCGCCAGGACGCCCCCCTGCCGAGCCTTGCGTCCGCGCCGGCCAGGGTGCGCCTGGCGAAACCAGTGCTGCCGATCACGGTTGTTCTGCCGACCCTCCACCGTCGTCGCTTCCAACCGCCACAGATCCGCGCGCGCCCCGCGCCTTGGCACGCCTCGCTGCAGTAGCGGCGCTCGCCGAATCGGTCGCACTTGGCACACGCGTAGAACGCCTCCCCGCAGGCCCCACAGCACGCAAAACGAAGCGTCTGCTCGACTCCCTCATGCTCGTGCACGCGTCCATTCCCCGGACGCGTGACGCGCACGGGTTGACCCGGCGCTTGCTCTCAGGCACCGTCCGCGGCGTCCAGAGCCGCGTCCGCGTCTGGGCCGAAGGCTCGGGGTTGCCGCCCTGGGCCTTCACTCTTTTGTGCGTCCATTTCGTCGCGCCTTCTACGCGAGCACGCGCGGCGACACGAGCGGGGATCCTTCCCGCCGGCTCTCACGCAAGAGGGCGGCCTTTGCCGCCATGCTGAACGAATGCTCGGCGTCCTACGCCCTGACGCGTCCGGGATCAGGCGCTTCTTCGCGTCGCTCTACAGCAAGTCGTCGAGAAAGCGGCGGCCGCCGGAAAATTGCTCGGCGACATGCTCGACAAACTGCCGGTAGCGGATCTCGGCGCCCGCCCGAGCGGACTTCTTGCCGCTCTCGGGGACAACGGGCGTATGCGCAAACCAGACGCGCACGAACACCGCAAACGCCTCCGACAAAAGTTCGACGTCTCGCTGACTGCGAGCGAGGGCGCGGCCGAGTCGATCCAGGCGTCGCAGATAGAGCGTGGCGTCACTCGTGCCATCGAGGTACTGCCGGATGGCGGCGACGACGACCGCACTCTCGGTCGCGTCGGCCGCCGCACAGAACTGCTCGAGGCGCTCGGCGAGCGCCCCTTCCACGTAGGGCTGCAGCCGGACGCGGCCGCGACGGACGATTTTGTTCATAACGGGATCTCCTTCTCGACCGTGGGAGAGTTCGTGGCGTCGGCCTCTTCGGCCCCATGCGCCGAGAGACCTCTAGCGACGAAGAAGCGCTCCCGGACGTCCTCCGCGATCGCGCCCGTCGCCCGCTCGTGCGCCGGCGTCTCAGCGGCGGCCGTCGGATCGGCGTGGGCCAGCGCGACATCCGATGCCGGCGGCCCGTCCGAAGCCATCGCGCTCTCGGCCAGCGAGATCGCCGGACTCGAAGGCTCGCTCCGAAGGGTCTCGACGGTCCCGTCCCAGTCGCCGGTCACACAACCAAGCAGCTCTCGGGCCTGCTCGTCGGGCCGATCGGGAGGCGGCAGAGCATCGCGACCCTTGAACCGCGGGTCGAGAAAGTAGCGGACCTTGCGGGCGCGATAGGGCAGAAGCCCTCCGACCAGCAGGATCCCGTCGTCCTCGGGCAGCTGGTTGACCTCCGCCGGCGTGAGCAGCGGTCGCCCGAACTCCTCCTCGCTTTCCGTACGGTGCGTGAGAAAGAGGCCCGACCCCGAGTAGCTTCGGTGGGTCTTCTGTTCCGTGGCTTGACCCAGCAGATCCGACAGACGCTTGGCGGTCTTGTCGTCGTTCGGGGCGTAGGCGACGCGAATATGGCAGTTATCGAGGATCGACTGGTTCGGACCGTACGCCTTCTCCAACTGGTGGAGCGACTGCGCGACGAGCAGAGCCTTGAGCCCGTAGCCGGCCATGAACGCCAGGCCGCTCTCGAAGAACTCGAGCCGGCCGAGCGAAGGGAATTCGTCGAGCAGAAGCAGCAGCCGGTGCCGGTACGCCGTCTGGCTTCCGACCTGCAGGGACTCCGTGAGGCGCCGGCCGATTTGGTTCAGCATCAGGCGGAGGATGGGCCGCGTACGCGCGAGATCGCTCGGCGGCACGACGAGGTACAGGCTCACCGGGGCCTCGGCGTTCATGAGGTCGGCGATGCAAAAGTCGCTCGCGGACGTGTTTCGGGCGACGACCGGATCGCGGTAGAGACCGAGACACGCCAACGCAGTCGAGAAGACGCCCGAGAGCTCGTTGTCACCCTTGCTCAGCATCTCGCGTGCGGCCTGGGCCACGGCGGGATGGGGCGCATCGCCGAGGTGCCGGGTCTCGAGCATCCGCTCGAGCGTTTGCGTCTGGGTGGCGTCCGGGTTCGAGAGGAACC
>Ga0116125_1000015_pt1 | contig 57456 bp, 44 predicted proteins | sample June2015DPH_16_1_2_FD_89729 | JGI IMG/M metagenome (GOLD analysis project Ga0116125, IMG submission 89729) | Peatland microbial communities from SPRUCE experiment site at the Marcell Experimental Forest, Minnesota, USA - June2015DPH_16_10 | ecosystem: Environmental > Terrestrial > Soil >...
CGGAAACGCTTGTCTGGCCACGGTCAGCCCATGATCGGGCCGAAAACCCGGAACAAACCTGCCGGGACGCCCACGCGCCATGCTCGCAGGACTCGACCCATGCGACTTCCGTGTTCTGGGTCCGCGCGGCGCATCCCATCCCCGCCAGGGCCCCGAAACCGAGAACCGCCACCACACTCCATTGGGCCATTGGAAACTCCTTCGGCGGATCAGGCTGTCGCACTCGCACACTGCAGCGCGCCAGGTTAACGTGGATGGAGCTTGATGTACGGTCGCTTGGGTGTCAAGGAGCCGAACCCCCGCGCAAGAGGGCCGAGGCGAGTTCAGAGCCGCTCCGGAGCGCCAAAACCCAGCACGACCTGCTCTCGGCGGGCCGAGATCCCATGCGACCGAACGAGAACTCGTCGCCAGCGACGAGCCGCGATGTTGCTGCGAAATCGGCGACACGGTCGGGGGGCCGGGCCGCACCGGCAGCTGCTATGCGGATCCCGTGATTCGCAAATGGAACTCGGCGGCTATCGATGGGCAGTGGAGCCGCGAACGGAATCGGGGGATTGCGAAGGGGCTTTGTCGGCGCCCGCAGCCACCCCCTGCCTCAGCCGGTAACCGACCCCGCGCACCGTTTCGATCATCCCGGCGCGATCGCCGAACCTTTCGCGCAATCGACTGATGTGAACGTCCACGAGGTTCGATCCCGGATCGAAGCGCATGCCCCAAACCTGCGCCAGAAGGTCGGACCGCTTGACGATCTGGTTTGCACGACGGAGCAGGTGGAACAGTACCGCGTACTCGCGGTTGGTCAGCGTCAGAACGGCGTCGGCCAGCTTGGCCTGGCGCGACACGGGGTCGACTTCGAGTTCCCCGCAACGCAGTGCCGCAAATCCGGAAAGACGCCGCAGCAGCGAGCGCACCCGCGCCGCAAACTCGTCGACCTCGAAGGGCTTGACCATGTAGTCGTCCACTCCGGCGTTCAGTGCGAGCACGCGCTCGCTGATCTCGCCGCGGGCGGTCAGCATCAAGATGGGAGCGACGCCGCCCGACCGTCGAATCTCCCGGCAGACGGCCAGCCCGTCGGTCTCGGGCACCATCCAATCCAACACGATCAGGTCGTACATGCCCCCTTGCGCTTGAGCGATGGCATCGACCCCTCGTGCGCAGAGGTCGACTTCGAGCCCCTCCTCGGAGAGCACACGCGCGAGAAAGCGCGCCAGCTTCTGATCGTCCTCCAAGACGAGCGCCTTCACTGCGCACCTCGCATGCAAACGGGGCGCGACAAACCACGACAGCGGTGCCCGCGCGTCGGGGCGACCTGCCCCTGCGAAGGGAGAGGGATGCCGGCATTCGTGTGTCTTGCGTGCACGAACCGGCGCACAGGGCACGTAGCGCGCCAGCCCGTATGACGAATCTGCAATTATTGATACTCCGTTGATATCGAGCTCTGGATTCGCTCTAGCCCGAGCTCGGACATGCGAACCTAACGACTATTTCATGAAATGTTTTTAATGTTGAATTCATTCTCCGCGGCGCGCAGCGCAGTAGACCGGAGCGCATGATTCAACGGGTCGTCGCGTTTGCCCTCCGATTCCGCCCCATCATCCTCGCGAGCACGCTGCTCGTCATCTTCGGGGGCGCGATCGCTTACTCGGAGCTCGACATCGAGGCGTACCCCAACCCCTGCCCGCCGCTGGTCGAAACGCTGGTGCAGCCGATGGGGTGGAGCGCCGAGGAGGTGGAGCGCTACGTCACGATTCCGATGGAAGTGGGCCTATCCGGAATGCGCGGGCTCACGTACATCCGGTCGCAATCGCTTTTCAGTCTCAGCGACATCAAGTGCTATTTCGCGTGGGGGACGGACTACTGGGCCGACCGTCAGGAAGTCATCAACCGCATGACGACCTGGATCCAGCTGCCCAACGGTCTGTCGTCCCAGATTTCGCCGTGGAACGCCATCGGGGAAGTGTTCCGCTACACGCTCGAAGGCAAGGGATACACGCTGACCGACAAGAAGACCGCCGAGGACTGGATCATGGAGCGCCAGTGGCGGCAGGTGCAAGGCGTCATCGACGTGACGAGCTACGGCGGGACGACCAAGCAGTACCACGTCGACGTCGACCCGTACCGGCTTCGTGGCCACGGCGTGACGCTCACCCAGACGATCGCCGCTCTCCAGAACGCCAACGAAAACGTCGGCGGCCAGCGTCTGTCGATCGGCGAACAGTCCTACGACGTTCGCGGGATCGGCTTGCTCGGCTATTTCGACTCGCCGCTCAGCGACATCCAAGACGTGGTGATCTCGCAAGGGCCGACCGCCAATGGGCTGAACACGGGCACCCCGGTTCGCGTCCATGACGTCGCGGACGTCACCGTCGGATACGCGCCGCGCCTCGGCATGGTGGGCCACGACGACGAGGACGACGTGGTGCAGGGCATCGTGCTGATGCGCTACGCCGGCCAGGCCAACCCAACGCTCGCCGGAATCAAAGAGAAAGTCCGGTTCATCGAAGCGAACAACCTCCTTCCGCCCGGCATGAAGCTCGTCCCCTACTACGATCGCGGCGAGCTCACGAAGCTGACCATTCACACGGTTCTCGAGAACGTCCTCATCGGAATGGGCCTCGTCGTACTCGTTCTGGTGCTCTTCCTCAGCGACTTCCGGGCCGCACTCATCACCGCGCTCAACATCCCGCTGGCGCTGACGGTGGCGATCATCGCGCTCGTCGCCACGGGCCAATCGGCCAACCTGCTGTCGCTCGGAGCCGTCGATTTCGGGATCGTCGTCGACTCGACGATCATCATGATGGAGAACATCTTCCGGCGCCTGGGTCCCAGTGGAAGCGGAACGATGAACGAGCGCGTGCTCGCGGGCGCCCGCGAAGTGGGCACGCCGATGACGTACTCGACGCTCATCATCGGCTTGGCATTCCTGCCGCTGTTCACGTTGGTCGGCGTGCCGGGCGCCATCTTCGGGCCGATGGCGCGGACCTACGCGACGGCTATCGCCGGAGCGATCCTGTTTGCGCTGACCTTGACCCCGGTCCTGGCCGCGAAGTTCGTCCCCGCGCAGCACGAGGAAAAAGAGAACTTCGTCATGCACTTTCTTCACAAGGTCTACAACCCCTTCTTCGACGCCGCGCTGCGCAGGCCGAAGACGGCACTGGTCTTTCGGGCCATTCCCATATTCGCGTGCGTCGTGCTCTTCCCCCTGCTCGGGCGCGACTTCATGCCCAAGCTCGAGGAAGGCAATCTCTGGATCCGCGCGACGATGCCGATGTCGATCTCGTTGGAAAAGTCGGCCGAGTACACGACGCGAATGCGCCGAATCCTGCGCGGCTGTCCGGAGGATGCGTCGAGCCCGTGCACCGAAGCGAACCGCAAACATCCGGAAGTCGTCACCGTCATCTCGCAGCTCGGACGCCCGGACGACGGCACGGACGTCACGGGGTTCTTCAACATCGAGTTCTTCGCGCCCCTCAAGCCATTCGACCAGTGGCCGCGCGGCATGACGAAGGACAAGCTGACCGACGAGCTGAACAAGCAGCTGTCGGAAGCGTTTCCGGGCACGCTTTTCAACTTCTCGCAGTACATCCTCGACAACGTGGAGGAGGCCACCGCGGGCGTGAAGGGCGCCAACTCCGTCAAGATCTTCGGGCGCGACATCGATCAGAACGAGAAGGTGGCCGGGCAGGTCGTCGACGTCATGCGGACCGTGCCCGGCATCGTGGACCTCGGGCTCTTTCGCTCGCTCGGCCAGCCGGACGTCAAGATCACGCCGGACCGTAAGGCGCTCGCCCGCTACGGCCTAAACACCGGCGACGCCGCCAACGTGGTGCAGTCGGCGCTCGGCGGACTCACGGGCAACGGCAGCCCGATTGTCGAGGTGTACGAAGGCGACAAGTTCTTCGATCTCACCGTGCGATGGCAGGAGAAATACCGATCGTCGATCGAGGCGATACGCGAAATCACGGTATCGACGCCTTCCGGGGCGTACATTCCACTGGGACAGATCGCGACGGTGGAGCAGGTCACCGGTCCGACGAGCATCTATCGCGAGAACCTGCAGCGTTACGCCCCCGTGAAATTCGGCGTTCGCGGCCGCGACCTCGCTGGGGCCATCACGGACGCTCAAAAGAAGATCAAAGAGCAGATCCACCTTCCGTACGGCATGCATCTCGAGTGGGAGGGCGAGATCCAAGAGCTCAAGAGCGTCGAGAACCGCCTCATGATCATCATCCCGCTTACGATCTTGCTCATCGGGTTCGTCGTCTACATTGCGGTCGGCAACTGGGTGGACACGATGATCATTCTCATCGACATCCCCGTCGCGTGCACCGGCGGAGTGCTCGCTCTGCTGATCACGGGAACGACTTTCTCGGTCTCCGCGGCCATGGGGTTCATTTCGATCTTCGGAATCGCCATTCAAGACGCCATTCTCGTCGTCACGTATTTTCAGCGCCTTCGCAACACGGAAGGTCACTCGATCGAGCAAGCCGCGCGCGAGGCCGCCGAGAAGCGGTTCCGCCCCGTGCTCATGACGACGCTGGTCGCCATGCTCGGTCTCATGCCGGCGGCCCTTTCGAACGGCATCGGGGCGCAAACCCAGAAGCCGCTGGCCATCGTCGTCATCGGCGGGTCGCTCATTCTGGCCATTCTCACGCGAATCCTGCAGCCGCCGCTCTTGGTGCTGGCGCATCACTGGCTGGAGGACTGGAGGGCGCGTCACGGAGGGGACGGGCCGGCGGAGCCGGTGGAGGCCTGAACTGGCTCGGACGCAGCGCAGAACCTCCGCGTCAGCTGCATTGGGGGGCCGGAGGCCCGCCGTCCTCATTTCAAATGGGACCCGATGGCCGGGGTGACCAAAGGCTCGGCCGAGCGCCGCTCGATCTCCCGTCCCGCACGGTCGATTGCGTCGGCCGGTTGACTTGAGACCACCTCGCCGGGCCCGGTCTCGGGATGGACCCACTTCGCGATCCACGGATGCTCCTCGCCGGCTTGGTAGTGAAGCTCGATTTTGATGTCGATTGTGGCAGGGAACGTCGTGCCCGATTCATTTGGACACTTCCAGATCTTGCGACTGCCGAACTCACCGGCCGTTTCGATGTGCGCTTCTCTTGGGAGACCGCAATTGTTGCACTTCATGGGAACCGCCGGTGCCGTGAGTGGTTCAGAAGCGGTCATCGCGGAGGCGGCGGGGGCGGCATCTGGGGCGGCACGTACGGGACGTACGTGTACACCCACTGCGGGAGATGGTTGCCCGTCGCCCCGCCGTCGCCCGTGGGGGGAGCGGTGCCGCCGTCCCAAAGGACCTCGGGCGTCGGGCTGTTCTGCTGCGGAAGCCAGACGGGCGCGAAGCTGGGATCGCCGGAAAGCGCGCCCGTCGAATCGACGGCGACCCCGGCAAACCAAATCTGCGGAATGGAGGCTCCGGCTTGCGAGCCGGCAAGCGTAGCGCCGTACGGCCGGCGCGAAGAAAAGGCGACCCAGTAGAGGGTCTTGCCCTGGAAGACGCCGTGCGTCGGGGAGAAGCGAGGCCACGAGTTGGTCCACGTGCCTCCCCCTTCGGCAGGCCACGTACTGGTTCGGCCGCTCGCCTGATCGAGCTCCAGAGGCGTGCCGCCGCTCGTCCGGACGAGGCGCAGGCGGGCCGAGGGATCGTCGTACCCGTCGCACGGGCTCGATCCGTAGCCATCGCCGGTCGGCGTCGGCGGCCCGCTGCAGGAAGACTCGTTGAAAACGACGAACTGGCTGTCGTCCGATATCGCGGGGTCATATTCGGTGAGGTTCGCGGCTCGCGGGACCAGCACCGTCGGGGTGCCGAACGTCGTGCCCGTCACCGGGGCCGTCCAGATTTGCGCATTGGGCGTCTCGTTGCCGTTCAGGTCCTTGGAGTCGTAGGCGTGCGGGATGGTGAGCGTCGGGACCCAGCTCGAGAACGCGAGCAAGTCGCCCTTGGCCGACCAGTAGGGGTGCGTCTGCATCTCGGCCATCGTCGGGAAGAGGGGACCTGTGCTCGCGAGCGTCGCATCGGCCGTACGCAGGTAGAGAGCGCCCTGGAGCTCTTGCACCATGGTCAGGTCGTCCGGCGAGAAAGTGCTAAACGTCGCGAAGCCGTCTTGTAGAAACTGGCCCGCATCGCCGACGATACGTGCAGCCAGAGGCGTTCTCGTGGCGATGTCGACCAACGCGAAGAAGGACCCGTTGCCGTCGCCATTCGCCGCGATCGACGCTCCACCGATCGCGATGCCCATCTTCTTTCCGTCTTGCGAAATGGCGTGGCAGCCGATGCACGCCCATCCCCCGCTCAACGGCGGGGCATACGGCACCGCATCGAGCCACTGGTAGAAGACCTCCGGGGGCGTGCCGGCCTCTTGCAGATTCATGCGAACGACTTCGCTCGCGGCCATCATCGTGGAGGGAGGCGAGCTCCAATAGTAAATGGAGCCGGGCAACGAGCTCGATGCCCACCGGACGTCGATGGAGCTGCTTTCGGCGAGATTGGACCCGTCGGCGCCGGCGAGCCGCACGGTCTCCGTCATATTCTGCGCGCCGCTCGCGCCGGCGAGGTCCTGCTCCAGCCCCGCCGGAATGGCGATCGAGCATGCGCCGGCCATCACGGCGTTCGGGATGGGCGTGCAGGGGGCATACACGTCGACATCGATCGCGTCGCCCTGGAACGCGATCCGCGCGAGGGTCTGGTTCGACGCGCTCGGAACGACCTGGAACGCCAAATCGCCAAAGTGAAAGGGAAAGAGCGCGCCATCGAGCGGATACGCGATCTGCGGAGCCGTGCCGCTCGGGGTCCCGTCCAGCGGAGTCGTATCCACGTTGCTCGGGTTGACCGTGCCGGTCACCTTCACCGTCACCGTCGAGGTCCCCTGCGCCGACCCGGCCACTCCGGCGATCGCCGTCACCGTGAATAGACCCGCGTTCGTCGTCGAGAAGTTGCCGCCCGGGACCGTCGCCAGCACCGGATCGCTGGTGCTCCAGCCCGCGCAACTGGTGATGTCGGCCGTCCCGCCGTCCGCGAGCGTGGCCGTCGCAGTGAATTGCTGTTGGACCGACGGGGCGGTTCCCCCGAACGTGACCGTGCTGCTCAGCGTCGGCGGCGAGATCGCGACGCTCGTAATGCCGGAGGGGCACGTTCCCGTGGTGGCCTGGACCCCCACCAGGGTGGCACCGGAGCCGTCGCCCGCCAAGAGGAGGGCACCCCCTCCGTCGCCACCCAGCGGCCCACCTGGGCTTACCGAGCCTCCTGGGCCGAACGCGTCGTGGCCGCCCGTCTGTGCACACCCGGCCACTACGCCCGCAACGACGAGGCCCACGAAAAGAAGCGCGTAGACAAAGCGATTCATGCGACCGCGCATTCTGACCTTGCCATCCGATCCGGGGAACTCGCTTGCTTCGGATGAGATTCTCTAGAGACGTGTCAGCGAGCGGACACGCGCGGATGATCGAACGCGCGTGCGCTACGTTTGCTCGAAGGGGCGGTAGGCCAACCTGACATGCGAGGGCCGTAATTGTCGATCGAACCACGCGCGTCAAGACCGGCGAAGCTGTCGCCTGGCGGCGGCTCCGCGGAAAGCGCCTCCGCGAGTATGAACAGAAGCACGACCAAGCAGGTCACGACGCCGGCCGATGGTTCGCGGGGGCCTGTCGCTTCGCGACGTCGCGCCGCTGGCTGGCGATACGGGCTTTGCGGAAAATTACGGACGCCGCTGAGCATGCGATTCCTCCTTGGCAGGCACCGTAATCGACCAGCCTAGCGCACCATCGCACAACATCCATCCAGCGTCCGGGCGGCCCAGTGCCTGAGCCCGCGTGCTACCTTCGCGATTGGCGCCCCGCGCCGACGGGGAAGACCCCGCGGCCACGGTGAACGCAGACGGAGCGATCTCGCCGACGCCGGCAGAGCTCAAAGCCTCTGCGCCAAGACCGCGGCGCCGTCGACGACAATTCGCTGGCCCATCTCGACGCCATGCTTCACGGCCACATAGGGAGTTGACACACTTTCATCCACGGCAACCGGCAGTCGTTCGAAGCGCTCTCGACCGTTCGCCTCGCCGATTTGCACGTATACGACCTTGTACTCGCCCAGGCGAACAATCGCGCTTCTTGGGATGGCGAGCGCCTCTCTTGGGTCGACCGAGATTTGAACGGTGACGTACATCATCGGCCGCAGCTGTCCGTCGGCGTTGTCGAACGTGCAACGCACCTTCGCCGTACGCGTGTTCGAATCCATGGCCCCGCTCACCCAATCGACCGTGCCGGTGAACACGCGGCTGGGATACGCCACGGTCGTGACTTTCGCGGGAGCGCCCACATGGACGCGGCCCATGTCGATTTCGTAGATGTCGCCCAGCACCCAGACCTTGTCGAGCTCGCCAATGGTGAACAGCTCCCCGCACACGGCGTTGGTCGTGAGACCGGGCAGACAGTTGTTGCCGGCCCCGCCGCTGTACTGGCCCTGGACTTCGATGCCGGGGTTGATGTTGCGCAACAAGACTTCGCCGTCGATGGGGGATGGCAATGTGTAAGTCTGTGTCACGGCATCGACGTTGCCCACACGCAGCAGAAACTGTTTCTGGCGCGCCCGTTCGAGCTCTGCCTTGGCGTTTCGCTCCACGTCCTCCGACGTCTCGACATCGGCCGCCGACGCCGCCTTTTGCGCATACAGGGCCTTCTTGCGGTCGAGGCCGTGCTCGGCGGCGATGAGGTCGGCCTCCCCTTTGTGGACGTCACTCACCGCGTTGCCGATATCGGGTGACTCGATGGTGGCGAGCGGATCGCCCTTTTTCACGCGTTGGCCGAGCTGCGCCACGATCTTGGTGACGCGTCCCGTCACGGGCGAAAACACGTGGCCGCTTCGAAGGTCGTCGAGGGTGACGGTCCCGCTCGTGACCAGCGTTCCGTCCACGACCTGCTTGCCGACCGTGGCAACCTGAATCTTGTCCTCGGCGACTTGGGCGGGCGTCAGCCATACCTGGCCGCTGGGGGGTATTTCACCGGCTTCCGGGGCGGCTTGGGACGTGTGACACGAAACTTCCAATGCGGCGAACGCGATAACGGGCAGCGCGCTCATGTGTCTGGTGATGCGTGTCATCGTGCACTCCGTAGCGCCCGCTTCCACGAGCTGTGAGACGGCCGTCCGCCAGCGGATGATATCCCCGAAATCATCGATTGGGGCCGAGATGGCCTCTGAAGCGCGAGAGGGAAAATCCGAAAGAGCGCCGCGTATCTCTGCAACGTCGCAAACGCGCGATATCGAGGCAAACGCGCGATATCGAGTGAATATAAGGGGGGCCCACTAAATGTTTTCTAAAAGGATGTGGGTGTGCCAAAATGGGCGCTCACGTTCGCGAAGCGCGGCTCAGCCGGAGCGGCATCTACGGTTCGGCTCGAGCGCTGATGATAAGTCGCCTCGCGTCCCGCCGCTGCGGAAACGCCGTCGATCCGTTTTTTTGCCGTTTCGACGTCAGCACGGGGTGGTTGCTACGCCGTCGCGTAGCGCGAACCGCGCGCGTCGGCGGAGACCGTGAGGATGGATGACCGGTTGACCCCCCCAGCCCCCTCCCCATCGCCTGCACGGAAGGTGCAGGCGCTGCAGCCTCACGACACGAATTTTTGCGCTTCGCAGGGTGGGCTTCGTGCGGGGAGGGGCTGGTTGCCCGCTCAGGATCCCCCCGCCGGCGCCGGATACTGGCGATCGATGTAGCAGAGCCCTTGCGAGTTCAGGTGCCCTTGTGTGGATTGCGTGTAGCGGATGTAATCGTAGTAGTCGCGAATCGCCGGGCAGTTGGCCGTCTTGAAGTCCGCGGGGGTCATCCCGGTGCACGTGCCGTTTGGGTTCACCGGCACGGTCAGCGTGCTGAAGATCATCGCTCCGTTGCCCGGTGGCGTGTAAACCATGGGCTCGCAGTCGCGCCACGGCATGACGTTTCCGTTCTTATCCGTGAACGGATCGAACGGTACCCCCTTGAGGTCCTCGGTGTGGGCCACGGGATTGGCCACGCCGATGTACTGCGCCGCGATCGGATCCCAGTGCACGGGCGAGTTTTCGGCGAAGCTCTCCCAGAACGGGTGATCCATGTGGATCGTGACCTGGGCGATGACACTCTGGCTCGTCGAGGTTTGCACACCGCGGACGGTCTGGTTCTCCTGCTCGCTGACCGTGTAGTTGATGCAGTTGACGTAGTTGGTTGGCGTCGAGAAGCCGAGCTGAAACGTCATCGTCGGCGGAAGCTTGGTGAAGTCATAGGCGCCGCTGGTCGCGATCGCCGCGTCGAGCGTTCCGGTTGCGTCGAGCGTTCCGGTTGCGTCGAGCGTTCCGGTTGCGTCGAGCGTTCCGGCTGCATCGGCCGTCCCGGTTGCGTCGAGCGTTACAGCTTCATCGGCCGTGCCGCTGTCGTCGGCCGTTTCGCCAGCGGGACTCGCGCCGCTGTCCTCGCTCGTTCCACCGTTGCTGCCCGAGGTGGCGTTCGTGCTCGTCTGCGTGCACTGCGCGAAGCCGGGCGGAGCGCCAGACGCATTGCCCGCCCACGTCGCGGTCCCATAGTAGTAGACGCTGTAGCCCCCGGCTACCATGTACTGGTAGTCGGCCTGCTCGCTCGCATCGAGGTTCACGTTGATCGCGCTGCCGTCGCCCGGCGCCTGGACGGTGCTGAAACCGAAGCCGTAGGTGGTCGACGGGTCGAACGCCGCGCCGCCGTTCACGTTCTGATTCGTGATGGTCGTAAACGGCAACGCTTGCTCTCCACCGCCTCCCATGCCGTCGAGCGGCCCCCCCTTGTGCAGATCGACGACGAACGGACCGTTCGCTTGCGCGACCGCCGGACCGTGCTGCGATTGGTCCGTCAAGCTCATGTTCGGGTTCGACCAGAGCGTGATCTTGTCGATGACCACGATGTACTTCTCGATTTTCCAATTCCATCCGTCGACCATCCAGGTCTGCGAAATATCGAATGGCGGGTACGGGTAGCCCGAGATCGCGTTCACCTCGCCGGAGATCGTGATCAAGAATGCGTTGGCCCCTGGGTCGGTGACCGTGCCGATCGCTTTGAGGGTGTGTCCGTTGCCGTCCTGGAGGGTCGACGACGTTTCGGGGGTCTGCGGGTAGGCAGTACCCCCTCCGGTGTTGTTCGTGGCGGTCGAGTTCGAGCAGGCGGATTCGATCACGATGGCCAAGAGCAAGGTCGGAAAAGCGATCCCCGAAGCGAATCGCGGTGCGCGAGGTCGAGACATGACGAACTCCTTGTTCGGGCTTGAGATCACCTCATCCCGTGTTGAATCGACGAATCTAAGGCAACTCGATTGCAATTGTAGAAGCCTTAGTCGATCCTTCGGGCCGGGTAAACTCATTCTTTCGCGGCGGCGTGCGGGCAAGGGCCGCCGCTTCAGGCCGGCTCTGAACGTCACTCCGTCCGGTTGTCCTCGTCCGCCCCAGTGCGCTCTTCTGCCCGCAGGGCGTCCTCAAGCGGTCTGCTACAGCAGACTACACGGCCGGCCCGGTCGCTCTTAGATCCGGATGTAAGAAGCGCACGGCGTAGAGCGCGATTCGGACACCGACGATGAGTCCGAAGGCCAGCAGCGCGACCCCCGACAATCGCAAGGCGATGCGCCGGGCCGTGGTGCTCTCCAAACCGACCCACTCGCGCTTGACGAGGAGCGCGCCTGCGACGGCAAAGGCACGCCCGAAACCCGCTGGGGCGTGAGGATGATGGTCGTGATGGTGTGCGTGGTTCATGCGCGTTGGGAGGACGGCTCACGCGCTCAGCGACTTCGCGCCGGGAGCAGGCGCGTCGAGTTCAGGATGAAGAGCAGCTCGGACGACACGTGAATGAACGCCGCGAGCAGAGGGTTCAGGAAGCTCATCGCCGCCAGCAGGATGCGAGGCCATCCACGACAAGCGTGCCGGCGAAGTTCTGCCCGATGATGGCGCGACACCGGCGGGCGATCCGTAGGGTCTCGACGAGCTTGAGCAGATCGTTGCCGAGCAGCACCACGTCTGCCGACTCTCGGGCCACGTCCGTGCCCGAGCCCATCGCGATCCCTACGTCGGCTTGAGCGAGCGCAGGAGCGTCGTTGATGCCGTCGCCCACCATCGCGACGCACTTGCCGAGTCTCTGTAGCTCTCGCACCTTATCGAGCTTGTTTTGTGGGAGAAGCTCGGCGATCGCCTCGTCCACTCCCAGACGAGCACCGACCTCGTTGGCGATCGAGGTTGCATCCCCAGTGAGCAAGATCGTGCGCATTCCCATGCGGCGGATGGCCGCAATGGATGCCGCCGCTTCGGGTCGCACCACGTCCGCGACTTCAAGAGCGCCGAGGAATCGTGACCCGCTTGCGACGAGCACCGTCGCAGCAGCGTCCACATCGGGCAGGGTGACGCCTTCGCGTTCGAGCAAGGACCGGTTGCCGACGACGATGGATTGACCGGCTTTCGAGCACACGATTCCCTTTCCGGGCGTGTACGAGAAATGGTCGGGCTCGACGGGGGTGATGCCGTCCGCGGTCGCCCTGGAGAGAACGGCTTTGCCCAGCGGATGCTCGGAGGGCAGCTCGGCTGTGGCCGCCGCCTTGAGCAGTTGCGTGGCCGTGACTCCGCTCGCGGGATGGATCGCTACAACTTGGGGATCGCCCAGCGTCAGCGTACCCGTCTTGTCCAGCACGATCGTGTCCACGCGCCCGAGCACCTCGACATAAATGCCGCCCTTCACGATCGCCCCAAGTCTCGCCGACCGTCCGACGGCGCCGAGAATGGCTAGCGGCGTCCCGGCGGCGATGCCGCACGCCCCGGCCACGATGATGACCGAAATGGTCGAGCGCGCATCACGTGTGATGAGGAACGTGAGCAGGGCCGCCCCCAGGGCGAAGTACACCAAGTAGCCCGCAAGCCGATCGGCCGTCTTCTGGATGGGCGCCCGCGACTCCTGCGCCTTTTCGACCGCTTCGACGATCTTTGCGAATGTCGTGTCCTGGCCGATGCCCGTCGAGCGTACGTCGAGCGTCCCCGACTGGTTCATGGTCCCCGCGAAGACCTTGGTACCCGGCACTTTCTCGACCGGAAGCGACTCCCCCGTGATGGCCGCCTGGTCCACGAACGAGTGCCCCGCCTGCACCACGCCGTCGACCGGGACCCTGCCCCCCGGCTTGATGACGACCACGTCGCCCACGCTGAGGGCATCGGAAGAGACGTCGGCGACACCCTCTTCGCGCCGGACGGCGACCGTTCGTGGGAGAAAAGCGAGCAGATCTTTGATGGCCCTACGTCCGCGCCCCACGGTCAAGTGTTCGAGCACCTCGGCGACGAGCACGAAGAGGACGATGACGAGCGCCGTAAACGCTTCGCGAATCACCAGTGCCGAGACGAGAGCAATCGTCATCGACAGCTCCATCGTCATCTGGCGCCTTCGAAGGGCCTCGAAGGCCTCCTTGAAGATGGGGTAGCCACCGACCAGCGTCGCAGTCAGTGCCACGGCGTCCACCCGGAGCAGCGGCTGCCACGGGAAGAGCCAGGACACGAGCACGGCCAAAGCTACGAGGCCGATGCGAACCAGGTCTCCTCGCTGCACGTGCGGGTCGTGATCGGTCTCGCGGTCGTGCGGGACGCCGAACTCGGGCTCGACCTCCGTCCCGGGGCTGGCGACGACGCTGATCGGCTCCATCGTCGGCCCCGAGCGGGAAAATTCAGAGATTTTGGGAGAGCAAAATGGCGCCGTTCACGACGATCTTCTGGCCGGGCTGGAGCCCCTTCTTGACGATGAGCCATGGACTCGACTCGCCTTCGTCGACATCGACGATGGCTTGCTTGAAGCGCACCTGATTGTTGGCGTCGCCGACTTCGATGAAGACGACTTTGTCTTCGCCCAGGCGCAAGAGCGCATTGCGTGGAATGGCCAGCGCGTTCTCGCGATCGACCGAAATTTGCGCTGTAGCATACATCATGGGTCGCAAGAGCTTTTCGGGATTGTCAAACGTGCACCGGACTTTGGCCGTTCTCGTATTCGGGTCGAGCGAGCCGCTCACCCAGTCGACGACGCCCGCGAAGACCTTACCGGGATAGGAGACGACGGTAACGGTCGCCGGCGCAGCCACGTGGACGCGCGCCATGTCCATCTCGTAGAGATCCCCGAGCATCCAGACTTTGTCGAGCTCGCCGATCGTGAAAAGCTCCACGGTCGCCCCGCCGCTGTACTGCCCCTGGACCTCTACGCCCGGATTGATGTTCCGAAGGAGCACTTCGCCGTCGAGGGGCGCCGGCAACGTGTAGGTCTGCGTGACGGCATCGGCGTTTCCATTGCGGAGCAAATAGGCCTTTTGCTGTGCCCGCTCGAGCTCGGCTTTGGCCCGACGGTAGTTGTCCATCGAAGCCTCCATATCCGCCGAGGATCCTGCCTTTTGCTCAAAAAGCTCCTTTTTTCGCTTGAGATCGTGCTCGGCCGCGATGAGATCGGCCTGGGCTTTGTGGACGTCGCTGACGGCGCTGCCGACATCGGGCGACTCGATGACGGCCAACGGGTCTCCCTTGTGAACGCGTTGCCCGAGCTGGGCGACGATGCTGACCACTCGGCCGGTCACGGGCGAGAACACGTGACCGGTGCGCTGATCGTCGAGGGAGATGGTGCCGCTCGTCAGGATGGTGTCGTCGACGGCACGATCTTCGACCGTTTGCACCCCAATTTTTGCGTCACGAACCTGCTGCGGTGTCAGCCATACCTCGCCTTCGGGGTGCTGGACCTCCGGCGCCTCGGTCGTCGCCGGGGCGGGGTGGCACGCGGCGACGCCGCCCAAAGCGGCGGCAGCGATCAAGACCGCGGCTGCACGAGCCCTGCGGCGGGGAACCGACATGAGTCTCAAAGCCTCTGCGACGACAGGACGGCCGCACCGTTGACGACAATTCGCTGGCCCGGCTCGACGCCGTGCTTCACGGCTACGTACGGAGTGGCAGCACTTTCGTCGATGGCCACCGGAAGCCGTTCGAAGGCCACCTGACCGTTGGCCTCACCGACTTGCACGAACACGACCTTGTACTCGCCCATGCGAACGACTGCGCTTCTTGGAATGGCAAGCGCCTCTCTTTGGTCGACCGAGATCTGGACGGTAGCATACATCATCGGTCGCAGTTGCCCGTCGGGGTTGTCGAACGTGCAACGGACTTTCGCCGTGCGCGTGTTCGAGTCCATGGCCCCACTCACCCAATCAACCGTGCCGCTGAAGACGCGACCGGGATACGCAAGGGTCGTGACTTTCGCGGGTGCGCCGACGTGGACGCGTCCCATGTCGATCTCGTAGATGTCGCCCAACACCCAGACCTTGTCGAGCTCGCCGATCGTGAAGAGCTCCCCGCACACCGCGTTGGTCGTGAGGCCGGGAATGCAATTGTTTCCGGCCCCACCGCTGTACTGGCCTTGTACTTCGACCCCCGGGTTGATGTTGCGCAGCAACACTTCGCCGTCGATGGGCGACGGCAGCGTGTAGGTCTGCGTGACGGCGTCGACATTGCCCACGCGAAGCAGGAACTGCTTCTGGCGTGCCCGTTCGAGCTCCGCTTTGGCGTTTCGCTCGGCGTCTTCCGACGTCTCGACATCGGCCGCCGATGCCGCCTTTTGAGCATACAACGCCTTTTTGCGCGCGAGGTCATGCTCGGCTGCGATCAAGTCGGCCTCGCCCTTGTGGACATCGCTCACCGCATTGCCGATGTCGGGGGACTCGATCGTGGCGAGCGGGTCGCCTTTTTTCACATGTTGGCCGAGCTGCGCCACGATTTTCGTGACGCGTCCGGTGACGGGCGAAAACACGTGGCCGCTCCGAAGGTCGTCGAGGGTGATGGTCCCGCTCGTCAGCAGCGTGTCGTCCACCACCTGGTTGCCGACCGGGACCACCTGAATCTTGGCTTCGACCACTTGGGCGGGCGTCAACCACACCTGGTTGCTCGGGGCTCCGGTGGCCGCTTCCGGCGCCGCTTGGGACGCGTGACAGGCCACTTCCAAAGCAGCGAGGGCGATGACGGGTACGGTGCTGAGGTGTTTGCTGGTGATGCGGCTCATTGATGCAACTCCGTGGCGACCGCTTCTTCGAGCTGATAGACGGCCGTCCAGTAATTGGTGAGGTCCCCGAAATATTCAATTTTGGTCGCGATGTACGTCTGAAGCGCAAGAAGGAAGTCCGACAAGCTCGCGGCGCCTTTTTCGTATTGCAGGCGCGTGATATCGAGTGCGACCTTCGCGCTCTCCAGAATCGGGCGGACCTTGCCTTCCGGCTCCCCCTTTTCCATGCGCACGACGAGCTTTCGCGCCGCGTCGAACGCAGCGTAGGCCGTCCCCACGTCGCTGACCACTTGCTTGGCCGCCTGAGCCTGTTGCAGGGCGGTCGTATCCAATTGCGCCTCCGCCTGCCGCTGCTCGCCCTGCAACTGGTAAAATACGGGGATGGGCGCAGAAACGCCGAGTGTGATCATGGGAGTCTGAAGCGGCGTGTTCGTGCCGGTTCCACCGTATCCACCCTGCGCGTAGTTGAGCGACAACGTGATGTCGGGGAACTTCTGCCGCTTCACGAGCGTCAGCGCGCCTTCCGCAGAGGCCATGGTGTAGCCGGCTGCGATCAGATCCGGCCTGTGATCGAACGCCAGCCGCAGAAGATCGACTTCCCTCGCGTTCGTGAGCGGCGAGGGAACGGAGTAGTCGAGGACTTTCGTGTCGACGTCGAAGTCGGGGACCTCGCCGCGCACTCCCAAGAGGAACGCAAGCGCCACGCGCGCCTGCCGCAACGTCTGCCCGGCCGTGTCCAACGCCTGATCCGACTCGGCCTTCTGGGTTTCCATGCGAGCCAGGTCGCCGTCGTTGATCGCGCCGGTAGCGTACTTGACCTTGAACTTGTCGAGAATCGTCGTGTTGGAGTCGGCCACGTCTTTCGCGAACTTGTACCCAAGCACAGCGTGCGCCACTTGCAGGTAGGCCGACTCGACTTGGAACACGAGAGTTCGTTCGGCGTCGACGCGCGACAGCTTCGCCGCCGCGAGGGCGTTTCGGGCGACTTTGAATCGCAGGTCGCGCTTGCCCGACAGGCTGTCTTCGATGGCGGCCGAGTCGGAGAGGCCGACGTTCCAAACCTGATTGGAGCACTCCACGTAGTTGGTCGCCGTGGACGAAGGCCCGCTGAAGGCACAGCTCGGGTCCTTGCTCGTATAGGTGAATGCGTCGCCCAGGCTCGCGCTCACGACGGGATTCGGCACAGCGCCGGCGATCTTGACGGCTCCCTCGGCGTTATGCACCGCGGCCTCGGCGAGCAGCAACTCGATGCCCCGCGTGCGGAAGATGTGCAGCGCTTCGTCGAGCGTGACCATCTGCGGCAGCTCGGTCGGAGGGGGCGTCGGCCCCGCTGCCCGCGCCAGCGCTTGCGTCGTGGCGGCGGCTGCAAGCCAAAAGAACGTCAGAAAGAGGGATCGAACCGACATCGCGGCTCGCCCGAAGCAACTGTCGCACCAGCTGGCGGGCGGTGCCGGGAACCCGCCGCCCCGCCCTGACCCCAGGGGGATAGCCCGGGCGGGTGGGGTGGACTGCCCAACCGAAGCCTTTCGGGCGGGGCGGACAGCCTCTTCGAATCGGCGAGTGCCAAAACGGCGAAAAGCAACAACCATTACCGTGACGAAACATCCGACGGCAGAGCCGGCGACGTGCGTCCCAGCCGTCGCCGGGTGGGACAACTGATCACGCATGACCCCCCCTTGCCTGGGCGAGACGCCCCACGACGCGTCCGTCGCACCATGCAGAGAGCCACCGCCGCCCATGCGCCGGCGAGCCCCGTGGGCCCCCCGCTGGCGCCTCCGATGGGCCGCCGGGCGACGGAGCACGACGGCCGGCCCTGCAAGGTGTCGCAAAGGTCGCCGTCGCAGGCCACGACGGACGCAGCGTCTTCGGCTTCCGAGCTGCCCGCGCCGGTGGCCGCGTCTTGCGCGCCGGCTTCCGAGCCGCCGCCGTCGGCGACACTCGAAGGCTGCGCGCCGCCGTCGGCGCTCGTCGTGTCGCCACCGCCGTCGCTAGCCCAGGCGGGAGTTGGACCGGCCAGAGAGGCCGCGAAGAGGACCATGAGAATGAGCCGAAAACGCATGCGCCGCGAGCTAGCACAGAGCTTGCCAGCGGAGCGCCGCCATGGATCGTTCTCCTCTGCTTCTGAAGCTGCTCACAGGCGTCGGGGTCGCCGCAACGGTCACGACGGCGTGGCGCTTCGCCCTCGCGGAGCCCCCTCCCCCGGTCGACGTTGCGCTCCACGAAGTCCCGCCGCCCCACCGGGCGCTCACCATCGAGTGGAATCCCTTGGCCCTGTTCATCGACCGGTTTAGCCTCAACGTCGTCGTGGTGCCCGGCGACCACCACGCGTTGATCCTCAGCCCATTTTACACGTGGGCGAAGACCGTGCCGTATGCGACTGGCATCGACGCAAACGGCAACACGCTGCCTTATACTCTCAACGTCCTTGCCCAAACGTTTCACGGCTTCGGCGGTGAGCTCGGCTATCGTTACTACTTCGAGAAGGGCGGCCCCCGGGGGTTCTTCCTCGGCCCGTCCCTCGTGCTCGCCAGCATCAACGCGAAAGCCGGCAACGGCAGCGAGACGCCGTTTGTCGACTTCGGCGTCGCAGCCGACGCCGGATACGAGGCGCTCATCGCCGACACGATCGCGGTCAGCGTGGGCGCGGGAGCGCAGTACGTCGTAACGAGCAAATCGATCCCGGAGCAGCAGCTGCCGGCCTCCATCTACGCGAACAACGCCGTGCGTCCGCGGTTGCTCGCCTCACTTGGCTACAGCTTCTGACCGATGGGAGATCCACGATTCATGCACACGTATCGAAACATTCTGAGCGCGATCGCGCTGGTCCTCTCGGGCTGCTCGAGCGAGACGGTCGCGCAGCCGCCTCCGGCGCCCGTGAACTGGCAATCGCTGCTTGTGCGGCCCGTGGTCGATGCCGGGGGGGACATCATCTCGGCGAAGGAGCGGGCTTTGGCCGAGGTGTACGCATCGGCGCTTTCCTCGCCCGGGATCGCTCAGCTCGGACCCTTGCTCGACGACGAGGCGCACTTTGCGTCGCCGGGCTTGGACGACGCGCATGGCCGCGGGGCGGTCGCGCACGCCCATGACCTGCTGCTCGGGGCTTTCGACGACCGCAAAGTGGCCACAAGCCGCGTCTGGCGCACTCCGAACGAGCAGACGATCGAATGGACGATGACCGGAACGCATGCACGCACCTGGATGGGTATCGCGGCTACGCACAAGCCGGTGGCCTTCACAGGTCTGTCGCTCCTCTGGACCCGGGATGACGGCAGCATCACCGACGTGCACCTGTACGTCGATGTTGCGATCGTCAAAGCGCAACTGGGCGTGGGCCCCAAGGAACTGCTGGCTTTGCCCCTGTCCACTCCGCCGACGGGTCCGGCTCAGGTGTTCGAGCAGACGCAACCGGCGTCCGCGGACGAACAGAAGGATCTCACCGTGGTGAGGTCGTGGTTCGACGCGCTCGAAAACCGCAAGGAAGTCGATTACGTCGGCAGTGTGACCGATGGTTTCGAGGTCGACGATCTTGAGCACTCGGAGCCTGCACGGGGGAAGGAGGCCGCTCGGACGTACTACAAAGCCTTGCACAAGGCGGTGGGCCAGCTCGACACGACGGTCGACAATGGGTGGGGGGTCGATCGCTTCGCGGTCGTCGAGTATTCCATCGCTGGCGAGCAGCTCGGACCGATCGGCTGGATCCCCGCGCAACGCGACAAGGTGTTTAGCCTGGAGCTCGTGGACATTTGCGAGATCAGCGCTGGCCAGATCGCGCGCGTGTGGCGCTACGACAACCCGACGCAGATCCTGGGCGGCCCCTGAGCGGCTGCCTTTGCGCATCGCACAACCAACGGACGCGCCTCGCGCGGGTCCCACCCGACCGTTCACGTTCCTACGCCCGGCACGGGGACCGGCAGGCGCACGACGAACCGCGCACCGTGCGTCGAATCGTCCACCCACAGATCGCCCCCGTGAGCGCGTGCGATGCCTCGCCCGATCGCGAGTCCGAGGCCGGCGCCGGCGTGATCGGTTGCGTCACCGGGCAGCCTGAAGAACGGTTCGAAGATGCGCTCACGGACGTCGGGGGGCACCCCGGGGCCGTCATCGCTCACCAGCACGCGAAGATGATCGGCCGTGTGCTGCGCAACGATACGCACGCGGCCGCCGCGAGGAGAATGGCGGATGGCGTTCTCGACGAGATTGCGGAGCAAGCGTCCCAGGTCGCCCGCGTGGCCCTGCACCGAAGCCGCAGCGCACGTGACCTCCAGCGCGACCCCACGCGCCTCGGCCGCCTCGCGGGTAGCGTCTACCGCCGAACGCGTTACGTCGGACAAAGGAACGCTCTCGCGCGCCGGCTCCGCAGCGCCGACGCGCGCGAGCGCCAGCAACTCCTCCGTGACGAGTCTCAACCGTCTCGCAGAGCCGAGAGCCTCCTCGATCGACTCGCGGTACGTGGCGACGTCGCGGTCGCGCCGTAAGGCGAAAGAAAGCTCGCCCAGGAGGGTCGTGACCGGAGATCGAAGTTCGTGCGAGGCGTTGGCGATAAAGCGCTGCTGGGTCTCGACCACGACCGCCAATCGCGAGACCATGTCGTCGAAGTCTCGTCCGAGACGGACCATCTCGGGATCGCCCGAAGTCGGACCGATGCGCGCGGACAGGTCTCCGGCGGCCACGGCGCGCGCGACGGCGGCAATGCGATCGTGGTCCCGGGTCAGCCGGCGCGCAAGCCACGACGTGGCCGCCGCCGAGGCCACGACCGCGACGAGGACGGCTGCGACCATGCGCCGCGCGAGATCCCGGGCGTCGCCGTCGAGATCCGTACGCGGGGTGGCCAGCAAAAGCGACTGACCGCGATCGGTCGGGACAGGGACCAGTACGGCTCGCAAATGCTCGTTGTTCCACCAAAAATCGAACGGAGCTCCGAACGTATGCCGGATGAAGTCCAGACGCGGCCGTGCGGCTTCGAGATTGGGGGTCCACACGAGGGCTTGTCCGCCCGAGTCGTAGATCGCCGCGTACTTCGTGATGGGCCCGAGCTCACCCCGGCGCAGAATGGGACGGTTGGCTTCAACAGAACGGTCCGACAAGGATGCGTCGACCGCGTCCTCGGCGGCTTGCGCGAGCAGGGATCCATCGAGATTTCGCTCTTGCGTCGCGCCATACGCAAGCCATACGGCCGAAAAGGCCCCGCTGAGCGTCGTGAATGCGACGAGCGACGAGGCGGCTACAAAACGGCCTCGGAGGCTCATGCTGCCCGATCCCGGCGCAGGCGGTACCCGACTCCGCGCACGGTTTCGATCATCCACGCGCGATCCCCCAATTTGTCGCGCAATCGGCTGATGTGCACATCCAGGAGATTCGATCCCGGGTCGAAGCGCAGGGCCCAGACGTGGGACAAAAGGTCCGACCGCGTCACGATCCGCTCGGCTCGGTGCAGCAAGTGAACCAACAGTGCGTACTCGCGATGCGTGAGCGTGAGGGTTACCCCGGCCATCTTGGCTTGACGCGTGACGCGGTCGAGCTCGAGGTCACCATAACGCATTGCGGCAAAGCCCGAGGTCCGGCGGAGCAGAGCGCGGACTCGCGCGACGAGCTCATCCACTTCGAACGGCTTGCCCATGTAGTCGTCGGCGCCCGCCTCAAGTCCCAGAACACGCTCGCGTGTCTCCGAGCGGGCCGTCAGCATGAGAATGGGCGCCGTGCCACCGGCTCGACGGATCTCGCGGCATACACTGAGTCCATCCGTGTCGGGCAGCATCCAGTCGAGCAGGATGAGGTCGTAGGCGACCCCGCCGGCCTGAGCGATCGCGTCGGCGCCAGACGAGCACCCATCGACGGCAAACCCCTCCTCGGAGAGCACGCGTGCCAAAAAGGACGCCTGCCTCCTATCGTCCTCGAGGATCAACACTTTCACGATGCCCGCCCCGCGCGCACGCGCGGCCGCGGCAAGGCGCGACAGCGATGGGCCGCAACCGGGGCGCTCTGCCTCCTCGTCTCGCGCTCGCCACGTTCATTTGCGCCGCCCAAGCCCACGCGGACGCCGCAAGCATGCGGCACGCCAGACCCAGATGAACGATTTGAAATCATTCGCGTCACTGAAGAATGCGTCACGCTAGCGGCTCTCGGAAGCCGGCGCGTTTCGCGATCCTTACGCCGATTTAATGTTTCCGTCATGCGCGGCGGGCGGCCTTGGGCGAAGGCTGCGTTGGCCCATGATTCAACGAATTGTCGCCTTCGCGCTGCAGTTTCGCATCATCGTCATCGCGAGCACGCTCATCGTCATTTTCGGGGGGGCCATCGCCTATTCCGAACTGGACATCGAGGCGTACCCGAACCCCTGCCCGCCGCTGGTCGAGACGTTGGTCCAGCCCATGGGCTGGAGCGCCGAGGAGGTCGAGCGCTACGTCACGATCCCGATGGAGGTCGGCCTGTCGGGGATGCGCGGGCTCACCTACATTCGATCGCAGTCGCTCTTCAGCCTGAGCGATATCAAGTGCTACTTCGCGTGGGGGACCGACTACTGGGCCGATCGTCAGGAAGTCATCAACCGCATGACGAGCTGGATCCAGCTGCCCAACGGTTTGTCGTCCCAGATTTCACCGTGGAACGCCATCGGCGAGGTGTTTCGTTACACGCTCGAGGGCAAAGGGTACACCCTGACCGATTTGAAGACGGCGGAGGATTGGATCATGGAGCGCCAGTGGCGTCAGGTCCAAGGCGTCATCGACGTGACGAGCTACGGCGGAACGACCAAGCAATACCACGTCGACGTCGACCCGTACCGGCTTCGTGGCCACGGCGTAACGCTCACCCAGACGATCGCCGCTCTTCAAAACGCCAACCAGAACGTGGGCGGTCAGCGGCTCTCGATCGGCGAGCAATCCTACGACATCCGCGGCATTGGCCTGCTCGGCTATTTCGACACGCCGCTGACGGACATTGCCGACGTCGTCATTTCCCAGGGACCCCAGGCGGGCGGCTTGAACACGGGAACGCCCGTCCGCGTCAAGGACGTCGCGGACGTCACCGTCGGACACGCACCCCGGCTCGGGATGGTCGGGCACGACAACGCCGACGACGTCGTGCAAGGCATCGTGCTGATGAGATACGGCGGCCAGGCCAACCCGGTGCTCGCGGGCATCAAGGACAAGGTCAAGTTCATCGAAGAAAATAACCTTCTTCCGCCCGGCATGAAGCTCGCTCCGTACTACGACCGCGGAGAGCTCACGAAGCTGACGGTCCACACGGTGCTCGAGAATGTCCTCATCGGCATGGCCCTGGTCGTCTTCGTGCTCGTGCTCTTCTTGAGCGACGTCCGCGCGGCCATCATCACGGCGCTCAACATCCCGCTGGCCCTGACGGTGGCCATCATTGCGATCGTGGCGACCGGGCAATCGGCCAATCTGCTTTCGCTCGGCGCGGTCGACTTCGGGATTGTCGTCGACTCGACCATCATCATGATGGAAAACATCTTCCGGCGCCTTGGCCCGAGCGGAACCGGATCGATGAACGAGCGGGTGCTCGCGGGCGCGCGCGAAGTGGGCACGCCGATGATGTACTCGACGCTCATCATCGGCCTCGCATTTCTGCCGCTCTTCACGCTGGTCGGCGTGCCAGGGGCCATCTTTGGGCCGATGGCGCGGACGTACGCGACGGCGATCGGGGGAGCCATTCTCTTCGCGCTGACCCTAACGCCCGTCCTCGCCGCGAGGTTCGTTCCCGCGCAGCATGAAGAAAAAGAAAATTTCATCATGCACTTTCTTCACAAAGTTTATAATCCCTTCTTCGACGCCGCGCTCCGGAAGCCGAAGACCGCACTGGCCTTCGGGACGATTCCGATATTCGCGTGCATCGCTCTCTTTCCCCTTCTCGGGCGCGACTTCATGCCCAAGCTCGAGGAAGGCAATCTGTGGATCCGCGCGACGATGCCGATGTCGATCTCACTCGAAAAGTCGGCCGAGTACACGACCCGCATGCGACGAATCGTGCGCGGATGTCCGTCCGATGCGAGCGTCGCGTGCACCGACGCGAACCGCAAGTATCCCGAAGTCGTCACCGTCATCTCGCAGCTCGGTCGCCCCGACGACGGCACCGACGTGACCGGATTCTTCAATGTCGAGTTCTTCGCGCCGCTCAAGCCGTTCGACGAGTGGCCGCGCGGCGTGACGAAAGACAAGCTGACCGACGAGATGAACAAGGAATTGACCGAGGCATTCCCCGGCACCCTCTTCAACTTCTCGCAGTACATCCTCGACAACGTCGAGGAGGCCACCGCCGGCGTCAAAGGCGCCAACTCGGTCAAGATCTTCGGGCGCGACCTCGAGCAAAACGAGAAGTTGGCCGACCAGATCGTCGACGTCATGCGGACCGTGCCCGGTGTCGTGGACCTCGGGCTCTTCAAGTCGCTGGGGCAGCCCGACGTCAAGATCACGCCGGACCGCAAGGCGCTCGCGCGTTACGGTCTGAACACCGGCGACGTCGCCAACGTCATTCAGTCCGCGCTCGGCGGACTCACCGGCAACGGGACGCCCATCGTCGAGGTATACGAAGGCGACAAGTTCTTCGACCTCACCGTGCGATGGCAGGAAAAATACCGGTCGTCGATCGAGGCCATACGCGAGATTACGGTGTCCACGCCTTCCGGCTCGTACATCCCACTCGGGCAGGTCGCGACCGTCGAGCAGGTCACCGGCCCAACGAGCATCTATCGCGAGAACCTGCAGCGCTACGCCCCCGTCAAGTTCGGCGTGCGCGGCCGCGACCTGGCGAGCGCCATCGCCGAGTCCCAACAGAAAATCAAGGACCATATCCACCTTCCGTACGGCATGCACCTCGAGTGGGAGGGCGAGATTCAAGAGCTCAACAGTGTCATGAAGCGGCTCACGATCATGGTCCCGCTCACCATCTTGCTCATCGCGTTCGTCGTCTACATCGCGGTCGGAAACTGGGTGGACACGATGATCACCCTCATCGACATCCCCGTCGCCTGCACAGGCGGAGTGCTGGCTCTGCTGATCACGGGAACCACATTCTCGGTTTCCGCGGCGATGGGGTTCATTTCAATCTTCGGAATCGCCATTCAGGACGCCATTCTCATCGTCACGTACTTTCAGCGGCTCCGTAACACGGAAGGTCACTCAATTGAGCAGGCCGCGCGCGAGGCCGCGGAGAAGCGGTTCCGTCCCGTGCTGATGACGACTCTCGTCGCGATGCTCGGTCTCATGCCGGCGGCCCTTTCGAACGGCATTGGGGCGCAAACGCAGAAGCCCCTGGCGATCGTCGTCATCGGCGGATCGCTCATCCTGGCTGTTCTCACGCGCATCTTGCAGCCTCCGCTCTTGGTCCTCGCGCACCATTGGCTCGAGGATTGGAAGGCTCGGCACGAAGAGGACGAACCGTTGGGATCGGCGGAGGGGTGAACCGCGCGCCGGTGCGTACCCATCGGCCAACGTCATCCCCCAAGCCCATGGCAACCGCGTCGCCGGAGGCGAACGAGCCGGCGACGCGGATTATCACAAGGAGGTCGTGATGGTGCAGAGAGCAAAAGTCACCCTGATCACCGTGGTCGCCGCGTTCGAGCTCGAGCCGCGACTCGCCAACGATCTGAGAGCCCTCGGGGTGGTAGCCTACAGTGTAGGCAAGGTGGATGGGCGCGGCGTGCACGGCCATCGGACGGCCGGTCTCGTCGATGCATCGAGCTTGCGGCTCGAGATGCTCGTCGCTCCAGCGCTGACCGAGAGCATCCTGGAACTCATCGCGAACCAGTACGCGGGCCAGCCGATCATCGCGTACGTCCACGACGTCGAGGCGATGCCCGCCAAGAACTTCGCCTAAGCGCCGCAAAAGCGCAGCAAGCCATCGCCGCCCTCGGGAGCCTCAGGGAGAACTGCGAGCACAACGAAATCCGAGGTTGGTGTTGCGTGTCGCGGGATCGGTGGGCGATCGATCGGTGAGACGCACGGACAAGGCGTCCACCATCGACCAGCTCCCGCCCCGGACGACGCGCCGCGAATCTCGGCATGCCAAGTGATCGTACGGGCAGTACGGGCTTGCCGTCCATTCCCAGACGTTGCCGGCCATGTCATAGATTCCGAACGGTCCTGGCCAGCCTATCGCCACCTGCGTCGTGAACGGCCAGCGTTCGCGAGTCAGGATGGCCGCGGCTGCGCCTTGTCCCTCAAGCGCCTTGCCGCAGTCGCCACCGCAAGCGGCGTATTCCCACTCCTCTTCAGTCGGCAACCGCTTGCCAGCCCAGCGGCAATACGCGTCGGCCATGCTCCAATCGACGCAGTTCTCCGGGTGCTCTTTGTATTCGGGCCGGTCGTCGTTGCACTGAGGATCGAAGAGCTGCCGATCCGCGTCCGTCACGCCGGGAAACTGAACGACGGTGGGCGCGGGCACGCAACCGCCGGCACGCACGCACTGGGCATACTGGCCTACGCTGACTTCCGTGAGGTCCATTTCGAACGCGGGGATCCGGACGTCGTGCACCGGCCGCTCGTCCGACTCGCCAGCCTCGGAACCCATCCGGTACGTGCCCTCGGGCACGCGCGCAACCTTGCCGATCGGGCTCGGCTCCTGGGTCGTCACGGCCGCCGCCGTCGATCCGGGCGAGGCCCTCGCCGACGTTTCGGGCGCTACCGCCGGCGGCTTGAGCGCGGCAGGGGGGCCAGCGCAACCGGACATCACAAGAATCGCGATGGGCCATGACGGATGATGCATGTCGTCAAGTCGAAGCAAGCGGCGCACCGACCCCGCGCACAGCCCTGGTGAGGACAACGCATCCGGCAAGCGTTGCGCCCGAACGCACATCCTGCAGTCCGCAGGGCTCGGCGCGATCCTAGGCTTTTGGCACGGCATTCACGAATACGCCTATGCTCGCCGCGAGACGCCACCCTTGCCCGATCCCCTCGTCAACGAAGTGTTCATCCGCGAGCTCATCGAGGCTGCGCCCGACGCCCTCCTCGTCGTCGATTCGGGCGGCCGGATCGTCCTCGTAAACACTCAACTCGAAGATCTGTTCGGCTACTCGCGCGACGAGTTGGCGGGAAAGGCGATCGAGATCCTCGTCCCCGATCGGTTCCGAGCCAACCATGAGGGATACCGGATGGATTTCTCCGGGTCCCCCCGCACGCGCGCGATGGGTGCGGGCCGCTCGCTTTGGGGGCGAAAAAAAGACGGCGTCGAGTTTCCGGTCGAGATCTCTCTCAGCCCAGTCCCTGCCGGCGGCGAACACTTCGTCGCAGCAGCCGTGCGCGATGTGACCGAGGCTCGCCGAAACGCGGGCACGCTGCGCGCAGCCGAGCGGCTCGTCGCCCTCGCCACGCTTGCGGCCGGCATCGCGCACGAGATCAACAACCCGCTCACGACGGTCATGGTGTCGTTGGATCTTGCACTCGAATCAGTCAGCCTGTGGCGCACAACCGGAGCTTCAGCGCCCCCCGCGGAACTGGTGGAAGCGCTCACCGACGCGAAGCAGGCGGCAAAGACCGTGGGCGAGATCGTCCAGAGCATGCGGGTTCTCGCGCGCGGCGAGACCGGCCGACTCGAACCGGTGGACGTCAACAAGCTACTGGATCAGTCGTTGATCCTGATTGCGAACGCCGTCCAATCCAGCGCGCGGGTCGTCAAGGAGTTCGGGGACTTGACACCCGTATTGGCCGATCCGCCGCAACTGTCGCAAGTGTTTCTCAACGTTCTCGTGAATGCTGTGCAGGCATTTTCCCAGGCGCACGCAGCGCGCAACGAGATTCGGATCGCGACGCGAATGGATGGCGCCCGCGTGCTCATCGAGATCGCCGACAACGGGACGGGAATCCCCGAGGCCATCCGGGAGCGTATCTTCGAGCCCTTTTTCACCACGAAGGACGTCGGCCAGGGGATGGGACTCGGACTTTCGATCACGCGCTCGATCGTGAAGGCGCTCGGAGGCGAGATCACTTTCGAGAGCGCCGCGAATCGCGGAACGGTGTTCCGCATCGCGCTCCCTTCGACTTCCTTCGGCACCGAGGCCGTGACGCCGGCTGCCCTGCCGCCCGCAGCGCCGACGGCCGCACGCGCAAGTGCCCCAAAGCCCGACCAAGACCTCCGTCCACCCAACGGAGCTCGCAAACGACTTCGGGTGCTCGTCATCGACGACGACATCGGGGTTGCACGCACGCTCGCACGCGGGCTCATGAAAGAATGCGATGTCGACATCCTGACCGACGGACGCGAAGCGATTGATCGGCTCTCGACCGAGCATGGCTACGACGTCGTATTGTGCGATCTCATGATGCCAAGCGTCACCGGAGCGGATGTGTACCGCGAGGTCAAGACGAAGCGTCCGGAAAGCGCGGACCGCTTCGTGTTCATCACGGGCGGCGCATTCACCGATGCCGGCCGGCGATTTCTCGAAACCGTCGACGCACCCATCGTGCGAAAGCCATTCGATCTGCGTGCGGTCCGAGCGCTCATCTGGTCGCGCGCGAGCCGCTGAGCGCGCAGGGCAGACGACGAGGTCCGCCGCATGCGATTCGGGCGCATCGCGGCGTAGAGCAGCCGCGCTGGGGCAACAAGTCGGCGCCACGGGGCCAACCGCAGCCACCCCGGATCGCGGCGCACGATTTCGGTGAAAATTGCGTCCAGACTGCGGGAGCTCGGGTAAAGTCGCGATGAGCCAGTGAGTACGGCGGCAAAAAACCATGCACGGGTGGGTCCGCGGTATCCGCACCTCGTCGTGCTCGTGGGGGCGACGGGGGACCTTTCGCGACGCAAGCTTTTGCCGGGCCTGTTTCATCTGTCGAGTGCCGGGTTCATCCCGGGCTGTCGGATCATCGGCGTCTCGCTCGACGAGATCGACGCGGAGGGCTTCCGCCAGGTCGCACGTGCAGCGCTCGGTGATTACGGCACTCGCAAGGTGACCGACGCCGACTGGACCTCCTTTGCGGAGAGCCTGGACTACGTGCCGCTGACAGCGGGTGTGGGCGCCTTGAAGGCGGCCGCCGAGAAGGCCGAGCAAACGTTTGTCGGCGAAAGCCGACGGTTGCACTATTTGAGCGTACCGCCGAGCGCCGCGCTGTCGGCCGTACGAACGCTCGGCGAAGCCGGACTCGTCGAGCGATCTCGAATCGTCATGGAAAAACCGTTCGGGACCGATCTTGCGAGTGCCGTGTCATTGAACGCACGCTTGCACGAGGTATTTACCGAGCAACAGATTTTTCGGATCGATCATTTTCTCGGCAAAGAGCCGGCACAAAATATCCTGGCGTTCCGTTTTGCCAATGGGCTCTTCGAGCCGATCTGGAATCGCAACTTCATCGACCACGTGCAGATCGACGTACCGGAGACGCTGGGTCTCGGTAAGCGCAGCGGGTTCTACGAAACGGTCGGTGCATTTCGCGATATGGTGGTGACTCATCTGTTTCAAATCCTCGCGTTCATGGCCATGGAGCCGCCAACCTCTTTGGAGCCGAATCCCATCAGCGAGGAAAAGAACAAAGTATTTCGCAGCATGTTGCCCATCCAGCCGGCGCACGTCGTTCGCGGACAATACATCGGCTACCGGGCCGAAGAGGGCATCCACCCCGAGTCCGATACGGAGACATTCATCGCGCTCAAGTGCTTCATCGACAACTGGCGGTGGGCCGGCGTTCCGTTTTACCTGCGCACCGGCAAGCGGCTTGCCGAAGGGCAGCGAATCATCTCGATCGCATTTCGCGAGCCCCCGAAGAGCATGTTTCCGGCCGGTTCAGGCGTTGGCGCGCAAGGGCCGGACCACTTGACCTTCGACTTGGCGGACGCGTCGAAGATGTCGCTCTCATTCTACGGCAAGCGCCCCGGACCCGGCATGCGTCTCGACAAGCTGAGCTTGCAGTTCGCGATGCATGACACGGGATTTGTCGGCGACGTGCTCGAAGCGTACGAGCGACTGATTCTCGACGCGATGCGAGGTGATCACACGCTCTTTACCACTGCCGACGGCATCGAACAGCTATGGGAGAAGTCCACACCGCTCCTGGAGGCACCTCCCCCCGTTCGCCTCTACACGCCCGGCTCCTGGGGACCGAACGTGATCCATTCGCTGGTTGCGCCGCATGCCTGGCGGCTGCCTTTCGAACGGGCCTGGCGAGACCCGAATCGCACGGGCAACTGATCGAAGGTCGCAGGCGAGCCCGTCCGCTACGGGCGGGTGCCCATCCAAGTGCCCACGTAGGTGCCCGAATAGGCGATCCCTTGAGGGGTCGTGCCGGTGTAATCGCCGGCGTTCGGCTGCGTGAGCGTGTTCCCGCTGAACGACACCGTGCAGCTCGTGCAGCAGTTCGTTTGCTCGTTGCCATTGACGAGACCCGTAAAGCACGAGCCGCCCACGGCCGTGCCTCCGGCATCCTCGGAAAGTTCGGGTGTCCCGGCGTCGGTGAGCGTGCCACTCGAGCCGGACATCAGGAAGAACGCCGTGCCGCTCGGCGGGTTGGGGGGAACCTGCCAAGACAGTTCGATCACTGTAGCGGACACGTTGGTGACCGTGATTGTCGCGACCGAACTACTGGGCCCGGAGAGAGTGTTCGGAGAGGTGTTCTGGTACGTGCCGGAAAAGGTCGCGCTGTAGGTGCCGGCAAAGTCCGGGCTGCCACCGCTGGAGCTGCTGCCGCTGCTGCTGCCGGTGCTGCTGCTGCTGCCGGTGCTGCTGCTGCTGCTACCAGCGCTGGAGCTGCTGCTGCTACCAGCGCTGGAGCTGCTGCTGCTGCCACCGCTGCTGCCGCCGCCGCCGCAGGCCGCGATGAAGAGGACGGCAGAAAGGGTCACGTAGGAGAGCTTCGCGGGGATCATCATCGTCAATCGGCGAATGCTGCCGCGCATGGGCGACGACTGTCAATCGGGGAATGCGCGCTCGGCCCGCGATAGGGCGGGCGCGCGGGCAGCCCGTGTTGCAGGCCGAGCCCCATTTCCGCTAGGCGTATGGGTGGCGGCGCACTGCACCAAGGAGCATCGTTATGAGCGAGCCGGACACCCCCAACGATCCGATCGATGAGACCGGCGAGGAATCGTTTCCGGCGAGTGATCCGCCCGAATGGACCGGCGCCCACGCCGGCCCGCCCGGCGTCGCTCGCCCCGCCGTGCAGCAAGCCTCCCTGCGGACCGTTGCCACCGCACTCGGCGTCGACGAGGCCGTGGGACGAATCGAGACTGCGGTCCGAGCGGCCGGGATGAAGGTGTTCGCCCGCATCGATCAGGCCGCGGAGGCGCATGCGGCCGGCCTCGTGATGCCGCCTGCGGTCGTCCTCCTCTTCGGAAGCCCGCGAGCCGGCACGCCGCTCATGATCGCACGACCCACGACGGCAATCGACCTGCCCCTGAAAGCGCTCGTCTGGCAAGACGAAGGTGGGGCCGTGTGGATCACGTTCAACACGCCGGCGCTTCTCGTGGAACGACACGGCCTCGACCCGGCCCTTGCCGCGACACTCGCACCCGTGGGGGCCCTGCTGGAGAAGGCCGTGCGCGGGTGAGCGCTTCGTACCCCCGCGCGATGCTCAGCGGTGATGGCCGCCGCCGCCCCCGTGGCCACCCGCCCCGCCGCCGATGTGCGAAGCGGTCCCGTAATTGCCCCCCACTCTGCGTGCGCCGAGGTAAGGAGCTGCTCCACCGACGTAGCCATGGGGGGCGACCAGAACCCCGCGGCCGTAGGCATTCGGCGTCGCATGAACGACCGCTCCGCCCACGCGCGGGGCGTAGTGAGCTCCGCCGCCCCAGCCGCGCGGAGCGTACTGAACGCCCCAGCGAGGACCCCACCCCCACGGTCCGTAGTGGAAGGGGCCCAAACCCCAAGGAGACGCAAACCAACTCCAACCGCAGGAAGGGGCGTAAAGATAAACGTACGGATTGACGCCAACGTTCGTTGTCGTCGATCCGTAGGGCACCCAAACCCAGCCGTACTTTGCCGTGTAGACCCATTCGCCCTGGGAAGCCATCTGATCGGTGACTTGCGGAGCGGCGGGGTAGGCCTCGGAATCGGGCGGTGGCTGCGGCGGTGCCCCAGGTTGCCCGGCCTGAGGCGGTGCGGATGGAGGTGCACCGGGCGGAGGTTGCGCAGGCCCAGCTTGCGTGGCCTCCGACTCGGTGGGCGCCGATTCAGGGGGCGGTGGCGGCTGAGGCGGCGACTGGGGGGGTTGGTTTCGCGCTTGAGGCGGAGCCGCCGGGGGCGCGGAGGGGGGGGACTGCGGAGCGTCCGACGACGCACCGTTCCACCAAGGCTGGTCCTGAGCCGGAGCGTTCGCCGCCGACAGAATCACCGCCGAACAGCACGTAGCCATCGCCAGAGACGTCTTCATGATCGCCGCCTGGATCACAGTATAAAGCATTCGGACCGCCGAAGCCACGGCGCCCCCCCGGTGAGCCCCGTGAGCGCTCCTAGGGGAGCTCGGCGCGGGACGACGCTGAGCTCGGTCGCGAACGGGGTACCGCAAAGTGAAGGGCGATGAGGCCCACGGCGGCGATGGCATACATCACGCCAAATCCGGGTGCAGCGATGAAACCGAAGCGGTTTTCGACCCCTGCAGGGGTCAGCTCGTACGCGTGGATAAGACCGATCATGGACAAAACGGCGGCCGCGAGAGCCCAGCCGGCGGCGTGGAGAAAGCGCCTTTCGATCACGAAGACGAGCAGTGCCGCGAGGATCATCGACGTCAGAAGAAAGCCCTGGCTTAGCGCAACGACTCCGCCAATATAAATCTCGGCGCCGTACTTCGGGGCAACGGCGAAAAGCCCGGTTCCGGCGATGCGAAGGGTGGTCTGGATGAGGGTGAGCGCCCATGCCGCCAGCGACGGAATGAGCCCGAGCACAACTGCGAGCGCGTGCGCTCGCGGCACCTCTTGGAACGCCTGCGCCGTGATGATGAGGCCGACCCAAAGCAGAATGCCGAGCGTCACTTCGATCGGAACCACTTTGAGCACGAGCGGAACCCCGCCCACCAAGCAGAGAACGGCAATCACGACGCCGTTGAGAATCGAATACCCGCGACGCGCTCCCATCGCTTTCCAGGCGGGGTGCCCGATGTAGATCGTCGTCGGGAAGGGACAGCCGAAGAAAGCGGCGACCACGGTGGCCGCCGCATTGGCCGAAAGCGAAGGTCTCGTCTCGTACCGGTCGCCCGCGGCCTCGGCGCTCTCGAGATTTTGCAACGACCCGATCACGTTGAACAACGCCATCGGCAGCACGACCGACACGTATTTGTAGGCGCGCGCATCGGCGACGAGCGCGAGGGCTTCGCCGACGACGGGCACCGGCGGTCGAAAGGCGATTGCGACCGTTTCGTGCGAAGGATCGAAAAGGCTTGGATCAAACGCGCGGATCAGCCACGCGAGCGCCGTACCGACGACCATAGCCGCCAACCCGCCCGGAACACCGAACGGAAGGCGCACGCGCGACGCGTACGTAGCGAGAAGAAGAAGCGTCGGCAAAAGAGCGATCCACGGCCGCGCGAAGATCTGAAACACGAACCCCATCGAAATGAACGTCAGCGCGACACCGGCGAGCGCCGACAAGAGTGCCGCCCGCGGGGTGTGGCGCCGAAGGCGGTCGCCCACGAAGGCGCCGACGCCCTCGAGGACGCCGCTCGCGAGCCCTGCGAAGAGGCCGACGCGCCACGCCAGGATCGGATCGTGGGTCTCTTGGAACACGGGCCCCATGATGAGAAAAACGTAGGCGAGGAGGCTCGGCGTGTTGATGCCGAAGGGCAGTGCCGTAGCGTCGGGGCGACCCGTTTTTTTGGCCTGCCAGGCGTAGAACACGTTGCCGAGCAGGATCGAAATCGCAGCACCCGGAAGAATGCGGCCCGAAACCAGCGTGGCGGGCAAACCGCAGACCGCGCCCGAGAGCACGGAAATCAGCATGAGCTGGAGCAAGTTGTCGACGAAGAGGCCGAAGAATCCGTCGATGTCGCCGCGCACAAACCAACGCCCGTTCACGGACGGTGACTCTAGGCCATAGCGACGCTCCAAGGCCGGCGTTTTCCGCTTCGGCGGACGGGCGATCGACGGTCGGATCCCCGTCGGGCCCAGGCCCGGCCCCGACGCTCGCCAGCGCCCGATCCCGTTGTGTGAGCTACGAGCGCGCTACGGCGTGAACGGCGACGCGGGGGCGCCGCACGACGATGACCGCCGCGAGCGCCGCGCAGGCCGCAGAGACGACGAATGCGGCGGGGTATCCGGCCCGCTCAGCGACCCCGCCGAGCAGAACGCCGGACGCAGCCAACCCGACGTCGAAAAACGCCGAGACGATCCCGATGGCCATACCTCGATCGCCGGGAGACACCCGGCCGAGGGCATCGAGGGCGAGAGACGGGAAGGACAAGCCGAAGCCCATCCCGGCGACGACACCCGCAACGGCCACCCAACCCGGGTGCGACGCCGTGAACGCCACGGTCAGCGTCCCCATCGCCTGTGCGCCGGCACAAAGCGCCGCGGTTCGCGCGGGGCCGAGACGGGCGGGCAGGTTGCCGGCAACGAGGCGCACTCCGATCACGCCAGCGACGAATGCGTGCAAAAGCAAGCTTGGCGCAGCCGCGCCGCTCGTTCGAAGCAGCAGCGCACCAAACGTCAACACCGCGGCATAGCCGACCGTCACCAGCGCGTACGCGGCACCTTGGCGCCCGAACGTCCACGCAAGCCCGGCGATCGAAGCGTGCGCTCGCGCGCCCGCGCGGGCCGTCGGGATGAGCGTCAGCACCGCGAGACCGATGGCGGGCGCGATCGCCCCGACCGCGAACGCGCCGGCGTAGCCGCCCCCCGCCAGCACCACGTCACCCACGAGTGCGCCGAGCGCAACCCCCGCCCAGCCCGACACGCCCGCATAGGACAAGATGGCAGCCCGAACCCGTGCGGGCGCGAGCGACACCGCCCAGGTAATGCATGCCGCTTGCGACAACCCCTCCCCCAAACCGATGAGGAGTCGGCACGACAGGAGCCACGCTGCGGTTCGAATGAGCCCGTACGCGGCCGTCCCGACGACCATCAGCGCCGCCCCCGATGCGGCCGGACGACGATAGCCGACCCGGTCGCCCCAGAGACCGCCAAGCGGGCGGCCGGCAAGCGTCGTGACCGCGTACGACGCCATGACCACGCCGACGCTCACGTCGCTCGCGCCGAGCACGCCGCGCATGTAGAGCGGCAAGACGGGCACCACGATTCCGATCGCGAAGTTCGCGAGCAGGTTCACCGTACACACGGCGAGCGCAGCCGCGTACCCCCCGCGGCGGGGCGGATCCTCGTCGAGCGAAGTCGAAGTGGGTCGCTGCACGCCGCGCTCATAGCCGACAAGATTGCGGCCCGCTCGGCGGAAGCGCGGCACTCGTGTGCGCGGATTCAACAGCCGCCGTCGGCTCCGGCACCATCGGCTCCGCCATCCGGACAAGACGGCGGACAGCCGGATTCGGGTAGCGGGCCGCTGTCGTCGTCGCAAATCCACGGCCACCACGAGGCGGGATCCGCCACCCCGCTGTCCTTGTAGAGTGGGCCGCAATCCACGACAAGCAGCACGACCACGCAGAGAGTGAGGGGACGAGGTTTCATGCGCGCTTCCCGGTTGTCCGAACCTCAGCCCCCGAAGGGGACCATCAGACGCACGTCGACCTGGCGAAGCGCGCCGTACGCGCTGCCGACAAAGCCATTCGCGATCCGCAGGGCATACACTGCGTCGAACACGTTGAAGACATCCACGGCGACCTCCGGATGGATGGGCGGGAAGTCGAAGCGGTGCCGCAAGGTCAGGTTCCACGTGGCGTGCCCTGGGACCGTCTCGTTGTTGTCCGGGCCGGTTCGTAGGCCGCTGCCGTACTGGAAGAGCACCGCAAGGTGGCTCTTCTCAGACGCATCGTGCAGATCGACTCCGGCATTGACGGTCCATCGCTGCACGTGGTCGAGGGTCTGCCAGCCCGGGTAGGCGACCTGCGCAACCGTGAAGAGGTAACGGCCCGAGTCGATTCCCTTGCCTTGGCCGAGGCTCCAGCTCGCGTTGCTGAATCCCTCGAGAACTGGATTGACCGTGCCGCGGACGACGATCTCGGCACCGACCGCCCGGCCGCGATCGTAATTGTAGTCCTCGATGAGGTTGGTCGAGCCAACGGTCTGCACGTCGAGCGTGTCTTGCGAGATGCGTCCGTACCCTGTCAGGCTTGCCTCGAATCGCCTCGGGAGGCGGTACGAGAGTCCGGCCTCGGCCGACTCGTCCCTCTCGGCCTTGACGTCGACGGAAATGGGCTGGCCGGGGGCGACGTTGAGGACGCGCGCCGCCACCGCCGCGTCCACCGCATTGGGCGGCTGCCAGATGTAGCCTGCAAATGCGTGGAGCACGAGGGTCTTCGAGAACGAGTAAGAAACACCGAGGCGCGCGCTCGGGCCCGTCAGCAGAAGGTTCGGCTCGTGGGTGCCGGCGAAGCTGGCGTCCTGGAGGTCGGCACGCAAACCGGGGAAGATTTTGAGGTTCCCGAACGTCATTTCGTCTTGGACGAACGCGCCACCGGCAAAGAAATGGGTGTCGTTGCGGCCCGAGACGGTCAGAGCCGGATCCGGACCGGCCATCGCCGATGCGTAGCGCGTGAACTGCGTGTAGCCAACCGCGGATTGGGCCGCATCGAATGCGACGCCCGCCTTCCACCGCTGTTGTTCGCCCGCCGCCCATGCCACCGTCGCGGTCTGACCTTCATGCAGAAGGTTGCGCGTGACGTCGGAGCAGGGCGATCCCGGGTCGGCCGTGGCTCCAAGCGAGCCGGCCGGATCGCATTTGTAGTCGCCGTACGAAGAGCGGACGTACGGAGCGAGTTGTACGCGGCCGATCGGGAAGGCGTAGGAATACGACAGGGTCACGAACAGGTCGCGCTCCGCCTCGGTCGGATTGGCGTTGTAGGGAACAAACTGCGGCGGGCTATTTCCATAGATGTCAGGCCCTTGCTTTGCGTTTGGCGGGCCGTCCGAAAGCGGCAGGAGCGTCGGATCGATCGGGATTTGAAAGTCGGCCTGGGAGTATCTCGCGAGCAGCTCGATCCGCTCGCGCTCGTTGGGTCGAACGTCGATCCGCGTAAAGGCACTGCCGGATTGGAGCCCGTCGTGCAGGATGGGACTCACCGCCGGGGGATCCAGTCCGCGCTGCGTACTCAGAAAGGTGCCGGCCACGAAGACATCGGCTTTGCCGAACGCCTGTGAATACCAAGCCGAGGGCTGGGCCTTTTGGTAGGTCCCGTAGACCATCTGGACCGCGCCTTCGGGAGTACCGGTCCCGTGGCGGGTCGTGACGTCGACGACCCCGCCGGGATTCGGGCCGTACTCGACGGGCTGACCGCCACTGATGAGGCGCACCCTCTCCACCAGCCCGGTCGGAAGAACGTCGGTGAATTGGCCGGCAAGGCCTCCGGGAATCGGCACCCCGTCCACGACGTAGAGGACTCCCGTTTCCTCACCGCGGATGTGCAGCACTCCGTCCGGCCCGAAGGTGTCCGGAGTGAACCCGGGCTGCGTGAGCATGATTTGGCTTAGGCTTTGGGCGTCGCCGCCGGGAAGCGCTTGCACATCCTTTCGGGAGAGCACCGACACGCTGCTGCCGGTCTGCCCGGGCCCGGCTCCGCGGTCTCCGCGGACTTGCACCTCTTGCACCGCCGGGACCTGCGCCGCGGCCGCGACCTCTAGAATCACGTCCAACGGTGCCGTCGTCGGCCGAAGGTCTACGGCGACCTCCGACGTCATGAAGCCGCTGTGGCTGACGACGATGCGATAGGAGCCCCCCGGCAACGGCGGCAGATCGAAGGCGCCGGTGGAGTCGGAGCGCGCCTCGGCGACCGACGTGTCCAGAGAGCCGAAGACTTCGACGACGGAGCCCTCGACGGGGGTATGCGCCGGGTCGTGGACCGTGCCGCGCAGTGCAAACGGTGTGGCGAGCGAATCGCCGGGCGCCTGCGACGGCGCGCGGTCGTCGGCCCGTCCGTCCCGGGCGAGCCACGCCACCGCGATGGCGAGAAGCGCCGCCATCGTGCGCGCGCGGCCGGTCCGGATGACTGGGGGCTGCCGCATTCTCGATCTCGTAATTGAACGTGATTATCAAGTTCTCGTCAACCAGAATTTGAAAATCGTCTTCAAGTTCACGAGGCACGACACGGGCGGGCCGCCTCGCCGGCGCCGGGAGTCGGTTGCGAGCCATCTTCCGTCACCACGCGAGGGTCAGTGCGGTCACCGCCGGCACAGCCTGCGCATGCACGGCGGACGACGCGGGCGGGCGGACCGGAGCCTCGATCGCGGAATGAAACACGTACGGCACGGCAACGCCAATCCCGATGCCGACCACCATCCCCATGACGACGTCCGTCAGCCAGTGCTTGTCGGCGGCGATGCGCAGGTAGCCCGTGGTGGCTGCGACCGCGCCGCCCACGCTCCAGACCAGTGGCGCCCATCGGTAGCCACGCATCGCACCGATCGTGGCCGAGGCAGCCGCCAGCGCGAATGCCTCCGTCGTGTGGCCGGAAATGAACGAGAGGTTGTTGTCGGAAGGCTGGGCCGTCCGCGGTTTCTCCTCGGGTCGTAGTGCGTGGACAAAGGGTCGCTCCCGACCCACGAGCCACTTCGTGAGCTGAGTCACGTCGGCTGCCACGACACCGGCCTCCGCGATGACCAACGCGTCTTCGGGCACGTTGCCGAGCGCACGTTGGTGAGCGGCCGCAAGGGAATCGAATCCCACGCTGACGAGCGGCATAAGGGCAAACCCCGCGAGATTGCTGATCGTGTCGGCCGCGGTCGTGTCGCGCCAAACCAACGCGTCGCGGACGCCCGCGTCCGCCGCGTCCACGCTGCACCATCGGCAGTGCGATGGGGCGAGGTCGGGCTTGAGCACCTCGCTGGCGATCCAGGCGGCCGCGCCGCCCACCGTCACCGCGAGGTCGAGAGAGGGATCCCAGCGCAGCTTTTGGGTCGGGGCCGGCGTTTGCGCCGCCGCCGGGGCACCCGCGAGGCCGAGCCAAAGAGCCGACCCTGCGGCGCCGAGTCGTCTGAAAATTCGCACTGCGTCGCTATAGCGCTCGTGTCACGAGAAGAGATCGCGAACAACGCCGGCGCGGGACCGCCGATCACGCCGGCCGACCGGGACACTCGGTGGGGCCTTCGGCGCGGCCGTGATACAAACGCGCGCGTGGATGACGCGGCACGCACGTTTTCCGTCTCGCGCCCCGGTCGGAGCCGATCGGCCCTCGCACTCGCGGAGGCGATCATTCCCGGATCGACCCATGACGGCGGGGCCGACGAACGCACCCAAGCCATGGCGGAAAGCCTCGTTCGATCGATGCATCCCGCGCTCGCGCGCGCGTGGCACCTCGCGCACGAAGCGCTCGATGCTGCCGCTATAGCCAAGACGGGGCGGCGATTCCATCGACTCTCGGCAGCTCAGCAGGACGCTTTGTTGCAACGGTGGGAGCGAGACGGAGCTCTCCGCGGTCCGCTGATCCTCATCGGCCTCGTGTACAAGCTCGTGCACTTCGATCGGGTCGATCGGCACAACAAGAGCGGTTCGAGTCTCGACGTCCTGCAATCGGTCGAGTCCCCGCGCTGGACGGCCCAAATACGCAGGATCGACCGTCACGCCGAGAACGTCGAATGCGACGCCGTGATCGTCGGCACCGGAGCCGGTGGAGCGGTCGTCGGCCGCGAGCTCGCCGAGCGCGGCCATGCCGTGGTGTACCTCGAAGAGGGCGAGCACTACTTGCGCGACGCCTTCGACGGCAGCAGTGTTCGCGCCCATCAGCGCTTTTACCGCGCGGCGTTTTCGGTCGGCAACGTCGTGATGCCCATCTTCATGGGCCGCCTGGTGGGTGGGTCCACTGCGGTCAACGGCGGCACGTGCATTCGTGCGCCCGACTGGGTCCTCGAGCGGTGGACCGAGGAGCTCGGCACCGACGACTTCGCCCCGGCGGCGATGAGCCGGCACTTCGACCGGGTCGAGCGGATCCTCGACGTGCAGCCGGCGCGCAAGCCAACGATCGGCCCCATCGGCGACGTCATGGCGCGTGGCTGCGATGCGCTCGGATGGAGCCACGGCCCGATCCCGCGCAACGCGCCGGACTGCGATGGGTCCGGCTTCTGTGACTTCGGGTGCCGGCAGGACGCGAGGCGATCGACCCAGATTGCCTACCTGCCTCCGGCCCTCCAGCGGGGCGGCGTGCTGTTCGCCGGAGCGCGCGCAAGCCGCGTCCTCTTGGAGGGAGGCCGGGCCGTGGGCATCGAGGCCGAATCGAGGCTCGGAGAGCGCATGTGCATCCGGGCCCGCGCGGTCGTGCTCGCGGGCGGCGCCATTCCGACCCCGCTGCTGTTGCTCAAGCAAGGTCTCGCGAACCGCAGCGGGCAGGTCGGTCGCAATCTGAGTACGCACCCGAGCAGCGGACTATTGGCCCTGTTCGACGAAGCGATCGAAGGGCATCGCCACATTCCGCAGGGTTATGCGTGCGACCACTTCCTTCGGGAGGGGATTCTGATGACCGCGGCGCAGCCCGCGCTCAACGTCGCGCCCATGCTCTTTCCCTTCTCGGGCCGCCGGCTCATGTCGACCCTCGAACGCATGGATCACATCGCCTCCTTCGGACTGCTCGTTCGCGATGCCACGCCGAACGGTCGCGTTTGGCGCGATGTCGGGGGCCTGCCGCTCATCACGTACCGCATCGGCGCGGCGGACGTCGATCGCATGCACCGCGCAATGATTCATGCCGGCGAGATGTGCCTTGCGGCAGGCGCAAAGGCACTCTATCCGGTCGTTTTCGGCACGGGCGCCATCGAACGCGACGCCGACTTTGCCCGATTTCGCCGTGCTCGGATCGCTCCCGCCGACATCAGCTGGCTCAGCTACCACCCGCTCGGGACGTGCAAGATGGGCCGCGACCCCAAGACGAGCGTCGTCGGGCTCGATCACGAAACCCACGACGTCCCGGGCCTCTACATCGTGGACGGAAGCACGGTTGCCGGCCCTCTCGGAGTCAATCCCCAGCTGACCATCATGGCGGTGGCGACACGCGCCGGCGAGCGAATCGCCGAGCGATTGGGCTGAAAGCCGGAGCGGACACCGTGGCGGCGCGAGTTGCCTGTGGAGCCTGGGCCGCCGGTCGTCCCTCGCGCCGATCTCCCAGGCAGGTCGATGGTCCCCATGCGCCCAGGCCAAGGCGCTCACCGGAAGAAGTCGCGAATCGTCCTCAATCGATGACGGATCAAATGCGGCAGCTTCCAGGCCCCATCGAACCTGCCGAGCTGCCCTTCGGCGAGCGTCTCGCCCAAACCCATCAGCGTATCGTCGTAGGGCATCCAGTACAGGTCCGGGCCGCCCGAAGCATCGACCGTCGTCACGCGTGGGCGGACGAACGTGTGAAGCGACTCGGCCCCATTCGCGACGCCGAAGCCCGTTTCACGGGTGCCGCTCCAGGGCAGCGAAGGAATCGCCCCCGAGAAGGCATGGTTGTTGATGTTTACGACGCCGACTTCGAGGCGCTCGGCGATGCGCTGTGCGCGCGCGAGATCGCGCGACCAGACCGACGCCCCAAGTCCGTAGCGCGACTGATTGATGCTTCGCACCGCCTCGGTGAGAGCTTCGATGCGAATGATCGCGAGGATGGGGCCGAAGGTCTCGTCTTTGATGACCGACATGCGCTCGTCGCACCGATCGAGAAGCGTGGGCGGATACCAGAGACCGGAATCCGGGCCCACGCCGCCGCTGACGACGTCGGCCCCTTTGGCCCGTGCGTCTTCGACGTGGGCGCGCACGAGGTCGAGTTGTTGGCGATTGCCGAGCGGCGCAACCGACTCGGCGGTCAATCGCGTCCACGCACGACGCATCGCGGCGACGAAGTCGTCCGCGATCGCCTCCTCCACGTAGGCAATCTCGATCGCTCCGCACGCCTGCCCGGCGTTGCTCAGCGCCCAGTGGGTGATGCCTGCGACCGTCCGGGGCAGGTCGCAATCCGAAAGGACGATCGCGGCATCCTTGCCCCCCATCTCGATGCTCGAAGGAATCCCGCGCTCGGCGCAGCGGATCCGAACCGCCTGCCCGTTGCGCACGGACCCCGTGAAAACGCAGGCGTCGATTCCGGCGTCGATGAGCGCGGTCGCCGTGCGACCATCGCCTTGCACAGTTTGAACGAGGCATGCCGGAAGCTCCTCGGCCAGCCGGTCGACCAGCCACGCGCTCGTTCGCGGCGTGTGCTCCGACGGCTTGAGGATGACCGCATTGCCCGTCATGAGAGCCGGAAAGATCGGCCGATACAGGCCCGCCGCGGGATAGTTCCAGGGGGCGATCACGCCGACGACGCCGCGGGGCACGTAGTCGACGAACGCGCTCTTGCGCGGAAAGCTGAGCGGATTCAGCCAGACCCGTCGCCGCCTCACCGCGCTCCTCACGACCCGCGCCCACCCGGCCATCGCGTCGAGGGAGCCGAGCCCCTCGAAGAACAGTGCCTCGGCAGCCACCTTGCCGATTTCCTTGCGCGACAGCGCCATGACCTCCGCGCGCCTGCGCAGCATCGCCGTTGCCGCACGACGAAGCGCCGCCACCCGCGTCTCCAACGGTTCGAGTCGCCAGTGCCACTGGGCCGCTCGCGCCGCGGCCACGGCCCGACCGATCTCCTGCTTCGACGGAATGGATGTCAGCGGCGACGGCGCCGCCGCGCCATTGTCCCCCTTGGCACTGAGTCCGCGATCGATCGGCTCCGGGTCATGCATCGCACCGGCCACGCTAACACTTGCCACGTCGCTTGCACGCGTCGGCTCGAGACGCGCAGCCGATGGTAACCTGAACGCCATGCCGTCGCCCCCGAACGTGATCGTCGGAACACCGTGCTACGGAGGTCTCGTCACGCACGTTTACCTTCACTCGATGCTGAAGCTGATGGCGTATGCCAGCACGCACAACATCCGGGTCGGGCTGTGGACGGCGGCCCACGACTCACTCGTTACGCGCAGCCGAAACAGCATCCTCGCGGGCTTTCTCGACAGCCCCGACGCCACCCACCTGCTGTTCATCGATGCCGATACGGGATTCGAACCGCAGGAGGTGGGGCGTCTTCTCGCCTTCAACGAGGATGTCGTTGCGGGAATGTACCCCGTCAAGAACCTGGACTGGTCACAAGCCGCGCGGCGATCGGCCACCGATAGCCTCACCGTGGACCAGCTGCGGGAGGCCGGGCTGCACTACGTGGGAGTACCGCTGTCCACGAGCGACCGAGAGGAGCGCGATGGCTTCGTCACGGCGCAGTTTGCTGGAACGGGATTCATGTTGATTCGGAGGACGGTCGTCGAGCGGCTGGTCGCTGCCTACCCTGAGACGCGGTACGCGGCCATGCACACCTACCCGGCTCCGGCGCGCCAAAGCTCGAATCTGTACACTCTGTTCGATTGCATGATCGATCCAGAGACCGGCACCTTCCTGAGCGAGGACTTCACGTTCTGTCACCGCTGGCGGCAAATCGGCGGCAAGGTCTGGCTCGACACTCGGAGCCGACTGCGGCACGTCGGGTCTTATGTATTTCAGGGGTCGCCCGCGCTCGAATGACCACCGCATCGCGGTGTGCCGACCCGTCGAGCGTTCGACCGACCCATCGACTCGGCACGCGCGCCGGCCTCAGCCGGGGCCGGCGTCGGGAGGGCTCGTGCACACCATCACCGACGACCCGGCCACGGAGGTCGTCGACAGACAGTACGTCGCCGGGAACGACTGACAATCCGAATCCGTCGTGCAACCCGGAACGCATGTGTCACTGCCGCTCACGCCTGGGATGCAAGCGTTGGGTTGGCCCAGCACGTTGCCGCCGGCCGCGCCGAGCCCCACGCAATCGGACATGAGCGAGCATGGTTCGGTGCACCAAAGACCGGTGCACGAGAGCCCGGCGTTGCAGGTGGATCCCGAGTCATCGCAGGAATCGCCGACGCCCAGCTGACTGCATACTGGGCATTCGGCCGTTTCGCACGTGTTCAAGGCGTCGAGGGCGATGGCGCCATTCGGAAAGGCCTGCTCGCAGCCGGCGGTGCATGCCGTGTTCGTGCAAGCCCCCTCGCAGTTGACCAAATTTTGGCACTCCGCGGTCGATTCGCACGCGTTGAGCGTCCTGCAGCAATCGGCGCTGAGGCATTGAAGGCAAAGAGAATCGGTCGTGTCGACGGGACACACCCCCGAACCCGCTTCGCTGGACTGGACCGGCGAAATCCCGACGCTCGCGATCGGCAAGGAGCAGTGGGCGTCGCAGTTTCCGATAAGCGGCAGATTGGTCTGGGTGGAGGAACAGCCGGAGGCCAACGCCATCGACATCGTGGCAACGACCGCCCCCAAGGCCCGCAGACGCAGTAGCAAAGTGGTATCCACGTTTTTTCGCTTGATCATGTTGCCCGCAACGTCGGTTCAAGGGCCAGCGCGAACGGGCAGGATCGCCATATTACCGACGAAGAGCGGGATCGGGCGGACGACCTGCTGCGGGACGCCCCCCTCGGGCTGCCTCAAACGGCTGTCACACATCGGCGGTGCCGGCATCGGAGATGGAATCGATGCGCGGCAGGTCGGCTCTCGTGGTCGGGTAGCTGGCGGTCTTGCCACCGGCCGACGCGCAAGCCGCGCCACCCGCAGACGCGAGCCGGAGCCTGTCGCCGATGATCGGCCCGACGCGCGGAATCGCCCTCGCCGCAGCCTTCTTGTGAGAGCGCGGACACCCGGCTGCCGCGATTCGCTGCGACGTTGAGCGGTCGCGGCCCACTCGAACGGTCGGTAAGAGGGGCCCCGCGATCTTTGATTCGGGACGAGAACGTGGTCTCTTGGTGACACGCTCGGCGCGAGCGATGTCAAGACCCCCCGTTTGCCCAGGAGACAGCCCATGGCCAATCCGTTTGCCCACATCGAATTGACGACCGGAGACCTCGGTACTGCAAAGAAGTTTTACAAGAAGCTCTTCGATTGGAAGTTGACCGATACGCCGATGGGCGCGGACGGCGGCGTCTACACGATGATCGTCGCCGGCAAGGGCCCCGGAGGCGGTATGCAAGCGCAACCCATGCCCGGAGCCCCGGTCACATGGCTGCCGTACGTCGAAGTGGACAACGTGAAGAAGATTCTCGCGAAGGCGGAGAAGGGCGGCGCCAAGGTCGTCCTGCCACCCATGGATATCGGCAAGAATGGGATCATCGGGATCTTCGCGGATCCGACGGGCGCGACGCTCGGCGTCTGGTCGAAGGCCAAGCCGCCGAAGAAGGGCGCAAAGAAGACATCGAAGAAGAAGCGGTGAGGGGACCTGAGTCCAGGCGCGCTGCCGCCGGCAGCCAAGCAGTCGCTCACCATGGGACGCGCTCGACCGATGAGGTCACGAAGAGCCAAGTCGGTCGCACTAACCAGCGAGATCGCCGTTTCGTCTTGCCAGAAGAGATCCCAAGCCATCGCCGATCCGTAGCGGCGCCACGCGTACGGCACGTCGAGAAGCGGGTAAGCGATGCCGAGCGCCAGAAGCGACCAGCTCGCCACCGCCGCCGCGTCGCGGGTTTGGGCCGTCGCGCCGCGCAAGACGTCCCTCACGGCCCGGTCGAAAAGGATGGGGCCAGTCCAGTGCAGCGCAGGGACCTCACCCTGCAGGAACGTCGCCTCGAGAGCCAGAGTCGCAAGACCGGCGGCGGTCAGCGCGTAGTCGTCTGAACCGGCGTGCGTCCATCGCGGATCCCCCTCCGCCGGAAGCGAACCGCCGTCGGCGGCGCGCGCGGTCGACGAACCGAGCAACACCACCAAGAGTATCGCGAGGCCGATCGTTCGGCACCCCAAGCTCACCGGCCGTCGGTCAGGAAACCCGCGAGCATCTCGCGCAGCTTCAAACGCGTTCGATGCGCGCGCTGTCGAACGACATCCGGCGAAACACCGAGCACCTCGGCCGCCTCCTCTGCCGTCAACTCCTCCAGGTCCCGCAAGACCAGCGCCGACCGGTGCTCTTCGTCGAGCCGGTCGAGAGCCTCTCGCACGCGCTGCATCAGTGCCTTGCTTCCAACCAGATCGTCGGCGCGCTCCGAGGGGGCCCATGCCGCCACGGAAAGGTCGGCGAACCCAGGCAAGGCCACGTCGAGCGACTCGGTCGGACGACGCTTGGCCCGGCGCCAACGCATGAGTGCCTCGTTCATGGCGATTCGGTAGAGCCACGTCCTGAAGCGCGATGCGCCGTGAAAGGTGCTGATCCCGCGATGCGCTCGCAGGAAAGTTTCCTGTGTAATTTCCTCCGCGTCGCTCGAGTTTCGCGACATGCGCATGGCAAGACGGTAGATGCGCTTCTGGTAACGCGTCACCAAGACGACGAACGCGCTCGCAATGCCTCGTCGTGCCTGTGCCGCGAGCGCCTCGTCCGTGTTCAACGCTTCGGTGGTGCTGACGAGCATGGTATGGGCAGCCGGTGCAATCGCAGGGCCACCCGCTGCCACCCGGTTCTTGTGCGCTCGGTGCGTGGAAGTCATGTGCGCTCGCGGGGTGGATGCCACGTTCGCCCGGGGGTGGAAAGCCCGCAGAGCCTGCGGAGATGCGCAAAATTCGCGCGCGATCGACGCCTTCAAGGTTTCGAGGTCATCGTGAGCCATCTGCGCAGGCGGCTTTGGACGTCATGCGGCATCTCGCAGTCCGTGCCGCGTCGGACGATTCTTGGGATCGCCCGATAGTCAAGGACCAGACGGGTACAGCGCGAACAAGACGCGACATGGGCTTGCAACGCGGTGTGCAAGTCGTAGTCGAGAAGGCCCTCGGCGTAATCGCCGAGGTTGTCGGCGCACCACCCGCAAGAAACGTCCACCGCCATCGCCTAGAGTTGGATGTTCACTCGCCCAGGTCGTGACGGGCCCTGTTCGCGCCCAACGTTCGCGAGACGGGGCGCGGTCGACTCGTTCGTAGGGCCACGCTTTCGGGTGAACATGACTTCTCAATCTCGCTCCCTCGCCTTGATCGGATGCATGGCGGTCGCATCGTGCGCTCGCCAGGAGCGCCGCTTTCCGCTGCGAGAGCCCCTCTGGCGGGACGGTGACCTCCGCTCGGTCATTGCGCCTTGTCACATGGAACCGACGGCAAAGGACCCACGGCACGTATCCTGCGCGCCACGGACGTACGTTTCCCCCCAACTCTGGGACGAGACCGACAACGTTCTTTTTCGCCGACTGTCGCAGACTCTCGGCATCGCGGTGAGCGACGAGTCCGTGGACGTCAACAGCCTCGACGAGGTGCCCGACTCTTCGTGGTTCACCAACCGCCTGGGCGTGAGGCCCATGAGCCGCGACGAGCTCGTGCTTGGAGGTTGCGACCCGTCGTCGCTGATCGACCCCGACGGCGCCACCGACGGAAGCTGGGTCATCGAGAAGGGAAAGACGAGCGGCAATTCGCCCGGATTTCGCGTGAATGTTCCAGGCAAAGGCAGGTACCTGTTCAAGCTCGACGACGCCGACCAGCCGGAGCTGTCGAGCGCGGCCACGGTCATCGCCTCCGCCGCGTATCATGCCGCGGGCTACAACACGACTTGCGAGCAAGTCGTCTACTTCAAGCCGTCGACCCTAAAACTGACCCGCGGGCTGCGCTACAAATTTTCGACACTGGGCGACGAGCACGACTTCGATCGCGAAGCGCTCGACCGAATCTTGCGCGCTGCACCACGCCGTGGCGAACGGGTCCGCATGCTTGCGTCGGCGTGGCTGCCGGGCAAGCTGTTGGGCCCCTTTCGCTACGAAGGGATGCGCGCCGACGATCCGAACGACGTCGTGCCGCACGAGGACCGTCGCGAACTGCGCGCCGATCGCTTGCTGGCGGCATGGCTCGGGCACGTCGACAGCAACGAGAAGAACAGCATGGACATCTGGCTGGCGAATCGCCCCAGCGACCCCGACTCCTCGCCCGGCCGGGTCGTTCACTCGTACCTCGACTGGGGCGACTGCCTCGGCGGGAACTGGCCGCAAGAAGCCATCACCCGACGCATGGGCTACTCGTACATCGTCGATTGGGGTGACATCGCATCGGACTTCTTGACCCTGGGAGTCCCGTTGCGCCCGTGGGACCGCAACCGGGTCGCCGGGTACGAAATCTTCGGCTACTTCGACGCCGATCACTTCGTTCCCGACCAGTGGAAGAACGAATATCCGAATCCGGCATTCATACGGATGACCGAGCGCGACGCGGCCTGGATGGCGCGCATCCTCGCGCGCTTCACTCCGGAGATGGTACTTGCACTCGCCGAGGTGGGGCAATTCACCGATCCACGGCATACCGCCTACGTAGCTCGCGTGCTCGAGGAACGGCTCGAACGCATCCTCGAGCGGTACCTCACGCGGCTATCCCCCATCGCCTCCGTGCAGATCGAAAAGGGCGACCGTCTGTGCGGCGTCGACCTGGCCGCATCACGCCGCTTTGCGAAAATCCGAGGGCTCCGCTACGTCGTACGCGCGGACGGTGGGGTCAGCCTGCCCGTCACGAGGGACGAGGGCGCGCGCTTGTGCGTCGAGCTGAATCACGTCGCCCGAGATGGCGGGGAACCAGACGACGCGCCGAGCCGCTATGTCCGTGTTGCGCTGGAGGACGGTCTCTCCGAGGCACCCCTGCGCGTGCACTTGTACGATCTCGGACCGACTCGCGGGTACCGCATAGCCGGGATCGAGCGCAAGGAACGATAACTCGGTCATGGATTTCTGTCGGATCGTCGCTCGGCACTTGCGCTGGAGCGACATGCGACCGGTTTAGAGAGCGGGCGTCGAGGTGACCGGTCAAGGTCGGTGGACATCGACGCGCGCAAACGCTGGCCCTCTGGGCGCCCGCGCGGACGTACAGTCCGAATCGACAACGCACAGCGTAAGGACGGCGGAAGCGGACGCCGGCGGCAGACTCGCGCGATGTCCGTCACGAAGCGCGGCGCCGAAGCATCTCAACCGTGTGCGTTTTTTTTACGTCGCCCTCTGCGCCGTCGCTGCCGTCGGCTGCGCCGCGGCCGGCCCCGCTGCATCCGCACCCGTGGGCGAGCCGGCACCCATCGTCGCCTCCCCCAAGGCTCGCGCCGTCGTCGCAGCGGCCGATCGTTCGCCCTTGGACCGGCGGCTCGACGCGGGTCGACGCCCGGCAGAAATGCTGACGTTCCTCGGTGTCTTGCCGGGGATGCGCATCGGAGAGCTGGCGGCTGGAGCGGGGTATACCGCAGAGCTCCTCGCACGAGCGGTCGGGCCCACCGGTATCGTCTACGCCGAGAATCCTCGGCTCATCCTGCAGGGATCCGAAGTGTCTTGGGCGAAACGACTGTCCACGCCGGCTGCGAAGAACATCGTGCGGGTGGACCAGGAACTTGACGACCCGTTTCCAACCGAGGCACGCGATCTCGATCTGGTCGTCATCAACCTCGTTTACCACGACACGGTTTGGCTGGGCGTCGACCGCGGGGCCATGAATCGCGCGGTGTTCGCTGCGCTCAAGAGGGCCGGCAAATTCGCCGTCATCGATCATAGCGCCCGGCCCGGCACCGGGATCGCCAACGTGCAAACACTGCATCGCATCGACGAAGCGGTCGTGCGATCGGAAGTGCAACAGGCAGGTTTCGTGTTGGAACGCGAAGGGCACTTTCTGCGCAACCCCTCGGATGCGCGCGACTGGAACGACTCCCCGGAAGCGGCCGCGGAGCGGCGGGGAACAAGCGATCGGTTCGCGTTGCTATTTACCAAGCCCTGAGTGAGCCTCCACGATTGCGGCGAGCCATGCCTCGCTTGCTGGACGTGCGCGATGGCGAAGGGCGTGTCGCCCTGCTGGGTTTCGCGTCCGTCCTCTTTCTCATCATCACCGGGCACACCGTGCTCGAAGCCGCCCGCGACGCACTTCTACTTACGGGCCCGGGGCCGCGGGCGCTCGGGATCGTGTATAGCGCCATCGCGGTCTCTGCATGGCCTGCCGCATCGCTGGCCGCGCTCGCGGCGTGGAAGGCGCGCTGACCTCTTGGAGGAGCACTTCGACATGGTCCGAACGACCCTCGGAGCCTTGGCGCTCGAGCGTGAAGATCTGCTCGAGCGACTCCAATCGACCGGGGCCGGCCCGATGCGGCCGACGTCGTAGAGCACCGAACATGTCGGCTCCCGTAGGCTTAAGCGCGCCAGCCCTGCGCCTCACGCACACGCGTCGAGCCGGATCCCGTGAGACGCCGTAAGATGGCTCATCCCGTGAAGATCTTTTTTCTCGTTCTGGTCGCCGCGCTCATGAGTGGCGGCTGCGCACCGGCGATCCACGTTCACGCGATTCAATCTCCCGATGCCCATTTCGAACGGTACCGGACGATCGCTTTCGACGTGAGCCGCCGGGCCCCTGCCGGCCATGTGGCCTCGCCTCGGTCGGCTGATGTGCGCGAGCATGTCCGGCAGCTCGCCGCGGCAATTCTTCAGAGCCGAGGGTACGGACTCGCCGCCCACGAGCACGCCGATCTCGTCGTGAGAATCGAGGCCGGGCGTCGCGAGGTGGAGGTGCCGACCGGCACCGGGATCATGCCGCTCGGCGGTGGCGTCTCCGGTTTACCCGAGGCGTCACGCGCAAACGACACCCCGGGCAACGTGCCCGGCCCCGCCGACATGGGGACGTCCGAGTACCATGGAGAGCTCGACCAAGAAGAGGGAGACCTCGTCGAGGGTGCATTCGTGATCGACGCGTTCGATGGGGAAACCCATCAACTCGTCTGGCACGGCTCGGCTCGTACCGAGGTCAATCCGGGACCGGTCGACTATGGGCGCTTGGGCCGCGCCGTCGAATCGGTGCTTGCGTCGTTCCCCGTCCGCCGCAATCCCTAGAGCACCGAACGAATCGGTCCGCCAGCTCCCTGCATGACGCCCTTGCCGCTCATGCGGCCTTATTGCGAGCCAAGGTTTTTGAGTGCAGCGCGGGGAGCCAAGAGCGGAAATCTCGGCGCACGTCGATTGCTCCGGCATGCAAGCGGAGTTAGCCTTCGGCGCAATGTCCCACCGCCGCGCGAGGGCCCGGCTGGACGTCATGCGCGCCACCGCGGTGCTGCTGGCGGTCTGCGGCTGTACGGAAAGGAAGTCGCCAGGAATCGATGCTCAGGCGACTGAGACTCAGATGGCCGCAGCTGATGGGTCGACGACGGGGTACGAGAAGGCCGCGCGCGCCTCGGCCGACGCCTGGCTCGCCCTCGTGGACGCAGGCAACAACGCGCAGAGCTTTAACGAGGCCGCGGCTCTCTTCAAAGGAACCATCGACCAGGCGGGCTGGGAGAGGGCCGTCCGTGGAGTGCGCGATCCGCTCGGCAAGGTGATCTCACGAACGCTCAAGACGGCGAAATACTCGAGAACCCTTCCGGGCGCCCCCGACGGACAGTACGTGGTGCTCAAGTTCGATACGCACTTCGAAAAGAAGCCGGGTGCGATCGAGACGGTCACGCCGACCCAGGAGCCCGATGGGCGATGGCGCGTTTCAGGATACTTCATCAAGTAACAGGCTGCCGCCGCGGGATCGCGGCTGCCCGGATCGGACACCCCGAAACGCGCAATCTTCGAGACGCCGGGCTGATGTCAGCCCGGCATCGGTTCCGCTAGTCGGCTTCGACTGAGCCGTCCGACGAGGCGTCGCTGCCGCTGTCGGACGCGTCGCTGCCGCTGTCGGACGCGTCGCTGCCGCTGTCGGACGCGTCGCTGCCGCTGTCGGATGCGTCGCTGCCGCTGTCGGATGCGTCGCCGACGCTGCCGTCGGACTCGTGACCGCCGTCGGACGCATCGCCGACGCTGCCGTCGGATTCGTGACCGCCGTCGGACGCATCTCCGACGCTGCCGTCGGCGGCATCGCTCTCGCCGCCGTCGGACGCATCGCCGACACTGCCGTCGGGTTCGTGGCCGCCGTCGGACGCGTCGCCCACGCCGCCATCGGAGGCATCAACCGTCGTCTCGGAACCTGTTCCCTGGTCGCTCGACGCGTCGGGAACGCTTTGGTCTGGCCCCGAGTCCTCGGGGGTGGAGTTTGATTCACTGGACGAGCAACCGGTGACAACCACTGCCCCACACGTGATCGCCCCGGCAACCCCGATAAGCGTAAGCACCACTGCGTATTTTTGCTTCAACATATTTCTGACAACCCCTTCGGAAAACGAGCGAGCGGACCTTAGACCAAGTCCAGGGGTCATGTCGACGAGTGTGCGTCAAAGCAAGTCGAGAAAAGCTGCCAAGGCCGTTTTTTGGGCTTCCGAGAGGATCCGCGCGGATTCGGGCCCGCCCTCATGGAAGAAGCGGGTGTCCGCCACTCGAACCCGATCGAGGACCCCGCGCACGTCCCTTGCGGTTCCGTTCGTGAAGTACGGGTGCTTCTTGTACAGGCGCCTGAGCGAGACGACCCGTGCGCCACGCTCATTGACGTACGGAGTGACACCCGTCTTCGCGTATTCGGCACGAGCCCAAACGATCGCTCCTTGAGGTGCCATCACGAGGGCTTGCCATCCTTCGAACGGAACGCGGGTCGACGAATCGTCGGCCACGAGACGGGCTTGGTGACAGCCTTCGCACTCGTCCCGGAAGACGATCGCACCGGACCGCTCGAGATCGCTAAAATGCGTGCGGCCCTCGACGGAAGGGTTTGGCCGCGGTGTGAAATCCATGAAGAAACTTACGAGGGAGCGTCGAAGAGTCTCGGCGGTTAGCGTCGTTCGGCTCAGGCCGAGACGGCGGATCCATGGAAAGTCCTCGGCCGACAGAGAAAACCATGGATCGTGGTCGCTTTTCGCTCCTGCCACGCGAAACTCGTTGTCCGCCATCGTCGTCAGGTCCGGATCGAGGGCCCGCGAAAAGTGGGGTCGATTGTTCAGCAGCCCAACCAGCGGTTTCGTCGTCGCCAGGATATCGCCACGACCGGTGCGGTGGGTGCGACCATCGACGTAGCCTTCGAAGTGGCATGTCTCGCACGTGAAGCGACTAAGGCGGCCGTCCGGCCGGTTCCACGGCGCCATCAGCGTGGTGAAAAAGAGTGCCTCCCCCAGCCTCGAGTCGGCCGTGCGCTGACGCGACAGGTCATCCTCGACGGGCACCACGACACTGTCGGACGAAGTGACCCGCACCCACGAATCGATCAACGGATCGGCGATGAGCCAAGATCCATCTCCGGAGGCCTCGATCATGGCGGCCCCCGGCGGGATGCTGCGCATTTGGACGGTCGGCGACGCAAGCGCAATCGCATCCGTCCATTCGAACAAAGCGAGACGATCGGAGCCATAACCAGCGACGACGATCTGGAGCCCCCCGGAAGGGAGAAGAGGAAGGACCTTCAACGCCTTGGGCGTGACAAGTCCGTAGGCGGACACGTTCACCTCCCCGATCTTGGCCGCTCCAGCCTTGTCCACGCCATACAGCGCGACGAACGAGTCGATGAAGCCGAATGACCCCTGGGTGCGATCCAGCGGATGGTCCTCGACGGCTCCGAGGGCGACAATCAAACCGTCCTCCCGCGGCAGAGCATCGATCCCCCAAATCGGACCGTCTCGAGCGATTCGGATCTCCGTCGAAGGGTCGGGAAACCCGCGGGCATCGACCGACTGGATGACCACTTGGTGGTCGATGAGACAATCCACCAGAAGGAACTTCGCAACCCTCAGCACGTGGATCGGACCCTGGCACAGTACGGCATCTACCCGCGCCGCCGGAGTCGGATCGTCCCCGCTTCCGGGACGCAATGTCACGAGCCGACCGTCGTGCTCCTCGACGACGTACACGACGCCCTCGGGTCCCGTCGCGACGTCGCGCATCGCGCGAACCCCGGGGAGATCGATGAACCCCGCGGGCTCGAGGCGCCCGCGCACCGTGCGGAAGCGTGCGACGCGGCTGGAAAGCTCCCCGACGGCAAACACACCAGCCCCTGAGACCGCCAGACCGCTCGGGGATGCCGGAGCGATGAACCGGTTCACCTCGTGCAAGGCTTCATCGAGCTCCACCAGCGCCGCGCGCCCACGCAAAATGCCGACGAAGCGCTCGGCATGCGGTTCCCCGTTGCCGTTCGGACCCTCGATGCGTCGAATGACGTAGGGATCGGTGCCGAGAGCGATGTCGGACGTTCGCACGCGAGCGAAGTCGGTACGATCTCGGGTCGCGCCCTCCCAAGCACGTAACTCGGCCAGCGGATCGGAGGCCGCCTCCGCACGCGCGCCGATCTTGGGCGCGGGCGGGACATGGGGACCTGAACCCGACGCGCAGCTCCCTAGGGCGACTGCGAGCGAGAGCGTCGTTGCGACGCGCGCACGTCGATCACCAACCGCCATCCCCGTCCAACGGGGTACTCGGCCGACTCTGCGCGATACCCGCCGCGCGGGCAGAACCGGCACAGGCAAAAACGAGCCCCACCCCAAGCGCACCCAGGGCGAGAAAAAGGGTCGCAACGATCAGTCTTCTGTTCATGGTCTCCGATCCTTGCCCCGCGGGCGTTCAGGTGGCACCTCGTTCACTCCTAACATAGCGGCGCCCCCACACAAGGAGACGCTGGAGCGTCGCACCCGCATCTTTTTGCCCCATCACCCACAAATCCACGCGCGTTCGTCGCAAAGGTATGCGAGGGGTCGGTCATGACCCTCTCCGGCGGCGAAGCCCCGCCTGTCGCTTCGTCGAATCCCAGGCCGGTCGGCGCAATCGACGACGCGCGGCTCTTCATCAACCGAGAACTTTCGTGGCTGGCGTTCAACGCCCGCGTCCTCGACCAAGCCTGCGACGACACATGGCCTCTGCTCGAGCGCCTGAAGTTCTTGGCGATCTTCGGCTCGAACCTCGACGAATTTTTCATGATTCGCGTGTCGGGTCTCCACGAGCAGCTCGAGGCACTCGTTCCCACGGCGGGGGCCGACGGACTGTCGGTCGCCGAGCAGCTCGAGCAGGTCCGTCACAGGGTGCTCGCCGACGTCAACCGAGCGGATGCCCTGTTCGAGCGCGAGCTCCTTCCGGCGCTCACGGGTGCCGGAATCCGTATCCGGCCCACCCATTCGCTGAGCGCCTCGGAGCAAGAGTGGCTCAGGGCCTATTTTCGGAAATCGGTGTTCCCGGTCCTCACTCCGCTCGCCGTCGATCCCCTGCACCCCTTTCCGTTTCTGTCGAATCTCTCTTTATCGCTCGCTGTGGAACTCGAGGAGCCCACTACGCTCGAATGGCGTTTCGCGCGCGTCAAAGTCCCCGAAAGTCTGCCGCGATTCGTGCCCGTCGGCCACGAACCGGCGGACCCACACGCCAAGGACGCGGCCCACCTCGAATTCGTGCCGCTCGAAGACGTCATTGCCTCGAATCTGAGCGATTTATTCCCGGGCATGCGGATCGCGGGATCTACCGCATTCCGCGTCACACGAGACATGGACTTCGAAATCCTCGAGCAGGAGGCCGACGATCTCTTGGCGCTCATCGATCGCGAGGTGAGGAGGCGCCGCTTCGGCGCCGGCGTTCGCTTGGAGGTCGCGCCGGGTGTTCCCGTCCGGATTCGGACGCTGTTGCTCGACAAGCTCGAACTCGACCCCGACGACCTGTACGAGTGCGGATCGCTGCTCGGCTTCGCGTCCCTGTTCGCGCTCGCATCGCTGCCGCGTCCGGATCTGCGCGACCCGCCGCTGCCGCCGCGCGTTCCTCCCGAATGGGCTGCGCAGGACAGTCCGTTCGAGTCGATTCGGGAACACGACATCCTGCTGCACCATCCGTACGAGTCGTTCGCGCCCGTTCTCGACGTTTTGTCGTTCGCGGCCGACGATCCGAACGTGCTGGCGATCAAGATGACGCTCTACCGCGCCGGATCGAACGCCGAGGTCGTCCGCACGCTGGTGCGCGCTGCGGAGAACGGCAAACAAGTCGCCGTATCGATCGAGCTGAAGGCCCGTTTCGACGAGGAGAACAACATCGGATGGGCCCGAGCCATGGAGCGGGCCGGCGTGCACGTCTTCTACGGATCGCGCGGGCTGAAGACGCACGCCAAGGCTTTGCTCGTGGTGCGGCGCGAAGGCGATGAGCTTCGGCGCTACGTGCATTTGTCGACGGGCAACTACAACGCCTCAACGGCGAAGCTCTATACCGACGTGGGCCTGCTCACCGCCGACACCGAGATCGGCGATGACCTATCGGAGCTCTTCAACGCTCTGTCGGGGTTCTCGCGCAGTTACCCGTATCGCAAGATGGCCGTCGCGCCGAAGAGGCTGCGGCACGCGTTTCTCGAAAAAATTGGGGCACAAACCGACCGCGCCCGATCGGGCCTTGCCGCGCGAATCTTCGCCAAGCTCAACGCGCTCGTGGACCCGGAGATCATCCGCGCGCTGTATGCGGCGTCTCAAGCCGGGGTCGAAGTCGATCTGGTCGTTCGCGGGATCTGCTGCCTGCGGCCGCGAATGCCAGGCGTTTCGGACCGAATTCGAGTCCGCTCGCTCGTCGGCAGATTCCTCGAACATGAACGGCTGTACGTTTTCGGGCCGTCGGGCGAGGAGGAGTTCTTTCTTGCCTCCGCCGACTGGATGCAGCGAAACCTCGATCGCCGCGTCGAACTCCTGTTTCCCATCACCAGTCCAGCGCTCTGCGATCGCTTGCGTTGCGAGTGCCAGGCGCCACTCGATTTGGACACCTGCCGTGTCTACGAAATGGATGCAGAAGGTCGCTATCGACGGGTAGGCCCTGGCACCAACGGCGTGCGCGCCGATGCGCAGGTCTTGACCTGGAGCGTCGTGTCGAAGAGATAATGCGCGCGGGATCGCGCGAGGAGGTCTGCCCGCAGCCCAACGGGCCGGTTCAGATCGCGCGCACCGCGAGCAACGCTTCGGCGACGGCGTCCCAGTCCAAAGCCGGAAAGCCAAAGCCACCTTGCTTGGCTGCCCACGCACGGGCAACCGCCCGGAGGGCATCGCTGCGCGTCGTGCCCGGCTCGTCGATGGTCGGTTTTTCGGGTGATTGCCGAGCGTGAGCCCCCACGCTCCACTCGCCCAGGCCGTCCTCGTTCTCGCGCGCCGTGACTTCGATGGTGAGGCGCACCTCATCGCAGGTGAGGTCGTAGACCATCGCCTGCCGCTTTCGAAACTGGTTGGTGATCCGCACGAGCGGTCGCGGCTTGTCCTTGGCCATCATGTCAGATCGTTTCGCGCGCCGAGCGCGGCATCCTACCACCACCAGGCCCTTCAGGGACTGGGATCGCTTGAAACGCCCGAAAGGAGACGGGCGGCCGGCCGCCCGTCAATGGCTTTCGCTCAGTCCTCCAGCCGCCGACCGAGCCGGTCGAAGCTGTGACTCGGTGGGGCGCCGCGCCGCGGACGCGACGCACTAGGGCAAAGCCCTTATTACCACTTGTTGCGCCGACCGGAGTTGCCTCCGCCTTGGCCGCCACCACCACCACCGCCGCCACCGCCGCGCCCACCGAAGCCGCCGCCGCCACCGCCGCCGCTACGCTGGGGTCGGTCTTCCGCCTCGTTGACGCGCAGCGCGCGCCCTTCCA